>OIYX01000037.1_pt1 | contig 42090 bp, 31 predicted proteins | sample 1588431 | NCBI WGS metagenome assembly OIYX01 (sample SAMN03283241) | human gut metagenome | biome: human-associated habitat; material: feces | host: Homo sapiens | place: Peru | collected 2012
CGCATATTCCGCAAAGCCAAAGCTTGTCTATCTTGAAAGAGTCGCAGGTGCGGAACGCCGAACCGACATTGTGCGCGCTGCGGATGTTGTCCAGCACCACAACCACCCCGATCTGAGGAAGTTCCTTATATTCATCGGGAGACACTCTTCCCATTTCTATGCTCAACAGCTTTCTGTCTTTCACCATATTATGCTTTTATGGTTGCAAATATAGCAAAAATCGTTTTTTAATCTTATCTTTGTCAATCCCGGCACATAAACGACGGGTAACACTAACAACAGAATTTTATGAAACAGGATCTTCAGATTTTTGATCTGATCAGAAATGAAAAGGAAAGGCAGTCTTCCGGACTCGAATTGATTGCATCAGAAAACTACGTAAGCGATTACGTGCTAGAGGCGATGGGATCCATCTGCACCAACAAGTACGCCGAAGGCTACCCTGGCAAGAGGTACTATGGCGGCTGCCAGATCGTTGACCAGATCGAGCAGCTTGCGATCGACCGCCTCTGCAAGATCTATGACGCTGAATATGCCAACGTTCAGCCTCACTCCGGCGCCCAGGCCAACATGGCCGTCATCATGGCGTGCCTCAAACCAGGCGACACTTTCATGGGACTTGACCTCTCACAGGGAGGCCACCTGACTCACGGATCGCCTGTCAACGCCTCCGGAATTCTCTATCATGCTGTGGCTTACGGTCTCAACGAGGAGACCGGGATGATCGACTACGACAAGATGGAGGCCACTGCCCGCGAGTGCAAGCCGAAACTCATCATCGGAGGCGCTTCGGCATATTCCCGTGAGTGGGACTATGAGAGGATGCGCGCCATCGCCGACGAGGTGGGAGCCCTCCTTTGGATCGATATGGCCCACACAGCCGGCCTCATCGCGGCCGGACTGCTCAAGAACCCTGTCAAGTACGCCCACATCGTGACATCCACCACCCACAAGACACTTCGCGGACCACGCGGAGGCATCATCCTGATGGGCAAGGACTTCGACAATCCATGGGGACTGAAGACTCCTAAGGGCGAGATCAAGAAGATGAGCGCGATCCTCAACTCAAGCGTGTTCCCTGGAGTTCAGGGCGGACCTCTTGAGCACGTGATCGCCGCCAAGGCTGTCGCTTTCTACGAGGCGATGCAGCCTGAATATGTGGAATATCAGAAGCAGGTTATGGCCAACGCCAAGAAGATGGCCGAGGAGTTCGTTGCAAGAGGCTACAAGGTCGTTTCCGGCGGCACAGACAACCATCTTATGCTGATCGACCTCAGGACCAAGTTCCCTGACGTGACCGGAAGGATGGCCGAGAAGGAGCTGGAGAAGGCCGAGATCACCCTCAACAAGAATATGGTTCCGTTCGACACCCGTTCTCCGTTCAAGACATCCGGAGTCAGGGTCGGCACACCGGCCATCACTTCCAGAGGTTTCGTGGAGAAGGACATGACCGAGATCGTCGAGCTGATCGACACCGTTCTCAGCGCCGTGGCCAAGTACGCCGATGTTGTCAATGGTGTCTCCCAGGAAGGAGCCGAGGAGTACGCCAAGGTTCTTGAGACCGTAAGGCACAAGGTCCACAATATGACCGCCGGCCGTCCGCTCAACAGATACTAATATTCTATTAATATTCAACCCCCAGTCACTTCGTGACAGCCCCAAGGGGGCACCGGGGAGCGGTCTCCCCGGACCCCTTGCGTCGCTTCGCTCCGAATCATGTGACGTTTGAATGATACAACCCCAGGCAGTTACAGTTGCGACTTCCTGGGGTTGTCCATATATCAGTCATTAATCACATTGATTATCAAGACATTCACACAAAAGAATGTCCACATTGCAATGTGGTAGCGATAAAGATTCCTGAGTAAATTTGCAATCGAAAAATGACATGTAAAATGAAAATAAGAATTGAACAACCCAAAGACTACCGAGAGGTAGAGAACCTCACCAGAGAGGCATTCTGGAATACTTACAGACCGGGCTGCACAGAGCATTACGTGCTTCACAAGTACCGTGAGAACCCGGACTTCATCCCCGAGCTCGACTTCGTGATGGAGGAGGACGGGAAGATCATCGGGCACGTGATGTACTCCAAGGCCACCATCGTCCGCGAGGACGGCGGCATACTGCCGGCCTGGACATTCGGGCCGATCAGCATCCTTCCTGAATATAAACGCAAAGGCTACGGGCTCAAACTCCTGACATATTCAATGGAGAAGGCCCGTGAGATGGGCATCGGGGTGCTTTGTATGGAGGGAAAGATAGGTTTCTACAAGCACGCGGGGTTTGTTGTCGCCAGCACTTTGAAGATCCACTACCACGGAGAGCCAAAGGACAGCGAGGTGCCTTATTTCCTCGCTAAGGAGCTCATCCCAGGCTATCTGGACGGAGTCGAGGGCACTTATATGACTCCGAAAGGTTATTATGTCGCTGACGAGAATCCTGAGGATTTCGAGGCGTTCGAGGCCACGTTCCCGGCGAAGGAGAAGGATTTCAACGAGGAGCAGCTTCCGCAGTTCTGCCAGAGTTGCGGGATGCCGCTGACAAGGAAAGAGGACTGCGGGACCAACGCTGACGGAAGCGTGAGCTTTGACTACTGCCAGTACTGCTATAAGGACGGCAAGTTCCTCCAGGACTGCACGATGGACGAGATGATAGATCACTGCTCGCGGTTTGTCGATGAGGTGAACAAGCATATTCCTGAGCCAATCACCCGGGAACAGTACAAGGATCAGATGCGGCAGTATTTCCCGCTTCTGAAACGGTGGAGGCGCTTCGACAAGCTCAGCGACCGCAATTAGCATGGTCACTGAGCCTGTCGAAGTGACCAATGGTAAAAGCCGGCATGGCGGATAACCGCCTGGTCTTCATGCAAAAACATACTGTCCTGGTACCTGTTACGGCACCAGGACAGAATGTTTTACGCTCATATTCAAGGCGTTAAGCGCCACGACAGATTCTAGTTGCCCACCGGGCGGATGACGAATCTGAACTCACGCTCGGTGGCCGGGATGAGGTACTGGTCCAGAGGAATTGTCCCCCAGGAATTAATGCCACCCACACCCATCTGCCTGAGGTCGAAGTTGACGTATGTCGTGCCGTTGGCGCGGTCGTTCTCGTGCGCCTTGGCCTTAAGGTTCAGGGAATGGCGGGCCTCGCCGTTCTGGGTGTTGGTCTCGTTGGCACGCTTCGGAGTACCGTTCTCAAGGCAGTCCAGATCCCTCATCGAGAACGGAAGGGCGGAGGCGGAGAACCTCTCGTCAGCGGTGACCTCAAGGCCGGTGCCGTTTGAGTCAAGGAGACGGAAATATCTCAGGCCGGTCTTCGTGCCGGACTCCTGAGTGCGGACATAGCCGTAGTGGTACTGGTCGTTGACACTCTGCACATAACGGCCGACAACGGCGGCGGAGTTCCTGTCGGAGTAGTTCTCCCAAGGGCCCTTGCCGTAGAAATCCACGGTGGTGAAACGGCCCGGCATCGCGAACTTCATTCCGAAACGCATAAGAGCCGGAGCCTTGGCCAGACCGCCGGCTTCCTTCATCGTCTCTGTCGCCTTGATGCTTCCGTCAGGGAATATCTCGTAGAACATCCTCACGGTGGCCGCCCCGCCGGCTATTGGTTCATATTCAGCGGACAAAGCCATAAGGCCGACACCATCGGTCGCCTTGTCAACAACAAGCGAACCGGCTTTCAGTTTATAGACAGGATAACGCCAGGTGTTGTACATCTCGCGGATCGTCTTCGCACCCATATCGTTCTCGTTAGGTGCGCGGGCGAACTCCGGAGTCAACGGCTCGGACAGCATCTGGACACCGTTCACGGTGTAACAGGTGAGGAATCCTGTGGCCTTGTCGAACGTAGCGGTCCAGTCGCCGACACGGTCAGCCTGCGTGCCGGCGAAAGCGAAGGAGCCGGAGAACACATAAGCGTCGGCGGTCTCGCTGTGAGCCAATGACTTGCCGCTAACTGAAGCGGATCCGGCGACGAAATCGGCACCTGACTTTTCCCTAAGCATAATCTGGTCATAAGCCACCTCGGTTCCGGCCGGAAGCACACCGTCGGCAGTCTTGAGGACATACGAAACGTTAAGGAATATGTCAGAGTCAGCCTGAGGGATGGTCTTGAAGCCAAGGTCCACAGTCTCGGTCTTCCGCGGGGCGATGTTCAGGTTCTCAACGACTCCCGAGGACACGGCCTCACCGTCAACGGAAATATTCCAGAGCATCCGATACTGGCTCAGATCCTTGAAGAAATATTCATTGTAAACGTTCACGCGGCCCTGGCCTGCAAGTGATGTATGAATATTCCTGTGCTGGTAGCGGACCTCGTAGGCGTGAGGGTGCAGGGTCCTGTCGGCGGCGATGACGCCGTTGCAGTTGAACGAGCCGTCCGAAGGATCATATTCATTGAAATCACCACCGAACGCGAAGATGTGGTCGGTTCCGCCCTCGTTGGACGGCCAGCGGAGCGCCTGGTCAACAAAATCCCAGATGAAGCCGCCCTGATAGTTAGGATACTTGCGGATGAGGTCCCAATATTCCTTGAAATTTCCCATCGAGTTGCCCATCGCGTGGGCATATTCGCACTGTATCAGCGGTCTGTCAGGGTTTCCTTTTGCGTAATCCTCACACCACTTCGGAGAGGCATACATCGGGCAGATGATGTCGTTCTGACTGGCCTTCTCGGCTCTTTCGTACTGAACCGGTCTGGTAGGATCATTCGCTTTGAGCCAGTCGTAGCAGGCGACGAAAGTATCGCCGAATCCGGCCTCGTTGCCAAGGCTCCAGATAATAACCGACGGGTGGTTGAAGTCTCTTCGCATCATCCTCTGGTCACGGATGAGGTGGGCGGCCTTGTAATCCGGTCTCTTCGCCAGAGTCATGTCGCCGTACCCAATTCCGTGGGACTCGATGTTGCCCTCATCCACCACATAGAGGCCGTACTTGTCGCAGAGGGCGTACCAGCGAGGGTCATTCGGATAATGGCAGGTGCGCACTGCGTTCATATTCAGTTCCTTCATTATGCGGATGTCGTTGATCATGTCCTCCTCGGAGACGACATAGCCCTTGTCGGCGTTCATCTCGTGGCGATTCGCGCCCTTGATGAGGACAGGCTGGCCGTTGACAAGCAGCTGGCCGTTCTTGATCTCGACAGTTCTGAATCCGAAGTCGATGGACGTGCTTTCCACAACGTTCTTCCTGTCGGAGGCCGTCACTTTCAAAGTGTAGAGGTTCGGGATCTCAGCGCTCCAGAGATCAGGATTCTGAACCATTCCATTCAGGATGGCCTCCCCTTTTACCGGAGTCGCCTCCCTGTAAGCCACCTGGTTGCCGTTCCTGTCGATGACGGCGACACGGACGTTCCTCACGCCCTTGGTGACCTTCGCGTTGACAGTGAAGTTCCCGTCCATCCCGGCGATGATGTTCACATCCTCGATGCGCTCCCTCTCGCGGGTATAGACATAGACCCCGCGGGCTATTCCGCTGAGCCTCCAGAAGTCCTGGTCCTCAAGATACGAGCCGTCGCACCAGCGGAAGATCTCAAGGGCGATGAGGTTCTCGCCTGCCTTGACGTACTTGGTCAGGTCGAAGCGGGCCTCCAGCTTGCTGTCCTCGCTGTAGCCGACCATCTTTCCGTTGACCCAGACACGGACGTTGGAGGTGGCGGAGCCGATGCAGAGGCAGATCTGTTTCCCGATCCACGACTTGTCAACGTTGAACATGCGGCGATACTGACCGACGTAGTTGTGCTCAGTCGGAGGGTACGGAGGATTGTTCTCGTAGTGCCCCCTCCAGGCGAAGCCGACGTTAAGGTAGATCGGGTCGTTGTACCCGTTCAGCTCCCACATTCCAGGGACCGGGATCGTGCCCCAGTCCGTGTCGTTGTAGTCCACGGCCTCGAAGCCTTTTGTGCGGCCCTCGATGGTCTCGTACCATTTGAACTTCCAGACTCCGTTCAGAGTCAGGGTCTTCTGCTGGTCGGTGACAAAGGTGGCGGCCATCGGCAGGCGGTTCTCCTCGAACACGTTAGGATCCTGCCAAGGCTCCATCTTGTCGTTCTTGCCCGCAAAAAGCGGGGTTGCGGCTAAGGCTGCCGCCAGAATCAGTAGTGTTTTTTTCATATTCGATAATATAACTATTCACTTTATTATGGTCACTTCATTCTAAGCCGCTATCTGCGCAGCAATGTCACTGTTCCGTCCATTGTGGAGGCGAGAATGTAAGTCACTTCCCCTTCGCTCCAGACCTCCATCGGATTCACAAGCGCGATGGAGATCTTGCGGGCCCAAAGCCTGCTGCCGTCCTCAGCGCCAAAGCCAATTATGTTGCCCTTGTCTGTCGGCATAATCACCTCATTTCCAATGCGAACGATCGAGGTCGGCGAAATCTCGTACCCAGCCCCAGTCTCAGCGCACCAATCCACCTCAAGGCTCGCCGCATCCACGGAAGTGATTGTGTGCCACATAGATTTGCAATAGACCTTCTTCCCGTCCGGCGAGACACCGACCGCCTCACGCGCGGACTTCTCATAATGCCGGAGTTCCTTTCCGGTCGCAGCGTCAAGCGCATAAAGCCTCCTGTCCGGAACAGCTATGAATATCTTCCCGCACGCCTTGACTGGCCACACGGCCGCCGGGGAGTACATCCTCGAAGGCTTCTCGCATTTCCACTCCCATTGGAGCGCACCAGTCTGAGGATCAAGCGAATAAAGTCTGTTTCCCCAAGTGCCGAACACAACCTGATCCCGATCGACATAGGCGCGGCACTCAACGAATCCCTGCACGTCTGAATATGTCCACACAGCCTTTCCGGTCTTCAACTCAAGAGCCCTGAAGCAACCGTCCGAAGCGCCGACATAGACCCTGTCATTGAATATCACAGGACTGCCCAGCACGGATTTCCTTGCGGCATATTTCCAGATCGTCCTTCCGTTTTTGGCGTTCAGCGCATAGATGTTGCCGTCGGTGCAGCCGAAGACGAGGTATTTTCCCTGCACGGCCGGAGTCGAGAATATCTTGCCCGGAAACTTCTTCGTCCATATTCGCTTGCCGTCCTTGACGCTTATGCAGCGCACATTGCCGGAAGCGGTGGTGTACCAGGCGCGGTTTCCATTTCTTGCGAAGCCAGCGACTATATTGCTGTCATCCTCCAGCTTCCAGACCTCCTTGACAGGGCTGTCGCCATTGACATCGTAGCGCATCCACGGGTATGATGCCGGCAAGCCGTCAGCATCGTATGTCACGGTGTCCTTCACCTCTGTCAGTTTCCTCGTGTACCAAGGCTCCATCTGCACAGTCGTGGATCCATAAAGTCTTCTTTCAGAGACGGTCACACTGTCGTTCTGGATTGTGAACACATTGTACCCCGGCTGCCTTCCGGCCGTCAGAGTCGAGCGGTCAAGAACGCCCGGCAGACCGTCATAATCCAGCGCCACATTCCTGTGCCAGTGTCCTCCAATCTCGAACCGAGTGCCGATCCTCTTGAGCTCACGCGTCACATCAAAATAGTTGAGCACCGATGTGTCCTGCGGGTAATGGTTTATGAATATCGTCTTCTTTCCCGGCTTGAGGCCTTTGAGCCATTCCATACTCTCCTGAGGAATCAGCGCGGGAGCCATCCTCATATCCGGCCCGCAGTTGCAGCCGATGAACCGCCAACCCTTGCACTCAAACTCGTAGTTTTCGTACCCGAACACCTTCAGGAAAGTGTTGCATCCACTCTCCGACCATTTGGCGTCATGGTTTCCAGCCACGACATAGTACTTGTACCTGAGCGAGTCCAACATCTGCTTCACCGCCGCGATCTCCTCGTCAGTCCCGAAGTCCGTCAAATCACCGCCTATCAGGACGAAATCCAACCCGTCCAATGTGTTGACATCCTTGACACAACGGCTGAGGTCCTTTACGGAACCGCTTCCAGCCGAATAATGCAGGTCAGTCAGGAACGCGAACTTGACCGGTGACTCCTGCGCCACAGCCACCACCGCGGACACCCACACGGCAGCTATCAATGACATTACCTTTCTCATATTCATTTTAGCATCATTTATTTCAATTTCTGTTCTCGGTCGCTGAGCCAACTGTTGCCAAACATCCAGCCATCGAGCTTATAGTCACCGCATTTGCAGTCGCTGAGCCTGTCGAAGCGTCCTTCACCGACATCCTTCCACAATTGTCACTTCGACAAGCTCAGTGACCGTGTATATCGCTTTGGCGGACTCTATAACCGAACCAGCCAGCCACGTTTTTCAACACGCCAGCCTACAAATTTACTTAATTATAAGGAATATTCAACCAGCCCGTCATCATATTCCAAAGTTTTTCCAACCGTTTTAGGGCAGAAATATTTGCGGATAACAGAAAAAGCGTTATCTTTGCATTCCCAATCAACGGTGCTTTGGCCGAGCGGTTAGGCACAGGTCTGCAAAACCTGCTACAGCGGTTCGATTCCGCTAGGCACCTCTGGAAAAGCCTTTGACGAATTATTGTCAGAGGCTTTTTGATATACATACGAGTTGACCACAAAATATAGCCAATCGATAATTGTCAGCATATCCAGTCAATAACACATTGCATATAATTATCTTAATATTAGTGCGATACGCCAAAAGATAGTCAATCCCCAAATTTGCCCGTCGTCCTTTAAAAGCAGGAATATGACGGAAAAACGCTCGTAAAGAAATCATTGCCCTTCTAAAAGCGCGATTTACACAAAGTAACGCCTGTGAAATAGTTCGTTTAACAGACAATGCAGGCTCCACAGACTATTCCACAATATGCCCATAGCACTCAGGTGCGCGAACATATTCACACCTGGAAGAGCAATTCACTGGCTATCAAGCCTATGGTGTTCCAGGTGCGTCTGGTTTCTCGCACTTGGAAGTCCGGAACACCAATAGAACACTCTGTACGGGGGGGGGGCCGACTCTCAGGTGTGCGAATATGCTCGCACCTAAAACTCTAACTTGTTAGCTATCAGAAGAGTAATGTTTCAGGTGCGCATAGTTTTTCACACCTGGAAGAGCGGCCTCCTATTGTTTTACAGGACAGAAAATGTACGAGAGAATACCTTTGTATGCACCGAATATACTGAGGCGCGACATTGGTACAGAAAGCACACTTCTGGTGTACCTCTCTTAACTAAGAAGCAATTGTCCCCCCCTCGCACAAGAGAATATTTTACGTTTGCTGAAGGATCGGCAAGTTGGATATGTCGATGACTTTGACTTCTACAAGAACAAGATGAGAAGGCTAAGAAAGAGTTCCAAGAAATCAACGCGGAATATTTTAAGGCAATCTATTTCAGTCTCGCGCCACTTCTTTGCGTACCGATGTACCAGCAAATAAGGCCTTTGGAGGCGATTTATGGCAGAGGAACTCTCAAGCGCAGCTCATTCTGGGAGGACGAATCTTTGGCTAACTTCTGGGGAGAAGATCGCTTTAAGCACCCAAGTTGTGTCACTGACAGTATCCTCAAGACAGAGAAACGGGAGGTGGGGAACGGTGATTCGGTCATAACGGTCTATGCCTATGGTTACCGTAGAATGCAACGACTTACATATGTCAGCGTATGGGGTGGCGATGGAAGATCACATCAAGTGCCCGTTTATCGGGATGAATACATAAGCGCCACAGGACAAGGAAGCATCCGCATACGAGAGGATATTGATTTTGAGGATAGCGCGATCAGCCAGCGCGAACGTTTGGATCATATCAACACAGTACTGGACAGTGCGAACCTGAACATCTACAGAAGACACATAGCGCCTAAAGTGTAATGTACTTTAAGCAGAGTACCAACCGAAGGCCAAGCAGCGTTTTGGCAGCGTGGCAGATAACTAGCTGATAATCAAAAGAAAACACAAACTCCTGGTACAGGATTCGGCACCAGGAGTTTATTTAATCAGTTGATTGTCAAAGGCGTAAATGCCACGTCATTCAGCGGTATCTGATGACATCATCGCTACTCCACGTAGAGAAGGAGTCCCTTGAGGTACTCGCCTTCCGGGTGGTAGATGTTGACGGCGTGGTCAGCGGGCTGGTTCAGACGATCGAGGATACGGACGCTGCGGCCGGTCTGGGCGGCGGCTGAGAACACGGCGAGGGCAAAGGCCTCCTTGTCAACGACTTGCGAGCAGCTGAACGTGAAGACCAAGCCTCCGGGAGCGACCTTGGAGATCGCGGCGGCGTTCAGACGCTGATAGGCACGGAGGGCGTTGTTCAGGGCACCTCTATGCTTGGCGAATGCCGGAGGATCCACGATCATCAGATCGTACTTGTCCTCTGGGACGTTGCGCAGGAACTCGATGGCATCGGCGCAATAGCCTGTGTGTCGGGATGGCTCGAAACCGTTCAGGAACATATTCCTTTCCACCATATCGATGGCCTTGCGGGAGCTGTCCACGGAATCAACGTGAACTGCGCCGGCGCCGAGGGCATAGACGGAGAAGCCTCCGGTGTAGCAGAAGAGGTTCAGGACGTTGCGGCCTCGGGAATATTTCCCGACAAGGGCCCGGTTCTCCCTTTGGTCGAGGAAGAAGCCGGTCTTCTGGCCTTCGGTCCAGTTGACAAAGAATTTATGGCCGTTCTCAAGGACGATCTGCTCGTCATCGGAGAAGCTCTCGGAGCGGTAAAGGTAGCCGTCAACAAGGTCGAGGCCGGCCTTGAACGGGGCTGTGCCGGAGCTTTTGTCATAGACTGCCTTCAAGGACGGGCCATAGACGGATTTCAGGGCCTCGCAGATCGCGCCTTTCGCACGGAACATTCCTACGGAGTGGGCCTGCATAACGCAGACGCCATCGTAATAGTCTATGATCAGGCCGGGGAGACCGTCGCCTTCGCCGTGGATAAGGCGGTAGCAGTTGGTGAGGGCGGGTTCTCTGACAAGGCCAGTCGCTTCGACAGGCTCGGCGGCCGGAGAGACAGGCTCAGCGACCGGAGAAACTGGCTCAGCGACCGATGAAACCGGGCAGGCCAGTCCAACGGCGACACGTACCCGGAGCGCCCGGGCGATCATATTCTTCCAAAAGTCTGGCGAAAGGACATCCTCGCCGGCGAAACTCAGCACACGGACGGCGATAGATCCTATCTGATAGTGCCCGTAAGCCAGAAAATCCCCGCCCTGAGAGAACACACCGACGATGTCACCTTCAGCCGGCTCGCCGACAATCTGGGCGATGGCACCAGAGAATACCCACGGATGGAATCTCAAAAGAGAGTCCTCTCTACCTTTCTTTAATATTATCTTTGTCATTTTCAGTGTGTTTTGGAGGGTTTGGAAGCATCTGCTCCGGAGTCAACGGATTCTTCTCCGAGGCCAATAGCTTGTAGTACATCTCACGGCATATCCAAGCGTCTGTCGCGGCATAGGCCTGCTGCGAATCCGAGAGGACATCCGCCTCCCAGTTGGAAAGCTGCTGGGTCTTGGAAATCCGCACCCCAAGGATTATCGCGGCCATTTTCTTGACACTCTTGTCCTTGATGCCATATTCCCAGACCATCTTCTGGAGATCGACGAAGGATTTCGGCTCGAAATCGTGATGCTTCTTCAATCCGCGGACATCATCAGTGACCGCTGCTCCCACCTTGATTATTTCTTTGTTACCCAGTATCTTGCGAAGGGACTTAGGGATTCCACCCATAAGCTTCACCCTGAACAGGAAAGCCCTCTCCTTGCCGGAAAGCTGCAACAGAGAGACCCCGTAGTGCGGCTGGTTCGCCGAGAAACAAGGCCGGGACTCCGTGTCGAAACCGATAACCTTCTGCCGCCTCAGATAACTGATGGCCTTGAGAAACTCAAAGCCTTGGTTGTCAATGACCTTAATCTTACCTGGAAAGCTCGAAGGCTCCAGCTGTTCCATTTCCTCCGGACTAATGCTGATTTTGTACGTCATAGGAATAATAAGTGTTTGGAGCAAGAACCCCGACCGTGTCTGGGTACGAAGCCGGGACAAGACTGTCAATGAACGGAAGGACGGACACCTTGGAATCCAAGGAATCACGCACCGCCATATAAAGCCTTGCGACAGGGTATGCAATGTTGTGCGTGAAAGCGTCCCTTTCCCTCATCTTTCGGAAGCAAGCCTCAGTGAATGAAAACGTTGTGTCAGACGAACATATTACCGGGACATCGCAGCCTATCCTTTCGAAGAGATCGCTGACATCGCTCCCGCCATATTCAGAAAGAATCGGGTTGCAGATGATGAGGATCTTGCAGCGGGAAGGAATTTTGAGAGCGGCGAGCGCGCCGTTTACCGTCAACTCCCGCAAGACAGTCTGTCCGTCTTTCGTGGCAGGCCGGTTCATATAGGCGGTGTCGGCGAAATTCAGGATAGAGACGATTGTCTCCCCCGCAAAGTCCGGCAGGCCGTCGCTGATTTTCCGCGCGTCAATATTGTCGAAATCGTCACAGACCATCATCCTTTCGCTGAGACGAAGGCACCCCGACGGATCGCCGACCAGAACTATCGTCCCCGAGGATTTGCCGTTGCTTTCAGCCAATGTCCGCAGTTCCGGAAGGGAATCCGTCAGGAGGGAATTGACGTAGGCTATTGTTCTATAGCCATTTTCAACCCGCCTTGAACAGCTGGAAGCCGCAATGACGGATAGAGCCAACAATATTACCGCAAAAAATCTCTTCACTGTTATCAAATACCTTCCAGACGGCATAGCCGCCCGGACCACTCTTAAATTCGTACAATTCCGAACCGTTGCCTTGATTCGTCCGCCTAAAGATTTCTCACCTTTAAAACATTTCAGACAAATTAAAACTGATTCAGACTGCAAAGGTAAAAAAATCTTCACTATCTTTGAAGATAGTAAGCCTTAAAAAATAAGTTGATAAAGATTTGGCAGTATTTTCGAGGATATGGTTCTTTTGGAAGAAGGAGTGTGCCGGTGGCACATAACTGATGAGAAAAGAAATATAGACCGAAAAGACAATCAAAGATTATCAAGTAATCTTTTAAGGATTGCTTAGTTGTGTATAAAACTCCTTGACAAGATGGTTAAAGTCTCAAAAAAATCGAGCTTGATGCCGGCTTCCGCTATCAGAAAGCTTGTGCCGTTCGCCGACGCGGCCCAAAACGACGGCATCAAAGTCTATCACCTCAATGTCGGCGCACCTGACATCAAATCCCCCGAATGCGCCCTTGAGGCGGTGCGCAAAAACACTCTCGACCACGTTTCCTACACCAATTCGGCGGGCCTGCCGGAACTGCGCAAGGGACTGGCGGAGAAATACTACCGAAGCATCGGCATCGAGGTCTCCGTCCCCGAGATCATCATCACAGTGGCCGGAAGCGAGGCGGTCAACCTCGCGCTTCAGATAGCCTGCGACGAAGGCGACGAGCTCATCGTGATCGAACCTTTCTACACGAACTACAACACGTTCTGTTTTGAAAGCGGGATCATTCTCAAAGCGGTCCACACCGACATCGAAAGCGGCTTCAAGGTCCCTCCGATCGAAGAGTTCGAGAAACTCGTGACACCACGCACGAAAGCCATCCTCATCAGCAACCCCGGCAACCCGACCGGAACATTGTACTCGAAAGAGGATATGCTCGCGCTCGGAGAAGTAGCCAGAAAGCACAACCTTTTCCTGATTTCAGACGAGGTCTATCGCGAGTTCAGCTACACCGACGAACCTCGTTTCTCGGCGATGAATATACCCGGTCTCGCCGACAATGTCATTCTTGTCGATTCAGTCTCAAAGCGTTACAACCTCTGCGGCTGCCGCGTCGGCTGCATCGTCTCCCACAACAAGGAGGTGATGGAAGCGGCGATGAAATATGCCCAGTCCCGCCTCTGCCCGCCGGTTTACGGCCAGCTCGCCTCGATCGGAGCGCTCGACACCCCGCAATCCTATTTCACGGAAGTGAGGAATGAATATGTCGCCAGACGTGACTATGCGGTCTCCAGGCTCAATGCGATGGAGGGGGTATATTCCCCTACCCCGATGGGTGCGTTCTACACAATCGCCCGCATTCCGGTGGACGATGCCGAGAAGTTTGCGAAATGGATGCTGACGGATTTCAGACTTGACGGCCAGACCACGATGGTGACTCCGGCGAAGTCCTTCTACAAGACTCCTGGATTCGGAGCCGACCAGATCAGGTTGGCCTACGTCCTTGGAGTTCCGGAACTTGAAAAAGCGTTCGACGCGCTGGAGGCCGGGCTAAAGGGATATCCCGGGAGAACTGTCTGACAAAAACAGTTCAGCCAAGTAATCCAAAGGTTTTATGAAAGCGATCATCGCCATAGATTCTTTCAAGGGATGCCTGACCTCGGCCGAGGCCGGGAAGGCGGCTCTTAAAGCATTCGCCGATGGAGAGGCCGAAGTCATTCCGGTTTCTGATGGCGGTGAAGGATTTTCGACAATTCTGACGGAGAGTCTGGGCGGATCATTCAGGACGGTTTCCTGCCACGATCCGCTCGGGCGTTCCATCAAAGCGAGATACGGAATCATCGGAAGGACCGCTATCATCGAAACCGCCGCGGCCAGCGGACTTGGCCTCCTTCGCAAGGATGAGCTCAATCCCCTTCTGGCCACCTCCTACGGCACAGGCGAATTGATCTCGGACGCTCTTGAATATGACTGTGAGGAGATTTGGCTGGGTCTTGGCGGCAGCGCCACCTGCGACGGCGGGACCGGAATGCTGCAAGCGTTGGGCTACAGATTTCTGCCGGACGATAGCGGCTCATTCGTTTCCGGGGATGTCCAGCGAGCCGCTCCAAGAGAAGAGTCCGTTTCAAGGAATATCCCCAATGTCATTCTCAAAGACATTCACGGGATAGACATCCCGGAACGAAACAAGTTGTTGGATTCCTGCAAGATAACCGGATTCTACGATGTCTCCGCACCATTCTGTGGTACGGGTGGGGCGGCAAGGATGTTCGCGCCGCAGAAAGGAGCGGATCCCGAAATGGTCGAATCGTTGGATGTCTGGCTCACAATGCTTTGCGAAGTCTATTCAAAATATTCAGGAAAAGATGTCTTGAATATTCCGGGAGCGGGGGCAGCCGGAGGAATCGGAGGGGCGCTTGGCGGAGTGCTCGGAGCGTCAATGGTTCAAGGGATTCAAAAGGTTCTGGACATTTCAGGTTTGGACAGCAAGCTGGAGTCCTGCGACATTGTCATCACCGGCGAAGGTCGGGCGGACGCACAGACCCTCCGTGGCAAAGTACCTGTCGGGGTTCTTGAATATGTCAGAGCGCATACTGTTCCGGTTCATCGTCCCAAGGTCATCCTGATCGCCGGCCAAGTCTCTGACCGACAGCAGATTCTCAATGCCGGATTCGATGCCGTGCTCCAAATCACACCGGAAGGGATGCCTCTCTCCGAGGCCCTTGATCCAGTCACGGCCTCAGCCAACATCACGCAATCAATGCAGTCCTATCTCCAGCAAAGATGCTCGGGTGAAAAGTAAAGTATTTCTCACCCCACAATCCATTCAAGACTACTTTCGGGTGAAAAACCGGTCACTATTCACCCGATATTCCTAAAACCTCATAGATCTTAGGAATGAGGCACGAGAGAATATATTCATACTCCATAAAGTGAGTGCCGTCGTAGATGGTCCAGGTGCCGTCGCCGAAGTATTTTTTCCAGGTGCGGATGGAGACAACGCCGCTGCGCCGGTAATGGTCACGGGTGCCGAAAAAGGCATAGAAATAGTCCTTGCCACCGTTGCGTGGGGTGTTTTGCAAAGCGTCGCCGAGAACCCGCCTCCACTTTTTCAAAGGCTTATAGGTGAAATGCAGTTTCTGGCGGTCACCCGGTTTTGGCCTGTAAATCCTGTCGAACAGAGCCGTGACGCCAGGAATCAAAGTCAGCCAGGCCAAGGCAATGAAATATCGCGGAGCGTTCAGTGACGGGGAAACGAAAAGATGCGGATAACCCCTCAGCGCGATGGCGTGCGTGGCACCCATACTCTCCCCTATCACAAGCTCCGGCCGGACCTCCTCCGCCCAAGCGGCCAGCTGGCCTTGAGCGATTTCCGGATCAAAATCGTAAGTCCTGATGATGACCTCGAAATCAGGTCCCAGATTATCCTTCAAAATGGACGGGATGCGGCTGTCACCGCCCCCGCCCATTCCGTGGACATAAAGTATAACGTATTTTCGCATCCGCTATTTTTTGGCGACCAAGTCGCTCATCGCCAGATTGATAAGTATGTACCCCAGGAAACTGGTCAGGAATATGAACGACCAGTGGGAACGTTCGACAAGCGCGATGATGACCGCCAGTCCAACGATGACCAGAAAGGCGATTCGCTTCGCCACCTCCAGTTTAGAGGCTTTCTTTCCGCCACCGAACTTCATCGAGAACATCGGGATCTCGCAGATCAGAAGGTAGCACAGAATAAGTGTCAGAACCGGAATGAAAACCGGTCCCTGGCACCAATGCGCCAGAAAGCAGTCCGGCCGAACGGTCACAAGGGTCGCAAGTGATCCGCAGATCATCGCCGCCGCCGGGGTAGGCAGCCCGATGAAGCTGTCGTGCTGACGCTCGTCAAGATTGAACTTCGCAAGTCTCAACGCTGAGAAAGCGGCGAGGACAAGCGGTAAATATTTCAGGATCCAAATGTCCGTCCCGCTGATCTGGTAAAGCATCACGGCCGGGAGCACTCCGAAACTCACATCATCCGCCAGCGAGTCCAGTTCCTTTCCTATTTCCGAATATGCATTCAGAAGCCTTGCGGCCAGTCCGTCGCAGAAATCAAAGACGGCGGCAAGGATCATCAGTTCGAATCCGAGTTCCAGCCTGCCGTTCAAAGAAGCGATTACCCCCAGAACTCCACAGAGGAGATTCATAGAGGTAATCGTGTTGGGAATATGTCTTATTATATTCATTTACTTTATTCCAAGTTTCTTCTTCAGATCCTTAGAGAGGGCATCCTTGTGGACGAGAACATCCATCGACTTCGCGCGGACGAATGAATCGGAGCAGTACCAGATTCCGCCGTACTTGCTTGCGGTTCCCCAAGAGTTCTTGACCATGAAATAGTTGGTACCGTTCTGATCCTTGGCCACTCCGAAGATCTGCATTCCGTGGTCATCAGTGGTGGTCTTGTTTTCAAAGCCTTCCTGACGGGACTCCTGGGTCACGGAAGCCTCCTTTGGCAACTCGGCGACAACTTCCTTCTTCTCGCCGGCCTTGCCGATCCAACGCTCCTGATCAGAGCCCGTGGTCGCCTTAACATCATCGAGAAGCACACCGATTCCATTTCTGGTGAAGCCCTTCTCACTCACGTCTGATCCCCAAGCGAGGGTATAACCCTTGTCGATAGCGTTGTAGATCACCTCCATGAACTCGTCCAGAGGAATGTTGTAGGCGGAGTCCCACCTCCAGTTGTCGGCGATCTCAATGATGAACGAAGTGTAGAACGGGTGGTGGGTGAACGAAGTGAGGGTCACATAGTCAGACGGAACGATTCCCATCTCGTCCCTGTAGGAGGCTGGGGTATAGTTCTTGCCGTTATATTCAAATGTCTCTGGGGTCTCGCCGAGGAAACTGTCCACGATGGCGTCAAAGCCTTTCTTCCAGTTCGTGGAAAGGGTTCTGTTAGGATTCTTGGCGATGGCCTCCACATAAGCCTTCGTGGTGGCGTCGAGTTCTCCGTGAATCGGGAGAGGCTGGAGTCCAGGCATCGCGTCCTGAGGCACAAGGCCGTAGTCCTCAATGACATGCAGAACATCATCGGCCTCTGAACCGGCGGCGAAGTTTATGTGGCCGTCCGTGCGGACATATTTCACAGCCCTGTCCTTGTAGGAATGCGAGACAACGAACATCTCCGAGAAATCCGGGTAGAGTGTCGTGTCCTTGATGTTCTTGATTCTTATGGCCTCTGACTCAAGGAATCCGAGTGCCGAAAAGCACCAGCAGGTACTGGAACGGTACTGGTTCTTGACAGATGTGATAGGGTTCTCCTTCACAACGGTGAACTTGTACTCGGCCTCAGGCTGAGCCGGCTTTGGCTGCGCGTTTGCAGAAATAGAGACAAGCACCACCGCCGCGGCAATGATGATTTTCTTCATATTCGATAATTTTAATAGTTCTCAGCCTTGATTTGGAAATAACTTCTCGGGTGCTTGCAGACAGGGCAGACCTCCGGAGCCTTCTTGCCGATCACGATGTGGCCGCAATTCGAGCACTCCCAGATCATATCCTCGTCCTTGGAGAACACCACCGCATCCTGCACATTCTTCAGCAGCTTCCTGTAGCGCTCCTCGTGGGTCTTCTCGATCGCCCCGACCTTCTCGAACAGGAACGCGATCTCGTCAAACCCTTCCTCCTTCGCGGTCTTGGCGAATCCGGCGTACATGTCGGTCCACTCGTAGTTCTCCCCTGCCGCGGCGTCAGCAAGATTCTCCTCCGTAGAAGGCACCCCGCCGTTGTGCAGAAGCTTGAACCAGATCTTGGCGTGTTCCTTCTCGTTCTTCGCCGTATCCTCGAACAGCTTGCCTATCTGCACATAGCCGTCCTTCGCAGCCTTCGACGCATAATACAAATACTTTGTGTGAGCCTGGCTCTCCCCCGCGAACGCCGTCCGCAGGTTCTCCTCGGTTTTCGATCCTTTAAGTTCCATATTCTATGAATATTAAATATTACCTTTTGTGTTCCTTTCCGTGCCTTTGCCGCCCCGAGTCCATCATCCATCCCCAAGTGAGCCTCCGGCAGATACTTCCTTCCGCCTTTCGTCAACATCATTCATTCCCCCCGAGCCACAAGACACCGGCCTTGCAAATGTAATAAAATTACCTTGATAAAGAAAGCCCTCCACGACTATTGGTCACGCGAACCGTTTACGGGTCCCCTCCAGAGGAGCAAAAACAGGCAATATCGCTCCCATCGATGGCAAATTAACGTATGACGGCAGCATAACACGACAGAAATGCCACCGTGACCTACAGAGGAACGCTCCCGGGCAGCACTTCAAGCCGATTTCGCTCCCGTAGAGGGCAACGAGGTGTCCCCCGGCGACACTTTCTGGCAAAAACGTTGCCCAGGAACACGCCCCATCGTATCCAATAATGACAAAGAATGCAGTTCCCGCAAGGTATATTGGTTTTACGAAGAGATATTCATAAATTTGTCGGAAGGGAAAAAGATAGTATTCACACTTGCGTTGTTTGCGGTTATGGGCTATCCTATAAATCAATAAAATCGGGCAAAGACTATATTGGCTATATTCACAACCATCATTTTTGACAGAATATGAGCATAACAAGATTCAAGGAGGCGCAGGAGCGCTTCGGGGAGTATGAGACGGCGCTGGAGGAGATCCGGCAGGGACGGAAGAGATCTCACTGGATCTGGTATATATTCCCGCAACTCAAGGGGTTGGGAAGAAGTTACAACTCTGAATATTATGGGATCGCATCGTTGGAGGAGGCGAAGGAATATCTTGGAGATGCGGTGCTGAGGGGACGGCTGCTGGAGATTTCAAAGGCGCTGATGGAGCACAAGGAAGAGGATATTCATAGCATTATGGGAGGAATTGACGCACAGAAGCTGCGCTCCTCGATGACGCTGTTTGAATCCGCCGCTGGCGATGACGATGGATGCAAGGTCTTTGGAGAGATTCTTGACACCTTCTTTGACGGCAAAAGGGACGGGCGCACCCTCGGGATGCTCAAGGCGCAAGAAAAATAAAGAGCGGAAACCGACATTTGGATTTCCGTAAGAAAAACGTTAAGTTTGAAACGAGGAAACACGTAAAAGACAGATGCAGAACCTTGATTCCATAGACCTCAGCGCGACTCAGCGGCGGGCGGTAATGAAACTTGCGGTCGAGTTGGTGAAAGCGGACGACCGGATCCACTCGAAAGAGGTCGCGGTGCTGGACAAATTGCAGTCCGGGCTTGGGCTTGATCAGGAGGAGCTGGATCTTACACACTACCTGTCTTTGGAGAGTGCAGTGGATTGTCTCAAGAATCTTGAGGAAGAGCCGACAAGGCGCATCATCAACCTTTTCAACGAGATAATGTGCTCGGACAACGACATCGACTTCGAGGAGAATCTTCTGTTGTCCTCAATCTCAATGTCTTGCGACAGCGGATCCAGAGACTGGTGCAGGATTCTGTCCGCGGACGCAGCCGAATCCGAAGCGCCTGAAAAGCAAATCGTCTTCCTTGAAGGCCAAACTTCGGAAGCGGCGCATCTGGTTCTCGATGACAAATACGACAACTTACTCATTTCAAAGGCATTCGGCGACATCGGAATCGAGTTTTTCTACCTTCCGGACATTATTCGAGAGTTCGGGCAACATCTTGAGGACGATGACAAATTCGGGCTTCTCCAGCGTTCGATGGAATACCTCGTGCCGGCCGGAGACAAAATCAAACTGAACAATCTGAAGGAATCACTGGCGACCCTCGACACCAGAACCTTCTACCACCTCATCCTTTCAAGGTTCAACATTGATCCTGAGCGGATTCCGTACCAAGCGTTCCTGCTCGTCAAAATCAGGGACAGCCATATTCTTGACGACAGCGACACGATGCGCCGCACGGTGGATTTCCTCTGCATAGACATCTCATCCGAGGTCAAAAAACGAATCCTGGCATTCGTCTCCCGCTTCGACGAGCGCCGCGACCTCCTCTCCTACAAAGGCTACTACAAGTTCCTGTACGACTATCTCAGTTCAGAGGCGAAAATCACCAACCCCATCAGCATCAACTCAAAAGGCGACTTCATCCTCGGCTCGGGCGAGATCATCAGGTTCAAATCCGCCCCTCAGGCGAAAACCCTCTACGTGCTTCTTCTGAGCCGCGGCCACAAAGGAATCTCCCAAACCGACTTCAACAAAGCCGTCTCATTTCTCAAAGCACTGGACATCAATGAATATCTCACCTCATCCAGCGATTTCGACTTTCCGCGTTTCAATGAATATCTCGCCGGCAAGGCTGATGAATATGCCCGGATCATCCTCGACACGATCACAATCTACCGCACGCTTTCGACCAAGGACTGCCAGAAGAAGAATTTCCTTGAATATATCCAGAGCATCCTCCAGCACCGCAGTTCGCTGAAGACCTACATCAACTCCGGTTTCGCTTCCGCCAGGAAACTCGCTAATCCGGAGCACTTTACGGTCCGTTTCGACACCGCTTCCCAAACCTACTCAGTGTCGGCCAGTCCATCGCTTTTCACCTCAACCTTAGGTTCCACAAGCACCAAGCCTCTTACCGAGACTACTTTCTGGCACTCTCTTAAGTAGCCGTTGGACGCATCATACTGAATTTCAATCTATTACAGATTACTGCCAGCCAATACGAGAGGGCAGGATTACACAACAATATGGTCATCAAGGAGTTACTGTTCAGCCACATTTTAAACCAATCACGGGATATTGATTTCAGGATACAATACAGCGACATTGTTGTCAAGTAGTGTGTTTATTTTCCAAACGGTTGGATTCCTGGCGGAAGAGTCTGGAATGAGCGTTATCTTAGCGGACTCCAAGTAAGAGTTATAGGATTATGGCTAAGGAAAACAACGGTAAGGTTACGGGATATTTCCAGAACTGTGAGACGCAAAATAGCACAAAGACAATAAGTTATCTGTGCGGAGACTCAGTGGAAGTTATCGAGAAAAAAGGACGGAACGTCATTCCGGAGGCAGAGAAGGAACCACTTTGGAAGGCCTATCTGGAGAAGTTCAAGGATCCAATCATCATCATATTGCTTGTGGCGCTGGGACTGTCGCTTGGAGTGTCCGGATATGAGATGGCATATTCAGGTAGGGATGCCTCGTGCCTGATCGAGCCACTGGGGGTGCTGGTGGCGATACTTCTGGCGACAGGGATCGGGTTCATATTCGAGGTCAAGGCGGAGAAAGAGTTCAAGATTCTGAACAAAGCCAAGGACGAAAGACCGGTCAAGGTGCTGCGACTGAAAAACAGGAACGACATACGTCCGCAGACCTATGAGATTCCGAAAAGTGATGTCTGTGTCGGAGATGTGGTGGTGCTGGAGAACGGGGACGAGGTCCCGGCGGACGGCAATCTGATCAGCGACCGGAATCTGATCATAGACGAGTCGAACTTCACGGGCGAGCCGTTCACGAAAAAGAGGACCGAATCCGATGGCACAAAGGAAGAAAGCACCTATCCAGAGAACTTTCTGCTTCGGGGCACAACCGTGATCGAGGGCAGCGCGACCTATAGAGTCACAGCTGTCGGCACGGAAACCGAGGAAGGGAAAGGTGCGAGAATATTACAGGAAGAGCCTGAGGTGGAGACTCCTCTGAACGCCCAGTTGAACCAGCTCGCCAAGTGGATAACATACGCCAGCTACATCATCGCTGCACTTATCGTGATCGGACGGATGAGCATATTCTTCCTCACGAATGATGTGGGGACATATTCATTCATCGAGGTTTTCCGGGTGGCGCTCAACTCGCTGATGATCGCCGTGACGCTTATTGTCGTGGCGGTGCCGGAAGGGCTGCCGATGAGCGTGACGATCAGCCTTGCGCTGAGCATGCGCAAGATGCTGAAAGAGAAGAATCTGGTGCGGAAACTTCACGCCTGCGAGACCCTCGGGGCGACAACCGTCATCTGCACGGACAAGACCGGAACGCTGACAGAGAACAGGATGAGCGTGGTGGAATCCGAGTTCTGGGGCGTCGATGAAAGTCTTGTCGCCGACAGCATCGCAGTGAACTCCACAGCGGCGCTGAACGTTTCGGAGGGCGGTGAGCCACGCGCTATCGGCAACCCGACGGAAGGAGCGCTGCTGCTCTGGCTTCGCGGTAAGGGAATAGACTATTCCGAGCGCCGGAACGCCTACAAAATTCTGAACCAAGAGGCATTCTCCACGGAAAGGAAGAGGATGAGCACCGAAGCGATTGACACTGTTTCCGGCAATGAATATCTTTTTGTGAAAGGCGCGCCGGAGCTTCTGCTGGAGACTGCCGATGACATCGAGGGCGGCCCGTCCAAGGAAAGCGTGCTCGCCACCCTGGCGACATGGCAGTCAAAGGGGATGAGGACATTGGGACTAGCCATAAGGAATATGTCAGCGGACGACTCCAGACTAATATTCATAGGCATTGTCGGCATCGCAGATCCGATCAGAGACGATGTGCGTCAGGCGATCAACACCTGCTCCGGCCACGCCGGAGTGAGGGTGATTATGGTGACCGGGGACAACGCCCTTACCGCCAGCGAGATAGCCCGTCAGGCCGGGATCATCGGTGCCAACGAGACCAATCCTCTGACCATCACCGGCCCCGAGTTCGCAGCCAAGAGTGATGAATATCTCAAAAAGGAAGTCATCCCGACTCTGCGGGTTCTATCCCGGGCGCGTCCCGAGGACAAGGTCCGCCTTGTCACACTGCTTCAGGAGATGGGCGAGGTCGTGGCGGTAACCGGCGACGGAACGAACGACGCTCCGGCTCTGAAAAAGGCACAGGTCGGGCTCTCGATGGGTGACGGCACGGCGAGAGCCAAGGAGGCCAGCGATGTGACGATCATCGACAACTCGTTCTCCAGCATAGGCAAAGGCATCCTGTGGGGACGATCCTTGTACTTGAACATCAAGCGTTTCATCCTGTTCCAGATGACGATCAACGTCTGCGCCTGCCTGATTGTGCTCCTTGGCGCGTTCATCGGTCTGGACTCACCTCTGACCGTCACACAGATGCTGTGGGTGAACCTGATAATGGACACATTCGCGGCGATGGCCCTGTCATCCCTGCCGCCTGACCGCCGGGTTATGGAAGACAAGCCACGCGACCAGAAGAGCCACATCATCGACCGACGGATGGGTAAGCGGATAGCCTTTTCGGGAATATTCTTCTTTGTCTATCTGGCTCTTCTCTGGCAGCTTCTCTGGCATATGGACATCAGCTCGGTTGCCGACCTGCTTCACTGGAATGTTGTCGGAGAGTTCTTCAGCGGAGCGTTCTCGGCCCACACAAAGGCACATCTTTCAGGCTACGAGCTGGGAGTGTTCTTCACGACATTCGTGCTGATCCAGTTCTGGAATCTGTTCAACGCCAGATACTTCAAGACTGACGGAAGCGTACTTCAGGACATTCTTGATTCCTTCTTCAACCGCAAGAGGTTCAAGGCTTCCGCCTGCTACGGATGTCTTTGGGTCGCTGGAATCATCCTGGCCGGCCAGTTCCTGATCGTCAACTGCTTCGGAGCCTTCTTCGAGGTCTCCCCGCTTCCGCTCTCCGACTGGGGCTGGATTCTCCTCTGCACCTCGCCGGTACTCATCCTGCCGGACATTTACAGGTTCATTCGTTCTAAAGCAGCATCAGCACCTGCCCGGAAATGACACGCAGAAACATCTCCATCGGATAGACGGTGGCGTAAGCGACAGACGGTTCGTCATCGTCAACCGTGGTAAGCGCATAGTTAAGGGCGATAGGGTTGGCCATCGAGGCACACAGCATCCCGACATTCTCCGAATAGTCCGTCTTGCAGAATTTAGCGGCGACAAAGCCGACAAGCAGCACCGGCACAATGGCCAAGAGCACACTGATCCCGATCCACAGCAAGCCTTCCGGTCTCAAGACAGTCTCGAAAAAGTCCGGCCCTGCGCTGAGCCCCAATCCAGCCAGATAGATCGTCAAACCGAACTGCCTGAGCATCAGATTCGCGCTGTGTGTCGTATAGGTGGTCAAGTGGATTCTCGGACCGAACGCCCCCATCAGGATGCCGATCAGGATCGGGCCGCCGGCGATCCCGAGACGGATCGGGACACTCATTCCCGGAATGGAAATCGGAAGGCTGCCCAGAATCAATCCGAGCATAAGTCCGATGAAAATGAACAGCAGATTCGGATTACGGAGCTCTTTCTCCTGATTACCAAGCACCTCCGCCACACGGTCAATCGCTTTCTGCTCTCCTACGATCGTCAGTTTGTCTCCGATCTGAAGTCTGAGGTCACGGGACGGCAGCAGGTCGATGCCCGCGCGGTTAACCCTTGTGATGTTGATCCTGTAAACGTTACGCAGATGCAGATCCCCAAGTTTCGCCCCGTTGACGCTCGTCTTGGTCACGAAAATATGACGGGAAACAAGCATTCCGTCCAGATGGTTCCAGTCGATGTCCTTCTTGTTCCAATCCTTAACGACCTTCTCTCCGAACAGCTGCTCGGCAGCCCCGGCGTCCTTCTCACGAGTCAACACAAGCACGTGCTCTCCTTCCTCAAGCACGGTGTCCCCGTCCGGGATTATCACCTGTCCGCGGCCTTCGCCGCCATATTTCCAAACCCTTGACACTACAATTCTGATGTGCGCGTCCTTCATGATGTCCCGGATCGTCTTGCCGAATACAGCCGGATTGCTCACACTGAACTCGTTTATGAATGTCTGGTTGTTGTGAGTGTCCTTTGGGCCGCGGTTCTTACGGAATATGACCGAAAGGACCACCACGCAAAGAATCACGCCGATCACGCCGAAAGGATAACCCACAGCGCAGGCGGTGGCCATATGGTTGGAGACATCCACAGCCCCGGGATCGGTCTGGAGCAGGGTCTGTTGCGCGGCTCCAAGCATCGGAGTGTTGGTCGCCGCACCGGTGAGAAGTCCGGTCGCCACAGGCAGCGATATTCCGCATAATCTACTTATTCCCAACGTCATCAAAGTGCCTACCAGAAGCACGGCGAACGCCAGGATATTCAGTTTGATGCCTCCTTTCTTCAGCGAAGGGAAGAAACTCGGGCCGACCTGCAGGCCAAGGGTGAACACAAAGAGCACAAGGCCGAAGTTCTGCGCCAGCGCCAGCATACGGGGATCAACGCTGAGCCCGAAATGCCCGACAACAATTCCGGCGAAAAACACGAACGTCACGCCAAGGCTCACCCCCTTTATCTTGATCTTGTTGCAAAGAAGGCCGGCGACGCAAATCAGCGACAGGACGAGAATCGCCTGAATATAAGACGGTTCCGTGAATATCTCGATGAACCAGTTCATAGTCCTTTAAATATACAGCGTACAAAGATAGTCAGAAATATTCATTAATTTTGTGAGGCGGTGGCCACGGTCGCCGCGGTTTCAAGGATTTTATGAATATGCCAGAGGCGAAAAACAAGAATATTCAGGGTTCAGCCGCCAGGAAAAAGGCCGGCGCACAGAAAGCCAGGACATCACCGGCAAAACGTCCCCGGAGGAAAAAGAGGAAGCCCAAGAAAGTGAATATAGGAGTCTGGACGGCTGTCGGCATCGCCGCGTCAGTCATTCTGGCTCTGGCGGTTATGTTCATCAGCCAGGGTGGCGGAGGCGGACACGAGACAGGGGCCAAGGTTCCTCCGGGAGACTGGCGCTACGGAATCGACATCTCCCACCACAACGCCGGCGACATCGTTTGGGATTCCCTTTATGTGCTGACGGACAAACGTGGAAAAACAATCCGTGATCACCATCTGGCTAAAGACATCAGGCCTGTCAGTTTCGTGTTCATAAAGGCTACGGAAGGGGTGTCGATGGTGGACAAGGATTTCAAAAGGAACTGGCAGGACGCCGGCAGGTCTGGCCTTAGAAGAGGCGCGTACCACTTCTTCAGGAGTTCAAAGGACGGCGAGGCTCAGGCAAGGCTATTCATCAAGACGGTTGGCGACCTGAGATTCAAGGACTTGCCTCCGGTTCTGGACATCGAGACCATCCACCGGGGAGGGTCGATGAAGAAACTGAACGAAGAGGCCCTCAAATGGCTGGAAACCATTGAGGGTCACTACGGTAAAAAGCCTATTGTCTACACGGGGTCTTCCTTTGCCCGTGACTGGCTCAGCAAGAGGATCACGGACAACTATCCTGTTTGGATAGCCCACTACGAGAAGGACAGGCCGGACTTCGACGGCTGGACCTTTTGGCAGTTCACCGACAAGGCCGTCGTGAAAGGCGTTCCGGGGCCTGTGGATCTAAGCGTCATGAAACGCTGATCCCCGTCACTCCGACAGGCCTTGTCGCCGACGGCTCCGAGGTTGACCGCATGCACTAAAACGACACAGGACGGATCGGCAGACCGAGGTGGCGAGGGGCTGACGAGAGTCCAACCATTCCATTGCTCTTGATCATGGAAAAAACACCCGCTTTTTCCACATGCCTATTCACATTCACAAATGAGGTCCAGTACAATCCCTTGTAAATGGTCGGATTATAATCCGGTGACGGGAAGAAGAGGCTGTTACCTTCATAACCAGGGGATTCACTTGTCAGGACATAGCCGTTTCTTGCATCATCCCATGTACACTTACAATAATCCAAAAGTTTAAAGATGTCATTACTGGTCGGAGTACGCCAAGTTCCTCCCCAGTTGGCGGTGGCGGCATCATCCTCTTTGCTCAGGATCTGCCTGCTGTCTGTGGAATTGTACTTGGTGTAGTTCCCATCCTTGTACCATTTGTAGTTGTCCAGGGAATACGTGGCCTTCGGTGTCGTCTCACCCCAGGCGAAAAGCGCCCCGACTTCCTCAGGCTTGTCCGCGCCCACGTTGCAGTTGGCCCATTTCAGGCCGTCGCCCATCTCGACATACACATGACCGTTGATCATGTCCGGCTCCAAAGCGCCATCCACGGTTTTAAGAGGAATGATGTCGAAGTTGTTTATTCATCAAAGTGTTGCTCTCAACCGCTCATTCAGCCATCCTCAAAGGAATATATTCAGACGACAGATTCCAGCCCATCGTCTCGTTCTCGATGTGGACTCTGGCGAAGGCTGCCATCTCGCCCCGCACAAACGAATCAGAGATGTAGGTGGCGTTCACCTTGATGACAATATAACCGCCATACACCTTAAAGTCATTGTCATTATTTATGTAAAGATCCTTCTGTTCATTATTCGGATAATGCGCCGTTATCTTAATGTTATCCTTTTTCAGATAGTACAGCGCGGAGGAAGGCCGTACCTCGAATTCCAACGTCACGAATTTCACAATGGAACCCGAGCCATATCTTGTCACTACAGCTACTCCATCCTCGGTATAAGGGACATAAACCAAAGACTGTATTCTGTACAGCACCTTGTTGACAGCATTCTGAGCCTGTGTTATCTTGTCGCTGACAGATTTCTCCATCTTCCGGATTTCCGAACTCATTCGATCAATCTCGCCCTGAACCTTACTGTCCGCATCATTGATCGCGGCCGTGATGTCCGCAGACAACTCATTTCGCAGGGAGGCTATCGCATCTCTGATGGCTCTCTCATACGCCTCTTTGACCTCAGCCTTGACCTCATCCAAATCCGACTTTAAGCCTTCGATCTCCTTCGCGTTGTCCTCAATCGCCTTATTGGTCACGGCCAAGGCCGCCTTCAAATCCTCGATGTCTTTCGAATTTGCCTTGATCATTTCCTCCAAAGCGGTTTTCTGCACAAGCAATTGACCTTCAAGAGCCTTTTTCTGAGTCTCAAGGGCCGCCTTCGTTTCCTCAATCGTCCAGTAAGCCTTAATTTTATCATTCACCCAAGACTCAAGGGATGACTTCAAATCATTCACCGAATCCTTAAGGTTCTTTTCCCAGGCTGCCTCAGTCTCGTTCCGGGCTTTTAAGAGGGCTTCGGTGAAAGCGTTTGTCAGATCAGCTACCTCTTTTGAGATTCTGTCATTCAACCCGGCGACCTCGTCAGCGACAGCTGATTCCAGATCGCTGACAGTCTTGTTCAACGACTCTGTGAAGTTCTTTGTCAGACGCTCCTCAAGATCAGTCATTGAGGTCTTCAATCCGGCGATTTCGATATCAATGCCAGCGATTTGCTCCACGATGTCATTGTACTGTTCCAAAGTCGCGAAAGTGGCCTTGACCCAATCTTCAGTGCCTTTCAATTCTTTTCCGGCATACGATTTCAAATCCGAGATCTTGCCTTCCAAATCCGCATCTTTCTTTTTCAGGTCGGAGATCGCGCCGCCTATGTCTGACAATTTCACGTTCATCTCAGACTTCATTGTCTCAAGAGTCACAAGAACCTCTTTTTCGGCTTGTTCTATTGCCCTGATAAGTTCTTCCTTGTTGGCATTGTCGCTTTTCCTCAATTCTTCCACCGCTTTCTCAAGATCGGACTTCACTGCTGAAATCCGTTTCCCATTCTCCGTGATAGCTTTCCTGAGATCGCCGGCGGTCTCCTCCAGGGAACCGATCATGTCCTTCATGTCCTTGTCGGTCTGCTCCAACTTCGGAATGGAAGCGTTGATCTTCTCGATCTGCTGGTTTATGGATGTGACCCACGCATCCTTTCCGTCCAGATTCTCGTGGATCTCATCAAGATCCGGAGAATAGTCCGCACAGCCGAAAGCTGCGGCAAGACCCGCGCACATCAAGGCAACTTTAATTTTTCCAATATATTCTTTCATTTCTTTCAAATGTTAACAGTCAAACATATTCATCTTTCTCTTAAGGGTTTGTCACCACAACAGGGACAATAGGAATAAAACCGGAAATCATATCCCAACCTTTGGAAGCATCCTTTATTGACACCAGAACGTTGAACTTTCTAGAACCATTTGTAAAGACGAGAGGAAGGTCGGAAGCATCTATGTCCATCAGAACGATGCCGTTCCCGGTGCTTGCGATTCCGTTCAACTTAAGAGGAATAACATCTTTTGGCTCCACGCTTTGAGTGAGGATCGACACATTGCCTATATTCAGAGCCTCGGCGGCAGAGAACGGACGGACCTCGAATTTCAATGTCAGAGACTTCTTGACACCTTCACAGAAGACCTCAACCGATCCATCTGAATATGTCGGGAAATATACAAACGATGATATCACGTTTCTTATCTTAGTCCGCGCGTCCTCAACATCCTTTATTATCGAAGCCAAGTCATCCTTGCATTTCTCAATCCTTGACTCCAATGCCTCGACTCTCTCGTCAATGCTGTTGTTGAGGCTTTCTATCTCGTCATCAAGCTCATCGTCAAGAATGCCCTCCAACGATGTGATGGCATCCTTTATCACGGCCTCATAAGCAGTCTTGATGTCCTTTTTTGCCTGCTCAAGCTCCGAGAACAAGTCCTCCAGGCTCTTGGCGTTGTCCGCAAGAGCGTTCTCGGTCTCTGTCAGAGCCTCTTTCAGGTCCTTGATCTCTCCCGCATTAGCGTCAATCAATTCTTTCAGATAGGCTTCCTGAGCCTTCAACTGGTTTTCAAGATCCTTTTTCTGAGCCTCAAGAGCCGCTTTTGTCTCCTCAATCGTCCAATAGGCCGTAAGTTTCTCGTTCACCCAGAGTTTAAGGGACTTTTCCAATTCCTCAAGAGAGGTCTTAACCTTTTCCGTCCATGCGCTTTCAATCTCTGCGCGAGTCTTGGCTATAGCCGATGTGTAAGCCTGTGTAAGATCTGATACCTCTTTGTCTATCCTGTCATTAAGACCGGAGACTTCCTCTCCGATTTTTGACTCAAGGTCACTGACCGCCTTTTTCAAATCCTCGTCGAACTTGTTTGTCAGGCGGGTCTCAAGGTCAGACAAAGACTTCTTCAGTTCAGACATCTCCGTGTTGATCCCTCCTATCCGTTCCACAATACCATTATACTGCTCCAACGTCGCGAATGTGGCTGTGGCCCAATCCCTGATGCCTTTCAATTCATCATCAACATAGGTCTTGAGAACAGAAATCTGTTTCTCCAATTCTTGATCTTTATCTTTCAGATCAGAGATCATCTCATCTATGTCGGACAGTTTGCCCTGCATTTCCGTCCTCATCGCCTCAAGGTTGGCCAAGACGGTAGCCTTGGATTCATTGATGGCAGTGATCAGTTCCTCCTTGTTGGTCTTGTCACTGTCCTGGAGTTCCTTCACAGCATTTTCGAGTTCAGAGCGAACCTCGGAAACGCGGTTCTCGTTCTCACCGATGTCTTTGCGAAGATCATCGGCTGTCTTGTCCAAGGACTCGATCATCTTCTTGATTTCCGAATCTGTCCGCTCCAACTCCGGAAGTGAAGCGTTTATCTTCTCGAGCTGCTTGTCGATGGACGGGATGCGATTACTCTCGATTTCATCGATGCGGTCATCCACACGCTTGAACTCAGCATCATAGTCAGCGCACCCGTAGGACACCAGCAGGATCACGCTCAAAAGAGCCGGTAATATTCTCTTGATATTCATTGATTCTTCCTTTTTAGGGTTATTTTGTCACAATTGTAGGATTTATGCCGGCCACCTTAAGATCACGCTTGACCAGATCCATAGTGGCGTTGCTGCAGCCTACCATTCTGATGGTCTTCAATTTCTTACAACCATAGAACATACACCTCACCGTCTTTCCATAATTATCACTGACATCGTGCCAGTTTGCTTTATCCAAATTCCAACCTGACAAATCCAACGTCTCAAGCGACGAACATCCATTGAACATTCCAGGCACGCTAGTCACCTTATCCATTTTCCATTTGGACAAATCCAAGGAAGTCAACCCTGAGCATCCATAGAATGTAAAGTTGGTATAATCAAGGTTCTGAGGCCTCCAAGAGGAGATTTTCAACGATTTTGTAGTCAGCTTACTACAATTATAAAATGACTGTTGAAAATTAGTGACTGCCGACACGTCCAATAACTCAAGATCCACCTCTTCAAGAAGATTGCAGTCTCGAAAATATATCTCGTAATCAGGCTTTGCTTTCTTGAGGAGCTTGATTGTCTTTAAGTCAGCAGATTTATACCAATTAAGATTCACTTTGTCTGCATCACCGTCAAAGCCGATTTCACCATACTTGGTGTGCACGATGTTCAAAGTTTTATTATTCGCGTCTTTGGCATATAAAGATGAAGAAATGTCAACCATACTTCCGGACGCGGTAGTATATTGGATCAAAGGCGGTCTGATTTTCGCGACTTTCAAAGGAGTGAACCGTGTGGAAACGTCACGGACAACGACCCTGAAACCGGCGGAGACTCGTCCTGCAATAACGTCATCCAACAGTACCCCGGGCTCAATCCTGACATTCAGGACTCCGTTCTTTGCCTTGGTGATTCTCTGAACTTTCAGAGCGACCTCATCCCCGACCGAAGCCCTTGTCTTTGTGAGCAACGCATACGCCGACACATCAGCGCCTCCTATTGAGGACAGTAGCCGCTCAGGGCGGATCTCCAGAGAGACATCGATGGTCTTTTCCAAAGACTCGACGTTGTAGGAGAGAATCACACTCCCGTCATCGCTCGTCGGGACAAACGCCAGAGACTGCATCACGGAGTCAAAGGAGGAAATAAGGTCAGCGAAATCAAGGGAAGCGAGATCGCTATTGATAGACGCCATCACCCTCCTCATTTCAGCCTCTTTTGTCGAAAATGCTCTCGTGAAACTGTCATACGCGGCATCAACACGAGCTTTGATCGTAGCCTCAAAAACACCCTTGAAATCAGTGATGGCATCCTCGATTGCTTTCTTGTAGGCAATGGTAAGATCCTCCTTCGCCTTGTTCAAGTCAGACGTGAAGACCGGGAAACGATCCGCCAACGCCTTAAGGTCATCATTGACTTTCTTCAACCTGTCCTCAAGAGCAGTAATATCCCCCGCGTTTTCACTGATCAAATCATTCAACAGTTTTTTCTGCGCCTCAAGCTGATTCTCAATGTCATCATTAAGCGCCTTGAGGGAATCCTTGGTCCGGGCGATCGTCCAGTAGCCGTCCAAAGTGCTGTTCACCCACGATTTCATAGAGGCCTCGCTGTCATCGATGGCTTTCTTCAGGCTTTCGTTCCACCATTTTTCCATTTCCTCACGGAAAGTGGCGATGGCGTCGGTGTAGGCCTTGGTGATGTCAGAGACCACCTTGTCGATCCTGTCATTCAGACCATCGACCTCCTCGCCAAGCCTTGACTTCACTTCATCCGACGCTGTCTTCAGATCCTTTGAATATTTCTCCGTCAGACGGGTCTCAAGGTTAGTCATAGAGGTTTTGAGGCCAGCTATCTCGCCTTCGATCCCGCCGAGCTGGTCCACAATGGCGTTATACTGGTCCAAAGTCATGAATGTCGCATTAGCCCAGTCCTTGGTCTCCTTCAGTTCCTTATCGATGTAGATTCTCAAATCCGTAATTTTCTTCTCAAGATCGGCATCCTTTTTCTGAAGATACGAGATGGTGTTGTTGATTGAAGTCAGTTTGCCATTCAACTCGGTCTTCTCCGACTCCAGCAACGCAAGCAGCATGGCCTTGGCCTTGCCGAGGGAGTCAAGGACATATTCCTTGTCCGCCCTGTCGCTGTTTTTAAGATCCTCGACCGCTTTCTCAAGGCCGGTCTTCAATGCTGAGATGCTTTCCCCGTTCTCCGAGATTGTTTTCTCAAACTTCCCCGCTGTCTTCTGAAGGTTCGCGATCATTTCCTTCAGATCCGCATCGGCCTTCTCAAAATTGGAAATCGAGGAGTTGACCGAGACGATCTGACTCTCGATGGTGGCGATTTGGTTGTCCTCCATGGCGTCAAGCCTCTTGTGGATGTTGTCGATGTCCGGGGAGTAGTCCGCACATCCGAAGGACATCAACAGACACAGGGGCAGAACAATCCCGACACCGACCCTTTCTAAAAAATTTGTCATAAGGTGTTGTGTTAAAATTCAATCGTAAATTTAGACAACACCTTCCAATGGACAATAAAAGCAGGGTAGTAGATTTCGTCAGACACACGAAATTTACTACCCTGCGATGAAATTTACCAACAAATTTACCGGATCAGCACTTAGATGTTTTGTGGCTTAGGCTGCACTACAATCTCTCAAACGGGTTGTCCGGATCACCGGTCCAGCGGTAAAGTCGGGTTCTGGAGTACTGCTTTCCGGCAGCGTTCTTGCCAGGCTCGGCGAAATAGAACAACCCGTTCCCGACCGGACATATTCCTGTCGCCCCGTACTTGAAGTAAAAGCCTGGAACCGGATTCTCCGACGATCCGATCACCGGATGCTTTGTCCTGTCGTAAAGAACCCCGGCCAATTGCCTTTTGACCGGCTTCTCAGCGACATCGAACACAAACATGTCATAATTCGGGAATATCTCCTTACGGCCCTTGTACACAGCCATGAACATCTTCCCCGTCTCCGCATCGTAGGCCAGATTCTGCACGCCCCAGTTCGTGTTGCCCGTGTAGGCGAAATACTTGCTCAATGGTTTTGCCGGTCCCTCACCGTAGAAGTCTCCGAACTTGACTTTGCCGGCATATTCATTAAGCTTCCTGATGTCGTAGCGAAGCAACACCTGATGGTTGTTGTCGTTGCGGGCCTTGTCGCCGTAGATGCCGTAAGCCACATAGAGGTAATTCTTTCCACCTTTCTTGCCGAGCTTAGGGGCGATCGTCACGCCGTCGATTCCGGAACAGCCATAGTAATGCTCGTAGCCCTTGTCAGCGAAGCCGGTCATGTGGTAATCCCTAGTGGCGTCCTTGACACAGACAATCCGGAAAGCGTCATTGTTCTCGGAATCCATGCCGACCTCCGTGACCTTGTCAACGTCAATGATCGCGATGTAGAACATCGACCTGCCTTTGGCGAAAGAGGAAAGTCCGGCTCCGATGACATCGTCCTTACATTCGAGAGAGGCGTAAACCTTTCTGTCCGAAGGATTGAATGTCATCGCTCCAAGATGTCCCTGGATCCTGTCTATTGAACCCACAACCTTTCCTTCCATGTCCGTCTTGATGAAGCTGGTCGTGAAAGAGAAGTACATGTTGCCGGCGGAGCTGTCGTAGGCGATTCCCTGGACATGGTTCTTCGCGCCTTCAACGTAAATTTCCGTCGGCAGCTGTTGCTCTGTCTGCGAATACGCAGCCACGGTTCCGGCCACAATCATCAATGCGATCAATGCTATTCTTTTCATATTCAACGTGTTAATATCCTGTTCTTTGGTCACTTTCTTAATTCTTCAATCATCGCTCTTGCCACAGCAGCCGAAGCGCCCTCTCCACCGAGAGCGTCACGGATCTCCTGATAGCCGGACAGCATCGTGGAACGATACTCCTCATCCTCGATCATCCTCCGGACCTCGTTCAGCACGTTCTCCGGCGTGAAATAGTACTGGAGAAGCTCCCGGAAACAAATCCGGTCAAGAATCAGATTGCCGAGACTGATATATTGGATCTTTATTATCGACTTGGCTATCTGGAAGTTAAGATCCGAACCCTTATAGGCGACCACCTGCGGAGTCCCGATCAGCGCGCATTCCAGCGAAGCCGTGCCGGAATTGACCACCGCGGCCTTGGCGTGACGCATCACGGCATAACTCTGGCCGAAGACCACGCTGACATATTCACGCCCCCTTATGTACTTGGTGTAGTCGCTCTCCGAGCGGGCCGGAGCAGCCGCCACGACGAAGCGGTATTCTGAATATTCAGGGATGGAATGCAGCCTGTCGGCAAATTCCATAAAGGTCGGCATCATCGAGCTGATCTCGCCGTTTCTGGATCCGGCCAGGAGGGCGATCATCGGCCTGTCAGGCAGCCCCGTCTTCGCCAGGAACTCCTCACGGGTCTCCTTGAAGGCCTCAGAATTGTCGATCGCATCGATCAGCGGATTACCTTTATATATAAAGTCAACGCCTTTCTCAGTGAAGTACGGAATCTCGAACGGGAACACGATGAACAGCTTGTCCACGAACGCCTTGAGCTTCTTCACACGACTCTCCCTTGAGGCCCAGACCTTAGGGGCGATGTAGTAGAAGACCTTGAATCCGGCCTTGTGGGCGAACTCGGCGACACGGAAGTTGAATCCGGGATAGTCAATGAGAATCACCACGTCCGGCTTCCAGCGGAGGATGTCCGTGGTGCAGTCCGTGAACCTTTTGGCGAAGGCTCTGGCGTGGAGCAGAATCTGGGTGAAGCCGATGACAGCCCCATCCTTGTAGTCCTTCACGAGGCCGGTTCCCTGCTGATGCTCCTTATAGACGGCATCCATAAGCCCTCCGCCCCAGAAGCGGATGTCAGCCTCAGGGTCCTCAGCGTAAAGCCCCCGCATAAGATTGGATCCGTGCAGATCCCCGGACGCCTCTCCGGCTATGATATAGTAGCGCATATTCTTTAAAAATCTTCATTGAACCCAAGTCCGTTCAACCTGGCGATCTCCTCGTGGTCCGAACTGTTGATGTTGTGGGCGACAATGGAGATGTACCCGTCGGCGAGGATGTGATGATCGGCCAGAATGTCATCCGCCGGGGAATCGTCCTTGAAATCCCCGACCATCATGTAAAGGGTCTCCCCCTCCTCGGCCTTCGGGAAGGATGTGTGCCCCAGATCCTCCGGACGGACACCTCTTTTGGCGAAAAGCTCAGCGTCCCAAGGCTTGAACTCCTTCTCCCAATGCCCAAGTCCCTGATGCCCCACACGGATGCCTTTGACAGCCGATGCCGGAATATTCGGAAAATTGACATTATAATATATTCCTGACTTCGGGTTATGACACGCCCAAAGTTTTCTGAATATGCCGGGGAAATATTCATTGACAACGGAGAAGTCCGCGTCCAGGCTCATCGTGTCGAGCGAGACTCCGATGCCTAATATTCCGTTCAGGGCGGCCTCCTCCGCCGCGCCGAGGGTTCCGGAATAGTTCGCCGCGGTGGCAGCGTTGGAGCCGTGGTTGATTCCGCAGACCACGACATCCGGCTTCTGAGGCCAGAAGATCTCGTCCAGGCCATACTTCACGCAGCTTGCCGGAGTGGCATCGAGGTAGGACCAACGCACTCCGTCCTCCGTCGGGAGTTCCTTGTAGGCGATCGCCCTGCCACCCATCGAGACCGCCATTGACATCCCGGACTGGTGGAATTTCGGCGCGACCGCCGTGATTCTGCCAAATTGACGCATCATGTCAGCCAGCGAATGTATGCCACCAGCCTGATAACCATCGTCGTTTGTCAGCAGTATATTCAGTTCATCAGACATTCTATTAATATTTTAGCCCACAAATATATTAATTTCCGCAATTTTTTAATAATTTTGCATCGCTTTTGCAGTGAAAGGCTGCGGTTAGTTTAGTAAAGAAAAGTATTAACAACTTATTTAATATCTAATTAAAATGGTAAAACTTGGTATTAACGGATTTGGCCGTATCGGCCGTATGGTTTTCCGTGCAGCGGTTGAGAACTTCTCAAACGACATCGAGGTTGTAGGTATCAACGACCTTCTCGATCCAGAGTATCTTGCTTACATGCTCAAGTACGACTCAGTTCACGGAGCATTCAAGGGCGACGTAAAGGTTGAGGACGGACACCTTGTAGTAAACGGCAAGAAGATCCGTGTCACCGCTGAGATGGATCCTGCAAACCTCAAGTGGAACGAGGTTGAGGCAGACGTAGTTGTTGAGTCAACAGGCTTCTTCCTTACTGACGAGACAGCCCGCAAGCACATCCAGGCCGGCGCTAAGAAAGTCATCATGTCAGCTCCTTCAAAGGACAGCACCCCTATGTTCGTCTATGGTGTAAACCACAAGACCTACGCTGGACAGGACATCATCTCCAACGCATCCTGCACCACCAACTGCCTTGCTCCTATCACCAAGGTGCTCAACGACAAGTTCGGTGTGAAGAGAGGCCTTATGACAACCGTTCACGCTGCCACCGCTACCCAGAAGACCGTTGACGGACCTTCAAAGAAGGACTGGAGAGGTGGTCGTGGAATCCTCGAGAACATCATCCCTTCATCAACAGGTGCCGCCAAGGCTGTAGGTAAGGTTCTTCCTGAGCTCAACGGCAAGCTTACCGGTATGTCTCTCCGTGTTCCTACTTCTGACGTTTCCTTCGTAGACCTTACCTGCGAGCTCAACACTCCAGCCACCTACGATGAGATCTGCGCCGCCATGAAGGAGGCTTCTGAGGGCGAGCTCAAGGGCGTTCTCGGTTACACTGACGAGCCACTGGTATCCACCGATTTCCGCAACGACTCACGCACTTCAATCTTCGACGTGAAGGCTGGTATCCAGCTCGATCCTACCTTCGTCAAGGTTTGCGCTTGGTACGACAACGAGTGGGGTTATTCCAACAAGGTGCTCGAAATGGCACGTGTTATCGCGAAATAATTAATTCACTTTTTTGCGAATAAGAACAAGGGTGGCTAAAGTCTCTTTTTAGTCACCCTTATTTATAATAATCCTACCCCCCTAGTCACTTCGTGACAGCCCCGGTGGGGCACGGGGAAAGGTTTCCCCGAATCCCGTTCGGTCGCTTCGCTCCTATTTTTTTATATTTTAGCAGCTTTTTTTTTGGGGGGGGCACCTTATTTTTTGACAACACAAAGACGGCATTCTTTTGGAAGCCGTACATTAAAAAATCAAACATTATGAAGAAAGTTGTTTTGACACTTCTGTGCGGAGCCATGATCTTCTCAAGCTGCGGCACAATGTCCAAGACTGGACAAGGTACACTTCTCGGTTCCGGAGCAGGAGCCATCATCGGAGCCGGAATCGGCGCCGCCATCGGTGACGGCAAGGGCGCGGCCATCGGAGCGGCCATCGGAACAGCCGTAGGCGCTGGAACCGGAGCTGTCATCGGCAAGAAGATGGACAAGAAGGCAGCCGAGCTTGAGGCTCTTGAGAACGCCCAGGTAGAGACCGTACAGGATCAGAACGGTCTCCAGGCCATCAAGGTCACCTTCAACAGCGGCATCCTCTTCCCTACCAACGGATCGACCCTGTCACAGACCTCCAAGAACGAGCTCTCACAGTTCGCCACCAAGATGAGTGACATGCAGGACACCGACATCACCATCTACGGCCACACCGACAACACCGGTTCAGACGCTGTCAACGAGCGCCTCTCCAACGAAAGGGCTCAGTCGGTAGCCACTTATCTGAAGAACTGCGGCATCGCCTCGTCACGCATGACGACCGAGGGCAAGTCCTACTCCATGCCTGTAGCCGACAACTCCACCAAGGAGGGCCGCGCCCAGAACCGCCGCGTGGAGATCTACATCACCGCCAACAAGACAATGATCGAGAAGGCCGAGAACGGCACACTGTAGGGAATGAATATTCTTTATGAATATAACAGACGCGATGTCTGATGCCAATTGAATATTACCGTATTCTATGGCAATCAGCCATTACACGTTACTGAATATTCATAAAGACAATACTGAATGCCGCGGAGCACAGAATCCGCAAAGCGAGTTAGGTTATATCGCACCTGACTCGCTTTTTTGTTTCTCGTTACCCCGTATTGACATTATGACAGCTGTATTTGCCGTAAACCAATAACCACATAGCGCATTTATCGTGACTCACCAGGCACAATATCAAGCTTTCTGAGGTATGAAAACCACTTCCATCACAATTTGGTACAGGAGATGGGCCTCTGGGGTACGAACTACACTCTGGAGCATGTGTGGTACAGGAGAGGGGCCTCTGGGGTACGAACCGCACTCCGAAACGTGTTCGGTACAGGAGAAGAGCCTCTGGGGTACGAACCGCACTCCGAAACGTGTTCGGTACAGGAGAAGAGCCTCTGGGGTACGAACCGCACTCCGAAACGTGTTCGGTACAGGAGAAGAGCCTCTGGGGTACGAACCGCACTCGAAACGTGTTCGGTACAGGAGAAGGGCCTCTGGGGTACAAACCGCACTCCGAAACGTATTCGGTACAGGAGAAGGGTCTCTGGGGTACAAACTGTAATCGGTAACTTTGAATTCCCGAATTTTCGCAAAGTTAATTCCCCGATTTAGGGGATAGAAAAAGCATTCATAAATTTGTAAATGACCAAAAATACAAATGAATATGAATGCTTACGAACTCGAGAGTCCGGAAAGGAAACTCGTGATGTGGTACAAATGTAAAGAAAAATTTGATTTGGGGCTATCAAAAGCCCAGATTGCAAGAGAACTTGGCATTGATGTCAAGACGGTCCGGCATTATCTTAAGATGAACTATGACGAGTTCAAGTCGAGCGCGTCATACAAACGGGTGTACATGAAAGTCCTTGATCCATACGAGAGCAAGGTATATGGCTGGCTGGATGAGCATCCTGATTTATCTGCCAGCCAGATACACGACTGGCTGCGAGAACGGTATGATACTCTTCCGGAAGTGAACCGCAAGACTGTGTATAACTTCGTGAAGTACGTACGCGCAAAGTACAACATAGAGAAGCCAATCCTGTCGGCTCCCCGCGAGTACGTCAAAGTAGACGAGACACCTTTTGGCGAATATGCCCAGGTGGACTTCGGCGAGATGTGGATGCAGTATGATGACAGGCGCAGGGTAAAGGTGTACTTCTTTGTTATGATTCTGTGCCGCAGTCGAAAGAAGTACGTATGGTTCAGCACGTCTCCTTTCACATCAGATCTGGCGATATATGCACATGAGAAAGCGTTTGAATACTATGGCGGCAAGCCCAGGAAGATAATATATGACCAGGATGCCGTACTCATCCACTCGGAGAATCTTGGCGACTATGTCCTTACAAAGTCGTTCAATGCCTATGTCAACCAGGCGCACTTCCAGTGCATCTTCTGCCGGAAGTCAGACCCGGAGTCAAAGGGGAAAGTCGAGAACGCGGTCAAATATGTCAAGTATAACTTCCTGAGAGGCCGCACGTTCGCGAGCATCGAGCAGCTGAACGAAGAGGGAGTCCGTTGGCTGTCGCGGACAGCCAACGGACTCCCTCACTGCGGCACCAAACTAGTTCCGGATGAGGTGTTCAAGGATGAGAAATCATATCTTACTCCATACTACGGAAAGCCCGAGATGCCGCAAAAGGGCATGGCTATGTATAAAGTTCACAAGAACAACGCGATAAGCTACCATGGCTGCGAGTACAGTCTTCCCTCCGGGTCGTACAAGAATACGGGCAGCTTTGTCTGGGTGGACATCAAGGGCGAATGCATGGAGATATACGATGGCGAGACTGGAAAACAGGTAGCGACACACAATATATCCAAAGATAGAGGTCGGTACGTGCTGGATCCTTCTCACCGCAAACAGCGTTATGTGCCCATGAGCAAGCAGGAGAAAGCAATACTAGAGTATTGCAACTATGACATTCTCACGGGGATGTGGCTGGACAATCTGAAGCATAATAAAGTCCGTTACTTTAAAGACAATCTAAGGGTGCTGTTCTCCGAGATGTGGCACTTCGAGCCATCAACGCTGCATCATGCCTTCGAAAAGAGCCTTGAATGCGGCATGTACAACGCAAAGGACCTGATATCATTGTGCGACCGCATAGGTAGACGCATACCGGTACGGGCTACAGACAACAATCAGACCCAAAGACTGCCGGAGATAATCAAAGAAGCTCCGGAGAAGACAGACATCAACCAATATAACCAGTACTTCTCATGACACAATCAGACAATATAAAAGACTATTGCTCAAGGCTCAAACTATCCTACATATACCAGAGGCTGAACCCAATAATATTGAAGGCTCAGGAGAATCAGCCAGCATACATCGACTTTCTGGAGGACATACTCCGCATGGAGTCGGAAATGAGGGAAGCCCACACACGGGAAGTCCGCGTAAAGATGTCAAGGATACCGCAAAAACATGATCTTGACGAGTACGACTTCAGCTTTGTCTCGGGCATGTCCGAAAGGGATATGAGGGAACTGCGCCAGCTTGTCTGGCTGGAACAGGCATACAATATAGTGCTCATGGGACCGTCTGGCACCGGAAAGACTTACATCGCGGCAGGTCTCATATATGACGCTATCAAATCAGGAAAGAAAGGATATCTCTTCACAATGGAGGAGATAATAACCTGTCTCCGCACAAAGGACATATCCGTTGCGGCTATGCAAACATACACCAAAATGCTGAATGCAGATATCTTGGCCATAGATGACATTATGCTCTTTCCTGTAAAGAAAGAAGACTCTGCCGCTTTCTTCAACCTCATAAACACATTGCATGAGAAAGTATCCTTGATAATAACAACAAACAAATCTCCGACAGAATGGGCTGAAACACTTGATGACGAGGTGCTGGCTAGTGCACTCCTCGATAGGCTTCTCTATAAATGTGAAGTCATTAAACTCTCCGGAGCCAGCTACCGGATGGAAAACAGACAAACAATACTAAAAAAAGAAACTAAAAGAGGACGTCCGAGGAAGAATCCCGCCAATGAATAAACCAGGGAATCAACTTTGCGAAAAAACATCCATCTGCATGTTGCATATTACACAAACCGCACTCCGAAACGTATTCGGTACAGGAGAAGGGTCTCTGGGGTACAAAC
>OIYX01000040.1_pt1 | contig 40591 bp, 39 predicted proteins | sample 1588431 | NCBI WGS metagenome assembly OIYX01 (sample SAMN03283241) | human gut metagenome | biome: human-associated habitat; material: feces | host: Homo sapiens | place: Peru | collected 2012
CTGCCATTAAGATGTCCATGACACCGTTTTTTTCAACTGCGCCGTCAAGTTATGGGACGGCTGTGAAAGGAGAAAGGATAGAACCACGAATGGACACCAATGGACGTCATCTCATGTAACAACTTCATGGTTTTTCAGATGATATAGAATCAGACCCGCTGAGATTATGGGGTGAGACTCGCGGGTACGCCCCTCGGAAAACAACGCAGCCGCTACCGGATTACCCCGGAACAGAGAGGTGACTGATTGGCCGATGCCGTCCGGAGCCTGGACGGCAGCCACGACAGACAGGAAGTCGGAGACAAAGGGAAGACGCCGCTGGAGGAGATTGCCTCGGGGAATATGCTATATTTGACAGGTAGCATGGCAGCCAAAACTAAACAAAAGGATAGAAAGGATGGCGGATTTCGAGTTGATACATGGAATTTATGAAAGCGTGATCACGCACGCGTTGGAGGAACGGCTGAGCCGGATCTCCGACAGCTTTGAGGTGAAGAAAAATCAGCTGGATTCCGAGGAAAGTTCCTTCGCGTTGGCGCTTCATCTGACCAAACTGATCGCCAATTCGCTCGCAAGTATCAAAGGCGATGACAAGAAACAGCGCCAGGCGCAATTCTGCAATCAGCTTCTGGAAGTGATCGGGCAGAACGATTCTTCGTTCCCCGTTGAGGCGGAAAAGATCGTCGAAGACCTGATGTATCTCTTGAAAATCCAGGATAAGGCTAAAAAACCGCTGCCCCGGCCCGATACGCCGCTTACCAACGCCGCCTTGTTTACTGGAACGGCCTCCGATCTCACGCTGGAAAGCGAGCTCAAAAAAGAAATCCTGACCGCCGACAGCATCGACATCCTGTGTTCCTTCATCCGCTGGAGCGGTCTGCGTCTGCTGCTGCCTTACTTGAAGGAGGCCACGGCGGACGGGAAAAAGCTCCGGATCATCACGACCAGTTACCTCGGCGCGACCGAACTGAAAGCGGTGGACGAATTGCAGAAACTCCCCAATTCCGAACTGCTGGTTTCCTACGATACGGAGCGCACCCGTCTCCACGCAAAAAGTTACATTTTCCACCGGGCAAACGGCTTTGGGACCGCCTATATCGGCTCCTCCAACATCTCGAAGCCGGCACTCACCAGCGGACTGGAATGGAACCTCAAGATCAGCCAGTTCGAGTCGCCGTACCTGTGGGACAAGGTCTGTGCCACGTTTGAGACCTATCAGAACACGTCGGAGTTCTCCCGTTACGACGAAAGTTCCCGCGAAAAGCTCGCTAAGGCGCTGACACACGAAGCGGGCGGCGATCGGGAAGAAGACAATGCTATGGTGTTCATGGACGTGACGCCGTACCCATATCAGGAGGAGATTCTCGACAAGGTCCGCGCCGAACGGGAGATTCACGGCCGCAAAAAGAATTTGGTGGTCGCCGCCACCGGCACGGGCAAAACGGTCATCGCCGCGTTTGATTTCAAGCGGGTGTTGAAAGAGATTCCGAATGCCAAGTTCCTATTTGTCGTCCATCGGGAGGAGATTCTGACCAAGAGTCGGATGACCTTCCGGCACATTCTGCGCGACCAGAATTTCGGTGAACTGCTGGTCGGCCATTACAAACCGGAAAGTCTGGAGCGACTTTTTTGTTCGATTCAGAGCCTCAACTCCAACGATCTCTGCCGGAAGCTGCCCGCCGATTATTACGACTACATCGTCATCGACGAATTCCACCACGCGGCGGCGAAAGGCTATCAGGAACTGCTGGAGCATTTCACGCCGAAATATCTGCTGGCGCTGACCGCCACCCCGGAACGTCATGACGGAATGGATATTCTGAAGTATTTCGACAATCATATCGCGGCGGAGATTCGGCTACCAGATGCCATCAACAAGAAACTGCTGTCACCGTTCCAGTATTTCGGGATCAGCGACTGCGTAGATTTGAGCTCGCTCCGGTGGACCAACGGCGGATACGATAAAACGCAGCTGAACAACATCTTTAACGGCAACGTCCAGCGGGCGTTCCTTGTTCTGCAGAAGATGCACGAGATTCTGCTGGATATCGCACAATGCCGGGCGCTGTGCTTCTGCGTGAGTCAGGACCACGCGGAATATATGAATGCGTTTTTCAACGAACATGGTGTCCATTCGGCCGTGCTGACTGCCCATTCTCTGTCCTCGGAACGGGATACCGTCCAGCAGCGACTGCGCCAGCGGGAAATCAACGTGATCTGCGTCGTGGACCTCTACAACGAAGGTGTGGACATCCCGGAAATCGACACGGTTCTGTTCCTGCGTCCTACTGAAAGTTTGACCGTGTTTCTGCAGCAGCTGGGGCGCGGATTGCGTCTATGTGATGACAAGGAGTGCCTGACGGTGCTGGACTTCGTCGGTAATGCCCACCGGAACTTCAACTTCGAATACCGTTTCCGGGCGATGCTGGGCGCTTCCGGACAAAATGTAGCGGACGAACTGGGACACGGGTTCCCGCATCTTCCGGCAGGGTGCCATATCGAACTGGAAAAAGAAGCGCAGGAGCGGATTCTGGCCAACATCAAGAGTAGTATCAGTAACGGACGACAGAATATGATCGTCAGCCGGATCGCCACCTTTGAAAGCGAGTCCGGTATAAAATTAACGCTGGCGAATTTCCTGGACTACCATCATCTGCGCCCGACGACGATCTATCAGAAAGCGCTGTTCTCCCGGCTCTGCCAGAAAGCGAATCTGCGCGAGAATTTCACGATCCCGGACGAGGACCGTTTGCGGAAAGGATTGCTGCGGATTTGTCACATGAACTCGGCGTATCAGCTGAAAACCATGCAGGAATTATTGCGCGCTCCGGAGGCAAGATTGCAAAGGCTTTCCGATGATGAAACGAAACTGCTCACCATGCTCCACTTCAGTCTGTGGACAGGAAGCTCCGAAATCAAATCCCTGCCAGAAAGCATCGCACAACTGAAAGCGAATGGTCCCGCCTATGACGAGCTGCTGGCGCTGGTGGATTATCTGTATGAAAACACCGATCTGGTCACGGTGAAACCGGAGCTGCCGTTTGACTGTCCGCTGGAACTTCATGCCAACTACACCCGTGACGAGATCCTGACGGCGCTGGGCAATTGGAAACTGGGCAGCACTCCGGAAATGCGGGAGGGCGTGAAATATCTGCCGGAGATCAATACGGATATTTTCATGGTGACGCTGAACAAGTCCGAAAAGCAGTATTCGCCGACGACCATGTATTTGGACTACGCTATCAGCGACGACTTGTTCCATTGGCAGTCGCAGAGTACCACCAGCGTGGAATCACCCACCGGCCAACGCTACATCAAGGGAACCGGGACGATTCTGCTATTTGTCCGCGAAAACAGGAATAGCGACGGCATCGCTTCCAGCTATTGCTTCCTCGGTCCGGCGGATTGTGTTTCCCACAACGGTAGCAAGCCAATCAACGTGACCTGGCATCTACACTACAAGATGCCTGCGCGCCTCTGCCGCATGACTGAGCGCATGGCGGTCGCGTAGAGGGTATTTAACAAACATGGACATAATCAATTATCTATCCTGAATCAGTGGTTTTGTGAATTGTCCAGGATTGTCCGGAGCATAAACGGCTATTGTCCCATCGTCAATCTGGCAACCACGCCTGCCAGGATGCCGGAGACAAAGTAAATGACGCCGTTGGGGGAGATTATCTCTGGATATATGCTATGTTTGGCAAGTGACGTAACACGCTCCGGGTGAATGCAGACCATCTTTTTTGTCGGATGACATAATATCCTGTATTCCAGAAAGTTGTCATACCATGACGACTTTCAATCAATCTTTACGGATTCAGGAAAGAGAAAGAACCGCACTACGCCACGGCGAAAGCAGTGGAACAGAATGCCGTTCTGCGGAACAGCTATTATTTCCATGGAGTTGGACGGTAGATGCAGACTACCCTTTGCGACATGTGCATGATTGAGGATTTGGCGACTGGCCGTATCCTTGTGCAGCACCGCCTTCCGAAGGCGACAAACCCGTGGTGCGGGCTGACATTCCCGTTCTTCTTCGTCTCTCCAGATTAAGAACAACGCCATGAAAACGATGCAAAAGCACATAGAAACCATCCAGAGCCTCCTGGAATATCCACGGGAGCAGGAGTGGATTGAATTCAAGGCCAATTGGTTTGAGCCGAATCAGCTTGGGGAATACATCTCCGCCTTGGCGAACTCCGCCGCATTCCACGGGCATGACTTTGGATATCTGGCCTGGGACATTGACAATGACAGCCATGCCATCATAGGCACGGATTTCGACCCGACAATCGATGTGAAGCGTGAGCCGCTGAAACATTTTCTAGCACGGCAGCTGTCCCCAGACACCGCCTTTGCCTTCCACGAGGTCGAGATGGAAGGCAAGCGTATCGTCCTGCTGGAAATCGCGGCGGCAAAGGCAGTCCCGACCGCTTTTGCGAATGTTCGCTATTTCCGCATCGGCTCTAGCAAGGTAGTCCTTACGAAGTACCCCGAACGGGAATCGGAACTGTTTCAAATACTGCGCAATGGGCCTCCGACGCTCTCCAATACCGAGGCAACAAGGCAGGATCTTACGTTTGACAAGCTCTTCGTCTATTACGCCTCCAAGGGAATCACTCTGAACAAACGCACCTTCAAGCGAAACCTTGGCTTCCTAATGCCCGACGGCAAATACAACCTGCTGGCGCAACTGCTTTCCGACGACAGCGGAATCAACATCAGGTTTGCCATGTTCAACGGCAAGGACAAGGCATCCACGATGTACTCTGTCCGCGAACTTGGCAGCACTTGTCTGCTTTACTCCCTGGACAAAGCCATTGAAATCGGCGATGTGCTGAACATCCCGCAGGCAGACGAGCGCAATCGCGTCATCGAGAGGAAGGAAGTCCCGCTGTTCAACGCCGACGCCTACAGGGAGGCGGTCATCAACGCCTTTGTCCACAACCGCTGGACGGATCTCAACTCGCCGATGTTCTGCGCCTACAGCGACCGTGTGGAAATCCTCTCGCACGGGGCGCTGCCTCCCAAGCAGACCGTAAAAGGGTTCTTTGAAGGCGTCTCTGTGCCAGTCAATCCGGATCTTTCGACCATCTTCCTGCAATTGCACATCAGCGAGCGAACTGGCCGTGGAGTCCCGAAAATCATCAACGCCTACGACAGGGGAATCTTTGAATTTGGAGAGAACACCATTTCCGTAATCCTCCCATATAACCGACTTGAAGTCGAGGCACAAACACCCCCAGTCGATACCCCAGTCGATACCCCAGTCGATACCCCAGTCGATACCCCAGTCAATGCACAAGTCGGGGACCTTACCCCCCAAGTCAAGGGTGCTACCCCCCAAGTCAAGGGTGCTACCCCCCAAGTCGATGCTGACAAAGGCATTTTCAAACGGACGAAGAAAAGGCTCTCAACTCAGCACCTTCAGTCTGACATTCTAGATTTTTGCGCCATTCCTCGTTCAGTTGCTGAAATAATGACGCATTTATCCCTAAAAAACAGGAAAGATGTTCGTGAAAGATGCATTTCGCCACTTATTGAGCAAGGTCGTCTGGCAATGACGATTCCGCAAAGTCCCAATAGCCGTTTTCAGAAATACATAACGATTAAATAGGCAGGTTGGCCAAAGAATCTAATGGACACCCTTTCCCCAGAACAGCGCAGCGAGGTGATGAGCCGGATTCGGTCGAAGGACACGAAGCCGGAGATGGTCGTGCGCCGTCACCTGCATGCACTGGGGTTCCGCTACCGTCTGCATTCGTCCAAACTGCCGGGGCATCCCGACATCGTGCTTCCAAAGTGGCACACGGTCATTTTTGTCAACGGCTGCTTCTGGCATCGGCACGAAGGGTGCAAGACGGCGACAATGCCCAAGTCCAACGTGGAGTTCTGGCAGGCCAAGTTCGACCGCAATGTTGCACGGGACAAGAAGGAACACGCCGCGCTGGAGGCGGCAGGCTGGCATGTGATTGTGATTTGGGAATGCGAAGTGAAGAAGCGGTTGGACAGGTTACCCTTCATAATCAGAAATCAGGAGTTAGAAGATGAAGGCTGAAAAACTGAATGGCACGGCAAAAGACTTTCTTCTCTATGCCCAGGCACAGTCCGCGCCTGGGAGCAATGCCCCGCCTTCATACGTCATAGGTTTGGAGCGACTCAATGGCATACTGAAAGAGAAGACCTCCCTTCTCTCCGCCAGTGAAACCCTCTGGGACATAACCGACGCAGAAAGACTCAATGCGCTCTACCACGCTGTTCTGACTGCACAGGACGAAGGGCGCGAGGGACGGGGCTTCTTTGCCGGAACGGTCAGTCCAAGCTACTATCTCAAGCACTTCTACTCGGCGGCAATAAGAAAACTGGCTGAATTCCAGCTTGTCCATGCACGTCGAGACCGTATGCTGGAGATGGCTGCGACAGCCACCGATGCCGCCCATCTGGCCTCGCATCTCGCCAGAATCCCGCTTACGGCAAGCAATCTCTACTGGGAGGATGGCATAGAGGTCAATTCCCTCACGGGCAGGGAGAGGCTTGCGACAATCAAGGTGCGAGAGAACCAGTATGTCTTCCGCGAGATGATGCTCCGCAACTTCGACTTCAAATGCTGCCTCTGCGGCCTTTCTGTGGTCGAGACGCTCCGCGCCAGTCACATCAGCGGCTGGGCGGAGGACAAGGCGAACCGTCTCAACCCTACGAATGGCCTTTGTCTTGCCGCGACCTACGATGCGGCGTTTGACAAGCACCTGATTTCGCTGGACGATGACTACCGCCTGATTCTTTCGCCATCCCTGCGGGAATACTACTCGAACAAGGCGTTCCAGGAGCAGTTCAAGGCCTTGGAGGGACGCAGAATCACAATGCCATCACGCTTCCTGCCCTCGCAGGTTTTTCTTGCAGGCCACAGGGAGAAAATGTGGAAGGCATCATGAAGATGAAGAGCCTGGCCAATGAACAACACCCTTTGCAACATGTGCATGATTGAGGATTTGGCGACTGGCCGTATCCTTGTGCAGCACCGCCTTCCGAAGGCGACAAACCCGTGGTGCGGGCTGACGTTTCCCGGCGGGCATGTCGAGGCTGGCGAGTCCATCACAGCCAGCACTGTGCGCGAAATCCGTGAGGAGACGGGGCTGACGGTCGCGAACCTGCGGATGTGCGGGGTGGTTGAGTGGGAGACCATCGGCGAGCGGGCAAACGGCTCCCCCGCCGAAGTCGAAGCCAACTCAAAATACATTGTCTTCATGTTCCGTACCAGCACCTTCACGGGGGAACTGAAATCCTCAACAGAGGGGTGCATGGAGTGGATGACGCTGGACGAGATGCGCAAAGGCGGTCTCGCCCCGCACATGGAGGAGTACATCCGCGTCCTGCTGGACGATGACGTGCCCCAGGCATACGGCATCAGCGGAAAGGAACTTTTGACTGTAGTTCAATAAGAAGTCACTGACTTCGCGGATTTCGAGGCTATTGCATCTCATCCCCCCTGCCACGCCGTATGCGTCAGCGGAGGAGGAGGTGGGTTCTTCCTCTTCACTCCATATATGGACGGCGGGGCGGGGTCCAACTCTTAGATTATGGACTTTGCCGGGATTGGAGTCGTATTTTTTGCACATGGGTCATTTTCCAGAGACAATCGAGCGTGGGAGCGACCGCCTGCTCGTCTTTTTCACGGGCTGGGGGATGGATTGGCATGCGACACGCCATCTTTCCCTGGACGGCTTCGACCTGGTTGTGCTATACGACTACACCCGTCCTGTCCAGTGGCCGTTGCCATGCGGCTATTCGGAGTACCACCTTGCGGCCTGGTCCCTGGGCGTCTGGGCGGCTGCCGAGTGGTGCATGGCCTCCGGGCTGCCGGGCTTCACGTCTGCGACTGCAATCAACGGGACGCTCTCACCCATCGACCAGGAGCGCGGCATTTCCCCCGAGGTCTTCGACGGCACCATCGCCAACTGGGGGGACGCCAACGCGCGGCGCCACTTCATGATGCGTCTTGCGGGCAGCCGGCAGTCGGCGGAGGCGTATCCGCTGGGAGATCGTTCCCCTGGATCCCAGCAGGCCGAACTTCGCTCAATTGCCGGGCGCGTGCGCTCTGCCCAGGGCGTTGCGCCGGCCAACGTCTTCACCCGGGCGCTTGTCTCCACACGCGACCGCATCTTCCCGCCGCAATCACAGCGGGCCCACTGGAGCGCACTCGGGACTCCACTCCTGGAGCTCGACGCACCCCACTCCCCCTTCGAACTCTTCACCTCCTGGAATGAACTCCTCTCCCTCGGAGAACCAAATTGACAAGCCGCTGGTGAGGCAACGCTTCGCTAGAAGCCTCGACACATACGACGAGGCGGCATGCGTCCAGCGCGAGATGGCCCACGAACTGCTGCGGACGCTCGTCGAGGCCACGCAGGGACGACGCCTGTACCCCCGCATCGTCGAGGCGGGATGCGGCACGGGAATCCTCACCGAATGCATGGAGAAGGCACTCGAATACGAGGAACTCCGGCTGATTGACATTGTGCCGGAGTGCGGCAGATTCCACCTGAAACGCAAAAAAGCGGCATTCATCGCTGGAGACGTGGAAAACGTCGAACTGCCTGGACAAAACGACCTCTTCGCCGCAAACGCGGTCTTCCAGTGGGCGGAAAACCAGCAGGCGCTCCTCGACAGAATCAAACGCTCCCTCAATGCAGGGGGAGTCCTCGCCTTCACCACATTCGGGCCGGACAACCTCCGCGAAATCGGAGAACTTACCGGTGGACGGCTCCACTACGCCACCATGGACGAATGGAGGAACATGCTCCAAAAGGCGGGCTTCACAATCCTGAAACTCTACGAGAAGAGTCAGACGATGCTCTTCGAGACACCGCTGGACATCCTGCGCCACCTCAAGGCCACCGGAGTCACGGGAACAGGAACGAAAACCGCCTGGAACAGAGCGAAAATCCAGGAATTCTCAAGACAATACCAGGCGATGCACGGGCGGGGCGACGGCAGGGTCGCAGTCACCTACCACGCCATATTCGCGGTTGCGGAAGTATAGTATACTTGTGTTGTAACTTGTTGATTTTCAACAAGTTACAAACTATCGAACAATTCGGACCTCCAATTCCAGCGTTGGCACCCGCCGTTGCATTTCCGCCAGGAGCATCAGTGCGTCCTCCTGGGAGGTAGGTGTTGCCGTCGGGTTCAATATCCAGTTTGCGTGTTTTTCACTGACCAGGAGCCCTCCCCTTGAGAGCCCCTTGCATCCCGCGGCCTCCAGGAGTCGTCCTGCCGATTCTCCCGGCGGGTTTTTGAAGATGCTTCCCGCGGACGGGCCTTGCGGGTTGGCGGCAAGCCGCCGTTCCCTCTCCTCCGTGATTCTGCGCCTTTCCGTTTCGGGGTCTGACCCTGGCAGCTTCAGCGTAACGGAGAGTGCGATCATCCTTTGGGTGACAGGCGACTGCCTGTATGCGAATCCGCCATCGCCCTGCCTCCAGCGCCAGGGCTTTCCCGTATCAAGGTCGATCCCCTCGGCCTCCAGGAGAAAATCGGATATCTGCGCGCCATTTGCCCCGGCGTTCATCATGACCGCGCCGCCAAGGGTTCCCGGGATTCCAGAGAGAGGCGCAAGCCCTCCCAGCCCCGCCTCCGCCGCAAGCTGTGCGGTGCGCGGAAGCATAGTCCCTGCGCCGAGGCGGAGGACGCCACCTTCCTGGAACTCCGGTTCCCGGGACGCCGAGAGCCGGACGATGGAGAGCCCGTCACGGTCGCTTCCGATAAGGTTCGTGCCGGCTCCAACCACCCCCGCCTCCGCCAAATCCACCGAACCGGCAAGCACCGGAAGATCCTCCGCCCCGTCAATCAAATAGACATCGGCGCGGCCAAGCCCCACGTGCAGCGAGGTGATCTGGCACCAGAGACATTCGCGGAAGGCTACCGCCATTTACGCTCCCAGACAGAGAGGCACTCCTTCTTCTTGTCCGCAAAGAATGTCCTTGATGACATCTTAGCCTCGCGGACGACCCTGTAGCCCGACATGATTTCCCGCTGCCTGTCGTAGGCATTCGCCTCCACGACCGCGACGCCGGCCTCCGTGAAGCTGAACCTCGACTGCAGGGAAATCAGCAGCGTCGCATCGAGGGACTCCTCCAGCGGCGTCCCGTCCTCGCGCCAGCGCTTCAGCGCCTCCTGGATTGCGAGGAAATCCGCCGACCCCTCGTCGATTCCGAGCATGAAGCAGATTTCCTGGGCGGTTGCCGAGAAGATGGAAGTCTTCGATCCCGCGGGATACTTGTATGAGATGCGCATAGGCGGCAGAGTGGCGATTTCACCCGTGATGACATTCGCCCAATCCGGCAGCCAGTACAGCTCCGCCTTGAACTCCATCGGGCCATTGCGGGGGAGCGTGTAGAAGCCCTCCGCCGCATAGTCGTCCACCTCGTAGCCATTGAGAGACCGGAGGTCGTCGGAGTCCACATAGTCGTTGTATGCGGCGATGAAGTCATCGATCTCAACCAGGACATCCGCGTCGTCAACGGGATTCAGCCCCTGCTTGAGAAGCGTGAGATTGTCGGCGCGTATCCCGGACTCCCCTGAATTCATGTAGACGACGCAGGAGTCCTCGTCAAAGAAGTGGGGGCGTCCGTCCAGCATCCATGGGGGGAAGTCCTCCGCCGCGCGGAAGTCGTCGTCCTCGGTCTGTCCCAGCGTGCGGTCCGAGAAGAGCCTCCTGTCCGTCAGATGCAGCCAGAAGGAGACCTCCGCCGCCGATTCGGCCTGGTATCGCATAAGCCCCTTCGACGACACGCTGTACGCCTCCTTCGTAATGAGTTCGGAGACAGCCATCAGGTGTGCGACGAGGACGAGTGCCGTGGCCAGGACGCCCATCACCATCACCAGGGCCATTCCGTTTTCGTTGTGACGGGGCCTGGTCATTTCTGCTTATCCTCCTCCAGGGGATCCCACTGGCCGAATCTTTCGCGGTAGGAGTTTCCCATCGTGCGGCGGCACCAGCTTTCGCGGTTGCCGTTCTCCCACTCCACGGTCATGATGATGGCGAGCGGCGCGTCCATCCTCTCGGAGACCTCCGTCTCCCAGTCGTCCATCCAGACGGCCCTGTCCTCCCAGTCGGAGTCTTCGTCCGCCGACCAGTCGAGATATGAGAACCGGATTTGCCGGACGCCCTCCGCCAGGAGGACTGTCTGGTCCCGTCCTCCCAGGTCGCTCCACTGGTAGAATGGCCTGTCGGAATAAGTGAGATAGAGATTTCCGTCCTGGACGAGGAACTCCGCGAAGCGGATTGCCCCCTCCGTTGCGTCATGCAGTTCGTGGAGATATGCGACCCTGAGTCGGTTCCATTCCGCCAGGATGAAGGGGAACTTTCCGCTGTCTCCGGGTGCGTCGTCGCTCGTCCAGGTGAACGGGACGGCGTTGGAGAGCGCCTTGTCGATGGCCCGGTCGAGATTCAGCAGTTCCTGGAAGCGGTTCTTCTCCTTGATGATCTTCTCCCAGCTGCGGCTGACTCCGCGGGAATATGTGTAGAGCGCCAGCGACACCGCCAGCATGATTGAAATCGCGATGCCCAGCTCCAGGAAAGTGAATTGACGGATGCGCGCTACTCTCATCTTGCCCCCATGGAGACGTATCCCACGTCCTCCTCCTTGAGAATCTTGCGCACGGACTGCTCGGCGACCAAATCCCCCTTGTCATTGAAGAGGGAGACCTGGAATTCGCACAGGCGCCACCCCTGGATGGAATCGTATGCGGCGTCGGGGAGCCCGTCCTCCACATCCACCAGGGTGCATGAGGCATTCCAGCCCTCCGGCAGAAGCGCCTCTGGGACTGAGGACCCGGGGCCTGTCGCCAGATAGTACTCCATGACATTGAGGAGGTAGTGTTCCTTTGCCCAGCGCCGTTCCTCCCGCAGGAGCTTGCTGCGGCTGGTCCCCACAATGGACATGGTGGCCACCACGCTCAGGGTGAGCACCAAGGCGGCGATCATGACTTCCATCAATGTGAAGGGATGTCTTCGCATGCTTTTCATAACGCTCCGGAGAATGTATTATTGCATCTCCGCCTTTTCCAGAGATGGCGTGATTCTCCAGTCACTTTTTCCCGGCGGCGGCCTCCCCGTAGCTTTTTCTGAAGAACTCAATCCAGCCGCGGCGTTCAATGGCCTGTTCCTCGGGATTTGCGAGGCGTCGCGTCGCCTGGCGTGATTCGTGATATGGGAACGGGAGCCTTGCGAAGGCGGCGCGGCGTTCCGGCGGCAGTGCCTCCATGCCCCCCTGGCGGAGAATCTCGCCCCATGCCTGGCGCAGTTCGGGGCCGCAGTCGATGAGCATAGTCTTCACCAGCACCCGTATTGCGGTGAAGAGCGAGCCCGTCCAGTCGCCGCGGTATTGGAAGGAGCTGGCCAGGAGGAGTGGCCGTTCATCCCCGAAGACCGTGTCCCTGAGCGCGTCCCCCTCGAACATGTCCCGTCTGACAGGCAGCCTGTAGAGGGTGTGGTCCCGCGGCCCATCGGGGGCTCCCGCCTCCTTGCCCCAGAGCTTCTGTGCCTTTTCGGAGAGCAGGAAGTCGACATACTCCTCGGCGAGTTCGCGGTCGCGTGCGCCGCGGAGGATTGCAATCGGCTCGGCGGAGACGGTGGAGGCGGCTGTAGGCGTGCGGTAGGAGATCACCTCGCGCCCAAGCTGGCTTCGGCTCCATTCGACCTGGCTCCGTCCGTAGAAGTCAATGCACATACCCGCCGCGATCTGCCCCATTGAGGCATCCACGGGCACCTTGCTGGCCGAAAAGGTGAGATACGCCGCGTTGCCGCCGAGCTGTTTCAGGAGAAGCAGCGCCTCCGACCAGGCGGCGTCCAGCTCCTCGACAGTCGGCTTGTATGTGGCGATATCCTCCCCTGGATGAAGCGCGGAGATGTAATCCTGCATCGAGCGCTGTATAAGCATCTCGAAGCACTTTGTAATCGACCCTGACTGGGAGGGATCCGCCACCCCGACTGCGCCGTAGAGCCTGGGATCCGCCAAATCGCTCCACTTCGACCCGAAGCCGCCTATCTCCGCCTCCGAAAACCCCGCCGCCGCCAGTCGGTCGCGGTTGTAGACGATTCCGAAGGTCGCGAAGCAGAATGCGTAGTAGCAGTCCGACGGGTCATACCAGACCTCCCCGCCGCCGCCAGGCGAAAGAATCGGGGCGTCGCCTGAAAACCACTCGGGATGGCGGGAGCGGACTCCGGACGGAACCAGAATCCCTGCCGCACGGAGCCCCTCGTGATCGTATTGGCCTCCCCCTTGCAGGATATCCACGTCTATCCCCACGTCGCTCCCCCGAAACCACCTCCAGGCCTCGGCGCCAGCCGCGTCCGCGGGAGGGGTGGCGGCGAAGACCGACGAAGAGACGGATTCGTCCCAATCCCCCCTGCCCTCCTCGATCCAGGCGTGCCTTGCATTCGCGGAATAGGTGCTCTGGATGAAGCGCACGATTTCGGAGGTTCCCCCGGGAGTCCTCCAGTCGATAGTCACCTCCTCCCCGTCGTGGAGTGCCTTGTGGTGTTCGCGGAAGGCCATTTCGATTTCGTGTCGCACGGCCTCGCTGCTCGCCGTAATCACCACAAGGCTCCTGGGGGCGCGCAACGGCATGGCGTCCCTCCTCCTCAGGCACAAGGGAAGCGCGATAATCACGCCGAGTATCAGTATTGTCCAGAACAGGGAACGCATCTGTGTAGTTTCAAGCACGCGCCATGGCAAGCACGGCGGTTTCGGCGGCTCCCGCGTTGAGCAGGGCCTGGCATGCGGCCGACAGGGTGGAGCCTGTCGTGAAGACATCGTCCACCACCAAAATCCTGCGGGAGTCCACAAGGTCGGCCCTGGCGACGCGGAAGGCGTTCCTGAGGTTTTTCCTGCGGGAGGCGCCGGCCAGCCGCGCCTGGTGTCCCGTTGAGTGCACCCGCTTCAGGGCGGGCAGGCAATCGACGCCGAGCCCCTTTGCGACGCCCCGCGCCAGAATCTCCGCCTGGTTGAAGCCGCGCTGGCATAGCCTGCGCCAATGGAGTGGAATCGGGACCACGGCGTCCACCTGGAAGTCTCCGCAATCCCTTTTCCAGGCCAGTGTCATCTCCCGGATGAAGAACGGCGCCATTGCGGTGCGTCCTCCGAACTTGTATGCGAGAATCCATTGTGCGAGTTCCCCTTCGTAGGGGAATGCGCATGTCCCCGCCTTCCACGGGCGTTTGGCGGCGGCGCAGTCGGCGCAGAAGTCCAGGGCCGTATCCATGCCGGCTCCGCAGAGCCGGCATCGCCGTGCCCCGCCGTCCTCCTCCACCAGGGAACGGCACCTGCCGCAGAGCCGCCCGTCCTCACGCTCTTCGGCAAGCGTCTCTCCGCACACGGGGCAGACGGGCGGTGCGAGCACGTGGTCGATGGCCTTCAAGATCGACCGGACTACTCCCATAGCTTGATATTCTTCAGGAATTGCTTGTGCCTGCGCCAGTGTGGAACCACCCGCACCCGCAGCGCCAGGTCGACGCGGGCGCCGCCGCACAGCTCGGAAATCTTCTTGACGGAGCAGTGGCGGATCATCTTGATCATGCGGCCGCCCTGCCCTATGACCATTCCCTTGTGGGCCTCGCGCTCCAGGGTGAGCGTCCCCTCGATCTCCACGCGGTTCTCGGATGCCCTCCACGACTCGATGGTAACCGCGATGGCGTGCGGAATCTCCTCGCGCATCAACTCGAGAATCGACTCGCGGATGAGCTCCGCCGCAATGTCGCGCTCGTAGGCAGTCGTCACCCCCTCGCGGTCGTAAAGCATGAACTCCTCGGGAAGCATCGACTTCAGGCGGGCAATCAACCTGCCGGCAGACGCACCGTCCAATGCGCTCATCTCCAATGACTCGGAGTCGGGAAGACGCTCGCGGTAGAAGGCGAGGCTCGCGGAACGCTGGGCGGGAGTGCTCACGTCGGACTTGTTCAAGACCAGCAGGACGGGCTTGCCGCAGGAGGCCGCCAAACCCGCGGCCAGAGCATCCTCCTCGCCAGGGACACGGGTCGGATCTATCAGGCAAACCACAATGTCCGCATCCTCAAGGACCTTCGAGACGGACTCCTCCATCGCCTCGTCAATGGCAATCTTCGAGGGGTGGACGCCCGGCGCGTCCAGGAAGATGATCTGGGACTCGTCGTCGTTGTAGATTCCAAGCATGGAGCGGCGGGTGGTCTGGGGCTTTGACGAAACTGCCGCCAGATGGCATCCCAGGACCGTGTTGAGGAACGTCGACTTGCCGGTATTCGGCCGCCCCAGCAACGCCACGTATCCCGTCCGCCCCTTCGGCGGAAGTGCGCCGCCGGCATTCTGCTTCTCATCAATCTGGTTCATATCACGCCGTCCTCATGGCAGATAATCAATATTCAGCGAACAACGGCTGACGGATGCGTCTAGAATCTCCTTCTTCCCGCAGGCAGGAAGGCTTCCCTCGGCCGTATCGAGAAACTCCTTTGACGGCCCCCGCAGGACAACCACCGCACGGCCGTCGTCGCCGCCGGCAAGATGGACCTCGCTGACGCCTGGAATGCGCAGCAGCGACGCCCCGTCAAGGCTCCACGCGCCCTTCAGAAATGCAAATCTCGTAAGCATCCCGCCTACCTTCCCGCGACGGGGATTTTCAGGACCTGTCCGACGCGGATGTCATCGGCGGACTTCAGGCCTGGGTTTGCGGCCATGATTTGCGCCACCGTGCATCCCGCCGCCTTTGCGATTGAGGAGAGGGTGTCCCCCGACTCCACCTTGAGTTCCTTGATGCTCATGTTGGCGGGAATCGTGGCGGCTGGCGCGGGCTGCGTAGTGGAGGACTTGATGACATTCGTCAGGTCCTTCGAGAGGTTTCGGAGTTCGTCCTTCCGCGCCCTCTGGTCTGCCTCAAAGGCCTTCTGGAGTTCGGCGAGGCGTGTCTCCAGGGACTGGTTTTGCTGCGCAAGCGCATTGCAGAGCGCCTCCAGCTGCCGGATCTGTTCGTTCTTGCGGTTCTGTTCCTCCTCAAGGCCCTCGATGCGCAGGGAGAGCTGCTTCTGCCTGTCAAGCATCAGGGTGATGTCGGAGCGCATTCCCGCAAGGGCGCTCATCACCTGCTGCGCCGAAACGCCGGCCTGCTGGCCATGCAGCGAAAGCCCCGCGACAAGCAGCGCGGAGGCAAGAAAGAGATTGATTCTGGGCGTGTGTAGCATGGGGACTGGATAAATTATGGGGGAGAACTGAAGGCGCCTGGAAACACTCTCCTTTCAGGCTTTCGCCGACGATGGCGCAAGCGAGGTTTGGCGCTTGTTTCTACTATATTTCCTCCCCTCAAAATGACCACGAAAGAGAGCAAAACCAACGGCGCCGAGACCGCACTGCGGGAATTCCTCGAAATCGCGTCAAGACCACCCGCGCCAGGCGCCGGAGTGCCGGACTCCGCTTCCCCGCTCCTTAAGAATCTCTGGTTCTCATGGAACAGGCTCCAGGTCGGATTCGAATGGATTCTCAAGCGACGCTGCAAAAAGCTGCGCCCTGAGATGCTCCTCCTTCTGGAATGGGCCATGACCGAGATGTATGCGCTCTCGGGGCTTCCGCCGTACGCGTGCGTCAGCGAGGCGGTCGAATACGCGAAGAGAATCTGCGGGCGCGAGAAGGCGGGATTCGTCAACGCCGTCCTGCGAGGACTCCTCAGGGACGCCCCCGATGCCGAGGCGTTCAAGGGGCTCCTCAAGGATGCGCCCGAAAATGTCCAATGCCAGCTGCCGAAAGAACTGCACCTGCGCTGGGAGAGGGAGTTTGGAAGGGAACGCACCAGGGAACTCGCCGAAATCCTGCAGCTTACCGCCACCGCGACGGCCAGGCGGAGAGGCTCGCTCGCAAGCCTGCCCTATCCGCTCCGGTTCGAGGACGCCCTGGCGCTCGTCGAAACCTCAACGGGGGAATTCCCCACCGGAAAATACTATCTCCAGGACGCATCCACGCTCCTGGCGCCCGCCCTCCTGGATCCTCGCCCCGGGGAGACAATCGCGGATCTCTGCGCAGCACCCGGGGGAAAGTCCCTCGCAATCGCCGAAAGACTCCAAGGCCAGGGAAGACTGATATGCTGCGACTCCGCCGAACCACGGATGCAACGGCTGAAGGACAATCTCAAGGATGTCAATGTCGCATCGGTCCAACTCATGGACGCCACACGGCCGACGCTCGAGGAGGCATCCGTCGACGCCATTCTCCTGGATGTCCCATGCTCCAACACGGGTGTCATAAGAAGGCGCCCGGATGTCCGACGGAATTTTTCCGAGGCGAATCTGCGGCGGCTCCTGGATGTCCAAAGGAGGATCCTCGAGGCATCGGCGCGGCTCGTCCGCCCGAACGGAAGAATAGTCTACAGCACCTGCTCTATCGAAAACGACGAGAATTCCCTCCAAATACGGGAATTCCTGAAAACACACCCCGAATTCTCCCTCAAGGAGGAACGGCAGCTCTATCCCACCCCGGAGCACGACGGCGCATACGCGGCCGCCCTTTCCAGGGAATAGGAGGCACTGGAGGAGTGGCAAGGCGAAGTGGAATCCACACGCCTTCCCTGATATTTCAACCCCCGGATGCGGCAGAAAAGGAGTTGGGAAGAGCAGAAGGCCCCCTTCTCCAAATGAAAAACGCGCCCGTCGGAGAATTCTCCAACGGACGCGTCTTTTCAGGATTCAGTGTCGACTAGAATGCGTATGCGACGCCGAAACCAGCGCGGAAGTTCTCCTCGTTGTTGATGTCGGAGGCCTTCCAGTTCTGGCGAACCTCGCGGTCGATGGCGTAGCCAGCTTCGAGGAATGCGTTCAGGGTCAGGTGCTCGCAGAGCGCGTAGTTGGCCTGGGCGCGGAGCAGCAGGGAGGAGATGGCGTCACGGTTCAGACCGTAGGCGGCGCGCATCTTGGACTTGGTGCCCCAGTAGAGCTTGGAGGAGAGAGAGGCGGAGAGCTTCTCGGTGAAGTTGTAGCCGAAGGTCACGTCGTACCAGGCATACCAGGTGTAGTGCTCCAGGTCATAGCGGAAGGTCACGCCAGTGCCCAGGAACGCGGCGCCCTCGGGATCCAGGAGGTTGTCCAGGTAGACGGTCATGTCCAGCGGGTTGTCGTGGCTGAACAGGGCGCGGGGATACTGGAAGTACTTCCACGCGATGTCGAGGGTCAGCGGGGAGAAGGGCAGGAGGTCGGCGAAGGTGTAGGCATAGCCGATCTCGTAGTCGATTTCCTCAGCGCGATACTCGCGGTTGTTCTTGTAGGCGCGGCTGCCGCCATCGGGGCGGTTGTATTCGGTCATGTCAATCGCGCTCCAGACGTCCAGGCGGAAGCCGCCGAGGCCGACGAAGGCGTTGAGGGCGGTGATGGGATGGGGATTGACAACCTTGCCATCGCACATGTACTTGGACTGCCAGGTGGCGCTCAGTTCAACGACGGGCATCCAGGAGTCGTCCTCCATTTCCATCGGAGCGGCAGGAGCAGCCTCCTCCATTGCGGGAGCAGCCTCTTCCATTGCAGGAGCGGCTTCCTGTGCGTAGACTCCAAAGGACGCGACCATGGCCAGCATCATCAGGAATGCAGTGATTTTCTTCATCTTTTTTTCCCTTTTTGTGTTTTTGTGTTTACTACGGAAGGAAGAGTATGACATCCCGTATCCTGAGCCGACGGACCGGAGCACAAGGGCCTTCTCAAACCCAGTGTGCTGGAACTACGGAACAGAGCAAATCTATTGGCTCTTACGATTTTTTCAACTAATACACAAAAAAATCTTTCTTTTTATTCGCTTTCTCGTATTGGACACAACTAAATAAAATGTCACTCATTTTCGGTGAAGATGAATCTTCAGCAGGTGTCCGACACGTAGGACACAGGATCCCGTATCCTCTTCCTGCGTAGATTTATCTGCGTGCAGGCTGGTGCGATGGCACTCCACCGACGCCATCGCCCCCAGCAGAATAAACACTGAAAGGGTGAAGGAGCCACCGTATGAGAGCAGTGGCAGCGGCAATCCGATGATTGGAAGGAGGCGCACCGCCATTCCGACGCCCACCACCACGTGGGTGAAGAGCAGCGCCATGCCTCCCGCAATCATGTTGAGCGCGAGGCGGTCCTGCGCCCGCGACGCCCAGGTGGCGAGTATTGCGAAGAGCATCCAGTAGAGCAGCATCAGCGGCAGGACGCCGAAGAGGAGCCCGCCCTCCTCTGCCACGACTGCGAAGATGAAGTCTGTGGGGGCGACGGTCCTGGGCAGGAACCCCAGGTTTTTCATAGTGCCGTTCAGGTACCCCTTTCCCGTAAGCCCCCCGCCGGACACCGCCATCAGCGACTGCTGTTCGTTCCATCCGCCCTCCGGTGAGAGGAATGAGTCCAGGCGGCGAAGGTGATATCCACGGAAGAAGCTCGATTCCGCCTCCGCCCCGATGAACACGCCCCTCTCCGCAGGGGGCCGCGTCCGGAGATGCCAGACTGCCGCCCCGGCGCAGATCATCATTGCGACGCCCAGGGCCATCGCAAGGGTCCATACCGGACGCGGCAGATACCGCATTCCGAAGATGACCGCCATCGGCACCGCCAGGGAGGCCGCGTTGCCGTAGGAGGGTTCAAGGAGAATAAGGGCCATCGGGACGATAAAGCAGATTGCCCCGACGATTGCCTCCCAGCGGCGCGGAAGGGTCCGCCCGTCCAGCAGCAATGCGCCCGCCGCTATCGTGAACACACGGGCGAACTCCGCCGGCTGCAATAGAAACGCCCCCACCGAGAGCCAGCGCCGGGCGCCCCCAATGGACTTTCCAAAGACCAGGACCAGCAGAAGGAGAAGCAGCGACACGCCATAGCCGCCAAAGACAAACGCCCTCCACGCGCTCCGCCCCGGAGACAGGGCGACTATCCCGCAGGCAACCGACGCCCCAAGGCCGATGAAGAGACACTGCCGGAGGTAGTTGGAACGCACCGCATACTCAGGCCCCAGATACCCCGTGCTGTATAGAAACAACACCCCCATCCCGCACAACGCGGCAATGACAAGGATGTATGCCAGATGCGAAATGCGCATAGAAGGAGGCGTGGGGATTGGAGGAATGGAGGGCAAGGTGCTGTAGCAGCCGCAGTCGCCCGGCTCCCAGGCGACTATATGGAGGCTAAAGGGCGAACCGCCTTGGCAATGACAGAAAACCTGCCACGGCAGGCACGGGCGCAATCTTGCGCAGTAGACTATCTAACATACTCAGCTGCAATAGGTTACGTAACACAGCACGCAAACGGGAGGGGAAGCGTTCCCTTCCACGTCAGATTTTGACTTTGCAGAGTTCGGCGGCCTGGACGAGCCGCGCAATCAGCGCCGTGCAGTTGCCGATGCGGCTGGAGCGTTTGAAGATCGTGCAGTCCCTGATCACCTCCGCGAGGGGCTTGAAGACCCCGTTCAGTTCAGGAATATCCGTGACGGCGGGAAGCGTATTCTTCTCCATGTCAACCATTACGCTGTGTCGATACTGGCGGCTCTTCGCCTCCTCGGGGTTCTGCATGAGCGTCCGCCCTCCAAAGAGGACTCCGAAGGTGATTCCCAGTGCGAAGACATCCGTATCCTCCCCCAGGGTCCTGCAGCATATCTGCTCCGGCGAGAAATACCCCGCGGTGCCGGCCACCGTGCGGCTCTGAAATCCCGTCGGAACGGAGATTCCGAAGTCGATCAGGCGCACATTCGCGTCACGGTCAAGGAGGAAGTTGCTTGGCTTGATGTCCAGGTGGACGATTCGGCGCTGGTGGAGCTGATGGATTGCCTGCGCCATCATGATGCACGCCCTCAGCTTGTCCGAGAGGGAAAGCACCGAAAGCAGCTTCTTGTCTGAAAAGTCGAGTCCATTGATGCGCTCCATGAGCAGGTCCCAGCCAAGTTCAAGGCCGAGCCTCTTCACCCTCCGCATGGAATAAAGCTGGACAGGCGTCGGGTTCGGAGCCGTCTCGCGGAGAAGCTGCCCCATCTTCCACTCGTTGGAGAGGTGCTTGTACTTCGTCGCATAGCTGACGTTGTCGCTCAGCTTCCCCGTGTCCTTCCTCGTGCGGACGTCCCCCAGCCAATGGTCGCACCTGTTGCGGATTGACTTGACGATGAAGTTGAATCCCTCGCAGGTCCCCTGGTAGAGAATGCTCTCCGCGCCACGGAAGAGCTGCGACCCGATGGCATACGGGGCGCCGTTCTCCAAGTCGCGGATGATGGCCTCGCATCTGGCAGGCGGAAGGGTGTTCAGGGTCTCGGGAAGACGGGCCTGCAAGAATGCCGTCACGCCATGGGACATGGATGAGAGCCGGGGAGCGCCCTGGACGACGGGGCGGCGCAGCACGCCACCCTCCTGGGAAGGAGGCAATTCCACCGGCGTGGAGTCGGCACGCGGCTCCGGGGACCGATGCGGAAGGCGAAGCCCCACATGGGTCTCCTCAAGCGAAAACTGCTCGTCGGAGGTGTCGTCGACGACGCCGTGGAGCTCCTCCTCGGAAAGATACCTGCGCTCGCCCTGCGGGGGCGCGGCGGGAATACTCCCCGAAGACTCGCCTAGCTCCTCCTCGGAAAGATACCTGCGCTCGCCCTGCGGGGGCGCGGAGGGAATACTCCCCGAAGACTCGCTCAACTCCTTGTCTGAAAGATATCTGCGCTGCTGCACGATGGCTCAATTGCCACGGACGGACGAAAACCGGAAGTAGACGGACGCCCCTCCGCGCAATCCTCCAAATGATACTGGAACAAAACTGGATGGGAACCAGGGACGAAGACCTGCCTCGCCCTAGATCTTGTGGATGCGCTTCAGAAGGGCGACAATCTCGTCCTGCCCGCTGGTCTTGACCTTGCGCGCCTCGTCAGCCATGTTGACTTCGAGGTGCTCCAGCTGCACAAACTGGTTGAGGGTCTTCTTGACCTTCGTCTGGGCATGCTCGTCAGCAACGGTATTGAAGTCGTGGACGAGTTCCGCGGGCTTGCGGCTGTAAAGCTGCGCGACCGTGACGCGGGGTTCGGTCAGCTCGGAGTTCTCCGCCACGCTGTAAAGCGGCTTGACTCCCTGCCTGTTGAAGTACTCCACCAGGTTGTAGAAGGCGGCCTGGTCGCCGCCCGCGGGAATCTCCATCAGGAAGAGCGCCTCGATGGGCTGCTCCGCCGGCAGCAGGAGCTGGTTGCCGTGATCCTGAAGCTGCCTCCCGAATTCCTGGGTGGGGTCGTAGCGGAAGACGGTGAAGTGGTTGAAGTAGGGCTTCGAAAGGAAGAGGTCGAAGTCCTCCTGGTCGACATGCCCCTCCACAAGCTTGAGCTCGGCATTTTTCTGGGGAATAGACAGGAATACCTTCAGGGAGTCGACTATCATCTGGTTGAAACGGTCCTCGGGAATCCGGTTCTCGAACTTGAGACGGTTGGAGAACATGAAGATGTTGCCGGTGTTGCCGCTGTCAATGGCGGGAGCCACCGAGTCGTTCAGGAACATGGAGGTGTTCTCGACAAATTCCGCAGACTCCAGGCGGGAATAGGGCAGAATCAACGCAAAGATGGTCTTCTGCTCAATCGGGATGATCTCCTGGCGGCTGACCAGATACTCCATGAGCCCCTTCGTGATGCCGTTGCCGGTTCCGCCGCCTGTCGCCGCTATGACAAGAGAACCGCGTATCAGGCTCTCCAACTCGCGGCTCACGGAGGCGTAGGCCTCCAGCCCCAGCTCGGGATCCATGCGGCATCCCTTGTACATGCCAGCGCCGCCACGCAAAACCGCCTGGATCTTGTTGCCATGGGAACTCACTTTCCCAAGCTCAACCTCACTCACGTTCACTATGATGGAGTCGGAACTCAGCTTGGTCGCAATCTTGCTCCCCGCGCCACCTATGCCGATGATCTTCTGCATGCCTTAGACTAGCTCCTCTAAAAAGTGAGATTTCTTTGTTTGAAAACGACCACTCTCCGCAAGACGGGCCAAAGCCTGGCCGCCAAAGTTCGTCAGGTAGATGTTCTTGCGGTTCCGCTCATCCTTGATGTCTATCAGACAAAGCAGGTGCATCGCCTCAACCGAGGCAACGGCAGTCTGCTTCGTCCGAGTTATCCCACCCGCCTTCAAATCGTCAAAGCAGTTGGTTATGTTGTACTTCTTCTGACGGTCGGCACTGACCGCCGCCCATAGCAACACCAAAAAGTGCTCCTCCCCAAGACGGTCAAGCTGCTGCGTGAAAAGCTCTGTCTGACTCGATGTCACTAAGCATCCCCTCCTAAAACTTGACGCACACTAAAGAAAAACCACAACAATACACGAAAAACACCGCAGAATAGGAAAAAACAAAACTCCAGGACCAAAAATGGACAAGCCAGGAATCCTGCGTAAAGAATCCGACAAATCCTATTCTAGGAAATTCAACGGCAGATTGCAAGGGAAACCACGCCAATGAAAACCAAAAAACGGGAAAGTTATGTACAGAAACATACTATACTCCCATTCCGGCGCGCCCGCCACAAATCCCACCACACCCAGGAATATACGACCTTATATGGGAGAGGTATATACAGAAGTATAGTTTGATATAGTTGAATTACCCGAACTATACTATACCTTAGTATACGACAAATAGTGTCGGACGGAAACGGGGAATAGCACCACAACACAGTGGACACAAGCGAGATGCAGCGTATCTGCCCATTTGCGCAAATAAACAGGGAAAACGCTGGGATTTGCGCAGTATAACGCTCTAATAATCAATATGTTGTGTGATAATGAACACAAGTGGGCTATGCGCTGCCACATCACACGGGAGGCGCCATGCAATCCACCTAGGAACCGCTATCCGCCCCGCCCTGCCCTGCCTCCCTAAATTGGAAAATATTGAGTGGCTCCAGACACAGGACAGCCCAATCGGGCACGTGGCGACAATATGAATTATACTACACTAAACTCCCTAGAATAACACCCTGCATAAGACAAAAAAGGCTCCCCCGCAGACAGGGAAAACGCCTGGGTCGGAGCCTTCACAACCTCGCCTATCGGTTGTTCAGCATGTAGTATTGCGTGATTTCCTGGTCGCGGCAGAAGATTGTGGCGATGAGCGCGGCCCTGATCCACATGCCGTTGCGTTCCTGCCTCCAGTAGACGGCCCGCGGGTCGTCGTCGCATACGGTGGAGATTTCCAGCCTTCTAGGGAGCGGATGCATGATTACCCCCTTTGGATTGAGGACTTTGAGGTCATCGCCGGTGAAATAGTAGTCTTCCGGCCTGTATCCGCAGGAGCTGTCCCCCGGCTTGTCGTCCCATTCATCCTGGAGCCTGGTCATATAGACTGCGTCAGCCTCTGCCACCTTTCCCTTGAAGTCGTTAGTGACCTCGTATTCCACGCCTGCGGCATCGAGCTGCGCCAGGATGTCCTTCCCGATTTGGAGGCAGTCCGGGGCGGCGAAGATTTGCTTGACATTGCGATACTGGAGGAGGAGTCCGGAGAGCGACCTGACCGTTCTTCCACGTGCGAGGTCTCCGCAGAAGAGGACCGTCTTGCCGTCGATTCCGCCCCGTCTTTCGAAGGATCGGGAGAGCGTATAGATGTCGAGGAGTGCCTGGGTGGGGTGCTGGTCCTTTCCGCTGCCGGCGTTGATGATTGGCACCGGGCGTTCCGTGCGGGAGATCATCCACGCCATCTGCTCCGCGAATCCCTGGGCGGGGGTCCTCATGATGATGAGGTCGAAGAAGGAGCTGAATGTCCGAATCGTGTCCTCCTTGGTCTCGCCCTTCATTTCGCTGGAAATGGACGGGTCGCGGACTTCGGCGGGGGAGAACCCGAGGATTTGGCATGCCGAGAAGAAGGAGAGGAAGGTCCTCGTGCTTGGCTGCGTGAAGTAGAGCATCGCACGCTTGTTGCGCATCAGCGTCGAGAGAAACTCCATGCCAACCTTCGACTTGGCAATGCGGCGGATGCGGGTCGCCAGGTCGCAAAGGGCGTCCAGGGATTCACGGTCGAACTGCTGCGCAATGACGCAGTGGTAGGGACGCCCGCTGGACTGCTTGAAATACGGGGCACGGGCGTCAAGGGGAAGCCTGCAGAACTCATCCCAGCTGAGTTCCTCCATCATGCGGCGCTGAGTCATCTAATTGTCCTCCATTGGAAAGTGAATAGGTGTTGATGTGGCTGCAAAAACCAGGAAAAATGTCGAAAATGTGCCCTTTTCGCCTTGCAAAGGAGGAGGAAGCCGTGAACTGGCTTCGCCTTACGACAGCGATGCGACAATCATGGCCTTGATCGTATGGAGACGATTCTCCGCCTCGTCGAAGATCTTCGAGAATGGAGCCTCGAAGACCTCGTCGGAGACCTCCATCGCACCTACATCCTTGGAGACTTCCGTGTTGTTGTCGTGGAAGGCGGGCAGGCAATGCAGGAAAATGACCTTGCCGGACTCGAGCATCCCGGTGTTGCGCACCATCTCCATGTTGATCTGGAAGGGACGCAGCAACGCAAGGCGCTCCTCAAAAAGACTCTCCTCCCCCATTGAGACCCAGACATCCGTGTAGAGGATGTTTGCGCCCTTGACGCCCTGGACGGGGTCGTGGCTCACCTCAATCGTGCAGCCATTCCGGTCGGCGCATTCGCGGGCGAGCCGGAGCACCTCCTCGCTGGGGGAAAGCTCCCTGGGGCAGACATCCACAAAGTCCATTCCGACCTTGCCGCAGCCCACCATCAGAGAACTGGCGACATTGTTGCGGCCGTCGCCGACATAAGCCAGCTTAAGCCCCTTCAGGGTGCCAAAATGCTCCTTGATGGTCAGGAAGTCCGCAAATACCTGGGATGGATGCCATTCGTCGGTAAGCCCATTCCAGACGGGGATCCCGCTGTAGCGGGCAAGATCCTCGACCACACCCTGGGAATAGCCCCGGAACATGATGCCGTCAAACATCCTGCCCAGGACGCGGGCCGAATCCTTCACCGACTCCTTCTTGCCAAAGTGAAGGTCATGGGCATTCAAATACTCCGTGTAGCCGCCCTCGTCATGGACGCCGCAGACGGTGGCGCAGTGGGTCCTCGTCGAACTCTTCTGGAAGATGAGGGCGATGTTCTTGCGATAGAGCAGGGCGTCCTTCAGATTCGCGCCGCTCTTCTTACGGGCCTTGAGCTCCTCGGCAAGCTCAACAAGACCGACAACCTGCTCGTCCGTCAAATCAAGCAGACGCAGGATGCTCTTGCCATGAAGACCCAACTTTTCCAAATCCATAAGACTTCTCTAGCCTCCAATCAATGCGGGAAAACTCCGCCTCTCTGTCAAAAAAAATAATATAAGCAGAGAAGAATCATTTCTTGGGAGCAGGGAAAGGGGATTCGCCGTTTCAGGAGGAGACAGCCGGCCTCTACTCACAACACCCGCTTCAGCGGCACGCTCTTCACCGGGTGGTCGTGCCCGAGGGGGAATCCGACGGCGACAGGCCCCTTGACGCACTCCGCGTACTCACGCATGATTCCGGGGAGGAACTCCGCGTCCTCGCACAGGGTGAAATGCCCGAACAACAATCCCGCCAGCTGCGGGAGGACTCCTGCGGACTTCAGCTGATTGAGTTTCCGGTCGATGGCGTGGGCTGGTTCGTTGACATCCTCGATGGCAAGGATGCACCCCTTGAGGTCTGGCATGAACGGCGTCCCAAGGAGGCTTGCCAGCATTGTCAGGTTCGTCGGCACCAGCGGGGCGGAGAGCCTCCCCTGCTTCAGAAACCTCATTGGGGGAAACCGGGAATCCTCCAGGGCAAAGGGGCGCCCGTCCAGCAGCTCCAGGAATATGTTGCGTTCAAGGAGGAGTTCCGGAGCGGGGGGCAGCCCCCAGTTGGAGCAGATCATCGGACCGTGGATGAGGCGGGTGCACCCCCGCGACATCGCCGCAAGAAGAAGCGCGGAGACGTCGCTGTAGCCACAGAGCGTCTTCCTCGACCGCCGAAGCAGATCAAAGTCTATCAGATGGAGGATGCGTGTCACCCCGTAGCCGCCGCATGCCGAGACAAGCAGGTCCACCGAGCCGTCCTCGAGGAGCTGGTTGAAACACGCCGCCCGCGCACTGTCGTCCCCGGCAAACTTCCGTGGTCCAGGCGTTTGCGGAAGCGCAAGAACCACCTCGACGCCCCCCAGCGCCAGGGAGAGCGTCCTCCTGCCCTCCTCCACAAGTGCCGGGTCCGGGGCATTGGAGAGTGCGAAAATTGCCGCCTTTCGAGGTCTCATCAGGTGCATCCCAAAGCTATAACAAACCAGTAAACCGCAATTATCTTAATCCCATGATTTTCGCACCCGCGCCGTAGCGGGGCTTCCAGCATCCCGGCGGGCGACCCCTTCGCCCCGCCTCCATGTACCATAACGACGCCGATGAAGTTTTTCTCCAGAACATCCCTGATTGCCTGCCTGGTCGCCGCAGTCATTCCTGCGTTCGCCGACTCCACCGCAAATCCCCTGGCCGACTTCGAAAACTTCTCCGAGACACGGGCGCTTGTCCGCAATGCCGAAGAGGCGCTCTCCCGGGAAAACTACAAGGCGGCGGCGAAAAACTACCGCAAGGCCGCGAAGATCCAGTCAAACGAGGGCAAACGCGCGGAATTCCTCTACCTGGAGGCACAAAACCTGCTGCGCGCAGGAAAAACCCACGACGCCCTGGACGCATACAGGAACCTCCTGGACGAACACCTCTACAACATCCCGCTGGAGAATGTCCTGGATCAACTGCGGACCCTCGCAGAGGACTTTGAGAACGGACGCGGCACGTTCCTGGGCATAAGCGACCCGGAGGCCGCCATCAACATCTACACGATCATCATCCGCTACGAGGCCGGCATCCAGCAGTCCCTCGGAGACCGCCTGGCACTCGCCGCAAAATACGAGAAGGCAAAGAAGGTCGAGGAGGCTGTGGAGACATACCAGCAGATTATCAAGCTGGCACCAAATGACGCGGAGACACGCCTCCGGCTGGCAAGGCTGCTGGACAGGGAGTCCGCCAAGCGCGACAGCGACGGACACCTCGGAAAGGCCGCCATCAGGGAGGCGAACAGCTTCCTCCAACAGGCTCCAAAGGACGATGAAAGACGGGATGAGGCACGGAAAATCATCCAGGACGCACGGGAACGCGAGGCCGCAAGACTGCTCGAGCGGGCACAGTTCTACCTCAATAAGCACCACTACCGCCCGCAAACCGCAAGACGGTACCTCCTGGACCTGAACAGGGACTACCACGACACAAAGGCGGGAGCCGACGCAAAGAGCGTCCTGGACGAACAATTCCCCGAAAACGCCGACTAGACGACCACGGATATGAACAGACACGCCATCGCATTGCTTACGGCTGCACTCCTCCTGGGAGTATCATGCGCACACTACCGGTTCGGAAGCGCATTGCCAAAGGACATGCGCGACATCTCAGTCTCGGAAATCAACAACACGACCGCAGAACCATCCATGGGAATGCTTCTGCAAGACGCCCTGGCAGAACACATCATGAATACGCCCGGCGTCAAACTCGCAAGCCGACAGGACGCCACCCTGGATGTCAGCGTTAAAATCGTCATGATAGACCAAGGACGCCTCGCCAGCGCACGCACGCGGGACTCAAAGGCTCGCCACAGCGACAGCGACTCCTACCAGACCGTCCTCTACAGGCTGACAATGACCTGCGAATACACCGCCCGCCCGACACGAGGAGACACGCCGCCAAGAAGGGGAAGCGTCGAGGCAACCGCGGATGTGCCGTTGATGCACGACATGGCACTGGCACAATCCGCCGCATACAAGGAGCTGGCACGGGACGCGGCACAGAAGATCGCACATGCTGTCTGCATGGAGTAGCCACGTGGAAGGGACACAACTCCGAATCGGACAGGGATTCGACCTCCATCCACTAGGGGAGGGCAGGCCGTTCCCGCTGGGAGGAGTCATAATCCCCACAAGCGATGGGCGAGGCCCCCTGGGACACTCCGACGGAGACCCGCTCCTCCATGCAGTCATCGATGCAATCCTGGGCTCGGTCGCCATGGGAGACATCGGAGGATGGTTCCCGGACACGGACGATGCATGGAAGGAGACGCCCAGCGCAAATCTGCTCAGGCTGGTCCTCGGGGATCCGCGCCTCCAGGGCTGGAAACTGATAAATCTCGACTGCACAATCTTCACATCGACCCCAAGGCTTTCGCCATACATCCACGCCATAAGGAAAAGCCTGGCAAATCTGCTGGGGACGGATGCCGCGCGAATCTCCGTCAAGTCAAAGAGCGGCAACGGACTGGGAGATGCCGGGCAGGGCAGGGCGGTCGCGGCGCAGGCCATTGTCCTGGCAGATGTCAGCACACTCAATCATCCATAGACAAGCATAACAACACACGCAGGAAAAGAGGAGCCCAGGCCACTATGAAAAAGTACACAAAGGAACACCAGTGGATCGAAATCGCGGAGGGTGTCGCAAAGGTCGGAATCACACACTTCGCCGCCGATGAGCTCGGCGAAATCACCTTCGTCGAACTGCCACAGGTCGGAACACTCATCCACGGAGGGGAACCGCTCTGCGTCATCGAATCCGTCAAGGCAGCCTCCGATGTGTTCATGCCCGTGACCGGAACCGTCGAAAGCGTCAACGAGGAACTGGACAAACACCCTGAAATGGTCAACGACGACCCGGAAGGAAATGGGTGGATCTGCACCGTCAAAGACCCCGATGAAGCCGCCATCAACACACTCCTCAGCGAAGAGGAGTACAAGGCATTCGTCGGATAGGGTTGCGACGATAGAGGACGAGACGCTGTAGCCACGAAAAGCACGGGAAACGCCGTAGCGACGCCTCCTCCATGGGAAGGAGGCATCCTTCTCCATTAGCGGTTCATACTATCAATTCGTGCCTTTCGTGGTTCATACTATCCCCCCTGCCTTTTTTCGTGTTTTTCGTGTGTTTCGTGGTTCCACTCCTGTATTTCGTGGTTCCATTCGTGTCCATTCGTGTCCATTCGTGGTTCTGAATTTTCCTTTCGCGCCTTTCGCGTGTTTCGTGGTTCCCTCCAGCCCATTCGTGTCCATTCGTGTCCATTCGTGTCCATTCGTGTCCATTCGTGGTTCTGAATTTTCCTTTCGCGCCATTCGTGTCCATTCGTGGTTCTGAATTTCCCATTCGTGTCCATTCGTGGTTCATACCAAACCCATTCGTGGTTCCCTCCCACCCGTTTCGCGCCTTTCGTGTATGAGGCACTGCCCATAAAGCCGCCTTTGCTTGCAATTCTTTCCTTACCGCCTTATATTAAGCGGCTTGCCATTCAAGAGGTTTTTACTTAGCGACACATATCACCATTTTTTAAGGAATTACGACCATGAAAATGACCTATCAGCCCCATAACAAGAGCCGCAAGCGCACCCATGGCTTCCGCAAGCGCATGTCCACTGCGGACGGGCGCAAGATTCTGGCTCACCGCAGGAAGGTTGGTCGCAAGCGTCTGACGGTCTAGTCATTCTGCGCTCCGCTGGGATTCGCGGTATCTTGAGTCCGTGGAGTTGTCTCTGGCGATGTCCGAATCCCATGATGAGCGGTGCAGGAAAGCCTTTGGCGGCGATGCTCGGCTTCGTTGCAAGGCGCACTTGGATCTTGTTCGTGACGGTGGCGTCAACCTGGCTGGCCGTCACTGTGTAATCGTAGTTTTGAGAACGTCGTCGGAGCAAGGCTGTCGGACGGCGTTTTTGATTTCCCGCAGGTTTGACCATTCCGCGGTTGTCCGCAACCGTGCGCGGCGTCTTTTCCGCGAATGCTGGCGTCTTCTTCTTCCGGAGTTGAAGCCATGCTGGGTCCTGATGATTCCCAGGAGATTCATCAAGGGTGCCAAGATGGGGGACGTAATGAAGGACCTGCGTCGGCTTTTGAGGAAATCTGGCGTCCTTGAGGCCTCGGGGCCCCATTTTGACGGCGATGTCGGATCCTGCTGACAGAGAGGGTTGTGGCGGCGTCTCCCCTGCGAGGGGGTCGTCATTGGCGGCTCGTTTCTGTGCGTTTCTCATACGTGGCTACCAGCGTTTTCTGAGTCCCCTGAAGCCGAAGTGCTGCCGTTTCACCCCGACCTGTTCGGCCTACGCCAGGGAGGCCTTCCTGGTTCATGGCTTCTGGCGCGGCGGCTACCTGACAATCCGCAGGCTCTTCAGGTGCCATCCCTTCTACCGCGGCGACCTGGTGGATCCCGTGCCGCCCCCAAGGGAGGACAAGGGCGGCCGCTGACGGCGTCCTGGAGCGTTTTCTGGCGTCTGTTTGACGCAATCACCCCACATCACACCCCCTTTCCATTGGAATGAAGAAATTTGATCCCGTAACCGTCATTGGCTCGCTATGCTGCATTGTGGCCATGGTGGTCATTCTCTTCCACAACTGGCGTAAGGCCGAGGCCGAGGCGAAGTATGCGCAGCAGCATCCCACAGGTTCGGCGGTCATCACGAGTGCGCCTGCCGACCCCTCCATCGCCGCCCCCAAGCCAGTCGTCGCCCCCCAGAGTGTCGGCGCGGCGGTTGCGGCGGAGCAGATTGTCCGCGAACCCGTCGTCATGGGCATTCCAGGGAAATTCAGTGTCACCATCGACGCCATGGGCGGTGGCATCCAGGCAGTCCAGTTGGACGAATACACCGTCCAGACCAGGAACGAATCCAAGAAGGACGCTCCTGTGGTCATGGGTGAGGAACGCATCCCCTTCATGTCCCTTTCCGCGGGGGGCCAGACCCTTCTTGAGAGTTCCGAGCCTGAAATCGGCCCCACTACGCTCAGCACCCACCGCATTGACAACCAGGGGACGCTCCGCTATGACGAATCCTGGGAGATCCTTGACGGCGAAGGCACCGAGTATTCAGTCCTCTACACCCTGAAGGTCACCAACCTTGCCAGCCAGCCGATGGCCCTTCCGAGCCTTTCGCTCTCCTGCGGTGCCCTGCCGGACTTCCTTTCCACCGAGTCGAACACCTCCTTCTCGAAGTACCTTTCGGGCAGCGTCGCCTACGGGCGCGTCGACAAGGATGACGCAAAGAGCCTGGACATGAAGGCGATCACCAAGAAGATGACTCCCCAGAAGGCCGCCGAATACCAGGTCACCCCTGCGAACTGGGTGAGCGTCTCCTCCAAATATTTCATCTTTGCGCTCCGTTCCCCCACTGCCGGCCAGAACCAGACCGTCTTTCCGGGCTTTTCGGCGCGCCAGCCAAGCGAACTCCTGCCGCGGGAATTCTTCTCCGCAAGCGCCTATCTTCCCGGAGCCAGCATCAACCCCGGCGAGACCCAGACCTTCACCGTCATGGGCTACGCCGGCCCGAAGAGCTACCAGAAGCTCGAGCACCTCGGCCACGGCCTTCCCTCCATCCTGAACATGGACCTCTTCTTCTTCTGGCACTTCGACTGGATGGGCTGGATTTGCAAGATGCTTCTGAAGGGGCTCAACTTCATCGCAGGGTGCTTCCCACCCTCCTTCGCATACGGCCTGGCAATCATCCTCATCACCCTCTTCGTCAAGCTGGTCTTCATGCCCCTCTCCTGGCATAGCACCCGAAGCATGAAGAAGATGAGCGCCCTCCAGCCCCAGATCAAGGTCATCCGCGAGAAATACAAGGACGACGCGCAGAGGATGTACTACGAGCAGCAGAAGCTTTTCAAGGAGAACAACGTCAGCCAGACAGGCGGATGCCTCCCCATGCTTGTGCAAATCCCCGTCTTCTTCGCGATGTTCAATACCTTCCGGGGAGCCATTGAAATCCGCAACGCGGGATTCCTGTGGGTGGCGGACCTCTCCATGCCAGACCCGATCTTCGGGCTGCCAATCCACCCGCTGGCAATCATGACCGGGCTCACGATGTTCCTCCAGCAGCGGCTTCAGCCAATGCCCGACCCAAACCAGGCGCGCATGATGAACATCATGTCGCTGGTCTTCGTGGTCTTCTTCTACAACATGCCCGCGGGGCTCACCCTCTATATGACTGTCAACCAGCTCACATCAATCGCACAGATGCTCTGCTTCAAGTGGCTGGAAAAACGCGCGGCAAAGAACGCCCCCGCAGCCGCCGCAAAGCACGCGTAGCCACTGGACCGAATACACGCAGGACGAGAAGAGAACAGGAGGCATAGAAGATGAACAACCAGGAAATGCAGCAGCTCGCCGAAGAGGCGCTCGGAAAAATCGCCGAGTCACTGGGATTCCAGGTCAAGACTACGGTCGTAGCACCTGAAGACCCCGAAAAGAATACCTTCAAGCTCATTGTCGAGACCGAAAAGCCACAGCACATCATCGGAAAAAAGGGACAGACCCTCGAGGCGCTGGAGACGATCCTGAACAGAATCCTGAAGAAAAACCAGGAGGAGGCACCATGGGTCGCACTCGAAATCGACGGATACTCCACCGGAAGGACCGGAAATGCGCCGGAACACAAGGGAGAACACGGACGCAGGCACATCCTCGATGACGAAACTGTCGAACAGCTCACGAATATGGCCCTTGATTGCGCAAAGGAGGTAAAGCACTGGAAGACCAGCAAGAAACTCGGACCATACCTCCCCGCGGAAAGACGGGTCATACACACCGCACTCAAGGATAATGAGTTCGTAACCACGAATTCAATCCCCGCCCCTGAGGCAGGAGACAGGATGAAATACGTGGAAATCATTCTTAAGTAACTCAATTGCAATAAATTAGACAAAAACGCCCCGCAAATGCACGACACCGCGGGGCTATTTCTTTTCCCACCGCCGTTTATATTCTGGCAAAGAACCGCCTTTAGACACTTTTTCCTTCGTCCCCACCTCCTCCCCCCTCAGACATGCTTTCTGGCAAATACATCGTTGTCGGCGCGGTAGCCGACGATCCCCTGGCCCTGGACATCGCCCACTACATGCGCCAGGAGACCGACATCGCCGACATACTGGCGTACAAGCAATTCGCCAACACGGAATTCTGCCCGCGCTTCATCAGCGACGAATCCGACCTTGACCACATTGGACACGGGCTGGAGGGCAAGACCGTCATCATCGTATCCTCATGCAGTGGGCAGCACACCCGCAACGCCCGTGCCATGAGGACGTTCCTGGTGGCACGCGCCGCCAAGGACAATGGCGCGGAAAAGGTCATCCTCATCGAGCCGGATCTCTTCTACAGCGCCCAGGACCGCGGTCCCAGACCAGAATACGGACACGTGGCATTCCAGCGAACCGTCTCCGACTACAAGAAATTCGACGGACAGCCATGGAGTGCAATGCTCTACGCGCAACTGCTCAAGACCAGCGGCGTGGACGTGGTCATGACTGTCCACAACCACTCCGTCGCCGTGGCGGAACTCTTCCAGAATATCTTCGACGGAAACTTCTTCAACCTGTCGCCTGCGGAACTCTACGCAAGCTACCTGGCAAATCACGCCAGCCTCACACAGGCGAATTCCGGAGACGGGCTGATCATCTGCGCACCAGACAAGGGCGCGGCACCATTCGCAAAGTCCGTCTACGAGGCATACGTCCGTGAAAGCAGCGGACTGCTCCTGAAGTCCGCGCCAAGCCTTCTCATCATGAGCAAGGAACGAACCGGCGAAAGACAGGTCGCAATACAGGCGGCGGACACCAGCCCCACGAAGCTCGAGGAGATAAAGGGGAAGGAAGTGGTCGTATGCGACGACATGGTCCGCACGGGAGGGACAATCGTCGCCTGCTGCAAGGAACTCAAAAAGGCAGGAGCATCCAGGGTCCTCTTCCTGGTCACACACTTCAACTCCTCGCAGGAGGTCAAGGAAAACCTCAACGACGACGTGGTGGATGACATCATCACAACCGACACGCTCCCGAACATCCTCAACAGGGATATGCAGGGAAGACTCCGGAAGAAGATGCTCGTCCTGAAAATCTCCAGATGGATCGTAAACGTCCTCAGAAACAAAATCCTCCACCTGAATCTGCCGGAGTACTGCCCGCCATACAACGTGGACATCTCACGGAAAAATCCATACTGGGCTGAAAACCAGGATCTAAAGGACGATTTATAAGTCATTGGACACCAATTACTTATAAAATAACCCAGTAAACACGCCAATAGTAGTCTACTTCAATAACAACATCCTTAGAATCAGATAGTTGCATAACATCAAAACTAAGCTGTGGGCGGATATCCTCTTTTCCAGAGGAGGGAGTATATTAATCCACAGCTTGTCTTCCCCGAGGAGGGCCTTGATAAGTATACTTTAGTAAACCTGTACATAACTTGTTGAAAACCCTGTAGAAACTCCTGTAGAAAAAGTTCTCTACATTTTGATCTACTGATTTGATACAGAGTTTTCTACAAGTGCAACAAATTGATTTCCAATAGGATGTCACTTGTGTGTACAAGAATTCCCGCCTTTATTAAGACTAGATTTTGACTACAAACTAAAAGAATAGGAAGCCTGTAGATGAATTTCACTGCCAACACCGAAAGATTCCTTGGCGGCATCCGCCGCGTGATGAACGCAGTCTCCTCAAAGTCCCTGAACGCGATTCTGACGAATATCCTTGTGGAAGCCCGTGACGAGACTCTCTTCCTGACCGCATACGACATGGAGCTTCGCATCCGGACTGCGCTTCCCGCCACCGTCCTCCAGCCAGGCGCCATCGCCGTTCCCGCAAAGAAGTTTGCCGACATCATCGGCGCGCTGCCCGTCGGTGACCTGGTCTTCGAAACCAAGCTGGACAATCCCGACGACATCGTCCTCACCTGCCACAAGGCAAGGTACGAGATGCACGGCCACAATGCCGACGGCTTCCCGGCCCCGGAACCCTTCGCCGAAGACTGGTCGCTGGTCATTGGCGGCAAGGAACTGGTGGACTGCCTCTGCAAGACGGAGTTTGCCAGAAGCGAAGACGAGTCGCGGCAGGCGCTCAACGGCGTGCTGGTGTCAATACGTGGCGGCATGAGGACGATTGCCGCCTCCGACGGTCGCCGTCTTTCACTGGTCGAGTCTCCTCTGGAGTCTCCAGCCACCGACGGCGGCGAGGCGTCCCCTGCTCCAACCAAGGAGGGCGAATTCATTCTTCCCAGGAAGACCGTGATTGAGCTCATCAGGAGCGTTGACCAGAGCAAGACCGTCACCATCCGCCTCACCCACACCACAGCGGTCTTCGAAAACGGTGATACCATCATGACGAGCCGCCTGGTGGACAAGACCTACCCCAACTACCGTTCCGTCATCCCAGTCAACTTCCGCAACTCCGTCCTTGTCCCACGCGCTCTCTTCGCCGATGTGGTCAAGCGGGTCAAGACAATGGCCAGCGACAGCGACGGCGGCGCATCCATCCTCCTTTCAATCAAGGAGTCAACGATGACAATCTCCGCGTCCAGCCAGGAATACGGAAACGCGCAGGATGAGATAGCGGTGGAACTCCATGGAGACCCCATCGACATAGCGTTCAATCCCCAGTACCTCAGCGACCCGTTGAAGACTCTTTCCTGCGACAAGTTCGAGCTGAAGTACAACGATGGCGTGACCCCCGTGGAAATGACCGGCGATCCGGGATTCATCTACATTCTCATGCCAATGAGGTCATAGGCGGTCCGTGCGCACGGCACCGTCCTCTCACGCAAGGAATCACAGGTTTTCTTGCATTTCCGCTTTTTTTTCTTAAAATAAGGGCGGAGACATCGTCGCGTACTTGCATTGCGTCTATATAGTTCCAAGTACGCATCTGCATTTTACCGAACGCAAAAGGAAAACTTCATGAGAATCTCCTGGAATCGCATCATCCTAGCAGCAACACTGGCGGCACTACTCTGTCTATTCGTCGGAAACGGCCTTTTTGTTCAGAGCGCCATCGCCCAGGAGTACGACCCAGATGAGGAAATCCAGGAGATTGACGAGGCTGACGGCGAGGAAACGGATGGGGAGGAGGCTCCCGCGCCAGTGGTAAAGGGTCCTGACCCGGATGCGAAGGGGGCACCACCCTCCGAGTATATGCACGGAATCACCGACGGGAAGGCCGCCGCCATCGACATGTCGGCACTTCTCAACACAGACCAGGAAAAGTACATTGATGCAGACGAGAAGCTCCCGCCCAACGCCAGCCACGAAGGGGTTGTCCTGGCGCTCTCCAATGAAAAGATCAGGCTGGCATCGGCAATGCTCACTCCTGAAATCCTGGCGGACAACAGGGGGGACATACTGCGCTTCCACATCTGGATAAAGGCGGAAGGAGTGGAGGCAACCGACAACCTCTGGTCTGGATCGCCAACGCTTCTCTTTGAACTCTTCGACGACAACGGAAACCTCGTCACCTCCGCGACAAGCTACTTCAAGACCCGGGGGACATATCCCTGGCACAACTACTATGTGGACGTGCCCATCCCGCGGCAGTTCACCTACACCGGCAAGTCAAAGGTTTCCGCCAGAAGCGACCAGCTGCTGGATTTGCTGGGAATCACAACAGACGTGCAGTCAAACACCCCGGGACTCTTCCTCACGCTATCGAACCTGGGCGGAGGCACTGCATGGTTCGGAGGGCTCAGCTACGAGCGCATCATGCCCCGCGACCAGGCACGAAAGGAGAGCTGGCTCGATGACGAGACTGGCACCTTCGCGCCAAATCCACGCTACGACGAACTGCCGATGCTCCTCTACTACGGCCTGGACACCAAGCTGCCCTGGAGATTCCTGGAGGGAAACAAGAACGCCCCTGCAATCCGCACAATCGACGGGCTCCGCAAGTACGTGGCCTCCGCCAAGAACGACTGGTTCCACATGCAGCGCGGCGTCGCAATGCTCCCGTACCTCTTCGTCACGGCAAACGTCCTCAAACTCTCCACGGCAGGGGATTTCGAGGATGGGTGGCTGGCGGCGCTCCGCAAGGAGCTGGAATCCCTCCAGGATCCCGCAACCGGCTTCTGGAAGATCAACGGCATTCCGAATCTCCTCGTGACCAAGGCGATTGTGGACAGGTGCTTCAGCCCATTCGCAGTCAAGCACGGCGATGCGGACCCGATTCCCACACCCTGGAATACCGTCGCCCCCGACGCAGAAGTCAAATACGCGCGCCAAATCATCCGCTCCCTCCTTGACGAGCAGGTGGGAGACACAGGCGCATGGAGTTCCTACGCGTTCCAGCCAAAGGAGATGGGTGACACCATCCGGCAGACGCGCACCGAAATCACCCCAACCGCCGCGGCGGTCGTCCTCCTTGAGCGTGCCAAGGAGAGCCTCTCCGTCGAAGACAAGGAATACGAATTGGCGGAACGCGCAATCCTGAACGCATACAAATACGTGGTGGAGAACTTCATAATCAAGGACCGCTACCTGTGGCGTGAAAACAACACCCAGGCGGTGCCCGCACCCTCCCCAGACGGGTTCTTCGAACTCCTCAACGCAACATCCGTCCTGGAGGAACGCATCAACGACGAATTGCCACTGCCGACCCTTTCACTGACGCGCACCGCCTCCGCAAACCTGGAGAAGGCGTCCGTCACCTGGCCAAATCCCGAGCGGGGTCTGGTCGCAGTCAGAATCTACGCGGCGCCAGCCGAATTCAATCCGGCGCTTCTCACCGAGAAGCACCTGATCGGCATCATCGAACGCCCAAATACTCTCCCGAAAAACCAGGATCCGCTAATGCTGGCGATAAATGTCGCCGCCGCCGCCAGGCTCCATTGGAATACCACACCTGAGGAGCAGGGTGCCGACTACCTGGCGGAAAAAATAGCGAACACTGCGCTCTTCCTGGGTGGGCCAAAACGCTTGACGGCAGGAATTGCCGGCGAGAAACCCGTGATCATGAACGTCTCGTCTCCAATGGCCTTCGGTTTCCACGAAGACGAATTGGAGAGTGTAACCATAAAAGTCTACGCGGCGGGCGTCAACGCCAACGGCGAAACCACTCGTCGCATACCCCTCGATGCCGAAGACGAGGAATAAGAGGCGCTGCTTTTAATCCTACGGATTCCCCTCCAATGCGGATCCGCATACACATAGAAAGTTCCTAGTATTTTTCGTCCTCGGCGGGAGGTAAAAAAAGATGCAGACCTACCGCCAGTTCACATTGATAGAGTTGCTCACGGTCGTCGCAATCATCGCGATGCTCGTTGGCATTACCGTGCCCATATACAATCGGCTGATGACGGGGAACGCAGTCTCCTACGCGAACCGGATCATCACCTCGCAACTCAACATGGCCAGAACATACGCCTGCTCCCGAAGGGTGGACGTGGCTGTGATATTTCTGGACCATGCAATCACGTATAACGCAGTCCTCGACGACCCCGTGGCCCTCAGGACGTACCGCACCGCAATCGTAAGGAACAACGGCGGCACCTGGGAGTTTGTGGAGTGGGTCCCCGGCACAAACTGGCAGTATCTGCCAAGCAAGGCTGCCTTTGCAATCAACAACAGCGTGCTGGCGGAGGGAGACAAGCTGGAGATGCCTGCGCTAGTCGACAATGTCAACGGCCTCATCCCGTCCCTGCCGTACGACAGGTCGATTGCGGAGGTCGAGGACGACAACAAGGATTCCAAGACCCAGCTCTTCGCTGGCAAGAAGGATGTCCACTCCGCGATAATCTTCCGTTATGACGGCCGCCCCGTCTGCGGGGCGTACGACCTTTCCGATGCCGGCAAGACCCCCCTTTCCCCATGTGTCCAGGTGCGGGAGGCGACAATTGCCGAGAACAAGAACAATGTCACCATGGCGGTGGGAACCAATTCCGACAACTACATGTATGCGGTTGTCAACCGCTACACGGGCGCAGTTTCAACCAAGCAGCCAGAATAGCGGGAGGAGAAAATGATGGAAAAGAAACAACTCCTTCATAGACGCCACGCCTTCACGCTCGTGGAGATTCTGATTGCCATGGGCGTCTGCGTCATCGGCCTTTGCAGCATAATGGTCTTCTTCCCCGTGGCCTCCAACGCCTCCAGGAACGCGGTCATGTCCTCCCATGCCGCCAATGTCGCGGAGCAGCTTCTGGCCCTCGTCAAGACCTCCATCGAGGATGACAAGCTTGGTCCCGGGTATGCCGCATTCAAGCACTTCACCGGCTGGAATCCAGGCAATCCGTCAGGGTACACCGACGGAGCCAAGCCTACCCCAGAGCCTGGCTACCACACGGACCATCAGGCCAACGACACGGGATTTACCGATTCATCGCTGAACTGGTTCAGCGAGCGGATGCAGAAGGCCTTCGAGGCAATGGTCAAGAACGACACGACGAAGGTGACCATCTGCACCGACAATGTCTACCACTTCGACTTCCTGTCCAAGATTCCCGATCCTGACGACAATACAAAGACACTTGAGGTACCGGACTACACCTGCTACGCAGGCATTTGGGCGACACCCGTGGAGGCATCGTCGGGTATCAACATCCCCTTTGCCGCGAGGATTCACGTGGAAGTCTCGTGGCCAGCGGAAATCCCGTATTCCAACCGCCAGAAGCGTGAGTTTGCCCTGGATGTCTTCAAGGCATATTGACGAGGAGGCACGCAATGAAAAATCTCCGCGCACATAATTTCACCCTGATGGAAATCCTGGTGGCCGTGGCCGTCCTGGTAATCCTCATGGGCTTCATTCTGCAGTTCACCAACAGTGCCCAACGCCTTTGGGCCGCGAACACCGCCATCACC
>OIYX01000043.1_pt1 | contig 40044 bp, 27 predicted proteins | sample 1588431 | NCBI WGS metagenome assembly OIYX01 (sample SAMN03283241) | human gut metagenome | biome: human-associated habitat; material: feces | host: Homo sapiens | place: Peru | collected 2012
GTCTACTTTTGTAAAACAAGACGACGTGAAAATATCATGTGTGTCTACTTTCAAAAACAACGTGTAACGAAATAATCTTTTCGTGTCTACTTCTCGCGCGCAGTGCAACAGGGAAGGTCACGCAGTACAAAGATTAATATTAAATTTGTTTGTTTGGTGCGATAATGCTATCTCAAAAATCTCGTTTTGGTGCATAATGTGGTGATTAAATTTGTTTGTTCGGTGCAGAGGTGTTATATTTGTCTTTGAAAAACAGTGATTTATGAAAAGGAAAATATATAATTCCCTTTTGAGATGGAAAAACGAGGAGAAAGGCAAGGTCGCCCTCCTCGTGGAAGGAGCAAGGCGAGTGGGAAAGAGCTTCATAGTGGAGGAGTTCGCCAAGAATGAGTACAAGTCATATATTCTTGTGGACTTCGCGCACATCGGTAAAGCGATGAAGGAAGTTTTTGATGAGTATCTGAATGAAACTGACACATTTCTTATCTTTTTGCAGAATGTCGCTGGTGTCCAGCTGTACGAGAGAGAGTCATTGATTATTTTCGATGAGGTTCAGAAATATCCAATGGCGCGTCAGGCCATCAAGCATCTTGTAGCGGACGGAAGGTATGATTACATAGAGACCGGGTCATTGGTAAGCATCAATGAGAACACCGAGGATATTCTTTTGCCTTCCGAGGAGAGACCTCTTCAAATGTACCCTATGGATTTTGAGGAGTTTTTATGGGCGTTGGGCGATGAGATGACCATGCCGTTCGTCAAGACGTGTTTTGAGAATCGATGTCAGCTTGGCCCGATGCACCGTAAGGCGATGACCCTGTTCCGGCAGTATCTGATTGTCGGAGGAATGCCGCAGGCGGTTAAAGAATTTGTTGAAACGGGGATATTCCGTAAAGTAGACACGGTGAAGCGGGATATTCTGGCATTGTACCGTCGTAGCATTGACAAGCACGTCAATGGGTACACGGAAAAGGTTAAGGCGGTGTGGGATCAGATACCGGGCGAACTTCAGAAACATGAGAAGAAGTTCCGCCTTGCAAGTTTGGGTGAAGGCGCGAGATACAGAAGCTATGAGTCATCGTTCCTTTGGCTGAAGGACGCTCGTTTTGTGAATATCTGCAATGGTGTTACGGAACCTCAGGTAGGCATGAGACTGAAACGAGATGACCGGACTTTCAAATGTTATATGGGAGACACTGGGCTCCTGATTTCTCACGCGTTCGATGAGAAGACTATCCAAGGCGAGGAGCTGTATCAGAAACTTCTTCTTGGCAAGTTGGAAATCAATGAAGGGATGCTCATGGAAAACATTGTCGCCCAGATGTTTGTTGCAAGCGGTCACTCTTTGTATTTCTATAGCAATTATTCAACGGTCTCTGAGGACAGGATGGAGGTTGACTTCCTTGTGGAAAAGCCGACATTGACAAACGCCCATAACATTTGCCCGGTTGAGGTGAAATCCGGCAAGTATTCCTGCTTCTCATCCTTGTCAAAATTCCGTGATAAGTTCAAAAAACAACTTCATGTTCCTTACGTAATTTATACCCAGGATTATAAAGAAGAAAACGGATATGTGTTTCTTCCGATCTATATGACACCACTGCTATAGAAGTGGCGACAAATCCAAATTATTTTTTAAGGATTACTAAGTGTCAATTTACATATCAATTTTGTATATTTGTAATTGAGGCCTTGGCTGTCACGGAGGTTCTGTGGCCGCAGACAGGGCTTACCGAAGTTCAATCACATAAAGACCTAAGAATATGTTCGCAAAGGAGATCTACATCGCAAGACGCAAGGCTCTGTTGGAGAAGATGGCGCAGACCGCTCCGCAGGGGAAGCGTGGAATAGCCTTGTTCGTGGGCAACGTCGAAGCGGCCGCCCAGTACAAGGACAACGCCTATAAATTCCGTCAGGACTCATCCTGGCTGTACTATTTCGGACTCGACGAGCCACGCTATGCGGCCATCCTGGACCTTGACAGCGGAGAGGAGACCATCTTCGCCGACGATGTGGAGATCGGAGACATCATCTGGATGGGACCCCAGCCATCGGTCGCCTCCAAGGCCGCCGAGGTTGGCGTAAATCATTCAGCATCTTACGGTTCTCTGAACATCGCCGTCACTAAGGCTTTGGCCACAGGCAGGAATATTCATTTCCTTCCTCCGAGCCGCTACTACAACACGATGAAACTCGCCGCCCTTGTGGGAATATCCAATGAGGATGTGGCCCGTGTCGCCCCTATCGACGAGGACGGCGGCAAGCACGCCTCCAAGGAACTCGTGCAGGCTGTCATCTCGATGAGGCTTGTCAAGGAACAGTGCGAGATCGAGCAGATCGACGATGCCGGAGCTCTCGGACAGAGGATGCATACTGTGGCCCGCAACAGCGTCAAGGTCGGGATCATCGAGCAGGAGATTGTCGGCAAGATGGAGGGTGTGACCCTCAGCGAAGGTTGGGGCGTGTCGTTCCCGACAATCCTTACCCAGCATGGTGAGACTCTGCACAATCATCTGCACGACAAGGTCATCGAGCCTGGCAAGCTGATGGTGATCGACGCCGGTGCCGAGAATAATATGCACTACGCCTCTGATTTCACCCGCACCCTGCCGACCAGCGGCAAGTTCACCCAGAAGCAGAGGGACATCTATCAGATAGTCTGCGACTGCAACGAGTTGGCGTTCAATCTGACAAAGCCGGGAGTCGCCTATAGGGACGTTCATCTGGCCGTCGCCAAGCTGATGCTGGAGGATCTCAGATCTCTGGACATCGTGCGCGGCAATCTGGACAATATGCTTCACGAAGGCATCGCCGGACTGTTCCAGCCTCACGGACTCGGCCACAACATGGGGCTTGACGTTCACGACATGGAGGACCTCGGAGAGGATCTCGTGGGTTACGATCCGGATCAGAAACGCTCCACGCAGCTCGGCCTCGGCAGCCTCAGAATGGCACGCCGACTTGTTCCGGGCAATGTCATCACAGATGAGCCGGGAATATACTTCATTCCGGCCCTCATCGAGAAATGGAAGAGCGAGAAGCGCGACAAGGGCTTCGTGAACTACTACAAGCTGGAGCACGACTACCTCGACTTCGGTGGCATCCGTCTGGAGGACGATGTGCTTGTGACAGAGGACGGCGCGCGCCGCACAGGCCCGAACCGCCTTCCGATCCAGCCGGACGATGTCGAGGCCGCTATGGCTTAGCCGGTAACCTCGCGGATTTAAACAATGAGCGTTTTGGTCATCATCCTTGCCGGGCTGGCAGGAGTGGTCGGCATCATCGGGAGCGTTGTTCCCGCGTTGCCCGGTCCTCCTGTCAGCTGGGTCGGGCTGATGATTCTCTATTTCTGGGGCAAAGGCACGAACGGAGCCGGCGACCCGATGTCGCTGACATTTCTGCTCGTCTGGCTGGGAATCACTGCGGCCGTGACGATCATCGACTACATTGTGCCGTCCTGGTTCACCAAGGTCACGGGCGGAACTAAAGCCGCTGGCCGGGGAGCCATAGCCGGGATGCTTGTCGGCCTCTTCGTCCCGCCGGTCGGAATCATTCTCGGCACTCTTCTTGGAGCGTTTCTCGCCGAGTTGGTTTTCGCTGACAAGAACGGCTGGGAATCCGCCAAATCCGCCCTCGGAGCCTTTATGGGATTCCTTTGCGGAACCGGCATCAAGTTGATTGCCAGCGGAATGATGATGTATTACATAGTAGTGTATCTTACTTGAATATGGAAGAGAAATATTCACGTTTCCTTGAGGAAGTAGGGAAATTCGTGCCCAAGAACGCACTCTACACCGATGAGATAAGGCGCTTCGCCTGGGGCACCGACGCTGGTTTCTACAGGCTTGTGCCTAAGATTGTCATCCGGTCGTCCAATGAGAAAGAAGTCTCGAAGATCCTTGAGGCGGCATCGAAGTTTGATGTCCCGGTGACTTTTCGTGCCGCCGGAACCAGCCTTTCGGGTCAGGCTGTCAGCGATTCCGTGCTGATCGTGGCGGGAAAGAACTGGGAAAGATACATGGTTTCGGAGGACGCTTCCGAGATAACCCTCGAACCGGGAATCGTAGGGGCGAGGGTGAACGCTATCCTGAAGCCTTATGGTCGGAAATTCGGCCCGGATCCGGCCTCGATCGGAAGCTGTATGGTCGGCGGAATCGTGATGAACAACGCTTCCGGAATGAGCTGCGGAACCCACGCCAACAGCGACAAGGAACTGGAGAGCGTGCGGATGGTCTTTGCTGACGGAACGGTGCTGGACACGGGGGACGAGACCTCCAGAGAGGCTTTCAGGGCCAGCCATCCGGATTTCATCAAAGGAATCGAGGAACTGAGGGACGGAATCCTTGCCGACAAGGATCTCTCCGAACGCATAAGGTACAAATACTCAATAAAGAACGTCACCGGACTCAACATATTCCCTTTCATCAGGTTTGAAGATCCGTTCGACATAATCGCCCATTTGCTGGTCGGCTCCGAGGGTACGCTGGCGTTTATGAGCCAGGTCACGATGAAGACTCTGCCGCTGCCGTCCAAGGAAGCTTCAGCGATGGTCTATTTCGGGACGATAAGGGAGGCTGCCGAGGCCGTTGTGGCGCTCAGAAAAGAAATCAATCCTGCGGTGCTTGATGCCGCTGAACTGCTTGACAAACGGTCGCTTGCGTCAGTAGATGACCCGATGCTTAATGAATATCCCGACAAGGATCTGACCGCGCTCCTGCTTCGCGTCACGGGTGCTGACCAGACGGACTTGGATGCCAACATCGGCAAACTCTCCGAGGTTCTGCGCCGTTTTGCCGTACTGAATGACGCGGAGGGCAACTCGTTCATATTCAGTAGCGATCCTGCCATTACGGGGAACTACTGGGCCATCCGTTCGGGAATATTCCCGTCCGTCGGTGGAATGCGCCGCGAGGGGACGACCTGCCTTATCGAGGACATCGCCTTCCACATCGAGGATCTGCCAGACGCGACGGAGGATCTTTCGGCGCTGCTGGACAGGCATGGCTACGACGATTCCTGCATCTACGGCCACGCCCTTGAGGGCAACTTCCATTTCATCATCAACCAGTCGTTTGATTCCGAGGCGGAGGTGAGGCGCTATGAGGCGATGATCCGCGACGTGGCGGAGATGGTGGTCGGGAAATATGACGGCTCCTTGAAGGCCGAGCACGGAACGGGCAGGAATATGGCTCCGTTCGTGAAGTACGAGTGGGGCGAGAAGGCGTTCGGGATAATGAAGCGGGTGAAGGAACTGTTCGACCCTCACGGGCTTCTGAATCCTGGTGTGATCTTCAACGATGATCCGGAGTGCTTCTTGAAGAATTTCAAGGCGTTGCCGGTGCTGAAACCGTGGGCGGATGACAGCAAGGCTGTCGAGCCTGAGTTGGCGGAGATCTACAAGAAACTGAACAAATGCATCGAGTGCGGATTCTGCGAGGTGAACTGCCTTTCCTGCGGCTTCACGCTTTCGTCCCGGACCAGGATCGCCACGCAACGTGAGATCACCGCCCTGCGGGAGTTGCCGGATCCGACCGCCTCGGAACAGACTCGTCTGCGGACGCTTGAGAAGGAATATTCCTACACGGGGGAGCAGACTTGCGCCGGGGACGGCCTTTGCTCGACCTCGTGTCCGATGGGCATCAATGTGGCCGACCTGACTCATCAGCTGAGGAGGGTGAATATGCCCGCGGGTTCTTTCGGCCACGGTTTCTGGAACTTCGTCGCCGGTCATTACGCCGGAGTCAAGAGTGGCCTTCGCGGCGCTTTGAGGATGGCCACGGCCGGCGAGACCGTGCTCGGTGACCTTGCCATGAGCGGCCTATGCCGCTGGCTGCACAACGCCATACGTATTCCGCTTTGGACTCCTGCCACCCCTAAAGCCTATAATATTCCTAAATCGCTCAGGGCTTTGGTAAGTTCCGCAGTCGTTGGCCACGATGGCGCTTCGACTGTCGAAGCGGCCACGGAACCTGCCGGGTTGGGGAGCCTGTCCATGAGCCCGGACTCGCAAACATCCGAAGCGGCCACGGAACCTGCCGGGTTGGGGAGCCTGTCCATGAACTCGGACTCGCAAACATCTGAAGCGGCCACAGGAACACCGACCGTCTGCAAGGTGGTCTATTTCCCGAGCTGCATCAACCAGATGATGGGCCTTCCGAAGCATCACCACGCCGTGGACAAGCCTCTTGTCGAGGAGATGGTCTCACTTCTGACCAAAGCCGGCTACGAGGTCATATTCCCGGAGAATATGTCCTCTCTTTGCTGCGGCACGATCTGGGAAAGCAAAGGAATGCCCGAAATCGCCGACAGAAAGACCAAGGAACTCGAGGATGCACTTTGGAAAGCCAGCGAGGAAGGCCGCTACCCTATCCTTTGCGACCAAAGCCCCTGCCTTCATCGTATGGAGCACAAGATCAAGAAGATGCGGCTCTACGAACCGTCCGAATTCATCCTTGGTTTCCTGACCGACAGGCTGGACTTCCACCAGACCGACACCCCGGTAGCCATTCATCTCACCTGCTCGATGCGTCTGATGCACAAGACCGGCAAGATGCTTGAACTGGCAAGGATGTGTTCCACTGATGTGGTTGTCCCTGAGGGTGTTGGCTGCTGCGGTTTCGCCGGCGACAAGGGCATGACCCACCCGGAACTCAACAAGTACGCCCTCCGCAAGCTCAAAGACCAGGTCAAAGGCATCCCGGTCGGCTACTCCAACAGCCGCACTTGCGAGATCGGCCTTGCCACCAACTCCGGCATCCCGTACGTCTCCATCGCCTACCTCGTCAACCGCTGCACCACCGCCAAAAATGTGTAACGGATCAGTGGACAATCTTGACATCTGACACAGAAACTCCTTTTTGTACACCGAGCGATCATCTCGGTCGCATACAATCACCTTTTCGGTCGCTGAGCAGTCACCCCGGCGGTCGCAGAGCAGTCACCTCGGCGGTCGCAGAGCAATCAGCTCGGCGGTCGCAGAGCAATCACCTCGGCGTTCACTGAGCCTGTCGAAGTGATCTGTTTCCATGTGTGCCGTAATCGTTATGGATAGTGTAAAGTATTGGGTAATAATGGATAACGCTGCTGCCTTTAGTCGGTTTCTGCCAAAGAGGAGTTGCTATCTGATTTATTAAGAATATCTTACCTGTCACTCACTCTGTATCAATTGGTGGTGCTTAATGCGCTGGTTTTCAGAAATATAGCTATTACTCTTCCGCTTGATCTCACCGAAGGGAAGTGGTCAAGATATTCATCAGCAACCATTTACTCTTCACGGCTACAGAATCGAAGAATATTCAGTATCTTTGCCCCTATGGAAGTACGTGCGAAAAAGGCGCTCGGCCAGCATTTTCTGACTGACCAGAGTATTGCGAAGAACATTGTCGGGGCTCTTGAGGGGCATCAGGCGTTGGAGGTCGGCCCTGGAATGGGAGTCCTGACCCAGTACCTGCTGCCACGTCCGGAACTGGCGTTGAAAGTCATTGAGATTGACGGCGAGTCTGTTGTCTATCTGAAGAAGCATTTCCCGAAATTGGGTGACAGCCTGATTGAGGGTGACTTCCTTAAGATGGATCTTGACGGAATATTCGAGGGAGAATATTCAGTGATCGGGAACTTCCCTTATAATATCTCCTCGCAGATATTCTTCAAGATTCTTGAGCATCGCGACCGTGTCCCGGAGGTGGTCTGTATGATCCAGAAGGAGGTCGCAGAGCGCATCGCCGAGAAGCCCGGCACCAAGACATACGGCATCCTGTCGGTCTTTCTTCAGGCATGGTATGACATTGAATATCTTTTCACTGTGGGTTCTGGAGCGTTCAACCCTCCACCTAAGGTCCAGTCCGCCGTGATCCGTCTCACCCGCAACTCCCGCACGGCCCTCGGCTGTGACGAAAAGCTTTTCCGCACGGTGGTCAAGACAGCCTTCGGCCAGCGCCGCAAGACGCTACGCAACTCCCTCAAGCCGTTGATCCGGCCGGATCTTTTGTCCGATCCTGTCTTCGACCTGCGTCCCGAGCGTCTGAGCGTGGAGGATTTCGTGGCATTAACATTGAAACTTCAGCGTTAATTTTTCGCAAGATTCTTGGAAAACAAGAAAAATTTGTATCTTTGTAGTCCAAATAGCGACGAAAGGTTTGACAACCGTTCGGCCAGAACATCCGGAGAGGTGGGAGAGTGGCTGAATCCACAGGTTTGCTAAACCTGCATACGGGTAACCGTATCACGAGTTCGAATCTCGTTCTCTCCGCAAAAAAAAAGTGGCTTACAGGTGTCTGTGGGTCACTTTTTTCGTGGCTGTTCTATAGGGCTTGTCCATCGGATGCAGCAATGGCTCAAGTCCAAAACCCTGTGTAAAAGAACGGAAACGATCATGATGATTGACTTTTAGCTGTTTCGCGCCAACATCAAAGTAAACGCTGACGAGCAATTAGGCTGTTTGTCGAAGGCATACCGCCAGTTGGTTCAATAGTTCCATCGCACAGATCTGGTACTCCTGGGCAGTTTGCTGAGTTGACACAATAGTTTGTCCGGTGAAAGCCTTGCTTGCCGGACAAAGCGCATGATTTCCGCATTTTGTCCGGCCAAAGCGCAATCCACCGGACGAACGGCGCAGATGGAACAGGACGGCGAGAATATTTCAAAACTCTTTCAGCCACATGTCAAATCTGCATTGGTGAAAGCCGGGCCGGACTGAAAAACTCAAATGCGAAGACACAAGTTTTTCACTTGAATGTGCCTTCCAAGCATTTAGAAGCTGTTTTGAATTGTTTGTTTGAAGGTAAAGAGCGAGCTCTTCCCCTGCTGCTCACCTCGGCACGGGGCGACCCTGATAAGGCCTCGCCTCTGCTTGTACCCTGCAAGGCACCTGGACTCGGGCTGGCATTCAGGTGACGGGGAATGGACGACATTCTTTTACCAAATTGTCGTGCATGACCTGCATAAAGATGGTTTCGATGACACTTTATGGAGATAATGTCATTCAATCCCTCGATTGTCAGCCTGTCTCGGACTGCCCTTGAACGCAGGCTACATCTATGGCCCGGTGCCAGCCACAAGCGGGAAGGAAATATTTTCGTGATTTGTAAGCGGTTGGTAATAAATATTTTAACCGCTTGCCTTTAGCGAATCCGCACTTAAGGCGAGTGTTTAACCACATGATAATAAGTGCGTTACCCGCCACTGTCAGGTGCAGAGCCGAGTGAAAGATTAATGCTAATGAAGATGATAAGGATTTGTGTCACGTTGAGTTCCGGTGTGTTTGGAGGTTATGGCGGCCATTCACCCGGATAGGGCGCGCGAAGCTCGTAGACCGCCATGCCTCCTCATACTGTCTTAGAAGTCTCGGCGAGAGTTAAAAAGTCTGTACCCTTATACAAGTGCGACAACGAATTTTCAATCCTCGAAGGTGGTAATTATGCTTTTAAGACAGTCTCCCCAGACCCTGGTCCACTCAGACCAGAGAAACACATGCGATGGCGTCCAACAACGCTATGTGGCGAAGGAGTACTTCCTGGATGCAACTCAGGGGACAGATGTTAATTCCATTTAAATACTTTCGAAGCATGCCCAAACGCAGACTTTTGGGCTTTATCCCAGATATACCAGAGACTCCCTCACGAATGTAAGAAATTTGTTGACAATATATGATAAAAATACTATATTTGTCAACAAACAGTATCGCTATGACTAATGACTTGTTTCATATAAGACTGCGTGAAGCGCGTTTGCTTTGCGGATTGAGCATGGACAAACTTGCCGCAAAAACCAACGGTGCCATCACCAAACAAAGTTTATCTAAATATGAAGCCGGGGTGATGTGTCCCAAACGTGGCACACTTGCCGCCCTGGCCAAAGCTTTGGACATAGGCGAGGCTTTCTTTTCGGGTGCTGATTTAGAGATAGATACCCCTATGCTGCGCAGGACATCAGGAGGAGTTCTCTCCGATGTGGAGACCGCCCGCCTTGAGGCGATTCTATCTTTCTGGACGGAGCAATACCTCGCCAAAGAAAAAGAGAGCGGCATGGCAGTACGCTTTTCAAATCCGCTTTCGGAACTTAGGATCACCAAGGCTGAAGATGTCGCCAAGGCCGCACTCCTTTTACGTGAACAATGGAACTGCGGGGACGGCCCGTTGCCCTGCATCTTGAGGCTGCTGGAACGAAAGGGACTCAAGGTCAAGGCAATGGAGTTGCCTGACGGCATTCTTGGCCTGAGTACATGGGCGAACAACACGTATCCTCTGATCCTTGTTGATGTCCGACCGGAAAAGACCACCGTCGAACGTTTGCGTTTTACTGTCTGCCACGAGCTGGGACATCTGTTGCTTGATTTCAGCGGGGATGCGGACGAAGAGAAACTGTGCGACAGGTTTTCCGGTTTCTTCCTGTTTCCTCAAAAGACCTTTATTGAAGAATTCGGGAATGAGGAAAGGGAGTGTTTGACCCTCGCGGAAATGATTGACTTAAAGGAGATTTATGGTGTGTCTGTTGCGGCACAGGTACACGAGGCACATGACCTGGGAATGATTACCGACGAGCATTATCATTGGTGGTTTGAAGAAAGAATCAGCAAGAACCCTCGCGAGAAAGGATGGGGCACCTATCCCATCCCTGAAACTTTGGGGCGCGAAAAAAGGATCGACTCAATCCTGAACAATACTCTGACTACATAATGAAATATACTTGCGAGCAATGATAATAGCACATTTATTCAAGGAAGACGATAATCGTTGGAAAATTCAGTCCAATGAGGAACACTGTGCTGGTGTTGCTGGATTGGCGTCTCGGTTTGCCGGCGAGTTCGGGATGTCATCTTGGGGTGGACTTATAGGCTTTCTTCACGACAAAGGCAAGGAGTCCAATGCATTTCAGCAGCATATTAAAAAGGTGAGCGGGTATTCGCCCGAGGTTAAGGTCATCGGCAATTATCATCATGCCTATGTCGGTGGCGCCATCGCAGGGAAGCAATATGGAAAGTCTGCGGACAATCTGATCGTTAATCAAATACTTTCTCACCATTCTGGCTTGCACGATTCCGATGAGATTGATGCTGCTATCAAAAAGGAGATGGATCAGAACCATGACGGGCAACTCCCCCCGGAGATTAACACAGACATAGGAACAATCAAGTTAAACAAACCTCCGTTTGTTCTTAGTCCAAATGATTTTCACCATTTGGCACGCATGCTCTTTTCCTGCTTGGTGGATGCGGACTACCTTGACACAGAGTCTTTTATGGACAAGACTTCTTCTGAACTACGTTCGGGGAAGGCGACCTTGACTGAACTGCTTCCAAAGCTGGAGAACTACCTTCTTGAACTAAAGGCAAATGCCACAGATTCCGCGGTCAACCATGTCAGGGACGAAGTACAGAACCAATGCATCAGGACTTCAGAGTCTCCAATTGGCTTTTACAGTTTAACGGTTCCGACAGGAGGCGGCAAAACGCTGTCCTCATTGGTTTGGGCGATGAGGCATGCCATTCATAATGGACAAGACAGGGTGATCGTTGCGATTCCTTACACGAGCATCATAGTACAGACCGCATCCATCCTGAGGAATATCTTCGGAGAAGAAAACGTACTGGAACATCATAGCAATGCCGACCCTGAACAAATTAGAGACGAAAGGCTTCGGGAACGGATGAGGTTAGCAACCGAAAACTGGGATTATCCGATAATTGTGACAACCAATGTCCAGCTGTTCGAGTCTATGTTTGACAACAGACCGTCTGTTTGCCGCAGACTGCATAACATAGTGAACAGCGTCATTATATTGGATGAAGTGCAGACGCTTCAGGTTGATTATTTACAGCCCATTGTTGACTCCTTGAAGACATACAACAAACTGTTCAAGATGTCCGTCTTGTTCACTACTGCCAGTCAGCCTGTCTTGAGCGGTGTCATTGAGGGATGTAACCCCAAGGCGTCATTTTCGGGAATAAACGAAATCAAGGAGATCATTCCGGAGAATTTCCGGCTTCATGATAAGCTGCGGCGAGTAAGGCTCGACATTGACAACGAAGGGAAAACCTACGATGAAGTGGCCGGGATGCTGACACGGCATAAAAGGGTGCTTTGTGTTGTAAACACTCGAAATGATGCGAAAGAACTCTACAAGCGTCTCCCACAAGAAGGTGTCACTCTGCATCTTTCCAAGATGATGTGTCCGGCTCACATACGTGAGACCATAGCAAAGATCAAGACCGCCCTTAAAGATGACGAAAATGAGATCATCCGTGTTGTGTCCACGCAATTGATAGAGGCGGGAGTTGACATAGACTTCCCTGTTGTCTTTCGACAGGAGGCAGGACTTGACTCTGTCCTGCAAGCAGCCGGAAGATGCAATCGGGAAGGCAACCTGAACACCGGTACTACATACGTGTTCAGCCTTGCAAATGAACACAATCTTCCCAAAGGTGATATTCAAGATGGCAATAATGCGAGAAAGAGCATAGTTGGAGATCACGATTGGTTCGATCCCTCTACTATGAAGTTGTACTTTAGGCAATTATATTGCCGGAAAGATAGTTTCGACAAGAAAAACATCAAGGATTATCTCTATAAAAAAGACCCTTGTTTTGAGACTGCCGCAAAAGAGTTCCGGTTGATAGAGGACACAGGGAAGAATGTCATAGTTTGTTGGAATGACAGCACCGAGTTGGTGAGGAAGCTGACGCAGCATGGTCCGTCTTATATGTTGATGAAGAGACTGTCCGACTACAGTGTGAACGTTTATCAACGGGACTTTGACGCCTTATGCAGCATGGGAGTTGTTTCCGAGAAAGTAGAGGGTGTCTATGTTGTCGAGTATGCGGGACAGTATGATGAACACATTGGCTTACGTACAGAGAATCGTTGGACAAATGAATCTATAGTCATATAAGGAAAACGGTATGATAAAGAGAAATTCAGTAAAACTATTCGGAGGAAACCAGATACGCTCCGTTTGGGATGAAGATAATGAGAAGTGGTATTTCTCAATAGTTGATGTGGTGGCTGTCTTGACGGACAACGATGACTACCAACTTGCACGCAACTATTGGAAAGTCTTGAAAAACAGACTTATAAAAGAAGGAAATGAACCGGTTACAAATTGTAACCAGTTGAAATTGCCGGCGGCAGACGGCAAGATGCGTATGACTGATGTCGCAGATACAGAGCAACTTCTGCGTATCATTCAGTCTATCCCGTCGCCCAAGGCAGAGCCATTTAAGATATGGCTGGCAAAAGTTGGTGCCGAACGTCTGGATCAGATGCAGGATCCGGAATTGAGCATCCAGCAAGCGATGATGGACTACAAGCGTTTGGGTTATTCCGACAACTGGATCAACCAACGCCTGAAGAGCATCGAGATTCGCAAGGACTTGACAGACCAATGGAAGTCGCACAATGTTGAGGAGGGCATTCAATACGCTTCTTTAACGGACATCATTTATCAGGCCTGGGCCGGCAGAACGGCTAAAGACTACAAGCGATTCAAAGGTCTGAAGAAGGAAAACTTGCGTGACAATATGACAAATGAGGAACTTGTGCTGAATATGCTTGCGGAACTCTCTGCTACCAGCATCACAAAAGCGAAGAACCCTCAGACGCTGGATGAAAACAAGGTGTGTGCGAAAGAAGGAGGTGACGTGGCACGTGTGGCCAGAGAAAATCTGGAATTAAAGACAGGGCGCAAGGTCGTGTCACCTCTTTCCGCAAGAAGGTTCTTTGAGGCTCAACAGCCTGTGGAAGAGATAGAAAACAAAGACAATCCTGACAAAACAAATTAATGGCGATATGGAATATTCAGACAAGGAATACTGCTTGGAGGTGTGGGGCGACATGGCTTGCTTCACCAGGCCGGAACTGAAGGTGGAGCGGGTAAGTTATGATGTGATCACCCCATCAGCGGCACGTGCCATCTTCGAGGCGATTTTCTGGAAACCGGCCATACATTGGCAGATTACCAAAATCGAAGTGTTGAACCCAATCAAGTGGACATCAATCCGTAGAAATGAAGTCGGAGCGGTTGCAGGCAGATCTCCGATCTTCATCGAAGAACAAAGACAGATGAAGAACACCCTTTTGCTTAAGGATGTGCGTTATCGTATTTGGGCAAGAATGGAGTTTCGTCCAATTAGAAAACGCATTGAGGAGGGCGACCTGTTCGCTCATGAACCAGGAAAGGATGAGAACCCGATGAAGTATTACCAGATGTTTGAGCGTAGAGCGGGCAAGGGTCAATGCTTCAATCAGCCTTACCTTGGCACACGTGAATTTTCTGCGTCATTTCGTCTGGTGGATGTGAATGCGGAAGAGTTAGATCCGGCATTGCCTACAGACAAAGGAGGAGACAGAGACTTCGGAATTATGCTCTATGACATGGATTTCTCCAATCATAAGGATATTCAAGCCTTGTTCTATCGTGCTGAAATGAGGCAAGGAGTAATCACTGTTCCGCCAATTGATAGCAAGGAGGTGTTAAGATGATACTGAAAGCGTTATATGACTATTATAACAGGTGCGGCAACCTTCCGGCGCCGGGAATGGAAGAGAAGGAAATAGGCTTTGTCATTGTCATTTCCAAAGAAGGCAAATTCCTTCGCTTTGAGGACTGTAGAACGGACAAGACCATCGGAAGAGTCTATCTTGTCAAAAAACACGTGAGCAGGTCAAGTGCCGCTGTCGCCAACTACCTTTATGATAACAGTGCCTATGTGCTTGGTTATTCAGATAAAGATGATAGTGAAAAGAATCAGTTGTATTTCAATACATTTGTTGAGAAGGTTCAGTCAATTCTGGATAGGATGCCTGATAATTCTGACATTCGGACGCTGATGAACTTCTATGCGCAGGGAAGAGAGGCTATCCATTCAGAAGTAGAGCAAGATCCATTATGGGAAGACATTAAAAAGAATTTATCAAAGAAGTATTCGGTTTTTTCTTTCAGAATTGAAGGAGACTTGAGAATCCTGGCAGAGAAGAAAGAACTCATGCAAACAAATGAGGGTACAAAGAATGATAACAGCCGTGGTCTCTGCATGGTGACGGGTGTTCAAGGAGAACTTGTTGACACCACAACAGCCACAATGATTCAAGGAAGTCAGGCAACTGCGAAATTGGTCGCTTTTCAGGTTAATTCCGGCTATGACTCTTACGGAAAAGAAAAGTGCGGCAACGCTCCGATCTCACACGAGGCCGAATTTGCCTACACGACAGCTCTCAACACGATGCTGCGTAGAGATTCACGCAACAAATTTACGGTAGGCAACCGTACGTTCGTCTTTTGGGCATCCTCAAATGACAAGGCTGCGGAACAAGCGGAAGAAAGCCTCTTTGATTTGCTGGGATATTCGGAAGAGAAGAAAGACAATCCTAATGCGAAGATAGAACAAGTAAGAAAAGTCTTTACCGCGATTTATTCGGGTAGTTTGAGCACAAGTCTGGAAGATCGTTTCTACATTCTTGGACTTGCCCCCAATTCCGCTCGGATAGCGGTGGTCTATTGGTCAGAAACACCTTTGCGGGATTTTGCCGGGAAGATTCTTCGGCATTTCGACGATATGGAGATAATCGACACGCGCAAGGATAGAAAGCCATATATGGGAATAAAGGATATTCTTTCAGCGGTCACTTTAGGAGGCAAGCAGTCCGAGGCGACGCCGAATCTTCCTGAATCAATCATCAAAAGCATCTTTCTGGGGGCACCTTACCCTTATACCCTCCTTTCCGCATGTATACGTCGGATAAGGGCAGAAAGTGGTGACGGCAATGCTGCTCGAATAACTCGTATAGCCATCATAAAGGCATTTTTGAACAGACAAAATGTTAATGATAAAAGAATGGAAATCATGTTGGACAAACGTAACACTAATCAGGGCTACCTGTGTGGCCGCCTCTTTGCAGTTCTTGACAGAATTCAAGAAGATGCAAACGGGATCAGCAGCATCCGCGAACGCTATATGAATGCTGCCAGCTCAACACCATCCTCGGTGTTCGCAACGATACTCAATCTTTCTTCCCACCATTTGGAGAATTTGTCAAATGAGGGAAAGAAAGTGTTCTATGAGAAGTTGAAGCAAGAGATAATCGACAAAATCTCCTCTGATGGGTTCCCGGCGCACCTTGACCTTCAAGACCAAGGTCGCTTCTTTGTGGGATATTATCACCAGAGGCAAGACTTTTTTAATAAAAAAGAAGAGAATAATAATGACGAAAGTGTAAATGCTTAAAATTTAAAATATTATGACTGAATTAAACAACAGAATCGATTTCGTTTACGTTTTCGATGTACAGGATGGTAATCCAAACGGTGATCCGGATGCGGGAAATCTGCCTCGCGTGGATGCCGAAACTGGTATGGGACTGGTGACAGATGTGTGCTTGAAGCGTAAGGTCCGTAATTATGTACAGGTTGCGAAAGGCTTGTCAGAGGGCTATGACATATTCATCAAAGAAAAAGCTATTCTCAATGATGAGATAGACAAAGCCCATGATGACTCTGTGGTAAAGGGTGTCAAGGACGCAAAGGACAAGACAGCCGCCGCGCGACGTTTCATGTGCAAGAACTACTATGACATACGAACCTTTGGTGCTGTAATGTCAACAGGAAAGAATGCCGGTCAGGTTAGAGGCCCTATACAACTGACCTTCGCTCGTTCTGTCGACCCGGTTGCCACAGCTGAGCATTCCATAACCAGGGTTGCGGTTGCGACACAAAAAGAGGCCGAGAGCCAAAAGGGAGAGAATCACACTATGGGTCGCAAAGCCACAATACCTTACGGTCTCTATGTGTGTCACGGCTTCGTCTCGGCTAACCTTGCGAAACAGACGGGCTTCTCTGAAGAAGATCTTCAATTATTCTTCGAGGCGTTGAAAAATATGTTCGATGCGGATCGTTCGGCCGCTCGCGGCTTGATGAGCGCACAGAAGCTTATTGTGTTCCGTCACGATTCCGAGCTTGGCAATGCGCCGGCCAATAAACTCTTCGATCTGGTAAAGATAGAAAAAGTAACAGAGAGTGCCCCAAGATCGTTCCGTGACTATAAGGTGACGATTGAAGAAGAATCGATTCCTGTCGGTGTCACAGTGAAAGAACTCATATAGCGTCGTTCTATGTACTCAGAAGAAGAAATGCTAATGTTGTCGGGGATTCAGCACTTTATGTTCTGTCCCCGGCAATGGGCATTGATTCACATCGAACAACAATGGGCTGAGAACAAGCTGACGACGGAGGGGAGTATTCTGCATAGTAACGTTGACAATCCTTTCTACCGCCAGAAAAATGGAGACGTAATCACTCTCCGCTCTTTGCATATCGCCTCAAGGGAGCTAGGGCTGTATGGCGTCACGGATGCGGTGGAACTTATTCCTTCCGACTCCCGAGAGGATTCGATCACCCATAATAAATACAAAGGATTTTGGAAGCCTTATCCTATTGAATATAAAAGGGGGCATAGTAAACCTGATGAGAGAGACGAAGTACAACTGGCGGCTCAAGTTCTGTGTCTGGAAGAAATGTATGGTATTCATATTCCTCGTGGAGCCCTCTATTACGATGAGGTGAAGCGTCGTGAAACGGTTGAAATGTCCGATGTTTTGCGGACAACCACGATGCGATGCGCCAAAGAAATGCATAGAATATTCACAAGCGGCGACATCCCCAAAGCCACGAAGAGACCCCATTGCAAAAACTGTTCTCTAAAAGACATTTGCCTTCCGGAAACGAATGATTGTTCTCAAGTTGTAACGTATTTAAGCAGAAACCTATATGAGAATATTACTTAATACTTTGTATGTGACTACCCCTGAAGCATATTTGAGCAAGGATGGGCTGAATGTTGTTGTCTCTGTAAATCAGGAGGAGATATTCCGTATACCGATTCACAACATTGAGCAGATAGTGACATTCGGATATATGGGAGCAAGTCCAGGGGTAATGAAGTTATGTGCCGATAGCGGGGTATCCCTTACGTTTCTTTCTCCACAAGGTCGTTACATAAGTCGTTCGCAAGGTCCGACAAAAGGCAATGTTTTATTGAGGAAGGCACAATACAATTATTCCGATGATCCAGATTATTCCCTTCACCTCAGCAAATTGTTTATCGGAGGAAAGATACATAATTATCGTAATATTCTTCGTAGGTTCATTCGTGACAATGGTTCAGACGATGTTGTGGAAAATGCGGCGGAGAATCTCCGAAGGTGTAAGTTAAGGGTCTTGAACACAGGTTCAATTGATAGCGTAAGAGGAATTGAAGGGGAGGCGGCAACATATTATTTTGGAATATTCTCACATCTGATTCTGAACCAGAAAGACGATTTTGTTTTTGAGAACCGTAATCGCCGTCCTCCAAAGGATGCTGTCAACGCTATGCTGTCGTTTGTGTATTCCCTTATTTGCAATGATATGACTTCCGCTTTGGAGACAGTGGGTCTAGATCCATATGTGGGTTTTATGCACACCTTAAGACCAGGCCGGGCTTCTTTGGCTTTGGATGTTATGGAAGAACTTCGCGCTTATTTGGGAGACCGTTTGATTCTGTCGTTGATAAACAGGAAACAGATTACAATAAAAGATTTTGTGAAGCAAGGGGATGAAAGCATTGTGATGACGGATAGCGGGAGGAAAACAATATTGACCGCTTGGCAAAGCCGAAAAAAAGAGACGATCACTCATCCCTATCTTAACGAGAAGGTATCCATAGGCCTTTTACCCTACATTCAATCAATGTTACTGGCGAGATTCATCAGGAAAGACATTGATGACTATCCTGTTTTCCTTATCCAGTAATTGGCGATTATGTTTGTACTGATAACTTATGATGTGAATGTGTCCTCGCCCAGTGGAGAAAGACGCTTGAGACAAGTCGCAAAGGCCTGTTTAAATTATGGTAAACGTGTTCAGAATTCAGTGTTTGAATGCATCTTGACAGAATCTCAATATGTGAGCCTTAAATTTCAGTTAGAGAATCTCATCGATAGAGACCAAGACAGTGTGAGGTTCTATTCATTAGGATCAAACTGGAAGCACAAGGTAGAAACCTTGAGTGATAAGAGAGACACGGATTTCACGGAGGAGCTCATTATTTGACAGAGGCGAACCCCAAGTGTTGCAGATAAAGCAGAGATGTTCGCAATTGTTGAACATCAATAATATGGCTGAGATAATCACGTAATGTTAACAGAGTTTATAATTATTATGTTTTCATTCGCAAATTCATTATCTTTATGACCTAAAAGCCAACCATTTGATGGCTTAACAGTCGCACCCCACGTGGGTGCGTGGATTGAAATAATCATTATAGATTTTGTGATAAGCGAGGAACGGTCGCACCCCACGTGGGTGCGTGGATTGAAATTCCGAGGAGGCTCTAACCACCGCTTTCGTATTCGCGTCGCACCCCACGTGGGTGCGTGGATTGAAATCTTGATGAAAGAACGCTTCAAGGCAAAGGCAGAGAGTCGCACCCCACGTGGGTGCGTGGATTGAAATGTAATCAGACACTCGGGCACAAGACCGCAAGCATCGTCGCACCCCACGTGGGTGCGTGGATTGAAATTCGAGGAAGCGACACGATGGAATATAACTCATCCGTCGCACCCCACGTGGGTGCGTGGATTGAAATAACAGAGACTTTGAGGCGGTTACCTTGTATCATGTCGCACCCCACGTGGGTGCGTGGATTGAAATAAAGCATTATGTTAAGTGCAAAGATGGTTTGCGGTCGCACCCCACGTGGGTGCGTGGATTGAAATGCTATAAGTCCTATAGTCGTACGCCTATCGTAATGTCGCACCCCACGTGGGTGCGTGGATTGAAATATGGAGATGAATGGCCCTCTGATGCAAAATTATGTCGCACCCCACGTGGGTGCGTGGATTGAAATCTCAATGAAAATCAATTATTCCGCTATGCGAAGGTCGCACCCCACGTGGGTGCGTGGATTGAAATATCAAGATTTATTTATCTTCAGACGGCTACTGAGTCGCACCCCACGTGGGTGCGTGGATTGAAATATAATGACTTATATTCAGAAGTTGCATCAAAGCAAGTCGCACCCCACGTGGGTGCGTGGATTGAAATACCAAGTCTGACAATGTCAAGATAAATGGCCGTCGTCGCACCCCACGTGGGTGCGTGGATTGAAATTTGTTAACGGATAAATAGATAACACCGCTTTCCGTCGCACCCCACGTGGGTGCGTGGATTGAAATCGACATGATTCCGCGCAGGCGCGCTCCATCACGGTCGCACCCCACGTGGGTGCGTGGATTGAAATATTAACGTTAAGAACTCCAATATTGATCAAGGCAGTCGCACCCCACGTGGGTGCGTGGATTGAAATCTTTATTGTCGTTGTCGCTGTCGCTCGCGCTGTAGTCGCACCCCACGTGGGTGCGTGGATTGAAATAATTATTTACGCTATTTTTTAGATCATCCAGATCGTCGCACCCCACGTGGGTGCGTGGATTGAAATTCTCGCTTTCGGCCTGGTGGAATTTTTTTACGCTGTCGCACCCCACGTGGGTGCGTGGATTGAAATTTAAACAGGCTAATCTTGAGGTTACTAACGAACTGGTCGCACCCCACGTGGGTGCGTGGATTGAAATATCAGCTATGTTAGGCGAATTGTTAGATGAAAATGTCGCACCCCACGTGGGTGCGTGGATTGAAATAAAGACGCAGACGCAAGAACATCAGAAATTTCAGTCGCACCCCACGTGGGTGCGTGGATTGAAATTATGGAGAACAATAAAGGTCTTTTCCGCAATATCGTCGCACCCCACGTGGGTGCGTGGATTGAAATATCTTATTGGCTGCAATATAGGAAGAAAGAAAAGGTCGCACCCCACGTGGGTGCGTGGATTGAAATTTTGACGAAGTGTGAACAAATCTACACCGTCTGCGTCGCACCCCACGTGGGTGCGTGGATTGAAATTGAATTCCTCCAGATACCTCAGACGTTTCTCGAGTCGCACCCCACGTGGGTGCGTGGATTGAAATCCGTTCCTCGACGAGAGGTTCCTCGGCGGCTTCAGTCGCACCCCACGTGGGTGCGTGGATTGAAATGATAGTGGAGGTGTAGGGATATGGCGAGATTCAGGTCGCACCCCACGTGGGTGCGTGGATTGAAATTTTTGCGTGTGCGGCCGTTTCATCGGGTCGGATGTCGCACCCCACGTGGGTGCGTGGATTGAAATAACCTCGGCGCTTGTACGGGTGTCACGATGAGGCTGTCGCACCCCACGTGGGTGCGTGGATTGAAATTCCGAATATTTGTTGCCCATATTGGCACCCTCGGTCGCACCCCACGTGGGTGCGTGGATTGAAATCACTGAATAGACTTGTCCTTCATGGCATCCGTCGTGGTCGCACCCCACGTGGGTGCGTGGATTGAAATGCAGTCCTCGCGCATATATCTTGACGCCTATGCGTCGCACCCCACGTGGGTGCGTGGATTGAAATTGAAAACCACCGGCATCGGAAGCGTGGCTATGGGGTCGCACCCCACGTGGGTGCGTGGATTGAAATCTAATGAGCGGCCCAGGCGCGCTCTATCTCCGTGCGTCGCACCCCACGTGGGTGCGTGGATTGAAATATTTGCAGTTACCTTTAATGCTCAACAAAGTTTGCGTCGCACCCCACGTGGGTGCGTGGATTGAAATAATATCATTTAAACTACCGCAAAAAGAAGAAGGCGTCGCACCCCACGTGGGTGCGTGGATTGAAATATGCTAACGCCATACTTTGAGCGGACAGACGCCTGTCGCACCCCACGTGGGTGCGTGGATTGAAATAGCCGTTACCGTGGTGACAACTACGACATCGGTGTGTCGCACCACACGTGGGTGCGTGGATTGAAATCTCGCCGGAACGATCTCCATCGCCAGGCTTCCGTGTCGCACCCCACATGGGTGCGTGGATTGAAATATCTACCTCGTCTGGATGATGTTCGCGCAGAGGAGTCGCACCCCACGTGGGTGCGTGGATTGAAATGAGAGGATGCTACCGTACCTCGTCATCGCCGCCGGTCGCACCCCACGTGGGTGCGTGGATTGAAATACAAGTGCCTACACCCTCCGTCACACGGCCTGCGCAAGCAGCCTTGCCGAGAACGGCTTTATGGATTGCATCAAGAGCTGTGACTTCCTGCTGAGCAACGAAGGTAAGGCGGCCATCGTCAAGCTTCACGTTGACGGAATAGCAAGGTACGTAAGAAGCCGCTATTCTTGACTATCCGGGACAGGAACCCCTTCCGCTCGCAGATGGCCTTCAATGGTGTTGAGCGGCAGGTTTTCCATCCGACTCTGGTCAATGTAGTTCAGCATAGAGACGCGGAGACCTTTCAGATTCGGATGCTCGTTGATATATGTTTTGAGAGACTTCACCTTGACGTTTTCCTCGGTCTTGGTCTACCCGTTATTGCATTCGGCAAAACTGATAGGCCGCCGCTTTCCCCAAAGCGACGGCCTGTTGTATATAAAACGAACTTAACAAATAGACAACAAAAAGAACTTTTGTCTGTCCAAGGACAAAGGTATCAAGATTTATCGAATATCCAAAACTTTTTCGTAATTTTTTAAAACGATTTTTGCGTCAATTGTTCATGAAAGCACCGTTGTTTGCTTACAGATTGATGCAAAATGCCGCTTCGAGACACTTCTGAGGGGGATTCTGTGCAAGATGATCCGGCGATGTTCCGTCTGGACCGCACCATTGGTGGCGGCAAGATTTAAAAGGTTTTTACCCGTTTCTGTACTCACTTGGTGTCATTCCTGTGTGTGCCTTGAAGAACTTGTAGAACACGGACGGATTCGGGAAATGCAGTTTGAAAACGATCTCCTTAATGCTGTCGTCGGTGTACTTGAGCATATTCTTGGCCTCCAGAATCACGAACGAGTCGATCCAGTCTGGCGCCGACCGTCCGCTTACCTGCTTGATAAGCTTGGAAAGGTATTTGGGTGTCAGGCCAAGATGGCTCGCATAGAAGGCCATGTTCCTTTCTGAGGTGTGATGCTCGGTGACGAGCGCCATGAAATGCTCGAAAATCAGTTTTACTCTCGTGTTGACCGCCGCTCCAGGCAACTCGGGGGTTCTGGCCGCACTCTTCTCCATTAGTCCTCCGAGAACATAGAACAGCGAAGCTATCAAAGAACCGACCGCCTCCCTTTTGTTCGGCACATCCGAGGACAGGATTACCCCTATAAGATCCAAATATTTGGAACAGAATGCGATGTTCCTGTCGTCAAGCTGAATGCATGGTTCCGTCAGCAATTTCAGCCGATCGTCGAAAATTTTCTTAAAGTCGAAACTTATGCTGGAAAGATACTCCTTGGAGATCGCCACGACAATGAACTCGAATCCGTTGTCGCCTTCATTGCCCAGCCTGTTTATCTTTATGATGTTCCCCGGGGTGCCGATGAACAGCGTACCCTTGACCACTTTGTAAGACCGAAGGTTGATCTCCACGTTCAACTCTCCTGATTTGCAGAAAATAGCGATGTACGCATCGCTGCGGCAAGGATATTTCAGAAATTGAAGGTTGTCGCTATACTTCACGTCCATGATGAAGAAATCGTCTTCAAGCTGGATCTCGTTCTGGACAGGAACGAGTTTCCTGATCTGCTTAAGACCTATGTTCAATAACGAATCTGGCATTCCATAAAATGTTTTTAGCGTCTGGCGGCAAAATTAGGAAATATTCTTGTCATTGCAAAATTTCGCAATATTCTACCTTTTGACAATTATAGAGTCCAATCGTTCATTCTAATGGTATAATTTGGCAGTCAATTTGTAGTGAAGCCTATCGCTTGTAAGAAGAACAAAATATTTATGAATATGAACAAGTACATTGTCAAAATCTCAACATTGGTCGCTATGGCTCTTGTGCCAGTTGCGATGAATGCCCAGCAGACGTTGACGCTGGAGCAGTGCCGCGAAATGGCAATCGAGAACAACAAGACCTTGAAACAGGCCGAGACCAAGATTGAAATGGCAGGCTATGACCGTAAGATAGCGTTCGCGAATTATCTCCCGAATATCTCGGCGACAGGGGCGTACATCTATAACGCCAATGACATCGCCCTTGTCAGCGACGCCACCTCGCAGAAGCTCCAGAATATGGGAACGCTCATACATTCCCAGACTCAAGGTTTCGCTCAGGAACTGATGACCGCTATAAAATCCAATCCGGCGGCCGCTCTTGAATATGCCAACAGCCCTATGTGGCAGACGGTTCTCGGAGCGCTTTCGCAGACGGATATGTCACAGACAATCAACGCCCTTGGCAAGGAAATCGATGACGCTTTCCATCCGGATATGCAGAATATTTTCGCAGGTGCCGTGACAGTTCAGCAACCGGTGTTCGTGGGAGGCAAGATCATAGCTGCCAACAAGATTGCCAAATTGGCGGAAGAGCTGTCAAAGACCCAGTACGACCAGCAGTACCAGCAGGTTATAGTTGATGTTGACCAGGCATATTGGCAGATTGTTTCCATCGCGAACAAGAAGAAGCTTGCCGAGGCCTACGCCGACCTTCTTCACAAGATGGAGCACGATGTGGATCTTTCAGTCAAGGAAGGCGTGGCCACGGAGTCTGACGCTCTCCAGATAAAGGTGAAAGCCAACGAGGCGGACATGCTCAAAACCAAGTCAGACAATGGCTTGACTCTTGCCAAAATGCTTCTCTGCAAGCAGATAGGTCTTGATCTCAGCACTGAGATCGTACTTGCTGACGAAACCCTCTCCGACATTCCTGTCCCTCAGATGGGTGCGGACAAGGATTTGGATCAGATATATGCCGACAGGCCGGAGACAAAGAGCCTTGAGCTGGCCTCTCAAATCTATGACGGAAAAGTCAGGGTGGCAAGAGCCGACATGATGCCGAAAATAGCTTTGATGGCTTCGTATTCGGTGACCAATCCTAATATTAAGAATGGATTCCAGAAGGACTGGGGTGGATTCTTCAATGCCGGCGTGATGGTGAATATTCCTATATTCCACGGCTTTGAGGCTTTGAGCAAGACCCGCAAGGCAAAGGCCGAGGCCACTCTCTACAGAACTCAGCTTGAAGATGCCAAGAACCTCATCAATCTACAGGTCACCCAGTTGCGCAAGCAGGAAGGTGAGGCGTTCGAGAAGCTCACGATGGCTCAGAACAACCTGTCCAGCGCTGAGGAGAATCTCCGCACCGCGACTGTCGGCTTCGAGGAAGGCGTGATCGAGACCAACACGGCTCTCGCCGCCCAGACCGCTTGGCTAAAGGCTCATTCTGAATATATCGACGCGGGGATCGAGCTTCAGATGCTCGCCGCCAACCTGAACAAGGCGGAAGGCAACAACCACGCTCAGGCAAGATAATCAACGGATAATGATAAAAATTTAAGAATATTATGGAAAAGGAAAAGAAAAGCTACAATCTTGTGATTGGCATTGTGGCGCTGATCGTAATCATCCTTCTGATCGCCGTCATCGGCTATTTCGTCTCTAAACCAAAGCCTCTGATGATTCAGGGCGAGGCAGAGGCCAGTGAGTATCGTGTGTCCGGCAAGGTTCCGGGCAGGATCGAGGAACTTTACGTCAAGGAAGGCCAGATGGTCCACAAGGGAGACACCGTCGCCCTCATCGACTCTCCTGAGGTACGTGCCAAGCTGGCGCAGGCCAACGCCATCAAGGCGGTTGCCAGCTCACAGAGCAGAAAGGCTCAGAACGGAGCCCGCAAGGAGCAGATCGCCGGAGCCTATGAGCTTTATCAGCAGGCTCTTGTGCAGGAAGACGTGATGAAGAAGTCTTTCGACAGGATCCAGAAGCTCTATGACCAGAAAGTCATCGCGGCTCAGAAATACGACGAGGTGAAGGCCAAGTACGATGCCTCCGTCGCTCAGACAAAGGCTGCCAAGAGTCAGTATGACATGGCTGTCAACGGAGCGCGCGAGGAGGACAAGGCTGCGGCCAAGGCTCTCGTCGATCAGGCTAACGGCGCGTTGATGGAGGTGGAGTCTTATCTGAGCGAGCTGTACCTTACGGCTCCTGCTGACGGAATCATCTCGGCTCTTTTCCCTAAGGTCGGCGAGCTTGTCGGCCAGGGAGCGCCTGTCGCCAGCGTTACGGACCTGAATGATGTATGGTTCACGTTCAATGTGCGTGAGGACTACCTCCACGGCATGAAGCAGGGCGACAAGATCACGGTGATCATCCCGGCCCTTGACGGCAAGGAGGTTCCGGCCACCATCAACTATGTGGCTGTCCGTGAGTCCTACGCCACGTGGAAGGCCACCAAGGAAACTGGTATGTACGATGCCAAGACCTTTGAGGTCAGGGCCGTTCCGGATGTGACGGTGGACGGTGTCCGTCCAGGTATGTCCGCAATCGTTAAGTAAGGACTATCATCATGACTAATTGGCAGAGAATAATTGCGGTGGCCCGCCGCGAACTCAGGATCATCAGGCAGCGTCCGATCTATCTTCTGGGTTCGGTAGGCGTGATAGCCTTCTGCGCCATATTCTTCCTGACATTTCTGAAGGACGGTCTGCCGAGTGATGTTCCGATCGGTCTTGTGGACTACGACTACTCGTCCACCTCAAGGAATTTCTGCCAGCAGCTGGACGCCACCCAGTTGGGAAAGGTTGTCCACTACGATTCGTTCGCGGCTGCCAGAGAAGACATGAACAGAGGCAAGATCGCGGCTGTCTGTGTCGTTCCTGTGGGGATGAACGATGACATCCAGGCGAACCGTCAGCCGAAGATCACGTTCTACGTCAACGGCTTGTACTTCGTCAGCGGGGCGCTTGCGTGGAAGGATCTTCTTCAGATGGTCAATCTGACCAACGGAGCCGTGCAGAGGCAGGCCTTCAGGGCAAGAGGCTACAACGACAGCCAGATCATGGGCATGATCCGTCCTGTGGACGTGGATGTCCATCAGATCGGCAACGTCGGCACCAACTACAACTACTACCTCAGCAGCGTCCTGCTGCCAGGTGTGCTGGAGATGATCGTGATAATCGTCCTGATATATTCATTGGGAGCGGAGCTTAAGTATGGTACCTCCAGGCATCTGCTGCAGACCTCCGGCAACTCGATCGTGACCGCCCTCGCCGGCAAGCTTCTGGTGTGGACGCTGACATTCTCGGCGATCGGGCTGATACTGATCCTGCTGCTCTTCCATAGGCTGCATTTTCCGTTGGCGGGATCCATCTGGAACATGTTTTTGGGCATATTCCTTATGATCTTCGCCAGTGAGGCGATCGCCATATTCATCCTTGAGATGCTTCCTGTGCCGAGGTTGGCGTTGAGTATCGGCGCTCTTTACAGCGTGCTTGGATTCTCCCTTTCGGGCTTCACGCTTCCGATAGAGGCCATGCCGCCTTACATCCAGGGACTTGCGGCGGCGTTCCCGTTGCGTCATTATTATCTGTTCTATGTCCAGGAGGCCATATTCGGAGCCGGATTCGCCGGATGGTGGAAGCAGGTGATCTACTTGCTGATCTTCATTCTGTTGCCGCTCATAGGTCTTGTGCGACTCAAGAAGGCCTACATTCATCAGAACTTCCCTAAAGACTAAGTGACATGAAAAATACATACGCAAAAACATGGATCAAGGACTTCTGGGGCATATTCTGTCATGAGCTTCGACAGATTTTCTCAGACAGCGGCGTGCTGCTGATCTTCCTTGTCGCCGGACTTGTCTATCCGCTGCTTTACAATGTCGTTTACCTGAACGGTATTCTTTCTGAGACTCCCGTTGCCATTGTTGACAATTGCGACAGTCCGGACAGCCACCGCTTCATCAGGGAGATCGACGCCACCCGAGAGGTCGAGGTCGCGGCGAAATGTATGAATATGGCCGAGGCGGAAAAAATGATGCAGGAACGCAAGGTTAACGGTATCATCTATTTCCCTTCCGACTTCACGGAGAAACTGGCTCGAAACGAAACCTCCACATTCTCCGTCTATGCGGACATGAGCAGCTTCCTCTACTACAAGAACGCTCTCATGGCCACCAACTTCGTGATGCTTCATGAGATCGGTCAGATCCAGATGCAGAGGTTCTCGTCCCTCGGGATGACGGAACAGACCGCGTCCCAGACTGTCAAGCCGCTCGGCTACGAGGACAATAATCCCTACAACAGGGCCTTCAACTACAGTTTCTTCCTGATCTCGGCCATCCTGATGATCATCATCCAGCAGACGCTTTTCTACGGAATGTCACTGCTGGTGGGAACCGCAAGGGAGAGGAACCGCAGTTTCGCATCGCTTCCTGACAGACTTGAAGGTCACGGTGTCGGGCGTGTGGTCATGGGACGTGGAGGCGCCTACTGGCTGCTGTACCTTGCCGTGGGCATGTACATCGCCTTCATCGTCCCGGCAATATTCGGGATCCCTCAAAGAGGTGAGTTCAAGGATGTCCTTGCGATGCTGGTCTTCTTCATCACTGACTGTGTGTTCTTCAGCATGGTCTGGAGCACGCTGATCACGAGGAGGGAGTCCGTGTTCATCCTCTTTCTGGCGATGTCGCCTGTGGCTTTGTTCCTGACCGGTTGCTCATGGCCGACATTCGCGTTCCCGGGCTTCTGGAAGGTGTTCTCCTACATATTCCCGTCCACTTTCGGCGCGCAGGGTTTCATCAACCTCAGCACTGCCGGTGGCGAGATGGGAGCGGCCGACGTGCAGATGAAGGCCATGATCATCCAGACGGTCATCTATTTCTTCCTTGCATGCGTGGCTGTCTATGCCGAGAACTGGGTACTGCGTCACAAGGAGCAGATCCGTCAGAGGAGTGAGCGGCTCGCCAAGCGTGTGGGCATCGACAGCGCCGAGGACGCTAAGATCATCGCCGGAGAATAGGACGTGATCCGGTAAAAAGAAAACTCCCTCCCGAATTTTGCACGTTACCAAAATTCGGGAGGGAGTTTTCTCTTTACCGGTTGCTGAACCTACCGAAGTGGCAGTCGTTCTGCAGTTATATGTCTGCTTTTATTATTCCCCTACGTGGAACGCCACGCGGAGTTCCTCGATCTCCTCGTCGGTGATCGGGTTCAGCTTGCCCAAAGGAGCGGCGAGGATCAGCGAGCGGGCGCTGAAATCTGCCACCTCAAGACGGTCGAACGTGTTGATGAGCTGGTCACCGGTCACGACGACGGAATCGTTTTCCAGCATCACGAACGGTCTCTGTTTGAACTCATCGGCGAGTTCTGTCAGATGCTCGTTGTACTGGCTCCCGAACGGGAATGTCGGGATGTCCTGAAGGAATATCCAGCTCTCCGGGATTGTTCGCACGTCGAATTTCACTCCGGTCGTGCAGAATCCCATCAGGGCAGGGGACTGGGTCAGGATGATTGAGTTGACCTTCGGGTTGCGGCGGTAGATCTCGTAATGAAGTGCCACAGAGCGGCTTGCGTTCTTCCCGGCCTCTACCATTCCGTCTTTGATCTGCACGATGTCTTCCGGCTCAAGATCCCAACGCTGCATGCTGGACGGAGTGATGAGGAAATCATTGCCTCTCCAGCGCACGGATGCCGTACCGTAGGAACTGCACATAAGCCCTTGTGAGCAGGCTCTGCGGACAATTTTGCAGATCTCCGCGCGGATCGCCCTCTCATCTGAAGGGTGCGTTACGTTCATAAAGTGTTGGAACGGAACGTTCACGGCTTTCTCGTGCTGGAGGATCTGATCCTCGCTGAGGTATTTAGGCTCTCCCAAAGTCTTGGCGTTCAGGATTGTGCGCGCGCAGAGCTCCAGGGTCTCAAACCTCTGGTAAGCATCAGCGATGTCCTCACCGGCAACCACGACACCGTGGTTCTCCATGATGACGGCCTTGTAGTCCGGGTTCTTCTTGAATTCTGCCACAATTTTCTTTCCCAGAAGCTCGCTTCCCGGAAGGGCATATTCAGCGAATCCGACAGGGCCGCAGGTCGCGCGCGCCTGAGGGATGATGCTCGTGTCCGGAACCTGGTGAACCATACTGAAGGTGACCAGTCCAGGAGGGTGTGCGTGGATCACTGAATGAATATGCGGGTTCATCTTGTAGATGGCCTTGTGGAAAGGGTACTCGGATGAAGGTCTGTGAGGTCCGATGATGGTTCCGTCAGCCTTCACGCACATGATGTCCGCCGGAGTCAGCGAACCTTTGTCAATCGCCGCCGGGGTGATCCACATATCTCCGTTCTCGTCCATGATGGACAGGTTTCCGCCGGAGGTGGTGGTCATCTCGCTGCGATAAATCCTGCCGATGATGATAGCGATCTGCTCGGCCGGATGCATCAGATTTACGTCAAGTTGTTTCATGATATTAATGAATTACATTGGAAGCCGCTTTACTTTGCCTGAAGTCAAGGTCGCTTCCCGGATTTACAATTATGCCAGCATGACCTGCCCTCCCGTCACAGGGATGGCCTGTCCGGTCTCTCCGGTCTGGTCGATGGCGTAGAGGATGGCCTTGCAGACATCCACTGGGTTGCAGCCCTTGCGCATAGGCACCTGGGCGAGATAGTAGTCCTTGACATCCTGCACGGTCTTCGCTCCCGGAACCTTGCCGGCGTTGAGGTACTGGATGAACAGGCCGTTCTCCGGGTTGCTCCACAGAGGACCATCGTAGTAGTTGCCAGGGCAGATGCTGTTGACTTTCACCCTGTAAGGGGCGAGCTCAAGCGCGAAGGACTGGGTCAGGCCTATTCCACCGAACTTGCCGCCGGCGTAGGCGAAGTTGGCCTTGCTGCCGCGCAGGCCGCTCTTGCTGTTGACCTGGATGATGTCGGCGAAATATTCAGGATCATATTTCGTCTCGATCTTCATTATGTGCGAGGCGACCTTCGCGCAGAAGAAGTAGGCCTCATAGTTGATCTTGGTGACGAACTCGAAGTTCTCCGGAGTCATCACGTCCAACCCGCCGGCGCGTACAACCCCGGCGTTGCTGACGAACGCGTCAAGCGCGCCGAAGTTCAGAATTGTCTCCTTCATCAGGTTCCGGAGGCTTGCCATGTCCGCGACATTTGTCTTTACGAATATGGCCTTGTTGGCTCCAGCCTTCTCGTTGAAGCTGGCTGCGGTCTTCTCCCCGGTCGCCTCGTTGAGGTCGGCCACCACGATGTTGGCTCCCTGCGCCATCAGCTCACGGGCGATGCCCTCTCCGAATCCCTGGGCGGCTCCGGTCACGATGATCGTGCGGCCTTCCACACGGCCTTTGGATGCACTGGAGGCCACCTTGCGGCGGTAATTCTCCACCTCCCAGTTGTCGATGAAGTCGATCCAAGCCCGCTCCATCGGATGCTCTCCGCCGAAGCTCTGCGCATAGAACGCTATCTTCATCGCGTCCGTGAACACATCGGTGATGATCTGTGCGTTCCTGGAGCTGTCTCCCACGGCGATGAGTCCGATTCCTTTGATGAGCAGTACCTTAGGTGTATAACCCTTCTCGCTTACGAAAGCCTCGATTTCCTCCTCGGCCTGCTTTAAAATCTCTTCATCTGACTCGGCTTCAATGAATATGTACGAGCTCTTGCAGTACACGATGATGTCCGGGGTGAACGGCTTCGCAATCTTGTCGAAACCAGATTTTCCGGGACAATCAGTCGCTGAGCCTGTCGAAGTGACTGAACAACCATCAATGAAGAAGTCCACGAGGGCGTTTTTGGTGACTTTCAAGGTCTTGAAGCCCCTTCCGGAGCGCGAGAGCATCTGCCTGATCGCCGGAACGACATCCGTAACAGTCTCCGAGACAGCCGTGTCACCCTCCGGAAGAGCGGCGACCTTTGCCTCAAGCTTTCCAAGGACTTCTGAATATATTCCCTCAATCTCAGCGGTGGTGTCCCCGCCCACGAATATTCCGTGATTCTGAAGGAAAATCACCTGGGGTTCCTTGCCTTTCTCAGCCTTGTAGGCCTTTATCCGGTCATAGACCTTCTTGAAAAGCGTGTAGCCCGGGTCGGTATATTCAATGTAAAGGGCATCCGGGAATATCTCCTTGCACGCGGCCTCGGCGTTCACCGAGCACATCAGGCCGTTGACAAGGGTAGGGTGGAGGTGAACCACGAAGGCGAATCCCATGCAGTTGTGCAGGGATGTCTCCACTGAAGGCCTTCTGTCCTTTGTTATACAGGCCACGGAGAGGTCGTTCTTGACCTGTTCCTCACGTATCGCCGTGTCCTTATTGTAAGCCTTTTCGCCCATCTCGTTCAGAAGAGCTCTGTCAAGGACAGCGAACCCGTCCTCCGTTATAGTAGCGAGGGCGTGGCCGCTGGCCTTCACCCAAAGTCTGTTCTCATCCTTGTAGGAGGTGTTGCCGCCTCCTGCGATCACGAACCTGGAGTCCTGTCCGAACTTCCGGGAAATCGCGATAAGGTCTTCAATCTGTTTCATATTCGTGTGTCAATTATGTGTTCTGTTCGCTGAGCTGGCATATTCCTAAATGGCTAAAGTCTTGCGGATCAGCTCGTCTCCCGCTTCGATGGAGTTCAGTCCCGCCTGATGGGCGGCCACCGCGCAAGCTCCACGGTAGTTGGTCTCACGCAGCTTCTCGCTGAGTCCTTCGGCGTTGTCGCGGGTGCGCAGACGGATCGGCTCCAGCGCCGGGGTGTTGTGCTCCGAGCCGAAAGTGACGATGAAGCCCTCGTCCTGGAGGTAGCCTGAATATTCCTCAAGCACGGCGGTCGTGTTGCGGGTCGTGATGAATTCCACGGACTTGATCCCGCGCTTTTTCAGCGTGTCGGCGGCCTTCTGGAGATCGCCCTCGAAGTCGGTGAAGTTGCCTTTCGCGTCGTCCGCGAGGAACGGGTAGGTCGGGATTCCGCCCGCTGCCTTGATGATTTGGCAGACGGTCTCCATCGGCAGGAACGCCTTAGGATCCTCAGGCACGAACGCCGCGCCTCCGGCCTTGAGCAGTTTGCTTCTGATCTCGTTTTCCACCGCCGCCTCGTTGTCCGGAGCGGATTTCAGAGGCTGTCCTCCGAAGATTCTCTCGTAGAGGGCGAGCCTGTCCTGGATTTTGTCGGCATTGGCGTCAACCGCCATCCTGAGAGCCTTCGCAAGGTGACGCTCACGCACCGATCCTCTGGTCAGTTCCTTGACAATATATTTGAAATCAACGTTGAACCCGGCCTTGACCTCATCCAGATGGGCGTTCAGTTTGGCGCACATCCTTTCAACCTGGGCGTTGGACTCAGCCCGTACATCGGCGAGCATCTGAGCCTCTTTGCCGCTGAGTATCACCGGATAGGCCAGTCCCTTTCCGCTCAGGTAGGTACGTCCCGGATTGTTCGGGTCGTTCACCCTCAGTCCGGCCGCCTGATCCTCGCTGTTCAGCGAGATGAGCTCGATGTTGAACAGCGGGTAAAGATGCCTCGCGGCGCATTCGTCATTCCACTCCCTGTAGCCGTCGAGGCTGTAGAAGTCATTGATTCCCACAACTTCGACACCTTCGGCGGCGGCCATATCAAGGGCTTGTCTCACGTCTTTGAAGGCGCTGAAGGAGTACGGTGTGTGCAGATGGGCGTTAACGTCGATTATCGTTTTCATATTCATGAATATTCTTTGCTCAAAGTTAGTAATAATCTTATAAAGGTCATTCTGCAATGCGGATTTTTGAAGCCGTTCGGTCAAATTTGAAATTAATTTGCTAAATTTGTGGAATATGCCACGAAATTATTTTTGGTAACATAAAACATCTTACAAATGGAAAAGAAACAACAAGGTAACATTTTCGCTATTGTGATCATGTTCTTCCTGTTCGCGATGATCTCATTCGTGACGGGATTCCAGAATCCGTTCGGAGTCATCGTGAAGCAGCAGTTCGCCGCTTCGAACTTTATGTCCCAGCTGGGCAACGCCGCCAACTTCATCGCTTATGCGTTTATGGGCCTGCCTGCCGGTATGATCCTGTCCAAGAAGGGCTACAAGTTCACCGCCCTCGCGGCCGTGACCGTAGGATTTGTCGGAGTCGGCATCACATTCCTTTCAGGAATCGCCGGCAGCTTCGCCGTCTATCTTCTCGGCGCGTTCATCTCTGGTTTCTCTATGTGTATGCTCAACACGGTTGTGAACCCTATGCTCAACACTCTCGGTGGTGGTGGAAACAAGGGTAACCAGCTCATCCAGTGGGGCGGATCCTGCAACTCCTTGAGCGCCACGATCGTGCCTGTGCTCGTGGGTTATCTCATCGGTGACGTTACGAAGGACACTCAGATCGCCGACGCCAATCCGGCGCTCTTCATCGCAATGGGCATTTTCGCTCTGGCGTTCATCATCATCGCGGCCTCGCATATTCCAGAACCTGAGCTTGAGGCGGCTGCTTCCGGAAAGACGCAGCAGCTCACCATCGGCGAGAGCGTCAAGGGAGCCCTCTCCTTCAAGCATTTCGTGCTTGGTATCATCGCCATATTCGTCTATGTGGGTGTCGAGGTAGGTATTCCTAACTTCGTGAACCTATACATGACATCCGCCGAGATCGGCATCAGCGCCGCTGTGGCTGGAACAATTGTCGGGATGTACTGGTTCCTCATGCTTTGTGGTCGTCTCGTGGGAGCTTCCGTCGGAGGGAAGGTCTCCAGCCGCGCCATGGTCAGCTTCGTGGGCACTGTCGCCATCATATTCCTTCTTCTTGGAATGTTCCTTGGTGACACGACAACAGTCAAGTTCCCGGCCATCACCTCCCAGCTGTCATTCTCCCTCGCCGAGATTCCGATCGGAGTGATGTTCTTCATCCTCTGCGGACTCTGCACATCCGTGATGTGGGGCGCCATCTTCAACCTTGCCGTCGAGGGTCTCGGCAAGTACACATCTATCGCTTCCGGCCTGTTCATGGTGATGGTTTGCGGTGGTGGAATCCTCCCTCTCATCCAGGGTGCCGTCGCTGACGCCACCAACTACCTGATGAGCTACATCGTTATCATCATCGGTGTCGCCTACATCCTTTGGTACGCCCTCTTCGGCTCTAAAGTAAAGAAAACCGCTTAATTTGAAATCCCGTCCCGGTGGGGTTCTCCACCGGGACTTATCATAGCCAAATATTATGGAACAGAATCTAGTAATAGGAATAGATGTCGGTGGACAGACCACCAAATGTGGGGTTGTTGACGCGCGCGGAACCGTGCTCGCCCAGACAGTCATCCGTTCAGACTCCTACACTACTGTCGAGCCTTACATCGAGGAACTTGCCGCGGCGCTGAAGAAGATCATCACCGATGCCGGTGCCGAAGGGCAGATCCGTGGAATCGGTGTGGGCGCTCCTAACGCCAACTACTACACCGGTGAAGTCGAGAATGCCGTTAACCTTTCTTGGGGAAGAGCTGGTTCGATTCCTTTCGCCAAGATGCTTACCGAAGCGATGGGCGGCATCCCTGTGACCCTAACCAACGACGCCAACGCCGCCGCGATGGGTGAGATGACCTACGGTGCCGCGAGAGGTATGAAGAATTTCATCATGATCACCCTCGGAACCGGTGTCGGCAGCGGAATAGTCATCAACGGTGAGATGGTCTATGGTCACGACGGATTCGCCGGAGAGCTCGGCCACACCACGATCGTCCGCCACAACGGCCGTCGCTGCAACTGCGGAAAGAGTGGTTGCCTTGAGACCTACTGCTCCGCGATCGGGGTGGCCAAAACCGCCCGCGAGTGGCTGGACATGAGCGATCAGCCATCGGCCCTCCGCAGCCTTGACAGCATCTCCTCAAAGGATGTCTATGAGGCCGCCAAGGAAGGCGATGCCCTTGCCATCAAGATCTTTGAATACACCGGAACCCTCCTCGGCCAGGCTTTCGCCGACTTCATCGCGTTCTCCTCTCCTGAGGCCATCGTTCTCTTCGGCGGTCTCGCCAGAAGCAAGGAGTTCCTCACCGAGCCGATCCTCCGTTCGATGAACGACAACGTCCTCCCTCTCTGGAAGAACAAGGTCAAGCTGGTCTACTCCCAGCTCAAGGAGTCCGACGCCGCCATCCTCGGCGCCTCCGCCCTCGCCTGGGAACGATAGGCTCTCCGATGCGGCATCCGGCCTAGCCTTGAAGCCTTGCTTGGTGCCGTTGAAAGAGCGAGCCTCCCTTCAACCGTGGAGCGCAAACTCTTGTAAATGAATATTGTGACGTGCCATCCTTTGCCCGAAACGGGTGTGGGGATGGTGCGTCTTTTTCGTAAAGTTTTTTCGTGAAATATTTATTTAATGACACATTGCTTATAATTGTCTTGATATTAGTGCGATACACCGAAAGTTAGTCGATCCCTAAATTTAACCCACGTCCTCTAAAAGCGGGAATATGACAGAAAGACGCTCGTGAAGAGATCATTGTCCCTCTAAAAGCGTGATTTGTACAAATTAACGCCTGTGAAGGAGCGTTATGGACGGTTAACGGCAGCATTGGCAAGAATCTCTTTTAGGAACGGGCCGGTGACGGAGGCGGGGTTCTGGGCGAGTTGCTCGGGAGTGCCTTGGGCGACGATGAGGCCGCCGCGGCGACCACCGTCGGGACCGAGGTCGAAGAGGTAGTCCACACTCTTGAGAACATCCAGATTGTGCTCGATGATGATCACCGTGTTGCCTTGATCGACAAGTTGTTGCAGAACGTTGAGCAATACCTTGATGTCTTCGAAGTGAAGGCCGGTCGTCGGCTCGTCAAGGATGTACAGGGTGTTGCCGGTGGCTTTTCTGAACAGCTCCGCCGCCAGTTTCATTCGCTGACTCTCGCCGCCGGAAAGTGTCACGGCTGACTGGCCGAGATGAACGTAACCGAGACCTACATCGACCAACGCTTTCAGTTTCTGGGCGATGGCCGGAATCGGCTTGAAGAACTCATAGGCCTCGCTGATAGGCATCTCAAGCACATCGTTGATGCTCTTGCCCTTGTAATGCACGGCCAGCGTGTCCTCCTTGTACCTCTTGCCCCTGCACTCATCGCAGACCACATTCACGGACGGCAGGAAGTTCATCTCGATGACCTTGATTCCGGCCCCCTTGCAGGCCTCGCAGCGTCCACCAGCCACGTTGAACGAAAACCGGCCGGCCTTGAACCCGCGTACCTTTGCGTCCGGAGTGTCGGCGAACAGGTTGCGGATGTCGTTGAACACACCCGTGAACGTCGCCGGATTGGATCTCGGCGAACGTCCGATCGGGCTCTGGTCGATCTCTATCAGCTTGTCGATGTTCTCCACACCTTCAATCGAGTCGTATGCCAAAGGACGCAGCTTAGCCCTGTAGAACTTGTTTTTGAGAATAGGCATCAGGGTCTCGTTGATGAGCGTTGACTTGCCACTCCCGCTCACTCCGCTGATCCCGATGAAGCATCCCAGCGGAAAATCTACACTGACATTCTTCAGGTTGTTGCCCCTCGCCCCCTTGATGCTCAGGAACTTGCCGCTTCCTGCCCGGCGCTCGGACGGAATCTCGATCGAATCTTTCCCTTGAAGGTAATCCAGCGTCTTTGACTTCCCGAATATGCAGTGTCCGGCGGTTTCCTTGTCCAGCGAGGCCGGAATCTTTCCCTTGTCCGATGAATATTCCATCAGCGCTTTCAGAGGTGCGTTCAGGCATATTTTCCCGCCTTTGTCGCCGGCCCCTGGACCCACATCCACAAGCCAGTCGGCACTCATCATCGTCTCGTAGTCGTGCTCCACGACCATCACGGAGTTGCCCTCGTCCCGAAGTTCCTTCAACGAGTTGATCAGCTTGCGGTTGTCCCTCTGGTGCAGTCCGATTGACGGCTCGTCCAGGATGTACAGCACGTTGACGAGTTTTGAACCGATTTGCGTGGCGAGCCTGATCCTCTGGCCCTCTCCGCCGGAAAGCGAGGCCGTCGGGCGGTCAAGTGACAGATAGTCAAGACCTACGTCCAGCATAAACTGAACCCTTTCGTTGAGTTCCTTGAGAATGTCCCGCGCTATATTGTTCTCTCTTGTGTTTAGTTTCCATGGCAACGACGCGAACCATTCCTTCAGTTCGGTCATCTCCATCGCCGCCACCTCTGAGATAGTCTTGCCGTCAATCTTGAAGCAGCGGGCATTCTCGTTCAGCCTGGTGCCGTGGCAGACAGGACACACGATCTTCTCGTCGATGTCGTCCACGATTCCGTCAAACGTAACCATTTCGGACAGACTACCTTCGCCTACACGGAACAATTCATCACTTCCGAATATGATGTGCGAGATGGCCTCGTCCGGAATCGAGTCGATAGGATCGTACAGAGAGAAGTTGTATTTCCGGGCGATGGAGCGGATCACATCATATTTCTTGGTCTCACGCATTTTACCCAGCGGGACTATTCCCCCGTCTGCGATTGACACTGATCTGTCAGGGATGATGGAATTCATATCCACATTCACTATCATTCCAAGTCCTTTGCAGTGAGGACAGTAACCTTCCGGGGAGTTGAATGAGAAAGAGTGTGGCGCTGGTTCCTGCAAGGATATTCCCGAATCAGGATCGACAAGGTGCTTGGAGAAATGCCTCAGTTTGTCAGAGCCGAACTCCAGCAGGGCGACCGAGCCTTTGCCAAGATTCAGAGCCGACATCACGGAGTCCCGGACCCGTTTCTCATCGCCCTCTGACGGCTTGAGCTTGTCCACGACCAGTTCGATGAAGTGGCTCTTGTAGCGGTCCAGAGCATCAACCTCGTTCAGCGGGAGTATATTCCCGTCCACTCTGACATCGGTGTAGCCTCGTTTGCGGAGCTGGTCGAACAGCTCGCGGTAATGTCCCTTGCGCCCCACGACCAGCGGAGCGAGCAGGTAGCACTTCTTCCCCTTATATTCATCCATTATGAGATCCACAATCTGCGCGTCGGTGTAGCGGATCATCTCCTTCCCCGTGACCGGTGAATATGCCCTCGAAGCCCTCGCGTACAGAAGCCGGAGGAAGTCGAATATTTCGGTGATGGTTCCGACGGTGGAGCGTGGGTTGTTGCCCGTGGTCTTCTGCTCGATGGCGATGATCGGACTCAGTCCCGTTATGCTCTCGACCTCAGGCTTTTCCAACACTCCCATAAAGTGTTTGGCGTAGGTGGAGAGTGTGTCCATGTACCGTCTCTGCCCCTCGGCGTAGATTGTGTCGAACGCCAACGAGGACTTCCCGCTTCCGCTAAGCCCCGTCACCACCACAAACTCCCCCCTCGGGATGTCCACATTCACACCCTTAAGGTTATGCGCCTCCGCCCCCCTGATCTCGATATATTCTTTCTTGCTCATCATTTCCGCTTTATTCCGCAAATTTAACGAATATTCAGTAAATTTGTAGTCAAGAGTAAACAAGACATTCAATGAGTCAGGATCATCAACTAAACATCAAGACATTTATATTCAATTCTTTCCGTGAGAATTGCTACTTGCTTTGGGATGCGGTTGGGAATTGTGTGATTGTGGATCCGGGGTGCTACTGGCCGGAGGAGTTCGCCAGGCTTCGGGAATTTATCGCGGCAGAGGGGTTGACTCCTAAGGCGGTGTGGCTGACACACGGGCATTTTGACCATGTTCACGGAGTGCTGAAGGTTGTGGGGGAATATTCAGTGCCGGTTCTGATGTCGCCGGATGACAAGATCGTGCTGGACAACAACCAGGCCGCGGTGAGGGATTTCGGGCTGCTGGCTCCGGACTCGTCTCAGATCCAGACAGTTGACATCAGTGACGGTGAGATGCTGGACACGCTTCAGGGCGCGCCGTTCAAGGTGATCACCACGCCGGGTCACACTCCGGGATGCGTCTGCTACTATGGTGAGGCGGACAAGGTTCTGCTCAGCGGTGACACTCTATTCGCCGGAGCGATAGGCCGTACAGACCATCTTGGAGGGGATTATGACAGGGAGATCATCAGTATTATGGACAAATTGATGGGCTTGCCGGGCGATGTGGATGTGCTTCCGGGACACGGGCATCGCACCACCATCGCCAATGAGAGGACCCAGAATCCGTTTCTCCAGCCGTTCAACGAGCCGGAGGAGGACATTGACTGGGACGGAGACGGTATAGAGATAGACTCCATCGGTCGCTGAGCCTGTCGAAGCGACTGAAAAAACATAAAAGAACATATTACGATGCACATAGGAATAGCAGGCAACATAGGCAGCGGCAAGACCACCCTCACAAGGA
>OIYX01000044.1_pt1 | contig 39996 bp, 28 predicted proteins | sample 1588431 | NCBI WGS metagenome assembly OIYX01 (sample SAMN03283241) | human gut metagenome | biome: human-associated habitat; material: feces | host: Homo sapiens | place: Peru | collected 2012
CGGCAGGCGTTGGTGACCTCGTAGCCGCCCATCGGGCACTCGTCGCAGGCCGTCTCGATGACCTCGATAACGTTGGGATTGCTCTTGTCTCCGCCCATCGCGAGCTTTACCCGGTCTGCTAAGATCGCGCGTTCCTTATAAACGCAGCAGCGCATGGTCGGCTGGTTGCCCGGAACGATCAGCTTCGGAATGTCGAGAAGCTTCTCCTGAAGCGTGCCGTCCCACGCGAAGCGCGCGACCTCGCGAAGAACCTTATATTTCAGATGCTGGACTTTGGTGTCAAACTTATGCATGGAACTCTCCTTATTTTCTTGCTGTGCGTGTTACGCGTTTTTAATGTACTCCGTGAAAAACGCCTCGACGCTCTCCGGTGTGACGGAGTGGAACGCGTCGTCCACGGTGACGCAGACGCCCTCCTGGCATCTGCCCATGCAGAACGTACCGGCAAGCTCGACCTTGTCCTCCAGCCCGTTGGAGCAGATCAGCTCCTGAAGCTGCTCAACGACCTGACGGGAACCCTTGATGTGGCAAGACGAGCCGATGCAAACTGTGACCTTCATTCTGTTTCTCCTTTTTATACAATGATATAAGATTTCAGTATCTCACGCCGGGCCTCGTTGCTCTCCGCCGTCATGGCGGCGGCGACCAGAGGCAGCCACGCGTTGATCTCCTTGCGGGAGTGCCCGCTCTCCTTGCAGAACAGGCACAGATATTGCTCCGGGTCGATCCCCTGAAGCCGCAGACGCAGCGCCGTGCAGGCGGCGTCCGCCTCCGGACAGCCGCGGCTGGCGTCCGCCCAGCCGAGCACGAACGTCTCGCCGCCGGGCGTGCAGATGAGGTTCTCCGGGTCGAGCGAGCCGTGACACAGGCGGTCGCCGTCGGGAACGCTGCAGATCCGGGTGCGCAGCGTGTTGCGCATCGGCTCGGGGAGCGGGGCGCGCTCGATGCGGCGGGCCGCTCCTTGCAGCGCGGCAGACGCGGATCCGTCTTTTCCAGCACGCGAAGCTGGAGCTGCACCAGAAGCCGCAGCCCCTCCCCGCGCCTGTGCGGCGCCTCGCGGAGCTGCTGACGCAGGGTCTGCCCGCCGATAAACTGCGAGACGATCGCCCAGCGTCCGTTGAGGGACGTCACCTCCAGCACCGGCGGGACGGGAAGCCCCACCTGCGCGGCGACGGCCTGATTCATCGCCGTCTGCAAAACGTCGGCGGCGGAATGACGCCCGTTGAACACCTTTACGCAGCGCTCGCCGTCGCGATAGACCGTGACGGTGTTGCTCAGGGCAATGATACGATCCAATTCCATAGGCCTTCTCCGCACTCAGGCGCGCTCCGGCTGGAGCTGCATGTTCAGATGCGCCAGCGACAGCGCCATGTTTTCGTACTGCGCCACAGCGTCCTCCGGCAGCGTCAGGCGGCAGGGCGCAAAGCACCAGAACGCGCGGATGCCGCAGGCGTAGAGCCGGTCGCAGACCGACTGCGCGTCGACCGCCGGAACGGTGATGACGCCGATCTTCACGGCGTGCTCCGCGCAGAAGCCGTCGAGCCGCTCCATGGGCAGGATCGGCTTGCCGACGGGCGAGGCGGCCGGCTCCTTCATCGCCCGATCAAACGCGGCGACAATGGACAGGCCGTAGTCCGAGAAGCCGGAATAATCCAGCAGCGCGCGCCCCAAACGCCCGGCTCCGACAATGACGGCCATCCCGCTGCCCTCCGAGAGCAGCCGCTGCAGGCAGCCCGTCAGCTCCTCGACCGAGTAGCCGACCTTCGGCCGCCCGGCTCCGCTGACCGCGCCGAGATCCTTGCGCACCTGAACCTCGCCGAGGTGCAGCGCCTTTGCGATCGCCGTGGCGGAGATATGCGTCACAGTCGCCGGAAGTGTCTTGAGATAGTCCAGATAGATCGGCAGTCTGCCCAGTGTTGCGCGGGAAATTTCCTTATGCTCCACATTCACACCTCCAGAATCGATTACCACTCTATTTTACACAAAAAGCGCAGATTTGGGAATTGCCTCTTTCGCATATCGGTAATGCGGCTATCGATAATAATGAATCAATACATATGGGTATCAATGACGGGCGCACTCCGGCCGAACGGTATGGCTGACGGAATGCGCCCGTTTTGGCGTCAGAAGCACGAAAAGCGCGGCTCTGCTTCGGCGGCTTCTCGGTTATTTTGCGCTCAGATGCTCGTCGATCGCCCGCGCGGCGGTCTTGCCCGCGCCCATGGCGGAGATGACGGTCGCGGCGCCGGTCACGGCGTCGCCGCCGGCATAGACGCCCTCGCGGGAGGTCAGGCCGTCCTCGTTGACGATGATGCCGCCGCGCGCGTTGACCTCAAGCCCCTTGGTCGTGGACTTGATGAGCGGGTTCGGCGAGGTGCCGATGGAGATGACGACGGTGTCAACGTCCAGCTCGAACTCGCTGCCGGGGATCGGCACCGGGCGGCGTCTGCCCTTGGCATCCGGCTCGCCCAGCTCCATGCGGATGCAGCGCATCCCGGTGACGAAGCCGTTCTTCGGGTCGCGCGGGTCGTCCGGATTCTGGTAGCCCAGGATCTCGACCGGGTTATTGAGCAGGCGGAAATCAACGCCCTCCTCCTCGGCGTGCTCGACCTCCTCGCGGCGCGCAGGCAGCTCCTCCATGGAGCGGCGGTAGACGATGTAGACCTTCTCCGCGCCGAGGCGCAGAGCGGTTCTCGCGGCGTCCATGGCGACGTTGCCGCCGCCGACGACGGCGACCCTGCCGCCCTTCATGATCGGCGTGACGGGATCGTCGCGGTAGGCCTTCATGAGGTTGCTGCGGGTCAGGAATTCGTTGGCGGAATAGACGCCCTTCAGGCTTTCGCCGGGGATACCCATAAAGTTGGGCAGGCCGGCACCGGAGCCGACGAACACGGCCTCATAGCCGTCCTCGAACAGCTCGTCGATGGTCAGGGTCTTGCCGATGACGACGTTCGTCTCGACGTCGACGCCCAGAGCCTTGAGCGTCTCGACCTCCTTGGCGACGATGGACTTCGGCAGACGGAACTCGGGGATGCCGTAAACCAGCACGCCGCCGGCGGTGTGCAGCGCCTCAAAAACCGTGACCTGATAGCCCTTCTTGGCCAGATCGCCCGCGCAGGTCAGGCCGGACGGACCCGAGCCGACCACGGCGACGCGGTGGCCGTTGGATGCGGGCTTCTTCGGCAGCTCCTTGGCGTTTTCGTTGTGCCAATCGGCAACGAAGCGCTCCAGACGGCCGATGCCGACCGGCTCGAACTTGATGCCGAGGGTGCACTTGCTCTCGCACTGCGACTCCTGCGGGCAGACGCGGCCGCAGACGGCCGGAAGCGAGGAGGATTGCGTGATGATCTGATATGCGCCCTCAAAATCCTCGCTTTTGATCTTGGTGATAAACTCCGGGATGGAGATATTGACCGGGCAGCCGGAGACGCACGGGCGGTTCTTGCAGTTCAGGCAGCGCTTTGCCTCCTCGACCGCGATCTCAGCCGGATAGCCCAGCGCCACTTCCTTGAAATTTCTCGCACGGACAGACGGCTCCTGCGTCGGCATTTCGTGCTTTTTCGGATTGATTGCCATTTACCGTTCCCTCCTTAGCCCTGCTTGAGCAGATTGCAGGTTTCTTCGTAGGCCTTGCGCTCGAACGCGTTGTACATTCTGCCGCGGCTCATGGCCTCGTCAAAATCGACCTCATAGCCGTCGAAATCCGGGCCGTCCACGCAGGCAAACTTCGTCACGCGCTTGCCGTCCTGATTCAGCGTCAGGCGGCAGCCGCCGCACATGCCCGTGCCGTCGATCATGATCGGGTTCATCGAGACCGTGACCGGCACGCCGAAGGGCTTGGCCGTGGCGACGACAAATTTCATCATGATCAGCGGGCCGATCGTGATGATCATATCAAAGCGCTCCCCTGCCTCGAGCAGCTCCTTGAGCGGCACGGTGACGTTGCCGTGCCGGCCGTAGCTTCCGTCGTCGGTCATGAGGATGGTGCGGTCGGAATAGGCCTTGAATTCGTCCTCCAAAATGACGATGTCCTTGCTGCGGAAGCCGACGATGCTCGTCACATCCGCGCCGAGACGGTGGAATTCCTCGGCGATCGGCATGGCAATGGCGCAGCCGACGCCGCCGCCGACGATGCAGACCTTTTTGATGCCGTCGGTGTGAGTCGCGACGCCCAGCGGGCCGACGAAGTCCTGAATGAATTCGCCCTCCTGCTTGTGATTCAGCAGCGCCGTCGTTGCGCCGACGATCTGGAAGATGATCTTGACCGTTCCCTCCTCGGCGTTGCAGCCGGCGACGGTCAGCGGGATGCGCTCGCCCTCCTCGTCGACGCGCAGGATGATAAACTGGCCGGGCTTCGCCTTTTTGGCGACGAGCGGCGCATGGATCTCCATCTGCGTCACGGTCGGGTTCAGGACCTTTTTGTGAACGATTTGATACATTTGTTTGTCTCCTTCCCGGATAATGAATCAGCGCGTGCTGAGCGCACGGCGCAGAATTTCCTCATGGTCAAAGGCCAGAGGCGGCAGCCCCAGCCCGTCGGCCTCGGGGTCTATCAGAAACCACTCGGCCGCCCCGGCGTCGTCCCCGGCCTGAACGCGCGTGGCCGCGCGGTCGACCGTCGCGGCATAGGCCGCGGAGACCACCCAGCCGCGCGGGTCGCGCCCCGGTCGGCTGAACAGGCCGACCAGCCGGAGGCGCTCGTGCTCGACGCCCGTCTCCTCGCGCAGCTCGCGGCGCGCCGTCTGCTCGAGCGGCTCGTTGGGGTCGGCAAAGCCGCCCGGCAGCGCCCAGCGCCCGAGGAACGGATGCCCCTTGCGGCGGATGAGCAGCACCCGCGTGCCGTCGGCCTCCTGCGACAGGATGACAATATCCGCCGTCAGGCTGGGCTTTTCGTAGTGTTTCTTCTTATATTGTACTAAAAATTCGCTTTCTGTCAACCCGTTTCTGTCGCGCAGTGCCTCCAAAGCAGCATTCCCTCCCTGCAAAAAACGACGGCTGCCGGTTTTGCCCGGCAGCCGTCGCGATCGGTCACGGTTCAGCGGCAAGCGCTGCTGCCGTCACAATGATTCGTTTGGCTCGGTCGAGATCAGAAATCGACCTCGGTGTCGTAGTAGCAGCACTTGAGCAGCTTTTCCATCTCCTCGACGGACGGCTGACGCGGGTTGGAGCCGGTGCAGGCATCGGCCAGCGCGTTGACCGCGATGTCGTGGACGCGGGCGAGGAAAACGTCCTCGGGGACGAAGCCCTGCTCGCAGGGATAGCTGTCGGCGCCGTAGTGCTTGATGCAGTGCGGGATGTTCAGCTCGTCGTTCATCTTGCGCAGGTAGGCGATGAGAGCCTTGACCTTCTCGTCGTCGGAGGCGCTCTTGTCGCAGATGCCCATGTAGTCGACGATCACGCCGTAGCGCTTCTTGGCCGTCTCGTCCTTCGCGTTGAAGGCGATGACCTTCGGCAGGTACATGGCGTTCGCCGCGCCGTGGATGATGTGCGCGCCGTGGTCGGCGAAGATCGCGCCGGTCTTATGCGCCATGGAATGGACGATGCCGAGCAGCGCGTTGGAGAAGGCCATGCCGGCAAGGCACTGCGCGTCGTGCATCCGGTCGCGGGCGGCCATATCGCCGTTGTAGGAGGGAACGAGATCCTTCATGATCATCTCGATGGCGTGGATGGCCAGCGGGTCGGTGTAGTTGCAGTTCGCGGTGGAGACATAGGCCTCGATCGCGTGGGTCATGGCGTCCATGCCGGTGTGCGCGACGAGCTTCTTGGGCATTGTCTCGGCCAGCTCGGGGTCGACGATGGCGACGTCCGGGGTGATCTCGAAGTCGGCGATCGGGTATTTGATGCCCTTCTGATAGTCGGTGATGATGGAGAACGCGGTGACCTCGGTGGCCGTGCCGGAGGTCGAGGAGACGGCGCAGAAGTGCGCCTTCTTGCGCAGCTCGGGGATGCCGAAGACCTTGCACATATCTTCAAAGGTGCAGTCCGGATATTCGTACTTGATCCACATTGCCTTGGCAGCGTCGATGGGAGAGCCGCCGCCGATGGCGACGATCCAATCCGGCTGATAGTCGATCATGACCTGCGCGCCGCGCATCACGGTGTCAACGGAGGGATCCGGCTCGATGCCGTCAAAAATCTTGACTTCCATCCCGGCTTCCTTCAGGTATGCCTCGGCTCTGTCCAGGAAGCCGAAGCGCTTCATGGAGCCGCCGCCCACACAGATGATCGCTCTCTTGCCCTTGAACGTCTTCAGCGCCTCAAGAGCGCCCTTGCCATGATACAGGTCACGCGGAAGTGTAAATCTTGCCATTAGGATTACCTCCAATATTTTTTTGTGATTTCATCATAGCACGTTGCCGCGCCCTTGGGAATTGCCTTTTTTGTATATGCGTATTTCATTTATCGATATACTGCGAAGCGAAAAGCGGCATTGCTCCCGTTTTCTTCCGGAAGCAATGCCGTTTTTGTGATTTTCCCGAGCAAATGTTCACAAAAAATTCAAAATATCAGGTTGCCGGCGCGGCAATGATCTCGCGCTTTGCGGCCACGAGCTGTTCGATAAACTGACGGTCAAGCTCGGTGAAGGAATAGTCTCTGCGGCGCACGAGCACGTCCTTATAGACCCGGTCGTTGCCCTCGCAGGCCCGCTGCACGAGGCCGTAGCGCTCGAGCAGCCTCTGCGGCACGGGCGAGACCCACATAAAGGTCTGCGGATTCTGCGAAAGCAGCTCGAACTGGCTGGCGCGCTCGAAGACATAGATGCGGCGGCGCACGTCCTCGCGCAGCTCCGCGCGGCGCACCTCGGCCGTCGGGATGGACGGGACATAGGGGTCGGCATGAGCGATCTCGATCAGCGGGCAAAGCTCCTCGGCGGAGATCTGCTCCTTGGCCGCCAGCGGGCTCTGCGCGCTCATGAGCAGCGTGTAGCGGAACTCCGTCACCAGCTCATAGGCCAGCCCCTTTTCCTCCATCATGGATTTATAGTAGCGGTCGTAATGCTCGGCATAGCGCAGGATGCCCAGCTTGTAGTCCTCCTGCAGAAGGTTGCGCAGCGTCTGCATCGCGCCCGTCTCGCAGTAAAACAGCTCCGCCTTGCAGTCCGGCTCCAGCCCGCAGGAGAACCGCGCGAACGCCTCGGCAATGTAGCTGGCGCGCGGCACGGAGGCGGAAAACCGCTTTCTGCCGGCATCGCGGTTTTTGAAAAGATTCTCGATGTTCTCGACCTGCTGCAAAACGGACTTGGCGTAGCGCACGAAGGTCTCGCCGTCCGGCGTCAGGAACATGCCCTTGGCGCTGCGGTCAAAGATCGTGATGCCGACGCTGGCCTCCAGCTCCTTGATCGCACGGCTCAGCGTCGGCTGCCCGACGTAGAGCATCTCCGCCGCCTTGTTGATCGATTTTGTCTCTGCGATCGTCACTGCGTAGCGCATGTGCTGAAAATTCATCCGCAGCGCCCCCCTCTTTCCTCTGATCGGTATCAATTATAGCACGGAATTGCCAAAAATGGAATCCCGTATTTCCTTTTTTTCATAACCCATTTAGAATATTCCCGCATATTTTCCGATTTCCGAAATTTTTTGTTGACAAATGCCGCCGCAGTGGCTATAATCGAACCATCATTAGGGAAAGGGGTCTCTCAAAATGGCAAACGGCTTCAACCGCATGATGAGCATGATGATGTGCATGGAGATGTCCATGTGCATGGCTTGCCGTGCCCATTCTGAGCGGTCTTGTTTCTGAACTTCTGAATTTATCATGATCTTCAGTCGGGAAACGAGCAGCTCGTTTCCCGATTTTGTTATGCTTGGAGGCGATCGAATGATCGAGCTGAAACACGTCAACAAGACCTTCCACACCGCCGACCAGACCATCGTTGCCCTTGACGGCATCGACCTGACCATTGAAGACGGCGAAATTTTCGGCATCATCGGCCTGTCCGGCGCGGGCAAGAGCACGCTCGTGCGCTGCATCAACCTGCTGGAAAAGCCGACGCAGGGTCAGGTGCTTGTCGACGGCAAGGATCTCATGACGCTCTCGCGCAGGCAGCTTTTGCAGACGCGTCGTTCCATCGGAATGATCTTCCAGGGCTTCAACCTGCTTGAGCAGCGCAATGTGCTGAAAAATATCTGCTTCCCTCTGGAGCTTGCGGGCGTGCCGAAGGCAAAGGCCGAGCGCCGTGCCGCCGAGCTTCTCGAGCTGGTCGGCCTGAGCGACCGCGCAAAGAGCTACCCCGCGCAGCTCTCCGGCGGCCAGAAGCAGCGCGTGGCCATCGCCCGCGCCCTTGCAACGGAGCCGCGCTATCTGCTCTGCGACGAGGCGACCTCGGCGCTCGACCCGAACACGACCCGCTCCATTCTTCAGCTCCTCAAGGACATCAACCGCAAGCTTAGCGTGACGATCGTCATCATTACCCACGAAATGCGCGTGATCGACCAGATCTGCGACCGCGTGGCCGTCATCGACAAGAGCCATATCGTCGAGATCGGCAGGGTCAGCGAGGTCTTCACCAACCCACAGAGCCAAATCGCGCAGGAGCTGATCCTCCCGGAGGGGCATCCGACCGAGCAATTCTCCGGCGGCAAGCAGCTCCGCATCGTCTTTGACGGCAACGCCTCCGGTCTTCCTATGGTGTCCAATCTGGTGCTTGCCTGTCAGGCGCCCGTCAACATTCTCTTTGCAGACACGAGGAACATCGACGGCGCGGCCTACGGACACATGATCCTTGAGCTTCCGCCCGACCCGCGCCAGCGTGAAAAAATCTACACCTGGCTCGAGACGAACGGCATCAAATTCAAAAAGGAGGCGAAATAAATGGTTTCTGATATGCTCAAACAGCTTTGGGACAACGGCTTGATCCAGCTCGGCATCTGGGAAACCGTATATATGACCCTCCTGTCGACCCTGATCGCCTACGGCATCGGCCTTCCCATCGGCGTCATTCTCTGCATCACCGACAAGGACGGCATTCACCCGAACCGCTGGATCAACCGCATCCTCGGCTTCGTCGTGAACATCTTCCGCTCCATCCCGTTCATCATTCTGATGGTCGCGATGCTGCCGGTCGCCAAGGCCATCGTCGGAACGAGCATGGGCAACAAGGCCATGATCGTCATGCTCATCATCGCCGCCGCGCCCTATGTCGCGCGTATGGTCGAGTCCTCCGTCAAGGAGGTCAGCCACGGCGTGATCGAGGCCGCGCAGGCCATGGGCACGTCCAACCTCAAGATCATCACGCGCGTGATGATCCCGGAGGCAAAGCCCTCGCTCATCATCGGCGCCGTAATCTCGACGGTCACGATCCTCGGCTATTCCGCCATGGCGGCCACGATCGGCGGCACCGGCCTCGGCCAGATCGCCATCATCTACGGCCACCAGCGCTCAAATTACGACATTGTCTGGCTCTGCGTGATCCTCACGGTCATCATCGTGCAGATCATTCAGGAGCTCGGCACGCTCATCGCGCACAAAACCGACAAGCGCATCGTCAAATAACCCCGTTTCACCCATTTTTATTTTATTTATAAAAGGAGATTCAAACCATGAAAAAACTGATCGCTCTCGTTCTTGCTCTTGCAGCGCTCTGCGCCTGCTTCGCCGGCTGCGCCGACAAAAAGTCCGACAAAGTCGAGCCCGCGTCCGCGGACAACGACAAGGTCATCACCGTCGGCGCCTCCTCCACCCCCCACGCCGAGATCCTCGAGCAGGTCAAGGACGCCCTTGCCGCCGAGGGCTACGAGCTGAAGGTCGTCGTCTATGACGATTACATCCTTCCGAACAAGGCGCTGGCCGACGGCGAGCTCGACGCCAACTACTTCCAGCACACCCCCTACCTCAACAGCTACAACGCCTCCAACGGCACGGACCTCGTTGTCGCCGCGAAGATCCACTATGAGCCGTTCGGCCTCTACGGCAACGGCGTAGCCTCCCTGAGCGACGTGCAGGACGGCGCGACCATCATCATCCCGGCCGACGACAGCAACGAGACGCGCGCGCTGCTGCTGCTTGCGCAGGAGGGGCTCATCACCCTTGCCGACGGCGCCAACGCGACCGACGGCGTGACCACGCTCGACATCGTTGACGACCACGGCTACAACGTCACCGCCGTTCAGGCCGAGACGGTCGCAGCGCAGCTCCAGAACAGCAACGCCGGCACGCTGGCCGTCATCAACGGCAACTATGCGCTGGCCGCCGGGCTGCACATCGAGGACGCGCTGGCCTCCGAGGACGCCTCCGGCGACGCCGCCCAGACCTATGCCAACGTCATCGCCGTCCGCTCGGGCGACGAGAACAGCGCCAAGATTCAGGCTCTGGTCAAGGCTCTGCAATCCGACGCCGTGAAGCAGTACATCAGCGACACCTACAACGGCGCCGTCGTCGCGATCTTCTGATCCTGATTCTTAATTCAAATATTGATTCAAGGGAACCTCTGATTCAATCGCAAGAGTGGTCAGCGAGGGATTTGGTTCCAAATTGAGATTTGGAAATTGCAGGAATCCTTTGTGTATTTCAAGATTTTCAAACCAATCAGTTGGGGCAAAAGACCCGCTGAGCGCCGCAGACGATTGATTCAGAGATTCCCAAGAATCAGTAAGAAAAGCACCGTGCATCTGCATGGTGCTTTTCTTATGCGCGAAAGAAGGGATCGACGGGCGCGGTATCCCGAAAATTCGACGGGGACGAGATCATGTTCCCCGGCGACACGTCCGCGCCCGGTTATCTGGTGTATCACTGCCGCTGCACGATGGTTGCGGCGGTTGACGGCGTAGATACGTCGGACGCAATGCGGCGTACACGAGACGGACTTATGCCGGATATGACTTATGCGCAGTGGGAAGCGTCCAAATATGGATACAACGGGAAGCAGTTGTCACCGTACCATAAGACCAGTGCTGCAGGCATCACGGCAAATGCGAAGGACGATGCCGAAACTCTGAAATTTTTTGGCGCGGACGCAAGAGACGACTTGAAATCCATCGTAAAAAGGCGTACAATGAAGCTGGAGAACGGTTTTGCTTGTTTCCCGGACGGCGATGTCTTGGGCGAATACGTGCAGAAGGTAAAACCGCTGAAAACGTATTTCGATGTGGCAATGCACGGTTCTTCGACTGCGGTTGGGCTCGGTACGGCAGAAACGAATATGTCTCCTCGGATGCTTGCATCAGTTATTCGCCACAGCGACGGCTGGAACGGGCAGAAAATCCGACTGTTATCATGTAGCACCGGCAAGCAAAACGGAGACGATTACTGCTTCGCCGAGGAGCTTGCCAATGCGCTGGGCGTTGAGGTCAAAGCGCCAAACGATACTTTGTTCATTTCTGCTGCTGGCAACATGTATGTCGGCGAAGATAAAGACGGACGCATGGTGTCGTATTTCCCAAATCAACGGAGAAGGAGGAAATAATATGAAATTTGGCTTTTTCAAGAGTTTGCCGTATAAACATTGCGACGAAAGCTTTGAAGATTACAAAAACTACAAAAATAGCATCCCAAAATCCGCAATTTTGGACTATATTTCCTCGCTCGATGCAGGGCTAACAACCTTGCCATCAAGGGATATGTTTACCGGGGAGAAACTCCATGCAGGGATGTTCTGGGATGGCGATTTCATTTTCCCTTACGAATTCCTGCACTACTACAAGAACTACGACATCGGTATTCCGTATGAATACGAGGCGTATTTGAAGGGACTTGGCGTAGGGCAATAAAACACGAAAAGCACTGTGCATCCGCATGGTGCTTTTGTTATGCGTGGAAGGGAGAAACGATGAACTTTAACTTTACAGACGGCTCAGCCGAGAAGAGGGGTGACAATATGGCAATGTACCGCAGGCACGGGGAAAAGGAGTTCAACAAAAAGCGGAATATTACGCGAGAGATTTTAACTCAATTGTATCGTGCGAGGATCATACAAAGGAAATCGTCGAGGCGCTTGGCACCGCAATGGTTAGGGAAGCTCTGATTCAATCGCAAGAGTGGTCAGCGAGGGATTTTGTTCCAAATTGAGGTTTGGAAATCGCAGGAATCCTTTGTGTATTTCAAGATTTTCAAACCGATCCGTTGGAGCGAAAGACCCGCTGAGCGCTGCAGCCGATTGATTCAGAGGTTCCTTAGAGGCATTGAAAAATGCGGGCTGATGGCCGAAGGGTTGTCGTTTTCAAGCGTCGCTCCCCGTGCGGGGAGCGACCGTATAGCTCTGGCCGTCGTACTCAAAGGGCTTCTTATTTCAATCCACGCTCCCCGTGCGGGGAGCGACGCCCTTCGGGGCGGCTCTTTTTTTATGCCCAAATATTTCAATCCACGCTCCCCGTGCGGGGAGCGACCGATGCAGACAGGCAAGGCGTTTATCAGCTATGTACAATTTCAATCCACGCTCCCCGTGCGGGGAGCGACCAGCGGCCTTGAGCGCCGCGACGGCCGAGGGTGTATTTCAATCCACGCTCCCCGTGCGGGGAGCGACCAAAGTTAGCAGCGATTGCCGCCCTGAGCTTTTATTTCAATCCACGCTCCCCGTGCGGGGAGCGACGCAGATCCTCCAGCGCCAGAATGTCGTTGACGCTATTTCAATCCACGCTCCCCGTGCGGGGAGCGACTCGGTGATTTTGCTGATCAACTCAAGCAAGGCGCATTTCAATCCACGCTCCCCGTGCGGGGAGCGACTGGCTCTCCAAAATTTGGTCTATGTTCTACGATATTTCAATCCACGCTCCCCGTGCGGGGAGCGACGGCCGGACTTTTGGCACTTATGCGGGTGGCTCGGTATTTCAATCCACGCTCCCCGTGCGGGGAGCGACCTTTCCACTTGTGCGTGTTCTGCACCGAGGTCGACGGATTTCAATCCACGCTCCCCGTGCGGGGAGCGACAGATACCGATTCATTTTATGGGCTGAACGAATACATTTCAATCCACGCTCCCCGTGCGGGGAGCGACAGCAAAGATGCACAGTTTTACCCGCGTATCTTTGGCAATTATGCAGAATTATCACATTTTTCCAGAACGATCCCGCTGATTTTTCCGCAAAGCGCGAAAAAACTGCCCAATCATTCCGGAAAAATCACTGCGAACCTCCCGAATATCTCTGCGCACTTGGACTTCGCGAGCGCGCAGAGCATGATTCGGGGCATTTTTAAGCGCGGAGCATCCGACGGGCACAGCGCAGCCCTTCGCGTCAAAGGATCAGCGGCTGCTCCGGCAGGTAGGTGTTCTTCGCGCCGAAGTGCTCCACCTTTTTTTCGTATTGGTTTCCCAGATAGTAAAAGCGCAGACTGTCCTTTTCCGGATCGATCAGGCCGAGGAGCTTTGCCTGCAGGCTGCGGCACTGTCCCGCGTCCAGCAGGCATTCAAACACGGAATTCTGCACTCGCTGCCCGTAGTCCACGCATTTTTTGGCAATTTGCCGCAAGCGTCTGCGCCCGGCGGCGTCCTCGGTATTCACATCATAGGTAATCAACACCAGCATCGCATCACTTCCATAAAAACGGCGGATAGGCGTCCAGATCGCCGCGGAGGCAGCGAGCCAGCAGCAGCGCCTGAACATAAGGGATCATCCCCCAGCTCAGCTTTTCTCCCAGATAAGGATGGGTCAATTCGTCCCGCTTGCGCTCCTGCCATGCCTTCAAAAACCTCCGGCGGCCGTCGTCGGTCAGCAGCACCGCGCCGCTGTCCTGCTCCTGAAAATCCTCCGAGCGGATCATCCGGTTGTTCACAAGCGTCAGCACGAACCGGTCAGCCATGCAGGGGCGCAGCTCCTCCATCAGATCCAGCGCCAGAGATCGACGCCCCGGGCGGTCGCGATGCAAAAAATCCACATAGCTGTCCAGCCCGACGCTTTCCAGCGCGCTTGCGCAGTCATGCGACAGCAGCGTGTAGGCAAAGGACAGCATGGCATTGACCCGATCGAGCGGCGGGCGTCGGCTTCGGCCGCGGAAGAAGAACGCCTCCTTCCGGTTCAGAAGCATGTGATCAAACACGCCGAAATAAGCCCCCGCCGCAACGCCCTCCAGCCCGCGGAGGGTGTCAAGCTCCGTGACGGTCAGCATTTGCGGGAGCAGCGAACGGATCGCCGCCGCAGCCTCCTCCAAGCCGCAGCCCTGCACGCGCGGCGCGTGGTCGCGCAGCGTGCGCTGCACACAGGCGGCGCTGTTGCTCAGCTTCCCGAAGAGCATGTTGCGCGCGATCTGACAGCAGCGGCTCGGATCATCGGCGAGGCGATATTGCTCCCGCCGCAGAAGGACATTCCCGCTGCTTTCTCCGCAGACCCGCGCGAGGAACCGTCCACGCGGCGAGCAAAACGCCAACCCGATCCCCATCTGGGCGCATTTCCCCATCAGCGCGGGGGAAGCGCCGGGATAGGAAAAGCTGACAATGGTTTGCAGGGTGTGCAGCGGGTAGCGCGCGACGACCGTCTGATCCCGGTTGGCCAAAACGTTTTCTCCCTCCAGCGAGAGATAAATATCTTCTGACGTGATGAACAACGTGTTTAACAGACGTTTCATGGAGCATCCTCCGCAGCCGCCCGCAGATAAGCCGAGACCGATTTGCTCCTCAGCAGTCGCGGCAGGCAGAGCTCTTTGAGGGAGCAGGCGTTGCAGGCCTTCGTCGGCTTGACCTTCGGGGTGTGTCCCCGGCGATACAGCTCGTGCATTTCCGCAAGAAGCTCCCGAACCTGCGCGCGCAGCTCTTCGGAAAAGCGCACCGTCTCCCGGCGGCGAATCTCCCCGTAATACAGCGCGCCCTCCGGGATGTCGCAGCAGAGCATGGTTTCCAGACACATCGCCTGCGCGCAGAGCTGCAGAGTGTCGCCGGTGTCCTCCCTCGGCCGCCCGCGCTTGTATTCCACCGGGTAGGGCTGCCACAGTCCCTCCTTCCCGTCGAGCGGGATCCCGACCCCGCCGCGGTGATATTCCAGCACATCGCACTGGCCGGACACGCCCAGCTCTGCGGAATACACGCTGACGCCCCGCGTGATGAATCGGTCGCCGCGCAGCTCCCGAAAGCCGACGTTGTGGGCGTTTTCGTGGAGAATGGCTCCGTCAATGGTGCGGAAATTCTCCGCCCATTGCTGCTCAATGTGGATCAGCGCCCATTGACGGCGGCAAAACTTAAAATGCTGCAATCCGGAAAGCATCAGCCAGTCATCGGGCTCGATCATTATGATCTCCTTTCGCAGGATACGCCCTCCGGTAAGGCTTCGGAAACGGAGACGATGTAATCACAATAACTGCGCGGAGCGACCACGTCTTCCTTGCGCCGGACAGAGACGGCGTCAAACAGCTTATACGACGGCGCATTCCCCAGCTCGGAATCGTGCTTGAAAATAATCAACTCCCGAACGGCCATTTTCCCGCGCGCAGCGGAATGGTCGTTTTCAAACATGTTGAGAATTGCCTCCCACAGAAGCTCCAGATCTTTTTCTGAGAACCCGGTGACCTTGCGCGCAAGATTGGCTGAGACGAAGCCCTCGGCACGGTAGAGCCCGTAAGGCACAATGTGCTTGCTGCCCATTTCGGTCTGCTTGTTCTCGGCGTCGTTTTCGGTCGTGATCGCGACGCGCGTGATGGTGATGTCCTGCGGGACGATCGGGTCAACAGAGCGGGCAAAGCTGAGTTGAACCGGCCCACGCACCTGCCCACAATTGAGCTTTCCCTTTACAAAGGTCGTCATGACCGCGCCAAAGGTGCGCACATCATAAAAATGGGCGCACATCCAGTCGCGAAGCTTTGCGTCGATGCCGGGGTCGGATTTTTTTGCCTTCGCAATGTCGGGGTCGATCCCGAGCGCCTCAATGGCCTGCCGGTCGCTGGAATTGAGCGGAACGCCGCCCTTGATGTAAATCCGATAGCCCTCGGCGTCCTCCTTCCGCGTCTCCACATAATTGCGGATCTTCCGTTTGAGGCAGACATCGGTGACGAGTCCAAAGCCGGTCTCAGGGTCGACACGCGGCATATTCCCGGCATCCGGGTCGCCGTTTGGGTTTCCGTTCTCCACGTCAAAAAGGATCACAAAATCATATCGGTTTCGAATCGCTTCACTCATGGGATTAGACCTCCTTATTCTTCTTCTCAAAACGTTTTTGGGTTTGGTGATAGTAGCCGATCTCGAACGCGCCCTGCTCGGCCAGCGTCAAGCGTTGAGGGAAGGGCTGCGAAATGCGTCCGATCAGCTCGGCGAGCTGCCTGTCGTTATAAACCACGGCGCCGGTGTCCAGCTTTTTCAGATGCTTCTGCACGAGCTTCAAAAGCGATGGGAACACAATTGCCGGCGTCTCACAGGCAGACTTGAAGTATTTATCCTTAATGGTTGTGTTGATGCCGGGATTCGCTGCGGACTGGATTGCCTCTAAAACAGAGAACAGACGTCCGAGCACATAGGGAAGATAGGCAGATTGTTCATTCAGTTCCACAGTCAAGACCTCCTTTGGGCATGATTTTGTAACATTGCGTGTGTAATAGGCTTTTAGGATCGCAGCCTTGCCGCGCGTGACATCGCGCTCAGCGCGGATGCGAAGCGTCACGCCGTTGAGCAGGGTCGCCGGGTATCTCCCGCCGGTCAAAACCGTGCGGAGAAGATCGCCGGCAAGCTGCGGCGCGGGCGGGTCATATTTCCCGTCAGCGCGGATCAGATCCCAGAGCGTGAGACGCTTGCGAGGGTCAAAGGAAGGACGGATCATTTCCAGACCCTGCTCGTGCATACGGATATGCGCGGCGAACCGCCCGAGGCTGTCACGCAGGAAGAAACGCACGGACAGACGCGCGGCATTTGGTGCAAGCCCCAGAAAGTAAAGATGCTGATCGGGACGAAGCGTCTGATCGAGCCAGTCTGCCGACTCGCCGTTTGCGAGCTGCCGCAGAACGCGCCCGACGTCCTCCTCCCGAATGCCGGGGTCGTCCTGCGCGCCGAAGAGCGCAGCCATGCCGAGATCGGCGTAAGCCGGAGCAGGGTTTTCCGACCAGCAGACAACCGTTGTGTCGCCGAGCGTCTGCCGCTGCTCGCCGTCGGCCAGCAGCGCGTTCAGCGCCGTTGTATAGGCGAAGGCGGCATATTCGCCGACCGGTGCATTTGCGCCCTGCTCGCGTCCGTAAGAACAGAACGCGGGAGCGTTAAACGAGACTAGGCTCGCGCCGGAGCTTTGTGCGCCGCGAACGCCCTTGATCGCCGGATGCGTTCGCGCGATCGGCTCGGTCTTCCCGGTGATGAGGCATTGTGCGCGGACGGCATCCGGATCTCCGGCCTGATAATGCCGTTGCCATGCTGCCTGAATTGCCGGATCTTCCGTAACGGAGGCACGTTTCCCGTTATAATCATAGCAAAACACAAGATTCGCGTTGCTGCAAAGCTCGCCCCAACGCTCCTTCAGGAGCGGGTGCTCCGCTGCCTGCTCCGGCTGCCACCGGTCGAAAAATGCGAGCACCGCGTGGGCAGCCTTCGTGTCGACCTCGTCGAGCAGCTCATGATGCAAGGCGGCGCAGGCAGCGAAGCATTCCTTTGCGCGCGCGGGCTTTCCCTTATCGTCCGCGCCCAATATATAGGTCGCGTTATCACATAAGAAATTGGCTGCAATGCCGGATGAACGCGGAACATGCGCCGGGACGCACATTGCACCCGGTAAAAGCACCTGTTTTTTTCCGCGTGCTTGCGAATTGCGGTTGTCGACCACGTCGATCAGCGCACCGGAATCGTCGATCTCCAGCAGAAAGCTGACCTTGAAATCCCGATTCCAACCGGGCGCGGAGATCTTTCCCTGCTGCAGCATCGCCTCGTAATACTGATACAATGCCTGCAAGATCATGCAACCACCTCCGGATCGGTGCAGTCAAGCACACCATGAACGAGCTTCGCGCGGAAAAACTGAGTCCGGATGTCCTGTGGATCGGAATAGTCCATGTCATACAGCATCCATCCGAGATCCTGCGTGAGGTCGACCGTCGGGATCGCACCCCCCTGCCATTCGCGAAGCTCAGCCGGAAACTCCCGGCAGCCAAAATAGGGCTTGTGATACCATGCTCCCTTGGCCAGTCGCCGGCGCAAAATATCCTGAAATTTTCCGGGGTTGTCGCTCGGCGCAGCTTGAGCAGTCATGTCAAAATGGCACTCGATGACGTAATGAACCTTTTGCAGCAGCATGGCTGCGCGCTGTTGAATGTCCGCCGCAGTGTAAAGCGCAGGTGGGTCGACGTGCTTGGTGGCTGCGGAAAGCACGCCGGATGCCAGAAGTGTGGATTTGACCTCGTTGCGGCGAATGTTCGTGAAACGAATGGGACTTAATAAATAGATCCGATCGATCCGATATCTCATCCCCGGGTGCCAGAAGACGGCCTCGACCATGCCGCGCGCGGCCGACGGCGTGATCATATCATAGCTGACGCGTTCGGTCTTCATCTCCGGGCGCGAGAAGCAAGCAAACTCGCCCCATGCCTCGATCAATATGGACATATGCGGCGACCCCCTTTCTTGCTTTTCATAGCTCTCATAGAAATCCCCCCTTATATGCAATATCCGATTCCGGTCTCAACGCGGAGCATCAAGCCGGTTTTTTCGTCATATTTGGACAAATCTTCCAAGATCGCCGAGCCGTCCGGCAGCACCGCGAGCGCGCCCGCGTCATCCAACGCCCGAAAATGCGGCTCATAACAAGCAACGCAAAACAGCCCGAGCCGGCGCAGCAGCGACCGGCTGACGCCGCCCGTCCGAAGACGTTCGCAAAGCGCGCGCCCTTCCCCGATTGGGATATAGATCGATCTCGTCGGTGTTTCAATTAGATGAAAACGCTCAGCGATCTGCGCAAACGGCAGCATACAGCCGGAGATGCCGGTTCGAATAGACGGAAGGATCTGCTTTTTATCCAGCACGTCCGTCCCCTTGAGCCGAAACAGCTCGTCAAAATAGCATCCGATTGCCTCAGGAGAGGAAAGCTCGTCGTTGTGCCGCGCGGCGAATCGCGCTGCGCTGATGGGCTTAGCCATTACGGCCGGAGGGCGCTTTCCTTCCAATTGAAACGGATGGACAAGGCTTTCCTCGGCAGGATTTTTCCCCTCACGATTGCAGCGCCCGGCTGTTTGCAGCAAGGAATCCAGACCGCACTCTTCCCGATATGCAGTCGGAAAATCCACGTCCACGCCCGCTTCGATCAAAGAGGTCGAGACAACGCGGCAAGGAAGCTGATTTCTGAGGCGGCCTCGGATCTCTTCGATCTGTTTCCGGCGGTCATGCGCACAGAGCATCGTCGTGAGGCAATAGCTTCCCTCAGCCGGGAGCGCGCAAAACAGCTCCTGTGCCGTGCTGCGCAGGTTGACCACGCAGAGCACCTGCTCGTGTGAGCAGAGGCGCAAGCTTAACGCCTCCGGCGTGATCGTCCCGACCGGAGCGATCGTCGTTCGTTTCAGCGTCTGAAACAACGCAGCGGTGTCCGGGCAAAGCTCCCGAATGGGCAGCGAAAACCCGACTGACTCGAAAATCGGCTTCAGCGTTGGCTGCGTGGCCGTGCAGAGGACGGCAGTCGCGCGATAATCGCGCACCAGCTGCGTGATCGCAGACAAGCAGGGCATCAGATAGTCCGGCGGCAGAGTTTGAGCCTCGTCGAAAATCAACACGCTGTTGGCCAGATTATGCAGCTTGCGGCAGCGGCTGCTTCGGTTGGAATAGATCGACTCAAAAAACGCCACGGCGGTAGTCACAACGACCGGCGCATCGAAATTCTCGCTTGCCAATAGCTTTTTGTACTGCGCGTCCGTCATGTTCTCCGGCTCGGTCGTCTGATAGTCGACCCCGGCATAGTGCGCCAGCACATTTTCTTCCCCCAATATTTCCGAAAAAACGGATACGGTCTGGTCGATGATAGAGGTATAAGGAATGACATAAATGATGCGCTCCTTTCCGGCAGCTGCGGCATGCTCCAGCGCAAAAGCAAGCGAAGAGAAGGTCTTCCCGCCGCCTGTCGGAACGGTCAGCGTATATAGCCCCTGCGGATATGCCGCGCCGCGCTCAAGGCAGGCGCGAAGCACAGCATTTCTCTGCCGCATCACGGCGATTTTCGTCTGTTTCTCGGCGGCAGCCGGCTTGTAGCTCAGATAATCCGCCGCTCTCCCCCTCACCCTCTTCAGCAGCGCCGGGATGGAGTCGTGCATCCCGCGCGGAGCAGCGGTGCCGTCCATAAAATTCTGCGTGTCTTGAAAATCCGCGTCGACCAAAGCCGAAAAGAGCATACGTGTGTAAAAATCGTTTTGCAGAAGACCCTGCCCCAGCCACGACGGTCGCGAAGCAGTCGGAACAGGCAGCGCCCGCAGCGCATCCCGGTCGACGGGGAGTTCACGCTTCACGCGGCCAAAGAGCGTTGTATCCTCCGCCTTGTCGCCCCTTGGATGCCCGGCGTCAGGCAATCCGCCGTGATGCCCCGCAATCGCCAGCGCCACGGGCGCAGCCTGTCTTGCAAGCGCCTCCTTTGCCCCCGCCGTGGAATGGTCGACCGGCGGCCCGCCATGGAGCCGATTTTGAAATCCGGCCGTGAGCTTGCCCGCGTCATGCAGCCAGCCGGCAAGCCGGGCATCCTCCGACGCGCCAAAGCTTGCAGCGAACCGGGCTGCCAGCTCGGCCGTCCCGGATGCGTGCTCCGCGACCGTTTGCTTCCGACCGTCGCCGGCAATATGCGCAAGATATTCCATACTGACATTCCCCTTTAATACGAAGCCGAGTTCTCCGACCGAGCTTTTGTTGTTCAATTTTTTGTCGCGTTTTCCGGAATCTTTTGTACAATTCAACTATACAATAAACAATAAAAAATGTCAAGTGGTAGATATATATTTTTATTACAAAATAAATAGAAGTTAAGAATCGCCGTCAACAAAATTGCGTTTTTCCTTGGCCTTTGCTATAATGTCTATGTCTCTTCCGGCTGTGCCGGGAGCGTGGATTGAAATTATTTCTTTTGAAATAATACAACGCCGGAGAACGCCTCAGCGGTTCGCAGAACCGCCGGGGCGTTCTTTGTGCTCGCGGGAAGTCTTTTCTCCCCTACTTCCGTTTTATCTGTAACGCGCAGTCAACCGCTTCAACTTTCGAATGTGATACTTTCGTAATTTCAGCAGCAGAAGCCTCTTCTGCCATTTATACTAGGGAACCTCTGATTAAATCGCAAGAGTGGTCAGCGAGGGATTTTGTTCCAAATTGAGGTTTGGAAATCGCAGGAATACTTTGTGTATTTCAAGATTTTCAAACCAATAAGTTGGGGCAAAAGACCCGCTGAGCGCCGCAGCCGATTTATTCAGAGGTTCCCTAGGGAACCTCTGATTAAAATAGTAATAATGATTCATACGACGCAGCCCGAAGGATGCCGCGAAAATTTGTTGCTTCGTGCCGAATTTTGCCTTGAAGCCGGTGGCTGCTCGTGGTATATTATAGTAATGGATATTTTGGCGCTTTCGGCGGCTTGTGAATGCCCCAACCGGCCGCAATTACTCTATACAAATGCTCTATATAATAGCAGGAGGATGAAAAAATGAAAAGGATCAAAAACCGGCTCTGTGCGCTGCTGCTTCTGTGCGCGATGCTTCTGAGTCTGTGCTCCGGCCTTGTGCCGGCGGCAACGGCCGCATCGATCCCGAGCAGCAGCGAGGCGCGCGTGACCAGCGTGCAATTCGGCGAGATCACGGACGGCTCCGCTCCGTGGGACGATGACAACGCGCCCGGCAACGACAGCCGCGCGGACAACAAGATCGTCCGCAGCTTTGACACGGTGAACTATTCGTTCATCGTGAGCGTTGCAGCGAAGGACACCCAAAAGACATACAGCGAGGCCTATGTTTGCGTGATGTTCACGCTGCCGCTGTCGAGCGCGCAGGCCGAGTTCGACACGGCGGCCATGGCGTGGATGGAAAACAGCGGAAAATATGCTTACCGGGTCACCGAAAACGGCAATTCTCAGACGCTTGTGGCCTACAAGCATCTGGAAAACGACGGGGAGGCCGTTGTTCCGGGCACGTTCGGCGAGAATCTGACCGTTCGCGTGAAGGGCATGGCGAACGGCGCACCGGTCCAGCCGACGATCCGCGCGTACATCGACGGGGCGGCCGTGGCCGAGCAGGCATCGGTGGATGCCGAGACCGTGACGGTCAGCGCCGCGCCGCGCTATAACATCAAGGTCAAGGGCAACACGAGCTACAAGGACAGATTTAACTTTAACACCGGCAATCCGGCGGGCAGCGACCGGCCTGCGGCGAACTATGGGATCGCAGGCGACAAGCTCGTCCCCGGCCGCTTGATGAATTTCGCGGTCTGCCTCGAGCTGTATAACAATAAGCCCGACAAGGGCTTCAAGGGCATCGAGATCCCGAACAGCGAGCCGATCACCTTCAAGCTCAGGCTGAGCAGCAAATATCGGATCAACACGCCGAACCCCGACTCGGTTTACGCAGCCGGGCAGGAGATCGCGGCCGACGCGGCGGGCTATATGCCGCTGCTTTACAGTGTCGACGGCAATATGGTCCAGGAGTATGGCAAGGCCAACGGCGACGGCCGCGTGCTCTATGACGCTACCAACGCCGTGGTCAACGGCGCGCCTTATAACGTCGGCGGAGAAGATAGGAGCTGCTTCAACGGCGGCACATGGTCGGCCGTTCAGGTGCTGGATGCCAACAATAAGCCGACGGGCGAGGTTCGCGTCACGGTCAGCGGCTACGAGATCAACGTGGACAAGATGCCGACGATGGACGGCGACCGCAGCTCCGAGGTCGGCGCATACGGCGCGGACAAGGGCATCGGCGTGTTCTCGGCGGGTGAGTTCTGGGTCGTGCAGCCCTTCAACCAACTGGGCGACGAGACGACCGACAGCGCACAGTATCAGATCATTCGGGATTACGGACAGGGCGCGTTCTATACGACCGCCACGGCAAGCGATCTGAAGCTCACGACCGTCAACGGGACGGTATTCGCCGACACCGAGGGCACGAACGACCAGCAGCAGGAGAAAAAAGACGACAGCTACGAGGCCGGTCTGGAGCTGACGCTGCCCGGCAGCCTGCAAAACCGTGTGTTTTACGCAGGTCTCGAGCATTCGACCAGTTGGGGCGTGAATGTTGAGAATCAGCGCCACGGCGACGACGTTGCGGTTCCGGGCGAGGAGTTTTATCTGCGCGCGGGCTTCACCTACTACACCAGCAATGAGGAAAACAACCAGCTCTGGTTCGCAACGAACTTCCTGCGCTTCCCGGCGGCGGCCTATGAGCTGACCGGAGATTATAAGATGGACTTCCTCGACGGCGCGGACAGATCCGAGGCGACTCTGACGGTCAAATACGGCGCAAGGCCGAACGGCAAGGATTGGGACAGCTTTGACCAGATGCGCGACGCGACCGAGGATCAGCTTGAGTATTACGACTCCCTTACGGAGCTGCAAAGCGAAGGCATGACCTGCGTGGCCGTGCTGCTGTATATCAAGGGGCCGGGTCTGCCGATCGATCAGAAGCCCCACTACGGCGCCCTTATGAGCGCGAAGGTGAGCAATACGGCGGAGGTCAACAAGACCTACAGCATCGTCTCGACCTCCCGCGTCTGGACGAAGGCCATGTGCGCGAGCAGCACGGTCGAGGCGGTCAGCGCGTCCGTTAAGCCGAGCGAGGACGGCACCTATGCCACCCCGAGCTGGGAGATCTATCGGGACAACCGCGCCACGCTCCTGACGGAGAACTGTTTCACCAACGCCAAGGGCGAGCCGGAATGGCTCAACAGCGGCAATATCCCCGCGAACAACAGCGCGCATGTGCCGCAGAGCACGCAATATGAGCCGGCGACCTACGACGAGGCGCATGTGCTGCATAACCACAACTCCGACTGGGGTCACTGGGGCGACACGATGCTCATCATCGGCTATAAGACCGGCGTCTCCATGGTCGAGGCGCAGCGCGTCAACGGGCAGGAAAAGGAGACCTATGCCCTCGACCGCTCGCAGCGAGAGGCGGATTTCGTCGTGCAGCCGACGGCAAGCTTCGACAAGAGTCAGGGCACGCCGGGAGAGATGACCAATCTGACGATCACCGTCACCCTGCCGAAATACCTGAGCTACATCGAAGGCTCGTCCTATTTCGGCGGCACCTACACCCAGAGCAGCGCCAACGGCGGCACGCGCGGCACGGTCACGGGCGGCATGGAACTGGCAACGAACGTGTCCGTCAACGCCGAGACCGGCGAGACGACGCTGGTCTGGACGCTCGTCGGTGTCACCGTCGGGCAGGAGATCCCGCCGATCTATTATTCGACCTTCATCGGCAGCAAGTCGCCCGATGCGGACTGCCCGGCGGGCACGACCTCGCTCGCGCCGACCGTGACCATCTCGGGCACGGAGGACCACCGCGCCTTCACGGCCGAAAACGGCAACCTCGCCTCTGAGGGCATCACGGTCACGAAGGGCACGGCCAACGCCTTCACGAAATCGGTCAAGGCCGACACCGTCGAGGCCGACGGCACGGTCGACTATGAGATCTACAGCAGCAACAACGCCGCGCAGGCCGAGCAGGTTTACCTGCTCGACACGATGCCCTTTGACGGGCAGAACGACAGCACCTTCGCCGGGACGTACCATGTGACGGCGTGGAAGCTCGACACGACGCTCTGCGACGCGAGCAAGCTCAGCGTGTATTACACGACGGACGAGCAGTACAAGGACGCCACGACGGCGACCGTCCAGCAGGAGACGGCGCAGAGCTGGATGAAGGCGACGATCGGCGTCGACGGCACGATCACTGACATGAACAGCAAGCGCCCGACCGCATGGGCGATCATCGGCGTACTCGACTCGAACAAGGCGATCAACATCGAGCTGCAGATCCAGCTCAAGCCGGATCTGAGCGCTTTCAAGGACAACACCACCTATGTCAACACGATTTCCTCGGGCGAGCTGCGGGCAACGGCCGCGGCCAGCGTGGTCAAGCGGAGCATCTCCGGCATGGCGTGGTCGGACGACGACGCCGACGGCAGAAAGAACGAGGCGGCCGACCCCAACGACACGCGCTGCGCGGGCACGACGTTCTATACGCGCGCCGATAAGCGCGACCCGATCCTCTTCCTGAAGAAATCGCTTTATGAATACATGGCGACCTCCGAGCTGACGCACCTCAAGGTGGTCATGAGCGGCTCGCCGAATTCCGTAGATCCGATCAAGCTCTATTTCAAAACGGACGGAGCGGAGTGGGACGAGCGCAATCGCTTTGAGATCAACGGCGAGAAGCTCTCGCAGACGGAAAAGGAATATGTCTTTGACCTCGACGCGAGCGTGAACGCCAACTGGACGGGCACGATCACCGAGCTGCGCCTCGACCCGCTGGAGGGCAACGGCCTCTCCTTTAATATCAAGAGCATCACGCTCGTGAAGGCCGACGGCTCGGAGCAGGTTCTGGACTTTTGCACCAAGGGCGCGTACGAGAATTACGCCACGCTCAGCGACTCCATTTTGCCGGGCATCTCTTACCCGACCGCTGAGGATTATACGCTCCCGCAGGAGTCCATTCTCTCGACCAAGCGTCCCGGCGCGACCTTTACGGCGGCGGACGACGGCAAGGGCGACCTCATCTTCACCTTCCTTGAGACGATGTATGCCGGCCTTTCGGCCAGCGACCTCAAGGCCGTGCACGTGGTCGCCAGCGGCGCTCCCGCAACGCAAGACCCGATGAAGCTCTATTATGCGGCGGGCAACGACACGGGGCTGTCCGAGAGACGCATAATCACGGCAGACAAAGTCAACTGGGAGGAAAAAACCTTTACCTTTGACCTTTCGAGATGCTCGGATTGGACGGGCGCGATCCATGCGCTGCGTCTTGACCCGATTCAGGGCGCGAACCTGTACGTCACGCTGAAAACCATCATGCTTGACCTTGCCGACGGCACGACGCGTACCTTCGACTTCACGGTTCCGGGCGCAACCGAGCAGTTCCTGAGCGTGACCAACTCGCAGGGCGCGCCGGTCTACACGGCTGACACCGGCGTCACGCGCGACAGCGTGAAGGTCTCGCTCTACCGCAAGGGTGAGACCGGCGGCACGACGTTCGATACCGGAAACGGCACGGGAGACGCGATCCTTTACGCCAATGAGGTCATGTATCAGGGGCTGAACACCAGCGACGTCAAGAGTGTGCGCTTTGTGATGTCGGGCGATTCCGACAGCCAGAGGCCGCCCGAGCTGTTCTACATGAGCGGGAGCGACACGGGCTACAGCTGGCAAAAGGAGCTTTCGTTGGACAAAAATCTGAGCAAGGACATGAAGGAATATGTGTTCGAGATGTCGAGCTTCAGCAATTGGAAGCCCAACGAGAAGCTGACCGGCCTGCGCTTTGACCCGCTTCAGGGCAAAAACAAGACTTTCACGATCCGCAGCATCACGATCGAGCTGACGGACGGCACGCAGCGGTGCTTCGACTTCACGACGAAGGACGCTTATCAGAACTATGTCACCCTGACGAACCTGCAGCCGACGGTGTCCTATGCCGAGGCGGATGACGCCTATGTCCCCGTGACCGACAGCAGTTACCGCCCTGTTTCGACCCATCTCGGCAGGAGCATCAGCGCAAAAAATCCCGCTGCCGAGCGGGACTACACCTCCGGCAGCTATGAGTTCCGCGACCTCACCGGCGGCACCTACATGGTGCGCATGGAGAGCGGCACGACCGATCTCGGCCAATTCGACTGCGCGACCAACGCCGACTCCGTCCGCGACGCCAACGGCAAGCTGGTCGCAGCCGAGCTGCGCGGCATCGTGGTGCCCTCGACGACGGAGGACTTCTCCTCCGACGGCCACGACATCGGCTTCTACGGCAAGACCACGGTCGTTCTGAACTACGACCGCAAGGTGACGGTCAATGTGCACCGCTTCCGCACGGAGACACCGACGGTGGAAGTTGCAAGCGCCGTCGACGCGACCGTCTGGTCGAGCAAGCTCGAAAAGACCGACTCCAAGGGCAGAACCGTGACCTTTGCCGAGGTCGGCTCGGACGGGAACGTGACGATCACGCCGTATGCTCTGATCTATTCCAAGGAAAACCCGGGCGCGGCAGTCTTCTATAAGCTCACCTATCCCGACGGCACCTCCGTGATCCACGAGATCGCGCTCAAGCCTGCGGACGTGATCTATTACGAGGAGTCGAACGACGACCTTATGACCTTCACCGACGGCCAGCGCGGCAAGTGGTACAAGGTCACGGGGCAGTATCTCCACGATATTAATGCCGACGCCGCGGATTACGACGCCAACGCCAACGGCCAGTATCAGGACGCCGATTCCCACACCGACGACTGTGACAGCAAGTACAGCCAGAACGAGAACAACCTCTATTTCTCGGCCGGCACGGCGCGCATGGTCAACGTGACCGAAACGGTCAAGGACGCGTCCGTCTCTGCGGCATTCCCCTCGGTGAAGTTCGCGTTCTACGGAACGGGCTTCGAGCTGGTGAGCATGGGCACGCCCTACGGCGGCGTGATCAACGTGCAGGTTTATAAGGGCAGCGCCGACAGCGGCGATAAGCCGGTCTATACCCGCACCGTAAATACCCGCTACGGAATTTACTACGGCAAGCAGGAGAACAGCGAGACTGCGCCTCCCGTCGAGGGCAGAGAGGTCGACCGGCTCTATCAGGGCACGGCTCTGGTGAAGGACGATCTGGCCTATGGAATGTACACGGTGGTCTGCACGCCGATGTATTCGCCGTACTTTGACCCCTACGAGGTCGGCTCCTTCGACATTTTGGTCGACGGCGTTCGCATTCTGAACCCGCTCGGCGAAACGCCGGAATACGAGCGCACCAAGCTTCATGACATTCTGACCCCGAAGGTCAGCCTGTTCATCACCGAGTACGGCAAGACCGAGCTGAGCGACAAGCTCGAGCACGGCCCGACGTATGAGCTCCACTTGGCTCCGAAGCAGTCCGTCGCCGTGGCCGTCACCGCGAAGAAGGGCGCCGTGCTGCGCATGGGCGCGCAGAGCTTCACGGGCGCGGCAGGTGAGCTCAGCGTCTACTCGGTGCAGAGCTTTGCCGACGACGGCGACAAGTCGCCGATCGCACAGCGGACGCTGACCGGCACGGAGATGCACCTTCCCGTTTACACCGCTGCTGCGGATGGAACGCAGATCCTGCTCTTCAAAAACACCGGCACGACGCATATCGCGTTGACGAGCTTCGAGTATCTTCCGCAGACGGTCACGGAGCTGCGCTGCCGCCCCGAGGACACCGAGTCCGCGCTGGGGCTTGCCAACGCTCTGCTGACGCCGGAGGATCCCGCCGAGCCTGCAGGCTCCGGCTCGCTCGGCATCTCGGCAGCCTCCCTGACGCTTGCGAGCGATATTTCCGTCAACTTCTATGTTCCGAAGGAGAATCTGGAGGGGGTCGAGAATCCCTATCTGCTCTGCGTGAAGAATTTGTACGACGCAAAGGGCAATGTCACCGGAACGGAGGAAAAGAAGCTCACCCTCCGCGCCGAAAAGGACGGCCGCTACGTCTATACCTTTAACGGCATCTCGGCCATGGAAATGGGAAGCGTCGTCACCGCAACCGTGCACGGAACAAAGAACGGCGGAGACGTCAGCGGAAAGCCGATCGAATACAGCGTCAAAACCTATGCGATGAACCAGCTCAGGCGGGCAACCACGCCGGACAAGCTCAAGACGCTGCTGGCGGATATGCTGAATTACGGCGCGTCCGCGCAGACGTATTGGAACTATAACACGGCAAACCTCGTTAACCGGGACTTGACCGACGAGCAGGCCGCGTTTGCCACGCAGACCGACCCGGCTCTGTCCGACGGCTGCACGCTCGCGGATAACACCGGAACGATCCTCTTGAGCGGCGTGTCTCTGCTGCTGAAGGAAAAGGTCGCCGTCAAATATTATCTCGAGCCAAACGGCTACACCGGAAGGATGAGCGAGCTCACCCTGAAGGTCACGTTTGTTGACAAAAACGGCGACACCCAGACCGAGCTGATCTCCGGCGATCGGTTCACGCAGGCTGCGAACGGACGCTACGCGGTGGTCTTTGACAAGCTGAACCCCACGCAGCTGCGCACGCTTTGCACCGCCGAGGTCTGCGACGCCGAGGGGAACCGCCTCAGCGGCACGCTGACCTACAGCGCCGAGTCCTATGCCGCCCGAAAGCAGACCGACACCAACGCCAAGCTCGTCCAGCTTCTCAAGAATATGATGAAGTACGGCGATTCCACCGCGAAATACTTCGGCGTTTCCACAACGCAGGTGCGCGCGCCGCGTCAGGCTTACGAGATCTGCTATTCCTATTCCCTGGATCAGGCGAAGAACCTTGAGGGCATCACCTCCGGCTGGCAGGTCGATAACCGCGCCGGACTCGGAAAAGTCACAAACACAAACAACGGCGTCATCAGCGACGTGAAAACGGACGAGCATTCGCGCCTGCTCCGCTATTTCAACAACGAGACGGCAGGCCGCTTCGACCTCCGCTATGCGCTGAATTATACCGGAGGCTTTGCCGGCAACGTCGTGCGGCTGAGCGCTGAAGACGGCTCGGACACCTACTATCTGGAAACCAAGGGTGACGGCTTCTATATCAAGGGCAAAGACGGAAATGTCACAACAAAAATTGCGGATCGGTCGGTGATCGGCGATGATTCCTCCGTGCAGCTTCGCGTGATCGTGGACTTGGATCGCGGCATCAGCCGAACCATTCTCAACGGCGTTGACTGCGGAACGCATCCCCTGCTCGGAAGCTCCTTCCGGCTGCTGAGCTTTGAGACCACGGATGCGGGCACCTGCACGACGGTGGTCAAGGGCGGCTATGCCGAGGCAAACTATGCGATCTTTGAGGAGTTTACGTTCCCGACGAGTGCGATCCCGTCAGATTTTACCAATGACGGCGCGCTCTCGCTCGGCGGCGAGCATCTGCGGCTTGCAGCCAGAAAGAAAACCGCATGCAGCTTCGAGCCGCTGAGCAACAAGGTCTGCTTCACATTCTCGACCAAGCCCGAGAAGAACGACCAGTACACGAGCTGGAGCCTCTGCGCCGGGGACGATGCGGTGGTTAAGCTCGAACTGAAGGGCGGCTATCTCTTCGCCAACGGCCAGAAGATCATGAAGACCATGAAGCAGGGCGTGCTCACCAACACGCAGGAGCAGCTTCAGAACAACATGTGGCATCTGATCCGCGTCGAGGCCGACGTGGCCACGCAGAAGGCGGTCATCAAGGTGCACACCAAGCAGGTCGCAACGGTCGATTTCCTGACGAGGACGAGCTATGTCGACAGTGTCCTTTTTGACAATACCGCGAGCGCAGGCTATGTCGAGCTGGATGACATCATGGTCTATAATCTGGTCGACTATGACGTCCCCGCGCCGGTTGTCGTGAAGGACAATTACAACATCGGCATCAACGTCTGCTCCCTCTGGGCGAACGCCCACCATTGGGGCTGGGCGACGATCACGCCGCACGACGACCTCAAGCCGGTTCTGGGCTACTACGACGAAAATCTGACCGAGACGGCCGACTGGGAGATCAAGTACATGACCGAGCACGGCATTGATTTCCAGGCCTTCTGCTGGTATGCCTCCAGCGGAAACGGGGCGCTCGCGCCCACCGCCAAGCATCTCAACCGCGCCTTTGTCAACGCAAAATACAGCGACAAGATGAAGTTCTGCCTGCTCTGGGAGGCGGCGAACGGCTCGTTCCCCACAACGGTGGACGCGTTCAAGAACTACTATGTGCCGTATATCATCGAGAACTATTTCACGAACCCGAGCTACATGACCATCGACAACAAGCCCGTCATCGCGATCTTCGGCGCGAGCAAGATCAGAGAGTACTATACGGTTGATGAGAATGATAAGGAATATAAGAAAGCTGCCGAGACCATGAAGGGCATGTTCGATTACCTGCGCGCGGAGGCCAGGAAGGTCGGCTTCGAGGGCGTGATCGTGCTCGACTGCAACAGCGACAACAAAGTAACGAACCTCAAGGACTTCGGCTTTGACGGCTGGTATGCCTATAACTGGGGCACGGACTACACGCTTGAGCGGGACAAGGCCAGCAACATCAACAAGCAGAATAGCCTCGATGCCTATGCCGTTCCGACCATCAGCGTGGGCTTCAACCACGTCGGCTGGGCGCAGGAGCGTTTCCCGATGATGTCCGTCTCGGACTTCAAGGCGGCTAACGAATGGGTGCGCGACACCTATCTGCCAACCTATGCCAATCAGAGTCCAACCGAAGAGGATGACTGGCAGCAGAACTTTGCCATGATCTCCACATGGAACGAATACGGCGAGGGCACCTATATCATGCCGAGCGACGGCCTGCACGGGTTCGAGTATCTCGACGCGCTGCGCGAGGTGTATTATTCCGGCGACGGCACGCATACCGACGTGAAGCCCACCGCCGAGCAGAAGGCGCTCATCACGCATAACTATCCGCAGGATATTCGCCTTCTGCGCCGAAACGGCGAGGACACCGGCCTGCAGCCCCTGAGCGACAAGACCTATACGACGAACTTCCGTCAGGAGATGCACGGAATGACGGAGAAGGGCAACGGCGTCTTCCAGAGCACGACAGATGGTCCGTACTTCATCCTCAACGAGGAGAATTTCAAGGGCAAGGACGCGTCGGAGCTGCTGCGCGTGCGCGTGAAGGCGTCCGGCATTCCGAAGGGCCGAATCATGCAGCTCTACTACGAAACGGACAAGAACAGGCCGCGTACCGAGGCCAATTCGATCAAGCTCCAATCCACTACGGATGAGGAGCAGGAGTTCGTGTTTGCGCTTTGCACGCGGCCGACATGGACCGGAAAAATCATATCCCTGATGCTTAAACCGGTGGACAAGAACGGCGTGACCTTCACGATCAAATCCGTGACTCTTGAGTACGGCGGCAATTATCCGACCGTTTTCATCAACGGCACAAAGCTCAACAACCAGATCCAGACCGAGACGCGGAACGGGGTAGACTATGTGCCCTTTGAGCCGGGCGTCAGCATGATCCATCATGCGCTCTCGCTGTATTTCGACTGGAGCTACGAGACCAAGACCCTGACGCTCTATCGCAACAAGCATTCCTATCAGTTCGTGGTCGACAGAGATTACGCGCTGGTCGACGGGGAAAAGCAGGTTCCGCTTGGCGGGTCGGTCTATCAGCGAGACAACATCCCGATGCTGCCGATCGAGGGTCTGGCGAAGACGCTCGGCCTGCACTACACGAAGAGCGGCACGGACTACCGGATCTCCACGCAGGAGGCGTCGTACTTTGACAGCGAGGCGGACGGCATCTGGACGTTCAACCGCTCCGGAGACACGCGCGGCTGGACGCTGGGCGCGGGCACGATGAGCTTCACGAACGACGCTCTCGTGATCGAGGGCACCCCGGACTCAAAGGGCAACTACGATCCCAGACTGAGCCGAGAAAATCTGAATCTGGATTGCAGCAAATACACCCAGATCGAGGTCTGCGTGAAGTGGGATATCACGGGCAACAGCAACAAAGAGAAAGTGATGAAGATCTACTATACAACGACCGAGGATTCGAAGCTGAGCGAGAGCAAAACGGAGCGGATTGCCATTGATAAAAGCTCGAACGGCGAGTTCAAGACCCTCACCTTCAACATGGCGAATAAGAGCTCGTGGAAGGGCTTTGTCACGCAGCTGCGCTTCGACCCGTTCGACGACGCCGGCAAGACGGAGGTCAAGTATATCCGCTTCGTCGAGGCCAAGGAGAAAACGGTGCTCGTCGAGGACGATGCCGAGGGCACGGCGAAGTTCTTCGTCGACGTCAATCAGTCGATCAGCATTGTCACAGACCCGACCGCGGTCAATAACAAGTGCTACTACGTAACGTCGTCTTATCCTACTTGGCTGTATGCAAAAACAAATGCCACCTTTACGCCGGGCACGACCTATCAGATCGATTTCGATGTGATGCTTGCCTCGAACAGTCCGGTGGAGAGCACAGATCTCTTCTGCAATTTGGTGTACATGGACAAAAACGGTGAGAATCACAATGAACACTATGTTACGATCAAGAAGGACGGAGGCTGGGTGCATTTCAGTGCGCAGCAGACGGTTTCCGCAAATTCAACGGATCGAAGCAAGGATCTGTTCACGGTGTACAGCAATCCTTATCAACTTGGGGATAAAGCTGTATCGTCCTGCTTCTATTACCTTGACAATGTCAAGGTGACGGTCGTGGACAACGCGTCCAAGCAGCTGACGGCCACGAGCCTCGGTCTGACGGGCGCGGCAGCCGGTATCCCCGGCGGACAGAGCGCGGCTCCCCTGCCCCCGACCGGCGGAGCGGCGCGAGGCAGAAAGAGCCTTCTGAGCAAGTGAGGTGTCGTTGATGAAAAAGAAATATTCCAAACCCGAGCTGCGCTATGAAAGCTTCTCCTTAGCGGGGGCAACCATTGCAAGCTGCTCGGTTCAGAAAAATGCAATGCAGATCGGTCCGTGCACCGTGCCGGTCACGCCCGGCGTTGACACCGGCTGGTATCTGTTCAACACGGACTACGGCGCCTGCAATGTGCAGCCTCCGGCCGATCAGCTCTGCCCTTACGACATCTCCGGCGAGAAGTATAATCTGTTTACCTCCTGACGCGACTGCGCCGTGCAGACGCCTGTGCCGCTTCGGCGCGGAAAACGCCGGTTTTCCGCGCCGAAGCAAGGCATTGTTCCATCCATACTTACCGAGGTGTTCCATGAAAAAAATGATTGCAGGCCTGTTGTCCCTCCTGCTGCTTTTCCTTTGCGCCTGCGCGCCGGGAAAAACGCAGAGCGACCGGCCTAATACGACCCCTGCAGACGAAGCCCAAGCGCTTCCGACGATCCCCGGCTTTTCCGCGCAGGAGGGCTGGCAGACCGTTTCTCAGCGCGGGCTGGAGATTCTGGCCGTCGGCAGCTATTCCGGCAGCTTTTTTGAGGACGGAAGCGACGAGGCCGTCGAGAACGTTTCCGCGATCGTGATCCGCAATGCGGGAGCGCAGACGGCGGAATACGGCGAGATCAACGTCGGCGCGTTTTATTTTGAGTTTACCGGTCTGCCGAAGGACGCTGTGATGCTCGTGCTGGAGCACGACCGCGGCACTTATTCGGAGATGAGCGACGCGCAGGTCGCAGCCCGCGTCGACGCAGAAGACGTCCGCGAGAACTACGACGAGGCGTTCGAGGTCTATCTCGGCGACGGCGTGATCAACATCCGCAACCGCTCCGGGGCGGATTTTTCGCAGGATGTTTTTGTTTATTATAAAAACGTGCAGGACGGCGTTTTGATGGGCGGCATTACCTATCGCGCGCGCTTCGGCGGCGTTGCCGACGGCGCGATCGCGCAGAGCATCCAGAGCCACGCGACGGCGGAGCACACCGCCGTGATCTACATGACGTATGACAAATAATTTCGTGCTGCGGCTCGGAGACGTCCGCGTCGGATTTACCGGTCTGACGCTGCCGCTCCGAGCGGATTCATTTCTGCCGCAATTTTCCTGCGGCGGGACACCCGACGTGACTCTGCACATCGAGCAGGACGCAAACGCGGCATTCTCCGCGCCGGTCATTTATGAGGATTCGTTTTACCGCGTCCATGGCTCGGGCAGAGAATTCTCAGCCGAGGTCAGCGCACACGGAACGCTCAAAACGTGGGGCTATGCCGTTTTGCATTACGACGCAGTCGAGCCGCGTTTTCAGCTTCTGTCGCCAACGCACACCTGCACGCTCGATCAGGTGCTCTCGGGCATGATGATGGAGAGCCTTCTGCTTGCGCGCGGGCACGCTGTTTTGCACGCCTCGGCGATCCGGGTCGGCGGGCAGGCGATCCTGTTCACCGCGCCCTCGGGCACGGGAAAATCCACGCAGGCGGAGCTTTGGAGCAGGCATCGAGGCGCAGAGGTGCTCAACGGCGACAAGGCGCTGCTCTATTTTAAGGCCGGCAAGCCGATGGCAGGCGGCCTGCCCTATGCCGGCATGTCGGGCATATGCAAGCGGTTCGAGCTTCCCATTCGCGCGATTGTTGTTCTGCGTCAGGCAAAGGAGAACCGGCTCGCCCCGCTGCGCCCGGCAGAGGCGGTGCGGTGCCTGCTAAGCCAGCTCGTCTTGCAGCCGTGGCGCCGGGAGGATATTCAGGCGGCGCTGGAACTTGCGCTGCGCTTGGCGGAAAGCGTCCCGATCTTTCGTCTCGCCTGTCTGCCCGAGGAAAGCGCGGTTTCGTGTCTGGAAAGGAGTCTGAAATGAATCAAAGCGCAGTCCCGCAGATGCTGACCGCTCTGCACGAGCGCGGCCAGCGGCTTGGGCTTCCGATCGCGGGAACCTTTGAGCTGACGGCGCGCTGCAATTTCAACTGCAAAATGTGCTATGTTCACCTGACCGAGGAGGAGCAGCGCAAACGCGGGCGGGAATTGACGGCCGCAGAATGGATCGCCCTCGGCGAGGCTGCCGCGAAGGCGGGGACGGTGTTTCTGCTGCTGACCGGCGGAGAGCCGATCCTGCGGCCGGATTTTGCGGAGATCTATCGCGCTCTGCACAAAATGGGCATGATGATCTCCGTCAATTCCAACGGATACCTGATCGACGAGGCCATGACGGCGCTTTTTCAGCAGGAAACGCCCACTCGCGTCAATATTTCGCTCTACGGAACGGGGAACGAGACCTATCGCCGGCTTTGCGGCGTTCCCGCATATGAGCGCATTGTCAAGAACATTGCGGCGCTTCGCGGGGCGGGCGTCGAGGTGAAGCTGAATCTGTCGCTCACGCCCGATAATATCTGCGAAATGGATCAGATCGTGGCGCAGGCACGGTCTATGGGCGCGCAGATCCAGGCAACGCCGTATATGTTCCCGCCCGTCCGCCGCAGCCTCGGCAGCTTCCGGGAGCAATTCCGTATGCCGCCGGAGCAGGCGGGCGAATTTCAGGCGCGTTACAATCTGCTGACGATGAGCCGGGAGCAATTTTGCCTGCTGGCCTCTCAAATGTCGCGCGGGATCGCGCAGGGCAACGCGGCCGACTGCGCAGGAAATCCGGGAAGAGGGATGGCGTGCAGAGCGGGAGGCAGCTCCTTCTGGCTGACGTGGGACGGGAAAATGATGCCGTGCGGACAGATGCGGGAGCCTGCCTTCGACGTGAACGCCTTGGGCTTCGACGCCGCTTGGCAGGAAACGCGGCGGGCCGCCGCAATTCGTCTGCCGCAGGAATGCGCGAATTGCTCGCTGCACTTTTTGTGCCAAGCCTGCGCCGCCATGTGCTACGCAGAAACCGGGCGCTTTGACGGGAAGCCGGAGTATCTCTGCCGTCTGAACCGGAGTTATCTGGAGCACACGCTCCGGCTTTGGAGAGAACGCTACGAGGCGTCCGAGCCTCACGCCGGGGCTTGATAAAACGCTTTCCGTCTCTTTTTCCGTCTCTTTGCCGCGCCGAGGGCGCGCCGTCTTCGGAGCATCGGAAACCAGATAACGGACTAGGCGCGGCTGCAATGCAGCCGCGCCCTTTCCCCATATCGCCACAGACGCACGGCGCCGAGGCGCGCCGCGCTCGGGACGGAGGCGGAAAAGCAGGAAACCATCGCCGTCTGTTGTCTGTGTCGTGATTATCATAGCATAAAAGCTCCGTTTTGAAAAGGTATAGCAAAAAAAGTAGCAGGTTTTTTTGTTGAGTTTGCTACATTTTTGTTGCAAAAGAAGTCATTTTGTGTTATTATAAATCAAAGAAAGTTGGAATCGTTTCCTAACTTTTTCTTCATTTTCCTTCAAAATGCTAACCTTTTTGTGAGAAAGGAGGCGCTCATGTCTGATTTCTCTGAGCTTCTGAACCGCTTTGTTCGCGGCCGCGGGATCAGCGTCACGCAGCTTGCCCGCTCCTGCGGCATCCATCCGCCGACTCTGCACCAGTATATGAACGGCAAGCGCGCGCTTCACAACGACGCCGAGCTTGAGTCGCTCTCCGCTGCCCTGCAGCTCACGCCGGCTGAGTATGAGCAGCTCTCGGAGGCCTATTCCGTCCTGCAGCTCGGCCCGGAGCGCTCCGCCGAGCGCCGGAAGATCCGTTGGCTGCTGCGCTCCCTGCCCGAGATCGAGCGGCGTTACGGCTCCGTCGGCGTCACGCCGGAATTTCACCCCTATGAGATCAGCCACGACTACGCCGTCCTGCGCTCGGAAACAGAGATCCAGGCGGTGCTTTTCTCCCTGTTCGCCGACGCCCTGCAGCGCGGCGAGGAGCTGGCCGTGATGCTCCCGCCGGAAAACGAGCTGCTCTACAACCTGTTTCTGCTGCTGGGGCACTTCCCCTCCGAGTCCGTCATCCGGCACGTCATCTGCATGGAGGGCGGGCGCTGCACGGGCAAGATCACCAACATCGAACGCGCCTATTACGTCGTGCAGTACAGCACGTCCGTCGCGCGCTACACCGCCGGCTACTATTACGGCCATCCGGACGAGCGCTTTGGCAACGAGAGCCTGATGCCTGGTCTGATCCTCACGGAGAACAGCGCGCTGCGCCTTTCGCCGGATTGCCGCACCGCGATCCTCTTCCGCAACCCGGAGATCCTTCGCTGCTATCGCGAGCAGTTCCAGCGCGTGGAGCAGCTCTGTCGCCCGCTGCTGACCCATCAGGTCACGCCTCTGTCGCTCTCCACGCATCATAACGACGTCCTGCAAACCGACACCATCCTTCCGCTGTCCAGGCTGATCTCCGGCGGTCTGTGCGCCTCGGCCTTCCTCACCGACGAGATCATCCGCGAATATCTGAATCCCGAGATTCCGAATTGCCAAGAGGTGCTCGCCTCCCTGCTGGAGCTGTCCCGCACGGTGCAGGCCTACAAGCGGGCGCGCAAAACCGTCATCATTCTGAATCAGGAGAGCGTGCGCTCCTTTGCGCAAACCGGGTATCTGACGGAATATCCGAGGCTCTTCATGGCCAAGCCGCTGTCAAAGGCGCACCGCCGCATCCTCCTCGAGAAAATGCTGCAGGCCTGCGCGGAGGGCTGGTATCAGATGATCTTCCTGAAAAATTGCGTTTTCCCGGTCAAGCCGCACTGGGACGTCGGCATCATGTTCCGAAACATCCTCTCCATCTCCGTTGTGTCGGACACGCTCAGCCGCGATCTGCGGTTCAACGAGCAAGGAGTGTGCCGCGCATTCGAGGATTATTTTGACGACCTCTCCACGGGCAGATACGCCCTCTCCCCCGAGGAGACGAACGCCGCCATCCGGCAGATCATCGACGAGCTGCTTCCATGCTGAAAAATTTTCTTAGGGCAACGCCGCGCAAAAAGAGCACATAAAGTAAAAACGTCCGTTTTCAAACAAAAACGTCCCGATTTCCGTGTCATTGCGAGGCCGCAGCGCGGCCGTGGCAATCTTAAAGTTGAAGGCATGGCATCCCGTGGCGAAGCACGGGAGCACGAAGCAAAAAAGAATACTTACAACAAAGCATGAGATCCGCCGCTTCGTTCCGTTCTCTCTCTTCCTTTCAAGGCTCTGTTTCGTTCCGCGCAACCATAGTTCGTTTCGGGATGACAAATCGTTTCGTTAAAGATTGCCGCGTCGGGCGCAAAGAATGCGCCCTCCTCGCAATGACACAAAACTGGTAGGTTTTATGAAAAACCTACCAGTTTCCTAATCGGAATGCTTGAATCTGTCGCGAAAAGACGCCGACCCTAAATTGGAATGTTATAATCTGTCGCGGAGCGACACCGACTCTATATCGGAATGCTTGAATCTGTCGCGAAAAGACACCGACTCTATATCGGAATGTTATAATCTGTCGCGGAGTGACGCCGACCCTATTTGTTGACCGATTTTGACGGTTCCGGCTTTTTGACAGTCTGAAAAATAATGGCAGACACGAACGTGTCCGCCATTATTTTTTATGCTATTACAGGAAGCGGCCGACTGCCGCGATCACTTTGCCTCCTCGGGCATGGGCTTGCCGAGGCGCTTATACATGGTCTTTTTGACGGCCTTGATGATGTTTTCATAGCCGGTGCAGCGGCACAGGTGGCCGGAGAGCAGCTTGCGGAGCTGGGCGTCGGTATATTCCTTGCCGCTCTCGAGGATCTCGATCGAGCTCATCAGGAAGCCCGGCGTGCAGAAGCCGCACTGGATGGCAGCCTCCTCGATGAAGGCCTGCTGAATGTCGGACAGCTCGCCGTTCGGGCCGATGAGGCTCTCGAGCGTGCGGATCTTTTTGCCGTTTGCCCAGACGGCCAGATAGATGCAGGAGTTGAACGCCTCGCCGTCGATCAGGACGGTGCAGGCGCCGCACTCGCCGACCTCGCAGCCCTTCTTCACGGAGGTCATGCGGAAGTCGTTGCGCAGCATATCGGTCAGGCTGGCGCGGACGTCGACGATCTGCTGCACGTCCTTGCCGTTGAGGTTATATTTCACAAGACGGTACTGGTTTTCCATCAGAAGGCACCTCCTGCACGTTTTACGGATTCGATGATGCAGCGCTTGGCGCTCTCGACGGCAACGTGCTGACGCAGCGCCTTGGAGGCACGCCACGAGTCACGCGGATTGATGTCCTCGAGCACCTTCTGCGCGAAGACCTCGACGTTTTCCATGGTGACGGCCTTGCCGGTGAGGAACTCCTCAGCGTGCGGGGCGCGCATCGGGATCGGGCCGGCGACGCCATAGGCGATGCGGACGCGGTCAAAGGTCTTCTTGTCGGCCGACAGGCGCACGTTCACGGAGCAGCCGTTCGTGGCGATGTCCAGCGCGTTGCGCATGGCGTATTTGATATAGTATCCCCATGTGTTCTCATAGCTGGCCTTCGGAATGAGGATGGCGGTCTGGATCTCGCCGTCGCGAATGTCGACGACCTTCGCCTTGAGATAAAAATCCTTGATCGGGACGCGGCGCACGCCGTTCGGGCCGGTCAGCTCGACGATGGCCTCCCACGCGTGGAGCGTGGAGGCGGAGTCGGCCGAGGTGACGCCGTTGCAGGTGTTGCCGCCGATGGTGCCGATGTTGCGGATCTGCGGGCCGCCGACCATGTCGACCGCCTGCCCCAGAACGTTGATGTACTTCTGAATGATGGGGTC
>OIYX01000045.1_pt1 | contig 39886 bp, 38 predicted proteins | sample 1588431 | NCBI WGS metagenome assembly OIYX01 (sample SAMN03283241) | human gut metagenome | biome: human-associated habitat; material: feces | host: Homo sapiens | place: Peru | collected 2012
GCCGGGATGCGCCAGCCGTTTTGCGTGCATTCGACGCGGACGCCGAAGCGATGCAGCGCGTCGAGCGTCATGTCCACATAGCCCGCAGATTCCAGCGGCGTCGTCAGCACAAGCTCGGAATCCGTTCCCGTCAGCGGCAGGGCAAGGAGCAGCCCGCTGATGAATTGCGAGGAAATATTGCCGGCCAGCCGGAACACGCCGCCCGTCAGCCGCCCCGTGCAGCGCACGGTGTCGGGCGTCGGGCGCGAGAGCGCGCAGCCGTGCGCCTCCAGCTCCTGCCAGAGGGGCGAGAGCGGGCGGGCGGCAAGGCGTCCGTGCAGGCGGAAGGTCGTGTCGATGCCCAGCGCGGCCGCGACCGGCAGCAGAAAGCGCAGCGTCGAGCCGCTCTCGCCGCAGTCGGCCTCGGCTCTTTCCGGGGCTTGCGCCGGCTGCACGGCGTAGCCCGTCTGCGTGCGGCGGATCGCCGCGCCGAAGGCCGTCAGGCAGCGCGCCGTGGCCTCGATGTCCTGCGAGCCCTCCGGGCAGGTCAGCGCCGTCGGCTCGTCGGCCAGCGCGGCGCAGATGAGCAGGCGGTGCGCCTGCGATTTGGACGGGATGGCGGCGATCCTGCCGCCGAGCTTATGGGGAAAAATCGTCCGTTCCATCCTCATTTCCCCCGGAATTTGCGCAGTTTATTCAAAAAATCCTCGAACGGCACCGTCTCGAGCGTGCAGTCTCCGACGCCGTGCGGCACGACCAGCGTCAGGGTGTCGCCGCGCCGCTTTTTGTCCGAGCGCATCGGTAGCGCAAGCGTCTCGGTGGGCAGGTCGGTGTCGGTCGGCAGGCCGAGCGCCGCAAAGGCCTCGCAGATCGCGTCGGCGTCGCGGGCAAACAGCCGCGCCATGATGCACGTGCCGATGGCCACGGCCTCGCCGTGCAGCACGGAAAAGCCGCTGCACGCCTCGACGGCGTGGCCGAGCGTGTGCCCGAGATTCAGAAGCTGACGGCGGCCGTTGTCGCGCTCGTCGGCGCAGACCACGTCGCGCTTGTGCCCGACGCAGGCGGCAACCACGCGTTCGCGGTCGAAGCCCAGCCCCCTTTGCCGAAAATGCTCGAACAGCTCCGGATCAAACAAAATCGCGGTCTTGAGCGCCTCGGCCGCGCCGCAGCGCAGCTCGCGCTCGGGCAGCGTGTCCAGCAGCGACAGGTCGCAGACGACCAAGCGCGGCTGATAGAACGCGCCGACGAGATTTTTCCCCGTCGGCAGGTCGACGGCCGTCTTGCCGCCGACGGAGGAATCGACCATGGCCAAAAGCGACGTCGGAAGCTGCACAAAGGGCAGCCCGCGCAGATAGGTCGCGGCGGCAAAGCCGCTCAGGTCGCCCACAACGCCGCCGCCGAGGGCGAACACGGCGTCCGTGCGCGTCAGATTTTCGCGCGCCAGCGTATGCAGCAGGTTGACATAACTTTCGATCGACTTGGAGCGCTCCCCGGCCGGCACGACCTGCCGCGCCACACGCAGACCACCCAGCGCCTTGGCCGCGCGGTCGGCATAGAGCGGCGCGACGTTGCTGTCCGAAACGAGCAGCGCCGAGCGCGCGCGGAAGCCCTCCGGCAGGAGCGCCGCCGTCTGCGGCAGCAGACCGGCGCCGATCACAACGTCATAAGGCGTCGCAGTCGGAACGGAAATGCGGTTCATCCAACCAGCTCCTTTCGTTTTTTGCCGTCCTCGAGCAGGCGGCAGAGCGTCCCGGCGTCGTTTTCCTCGAGCGCCGCGCGATATTCGTTCAGCGACGCCGTGATCGCGTCCAGCTCGGCGATCAGGTTGTCGCGGTTTTCCAAAAACAGCTCCGTCCACATCGGCGCGTTCAGCCACGCCACGCGCGTCAGGTCGCGGTAGCTCCCGGCGGAGAAGCCGCGCCGCTGCGCGGCCGTCGGGCTTTTGACATAGGCGTTGGAGACGACGTGCGCAAGCTGCGAGGTGAAGGCGATCGTGCGGTCGTGCTGCTCGGCCGTGGTGGCGCTGAACGAGCCGAATTGCAGCGGCTCGAGCCCGCGCACACGGTCGATGAGCTGCATGTCGTCCAGCCGCGGCGGCACGAGCACCATCGGCGCGCCCCTGAAGAGCGTCGCGCGGCTGTTTTTATAGCCGGACAGGTGCGTACCGGCCATCGGGTGGCCGCCGACGAACAGGAAGCCGTATCGCTCGGCCAGCGCGAAGCCCGCCTCGCAGACGAGGCGCTTCGTGCCGCAGCAGTCGACGACGACCGCCGTCTGCGGCAGCGCGGGCGCGAGCCGGCTCAGCCATTCGACCGCCGCCTCGGGGCTGACGGCGATCAGGATCAGCGCGCAGGAGGCGGCGTTCTCTGCCGTCAGCTCTCCGGCGCAGGTCTGATCGAGCCGCGCAAATTCCAGAATGGAGCGGTCGCGCTCGGCGGCCAGAACCTGCCAGCCCGCCGCGCTGTAGGCGCGCGCCAGCGAGCCGCCGATCAGCCCGAGGCCGATGATCCCGACGGTGCTCATGCCTGCACCGCCTCGCGCACGACACGGATGCGCTTCGCCAGCTCGGCAAACTGCTCCGGCCGGAGCGACTGCGCGCCGTCGCAGAGCGCGTGCATCGGGTCGTTATGCACCTCGACCATGATGCCGTCGGCGCCGCAGGCCGTGGCCGCCAGCGCCATCGGCGGCACCAGCTTGGCGCGGCCGGTCGCGTGGCTCGGGTCGACGATCACGGGCAGATGCGTCAGCTCGTGCAGCGCCGGGACGGCCGTCAGGTCGAGCGTGTTGCGGGCGTAGGTGTCGAAGGTGCGGATGCCGCGCTCGCAGAGGATGACGTTCTGATTGCCTTCTGACATGATATATTCCGCGCTCATCAGGAACTCCTTGAGCGTGTTGGCCAGACCGCGCTTGAGCAGGATCGGCTTTTTCGTGCGTCCCAGCTCCTTGAGCAGGTCAAAATTCTGCATATTCCGCGCGCCGACCTGGATCAGGTCGACGTCCTCGAACAGGTCGAGGTAATTCGCGTTCATGATCTCGGTGACGATGGGCAGGCCGGTCGCCCGCTTGGCCTCGAGCAGCAGCCGCAGTCCCTCCTCCTTCAGCCCCTGAAAATCATAGGGCGAGGTGCGGGGCTTGAACGCGCCGCCGCGCAGCAGATTTGCGCCGGCCGCCTTGACCTGCTGCGCCACGCCGATGATCTGCTCCTCCGTCTCGACGGAGCACGGCCCGGCGATCAGGCAGAAGCTCCCGCCGCCGATCTTCACGCCGCCGACGTCGACGACCGTGTCGTCCGGGTGGAACTGCCGGTTGCACTGCTTGAACGGCTCGGTCACGCGCTTGACCGACTCGACGATCTCGAGGCTGGCCAGCAGCTCCATGTCGATGCGCGAGGTGTCGCCGATCAGGCCGAGGATGGTATAATCGTGCCCCTGCGAGACATGCACCTCCAGCGACTGATTGCGCAGCCAATCGATCAGATGCTCCATCTGCTGCGGAGTCGTTCCTTTTTTCAAAACGGTAATCATAATCGGGCCTCTTTTCCGATAAAAATAAAACCTGCTGCACGGGGGTCACTCGTGCAGCAGGAAAATCATGAAATCACCCGAAAAAATCTCACTGTTTGCAGCACGAATCGCTATTACCCATAAAGTAATAGTGAAACGTAAAAGCAAACAGGCAGGCGAACATGCTTTTGAAGATCCTTTCGGTTTTTTTGAATTATATCACGCTTCAGACGGATTTGCAAGAGGGTTTTCCGCCGTTTTTTCCAATGGGCGGATCATTTTCCGGTTCAGTCTTCCCAGCATCAGCGCGGAAAGCGCCAGCGAGACGGCCTCGGCGATCGGGAAGGAGAGCCAGATGAGGTCGATGTTCCCCTGCATCGACAGCAGGAAGGCCACCGGGATCAGCACGATGAGCTGGCGCGCCAGCGAGATATACATGCTGTAAATGCTCTTGCCCAGTCCTTGGAACGCGCCGCTGAAGATGATGCTCGTCCCGGCCAGCATGAACTGCGAGGCCAGAATGCGCAGCGCCGGTTCGCCGACGCGCAGCATCGCCTCGTCGGCGTTGAAGAAGCCGAGCAGCTGCGCCGGGAGCAGTTCGAAGATCACCACGCCGATGAGCATCAGCGTGCTCGCGGCGAGCACGCCGCAGCGGATCGTCCCGGTGATGCGCTTGGGCAGGCGCGCGCCGTAGTTATACGCGCAGATGGCCAGCAGCGCGTTGTTGATGCCGAAAACCGGCATGAAGATGAAGCTTTGCAGCTTGTAATACACGCCGAACACCGTCGTGCCCGTCTCGCCGAGGCCGAATTCCACGGCGTTGAAGCGGCCGAGCACCAGATTGAACAGGTAATACATCAGCGAGCTGATGGCGATCATCACCGTGGACGGCACGCCGATGCCGAGGATCTTCCCGATGACCGAGCCGTCCGGGCGGAAGCCCCTGAGCGCGAGCTGGACGTCAGGATTCTTCTTCAGGTTCAGCAGAATTGCCAGCAGGAAGGCCACGATCTGACCGATCACGGTCGCGACGGCCGCGCCCATGACCTCCATGCGCGGCAGGCCGAAGAGGCCGAAGATCAAAATCGGGTCAAGGATGATGTTGATGATCGCGCCCGTGCCCTGCGTGACCATCGTGAAGGCCGTGCGCCCGGTCGATTGCAGCAGCCGCTCGAACAGAACCTCGCCGAAGATGCCGAACGAGGCAATCGTGATCACGCGGATATAATCCACGCCGTATTGGATGACCTCGGCATTTTCGGACATGGATCTCATAAACGGTTCGGCGCAGAAGATGCCAAACAGCGCCGCGAGCACCGTGCCGCAGGCCGCAAGCACAATGCCGTTGAGCGCCGCGCGGTTGACCTGCTGCTGATCCTTCGCGCCCAGCGCGCGGGAGAGCAGCGCGTTGACGCCGACGGCAATGCCGGTGGCAAGGCCGATCATGATGTTCTGCACCGGGAAGGCAAGGCCGACGGCCGTCAGCGCGTTGTTGTTCGTGTCGGAAATGCGCGAGACGAAGGCGCTGTCGACCACGTTGTAAAGCGCCTGCACCAGCATGGAAAGCGCCATCGGCAGCGCCATGGTCAAAAGCAGCCGCCCGACGGGCATTATGCCCATTTTGTTCTCTTTTAAGCTCATTTTGAGGAAATTCTTCTTTCTTTTCAGAATCAATCTATAAAAATGCATATAAACTCATATATTATACAGGCTTTCCGGCTAAAAAGCAAGTATTTTTTCAATACGCCCGCTCCCCCGCCGTGTCATTACGAAGCGTGCAAAAAACAGGAACCGGCGCAAGCTGCGCCGGTTCCCGAATGCTTCTGCGCGGGCGTGAAGCCCTGCGCTCAAAGGGTCGCGTGGATCAATAGATCGCGCTGTAAAACACGCCGGAGAGCACGAGGCACAGCGCAACGCCGATCAGCGCGAGGATACCGGTCACTCTGCCGCCAGTTGCAATGCCGCTGCCCTTATAGACGCCCGGCTCCGCGCGGAGGCCGCGCTTGGCCTTGACGCTGAAGAGCACGGCCATCAGACCGAGCGCAAAGGCGACCACGCCGTTGAAAATGGCAAGGAAGCCGAGGACGTTAAAGGTCATCTCCATCGCTCTCCACATCTCGTCGGCCGTGATATACCCGCCCATCAGCCCGAAGTCCAGCGTGCCCTCCTGCAGAGCCAACGGAACGGACCAGAACGAGATGGTGAAGAGGAAGGTGGCAAAATTCGTCAGCATACCGATGATGCCGGTGACGAGCGAGGCGACGCTGCCGCGGACGTTGCGCTTCGGGGCAAGGGACTGCGGCTCGGCATAGGGGTTGGCCGCGGGCGGCGCGCCGTAGGGCTGGCCGTAGTAATACGGCGCGTTGACCGGCGGATAGCCCGGATCCTGCTGCGGCGGGAACTGCTGCCCGAGGTTCTCGGGCTGCGCCGGCGTCTGCGGGATCTCGGGCTGAGCCGGCGTCTGCGGGATCTCGGGCTGAGCCGGCGTCTGCGGAGGCTCCGGCTGGGTCAGCGGAGCGCCGCAGGCGGTGCAGAACTTGCTGCTATCCGGATTTTCTGCGTTACATTTTGGGCAAAACATTTCATTTTCCTCCTTATTGTTGAATTATTGAACATATTTCTGCGTCAGCACGTCGACCATGCCGCGCGTGGTCAGGCGCAGCGCGGGGATGACGGGCAGCGACATGAACGAAAGGGTCATAAAGGGGTCGACGCCCCGGTTGACGCCGAGGGAGAAGGCCGTCTCCTTCGCCGCCTCCAGCGCGGCGTTCACCTCTGTCAGCTCGGATTGGCTCATCAGCCCCGCGATCTCCAGCACGACCTCGCCGCGCACCGCGCCGTCCTCGACGACCACGATGCCGCCGCGATTTTCCACCACGCGGTTGACCGCCGCCGCCAGATCGGCGTCGTTCGTGCCGACGGCGATGATGTTGTGAGAATCGTGAGAGATGGACGTGGCCACCGCGCCGCGCTTGAGGCCGTAGCCCTGCAGGAAGCCCAGACCGATGTGGCCGGTGTGCTTATGGCGCTCGACGACGGCGATCTTGAGCAGGTCACGCTCCGGATCGACGGCGTCGGCAAAGCCGTTGTTGGTCGAGACGATCTCGCCGGGCACCATGCCGATCACGGCGTGGCGCTTGCCGTCGGAAAAATCCTCGGGGCGCAGGCGCGCCACGCGGAAGGTGTCGCGCGCCTCGGCGCTCAGCTCCTGCGACGGCTCGGAGGCCGAGAACGGGCAGACCGCGCCGTTTTCATAGATGATGCGTCCGTCCTTGACGACCGTCTGCACCTCAAAATGCTCGAACGAGTCGATCACCGCGAAGTCCGCGCGGTAGCCGGGCGCGATCGCGCCGTGCTCCGTCAGGCCGAAGTACTGCGCGGTGTTCCGCGTGGCCGCCGTGACCGCCGTGATGGGGTCGACGCCGCGCGCAATCGCTTTTTTGATGATATAGTCGATGTGACCCAGCTTCAGCAGGTCGACGGGGTGCTTGTCGTCGGTGCAGAGCATACAGCGCTCCGCCCCCGGCTGCTTGAGCAGCTCGACCAGCGCCTCGAGATTTTTGGCGGCCGTGCCGTCCCGGATCATGATATACTGACCGGCGCGCAGCTTCTGCCGGGCGTCGTCGAGCGCGAAGCACTCGTGGTCGGAGCGGACGCCTGCCGCCGCATAGGCCTGCAGCTCGCCGCCGCAAAGCCCCGGCGCGTGGCCGTCGATCCGCTTGCCGTGCAGCCGCGCCGCGGCCAGCTTGGCCAGAACCGCCTCGTCCGCAGCGCAGACGCCGACGTAGTTCATCATCTCGGCCAGCCCCAGCACGCGCGGGTGGGCATAGAAGCGGTCAATGGCGAACCAGTCCAGCTCCGCGCCCGACTCGTCAAGCGGCGTGGCCGGAACGCAGCTCGGGAGCATAAAAAACACGTCGATCGGCAGGCGCTCCGTCGCCTCGAGCATGTATTCGATGCCGTCTGTGCCCATGACGTTCGTGATCTCGTGCGGGTCGGTGACCACCGCCGTGGTGCCGTGCGGCACGACCGCCCGCGCAAACTCACGCGGAACGGACAGCGACGATTCGATGTGGATGTGCGCATCTAAAAAGCCCGGACAGACGAGCTTGCCGGAGACGTCCAGCTCCCGCTCCCCCTCGTAGTGCCCGATGCCCGCGACCCGGCCGCACGCGACGGCGATGTCGCCCGAGCAAAGCTCGTGGGTGAACACGTTGACATAGCGCGCGTTTTTGAGCACCAGCTCGGCGCGTCTGCGCCCGGTCGCCGTGTCGACCAAGAGCCGCTCCTCCTCGATTTTTTGCCGGAGTGCAACGTGGTTTGATCCCAGTTTCCCAGCCATGCTTGCTGTCTCCTTTCCCTTCTCGCCTGTTTTTTTCAGTATATCATAAAAGCGCCCGTTTTTCCAGCACCAAAGTGAATAAAATATTCCGACGTGTTTTTTTCGGTTGCTCAGAGCGTCCGCGCGTGGTATAATAGACCCGCTCGGGCGCAGCCGCGCCCGGCTCGGGAGGCGATCATGAAAACACTGTTACATATCTGCTGCGCGCCCTGCGCCAACATGTGCATCGACGCGCTGCGTCAGGAGGGCGCCGAGCTGACCGGCTTCTGGTACAATCCGAACATCCATCCCTTCACGGAATACCGCGCGCGGCGCAACTGCCTGCGCGAATATGCCGCGTCGGTCGGGCTGCCGCTGCTCGAGCGCGACGAATACGCCCTGCGTCCCTTCGTCCGCGCCGTGGCGGACGATCTGTCCGGCCGCTGCGTCAGGTGCTATGAGCTCCGCCTGTTCGCCGCCGCCGAGGCCGCCGCCGCGGGCGGCTTCGACAGCTTCACCTCGTCGCTCTTCATCAGCCCCTATCAGCAGCACGAGCTGATGCGCGAGGTGGCCGAGCGCGCCGCCGAGGAATTTCACGTGCGGTTCCTCTACCGCGACTTCCGGCCGCTGTTCCGCGCCGGGCAGGAGCGCGCCCGCGAGTTGGGGCTTTATATCCAGAAATACTGCGGGTGCGTCTTCTCCGAGGAGGAGCGCTATCTCAAGCCAAGCAAGCGCATTCCATAAAAAGCATCCCTGTGCCAAGCTCGGGCACAGGGATGTTTTTTACTGCTCAGCCGGGGGCGATCGCTTCGGAGGCTTCTTGGGAAGCTCTGATTAAATCGGCTGCGGCGCTCAGCGGGTCTTTTGCCCCAACTTTTCGGTTTGAAAATCTTGAAATACACAAAGTATTCCTGCAATTTCCAAACCTCAATTTGGAACAAAATCCCTCGCTGACCACTCTTGCGATTGAATCAGAGCTTCCCTTGCTTTGCTATTTGCTTTTGCGGCGCGCGCCGAAGAGCAGCATCCCGATCACGACCGAGAACGGCACAGCGAGAATGACGCCGATCGAGCTTGACAGCGCCTGCACCATCTCCACGGACAGGAAGGTCGTGGACATGAGCTGCACCCACGACGGCTCCATGGAGGTGTAGTAAATGATCATGGCAAACGAGCCGCCGACGAGCGCGAGGATCAGGGTGTTGGTCATCGTGCCGACCATATCGCGGCCGATGTTCATGCCGGATTTGAAGAGCTGCCGCCGGGTCAGGCTCGGGTTGACGGCGATCAGCTCGTTCATGGCCGAGCTGATGCTCATGGCGACGTCGTTGACCGCGCCGAGCGCCGCCAGCAGGATGCCGCCGACGAGCAGATCGGCCAGACGAATCGCGTGCGCCGGATCCTGCGTCTGCCGGAGCTGGAGCAGCGGCTCGACCGTCGGCACGGCGACATACATTTTATAGCCGTCGATGCGCAAGAGCCAACAGGCAAGCTTGCCGAACAGCATGGCCAGCGCCACGCCCGCGATCGTGCCGAAAATGGCGCAGACGGTCTTGCGGTTGACGCCGCCGAGCACGACGAAGGTGATGACCGTGACGAACGAGCACAGCGCCAGCACCGTCGGGAGCGTCGGCCAGCCGTTGAGCAGCAGCGGGATCAGGATCACGAACACGCAGAGGATCGTCAGTCCCAGCCCCAGCAGGGACTTCGCGCCGACCTTGCCGCCGACCAGAATGGTCACGAGCAGGAACAGCAGAACGATCACGGCCAGCGGCACGGTGCGGTCATAATCCTGCAAGACGACGTTTTCGACCTTGCCGTCCGTGAGGGAGAACGCAACGGTGACCGTGTCGCCCTCCTTCAAAACCGTGCCGTAAAGATAGCTCAGGTTGTTCGTCAGCGAGAATTCCTGCCCCTTATAGTCGCCGGTGGTCAGCCGAACCGTCAGCTCCTGCTTGCCGACCGGGACGTCTTCCATCTGCTGGTCGCCCCGATAGGCGCCGCCGGTGATTTCGACGACCTTCGCCTTTTCATAGATCACGCCGGAGCGTTCGGCCGACTGCGGGGTAGCTTGCGTCTTCTGCGCCTGCGCATAGCCGCCGAGGAAGATCAGGCCGCACAGCAGCAGGATGAGCGCCGAGCGCATCATATTCAGCGAGCTGCGCTTCTTCTGCTCCAGCGGAGAGGCCGGGGCGGGCGCAGTCTGCCTGCCGGATCTTTTCGGCTCGGCCGGCAGCTCCTGCGCGGCGAGTCTGCGGTCGCGCAGCGCCAGCAGCGCCAGCGTCACGCCGCCGAGGGCGACGCAGACGCTGCACAGCAGCGCGAGAATATGGAAGGTTTCGGCCGCGCAGCTCACCGCGGTCAGCGCAACGCCCCCGAGGGCAAACGCCGCGCCCATGATCAGATAGGCCAAGGTGCGGCCGGCAATTTTTTGTTTCATGTCGGTTCCTCCTGTCAGAAGCCCGCGATTTGTTCGTCCATCGCGGCAAAAAAGCGGGAGAGATGAATGCCGTCGGCCAGCGCGTGGTGCGCCGTCAGGTTCACCGGCAGCAGGCTGCGGCCGTTCTGCTCCGTGATGCCGCCGAAGCTGATGCGGACGTTGCTGTCCGGCGGCTCGGGCACGGGCAGCGACAGCGACGAGAACGGCAGCCACGGCAGCGCCGTCACGAAGAAGAGCTGCGCCGCGTCGGCGCCGTCGGTCAGCAAGGCGGCGCGCTTGGCGCGCTCCGTCTCCGCCTGCGCATAGGGCAGAAATTCGCCGAACGGCTTTTCGCAGTCGAGCGTGCAGTAGCAATAGCTCCCGTTCGGCAGGGCGACGGTATGCGAGCTGAGGCAGCGGTCATATTCGACCACGCGCTCGCCCTCGAAGCGCCGCCGAAGCTCGGGCACGGCGTTGGCCGCGCGGACGGCGCACCAGAGATAGCTCAGGAACAGCGGCGTGCCGCGCTCGCGCAGACGCGTGATGTCCACCGGCACGGTGACGGAGACATAGGGGTTGCGAAAATTGCGGAAGTAATCAAACTGCGCCCTGCGCGGGTCGTTCGACAGGTCGAGCAGCCGCTTCATTGCAGACAGCCCGCGGCTCTGCGCAGGCGCTCCTCCGTGCGCTCGGCGCCGAGCAGCTGCATGACGGTGTAGAGGTCGGGCGAGCTGCTCCGGCCGGTCACGGCCACGCGCAGGAAGCCCGAGACATCCGCGACCGAGCCGGGATAGGCCTCCGGGCTTGCGCGATATGCCTTCATATCCGCAGCGAAGCCGATCTCGGCCGTGACGGCCTTGACCTTGTCGAACCACGCGTTTGCGTCGTCGGCCGGGTCATAGACGGCGAGGAATTTTTCCAGCGCGGAGCGGACGACCGCCGGGTCAAACCGCGCGTCAAAGCCCTCGGAGGCAAACAGCTCGTCATAGAAGAAGCTCATATACGGCCGGACGTCCTTCCACGTGGCCAGATCCTTGCGGGGCTTCTTGCCGCCGCGGCCGATGGACAAAATGGCCTTGGCATAGTCCGGGTCGCGGCGCAGCAGCGCGGCGAATTCCGGGTCGAACTCGTCGGCGTATTCCAGCGCCAGCGTATAGACCGTCCCGGCGTCGAGCTTGGCGATCTCGTTCTTTGAGACGTCGCAGAGCTTGGCATAGTCGAACAGTGCGCCGGCCGGATTGAGCTTTTTATAGGAGAATTTGAAGCTGTCGCTGTCGGCCGTCGGATTGGCGCGCCGCCAGTCCTCGTAGTTCGAGTTCAGCAGCGTCATGACGTATTCATAGACCGCGCGGACCGGGAAGCCCTCGGCCTTGTAATAGGTCAGCGCCAGCTCCGGATCCTTGCGCTTGGAGAGCTTGCGCTTGGACGTGCCGTCCATCTTCATCAGCGGGCCGATGTGGACGTATTTCGGGATCTTGAAGCCCAGCGCCCGGAAGAGCTGCAAATGGAACGGCAGGCTCGGCAGCCATTCGTCGCCGCGCACCACATGGGTCGTGCGCATCAGGTGATCGTCCACCGCGTGGGCAAAATGGTAGGTCGGAATGCCGTCGGATTTGAGCAGCACCTGATCGATGTCGTTCTCCGTGACCGTCAGCGTGCCCTTGACCAGATCGTTATATTTGAATTTGTTCTCGATCGAGCCGGTCGAGCGGAAGCGCAGCACCCACGGCTTTCCGGCGTCCAGCGCCGCCTGAATGTCCTCGAGCGGGCGGTCGCGCCAGACGGCATAGCTGCCGTAATAGCCGAAGTTGACCTTCTTTTCCTCCTGCTCGGCGCGCATGGCCGTCAGCTCCTCCTCCGTGCAGAAGCACGGGTAGGCGTCGCCCTGCTCAACGAGCTTTTTGGCATAGACGTGATAGATCGCCGCGCGCCGGCGCTGGCGGTACGGGCCGTAGGCGCCGTTGTCGCCGTCGATCGTCGCGCCCTCGTCAAAGACGATGCCGTAATGCTGCAGGGTGTTGATGAGCACCTCGACCGCGCCGGGCACCTCGCGCTTGGCGTCGGTGTCCTCCACGCGCAGGAAGAGCACGCCGCCGGACTGATGCGCCATGCGCTCGGCGACCAGCCCCTGAACCAGATTTCCGAGATGCACGAAGCCCGTCGGAGACGGCGCCATGCGCGTCACGACCGCGCCCTCGGGCAGCTCGCGCTGCGGATAGCGCGCCTCAAGCGCGTCCGGCGTCTCGGTCACGTCCGGGAAGAGTAAATTTGCAAGAGCAATGGTATCCATAAGCCTCCACCTCATGATTCAACTCAAAATTCGTCAGTTTATTATACCACCAAAAGTCGATCTCTGTCAATGACGGAAATGGCGCGACCCGCAGGAGGCCGCGCCATGCCGTTCTTGATGCTATTGCTCGGGAAAGCGCACCGTCACGGTCGTTCCCACGCCCGGCTTGCTCTCGAGCCGGATGACGCCGCGATGATACTGCACGGCGTGCTTGACGATGGACAGCCCCAGCCCGGTGCCGCCGGAGGCCTTTGAGCGGCTCTTGTCGACGCGGTAGAAGCGCTCAAAAACGTGCTCCTGCTGCTCCGGGGCGATGCCGATGCCGTCGTCGGCCACGCGGACGACCGCCTCCCTGCCCTCCGTTCCGACCGTGATGCGGACGCCGCCGCCCGCGCGGTTGTATTTCACGGCGTTGTCCGCCAGATTATAGACGATCTCGTAGAGCAGGCGGTGCACGCCGCTTATCCGCGCGCCGCTTCCCTCCGCGCTCAGGCTGACGCGCTTCTCCGCCGCCGCAGGCGAAAGATTCGTGCAGACCTCCTGCGCGATGTCGAGCAGATCGACCGTCTCGACCGGCAGAGCGACGTCCTCGTCGAGCTGAGACAGGCGGATGATGTCGTCAATGAGCGCGACCAGCCGCGCCGCCTCCTGCCGGATGTGGCCGATGAAGCGCGGCATGTCCTCGGGCTTCACCATGCCGTTTTCGATCAGCTCGGCGCTGCCGATGATGCCCTGCAGGGGCGTTTTCAGCTCGTGCGAGACGTTCGCCGTGAATTCGCGGCGGCTGCGCTCGGCGTGCTCCTGCTCCGTCACGTCGAAGGTCAGGATCACCGCGCCCAGCGGCTCGCCTGCCGACTCGATGCGGCTGATGTCAAACTGGTATTCCCGGCCGCCGCGCTCGGCGCGCACCTCGCTGTGCCCGCCGTCATAGGCCGCGCGGATCGCCATGCTGAGATCGTGGCTGCGGTCGACGCTGACGAAATCCCTGCCGACCGCGCCCGCGTCCGTTCCGAAGACCTGCTGCGCTGCGGGATTGATGCTCAGAACCGTCTCCTCGTTGTCGAGCAGGACGAGTCCCTCGTTCATATTCGCCGTGATCTGCATGAATTCGTCCGTGCGCTGCTGCAATTTGGAGAGCTGATGCCGGATCTCCTGATGCTGATGCTCGATGCGGTTGAGCAGGGGCGAAAGCTCGGGATACGTCTCGTTTTCCAGCGGCTTTTCCAGATCCAGCTCGTTGAGCGGCTCGACAATGTGGTGCGACAGCCGTCTGGCAAGCACCGCCGAGAACACGAGCGCCAGCAGCAGCACGAGCAGGATCGGCTGCAAAATTCCAAGCAGCACGGCGCCGACCGTTGCGTAGCGCACGGAGATGCGCAGCACCGTGCCGTCGTCCAGCCGCTCGGCGTAGTAGCTCGTTTTTTCCGTGAGCGTTTTGGAATAGCGCGTGCTCTCGCCGCGCCCGGTCTTCAGCGCCTCCTGCACCTCCTCGCGCCCGGCGTGGTTTTCCATCGTCTCGGCGGCGGCCTGCGTGTCGCAGAGCACGGTGCCGTCGGCGGCGACCCACGTCAGGCGGTAGCCGTCGGTCTTGATCTGCTTGAGATAGTCCTTGCCGTAGCGCTCCACCGAGACGGACGCCAGCTCCAGCTCATCGGTGAGCTGCCGCTCCTGAATGCTGCCGTAGTATTCATAAAACACCGCCAGCAGCAGCACGGCGCTGACGAGCAGCACCGCCGCGGCAACGGCGAAGCTCGATCGAAAAATTTTACCTGTCATTTCCGACCTCCAATCGATAGCCCACGCCGCGCACGGTGCGGATTCTCTCGCCCGCGCTGCCGAGCTTCTGGCGCAGGGTGCGGATGTGCATATCCACCGTGCGCGATTCCACGCAGTAATCCATGCCCCAGACCTCGCTGAACAGGCGGTCGCGCGTGAAGGCGACGCCCGGATTGCGCAGGAAGAGGCACAAAAGCTCAAATTCCTTGTACGTCAGCGTCACGCCGACACCCTTCACGCTGACGCGATGCTCCTGAAGATCGACCGTGATGTCGCCGGCCGAAAGGAGCTGCTTCGGCGTTTTCGGCTTGCAGCGCCGCAGCACCGCCCGCACGCAGGAGACGAACTCCATCACGCCGAAGGGCTTGGTGAGGTAATAATCCGCGCCGAGATCCAGCCCCTGAATTTTGTCGTATTCCGCGCCCTTGGCCGTCGCCATCACGACGGGCAGGTCGCTCAGCTCCGGATCGGCGCGCAGCCGCCGCAGCAGCTCGATGCCGTCGATACCCGGCAGCATCACGTCCAGAACGACCAGCTCCGGGCGCTCCGTTTGCAGCGCCTGCCAGAAGGCTGCGCCGTCTGCAAAGCCGTGCGCCTCCAGCCCCGTCGAGCGCAGGGCGTACACCTCAATATCGCGAATGCTGGCATCGTCCTCGACACACCAGATCATGCTTTACCCCTCCCGGTGAACGCCGGTCACGGAGAAGATCACCCACTGTGCGATGTTCACGGCGTGATCCCCGATGCGTTCAAAATATTTGGCGACGATCATCAGGTCAATGGCATATTCGCCGTCGAGCGGATTTTCCGCGATCTTGCGGATCAGCTCCTGCTTGACCTCGTCGAAGCACCGGTCGACGGTATCGTCGTCTCCGATGACCTTCTCAGCCAACATTATATCATGTTTTACGAATGCATCAACACTTTCCGTGACCATTTTAATGGTCGCGGACGCCATTTTTTCGATCAGCGGGTCGCGCCCCTCGGCATGACCCTCCAAAAAGCCGACGATCTCGGCAATGTCCTCGGCCTGATCGCCGATGCGCTCCATATCGGTTATCATTTTCAGCGCGGCGGAGATCTGGCGCAGGTCGCGCGCCACGGGCTGCTGCTGCAGCAGCAGCTTCAGGCAGAGCGACTCGATCTCGCGCTCCTTGCGGTCGATCTCGCTGTCGAGCGGCGCGACCTGCGCGGCCAGACGGCGGTCGGCGGCGCCGAGCGCCTTGGCGGCCTTGGCGATGGCCTCCTCGCACAGCGCGCCCATTTCGATCAGCTCCCGGTTGAGCAGCGCGAGCTGCTCGTCAAATCGACTTCTCATCAGCCGAACCTCCCTGTGATATAATCCTCCGTCCGCTTGTCGGCCGGGGCGGAGAAGAGCTTCTCCGTGCCGTCGCATTCGATCAGCTCGCCGAGCAGGAAGAACGCCGTCCGGTCGGAGATGCGCACGGCCTGCTGCATATTGTGCGTGACGATGACGATGGTGTACGTTTTCTTCAGCTCGGCAGCCAGCTCCTCGATCTTCGAGGTGGAGATCGGGTCGAGCGCGCTCGTCGGCTCGTCCATGAGCAGCACCCTCGGCTCGACGGCCAGCGCCCGCGCGATGCACAGGCGCTGCTGCTGCCCGCCGGAGAGGCCGAGCGCGTTTTTCCTGAGCCGATCCTTGACCTCGTCCCAGATCGCCGCGCCGCGCAGCGACCGCTCGACGAGGTCGTCGAGCTTGGCGCGGTTGCGCACGCCGTGGGTGCGCGGGCCGTAGGCAACGTTGTCATAGATGCTCATGGGGAAGGGGTTCGGCTTTTGAAACACCATGCCGATGGCGCGGCGCAGCTCGTTGACGTCGACGCCCGGTGCATAAATATCCTGCCCGTCGTAGCGCACCTCGCCGGTGATCTTCACACCGGGGATCAGGTCGTTCATGCGGTCGAGCGTCTTCAGAAAGGTCGACTTGCCGCAGCCGGACGGGCCGATGAGCGCCGTGATGCTCTTTTCGGGGATATCCAGATTGATGTCGTGCAGCGCCTGATGCGCGCCGTACCAGAGGTTCAGGTTTTTCACCGAGATCAAATCGTTCATAAGCGCTTCTTCCTCTTGAAATAGCTGCCGACGAGGGTCGCAGCGAGATTGATGAGCAGGGTCAGGAGTATCAGCAGCGCGGCGATCGCGAAGGCCACGCCGAATTCGCCCTGCTCCTTGGCGTAAAAGTACAGCGCGACGGTCAGCGTCGAGCCGGCGCTCGTCAGGCCGTCGAAGATGCCGTTGACCGCATGGGCAAAGCCCGCCGTGAACAGCAGCGCCGCCGATTCGCCGAGGATGCGTCCGACCGACAAAATGCAGCCGGTCAGGATGCCGTCGACGCAGCCGGGCAGGACGAGCGTGCGGATCGTGCGCCACTTGCCCGCTCCGAGGCCGAAGGCGCCCTCGCGGTAGCTCTGCGGCACGGTCTTGAGGCTCTCCTGCGTCGTGCGCATGACGGTCGGCAGGTTCATGATGACGAGCGTCAGCGCGCCGGCCAGCAGCGAGGTCTGCATCCCCAGAAACTGGCAGAAGAACAGCATCCCGACAAGGCCGTAGATGATCGAAGGGATGCCGGAGAGCGTCTCGGCAGCGTATTCGATGGCCGCGATGAGGCGGCGGTTCGTGGCATATTCGGTCAGATAGACCGCCGCGCCCACGCCGAGCGGCAGGACGACCACGAGCGTCGCCATCACGATATAGAGCGTGTTGAGCAGGTCGGGCAGGATGCCGATCTCGCCCGTGAGATAGCTCGGCGCGGTGGACAGCAGCCTCCACGAGAGGTTCGGCAGCCCCTTGGCCAGCACATAGATCACGAGGAAGAGCGCCAGCGCCGCGCTCAGCCCGGCGGCCAGACCCATCAGCGCCCGCATCACGACCGCGTAGCATGTTCTTTTTCGACTTGTTTTCTGCATCCTTACCGCCCCTTATCGCGTTTCAGGAAGAAATTCAGCGTCGCGTTGATGAGCATGATGAACAGGAACAGCACCAGCGCAATGGAAAACAGCGCCTGCCGCTGCAATCCGCCGGAATAGGACATTTCGCTTGCAATGGCCGTGGTCAGGAAGCGCACGCTGCGGAACAGGCCGGGCATATTCGCCACGTTGCCGGAGACCATCATCACGGCCATGGCCTCGCCGATGGCGCGGCCGACGCCGAGCACGACGGCGGCGGCGATGCCGCTCTTGGCCGCCGGGACGGACACGCGGAAATACGTCTCGATCGGCGTGGCGCCGAGGGCGAGCGAGGCGTCCTCGTATTCCGCGGGGACGGCCTCAAGCGCCGTGACGGACACCTTGATGATCGACGGCAGGATCATGATTGCCAGCACGATCATCGCTGCCAGCAGGCTCGCGCCGTCGGCGAGGCCGAACAGCCTGCGGATGCCGGGCACAAGGATCAGCATACCCACGAGGCCGTAAACGACCGACGGGATGCCCGCCAGCAGGCTGACGGCGGCCTCCATCACGCTTTTGACGCGCTTGGGCGCGAGCTTCGCCAGATAGACCGCCGTCAGGAAGCCGACCGGCACGCCCAGCACGATCGCGCCCGCCGTGCCGTAGACGCTCGTCAGCAGGAAGGGCAGGATGCCGTACTGCGGCCGGGCGGCCGTGGCCGCCCATGTCTTTCCGAACAGAAACCTCGTCAGGCCGATCTCGCCGATGGCCGGAATGCCCGCGACGATCAGATAGATCGAGATCAGCAGCACGCAGCCGACCGTGATGAGACCGAGCACGAGGAAGACCCCGTGGACGGCGTTCTCAAACGCGCGCTTTTTCATTGCGTCAGCCGTTCGCCGCGACGGCGCCGGCCTGCGCGATCAGCGGAGCGGCCTCCTTGGACGTGGCGTAGTCGAAGAATTTCTGCGCCTCCTCGCTCAGCGCCGTGCCGGTCTTGGTGACAAGGACGAACGGACGCTGGATGACGTAGCTGCCGTCGAGCACGGTCTGCTCGCTCGGGGCGACGCCGCCGACGGTCAGCGCCTTGACGGTGTCCTTGAGGGCGGCCAGAGAGGCGTAGCCGATGGCGTTCGGGTTCTGCGAGACGGTCGTGATGACGTCGCCGGTGGAGGTCAGCTCCTGACGGTATTGGCATTTTTCCTTCGCATCGGTGATGGACTCGAAGCCGTCGCGCGTGCCGCTGCCGGCCTCGCGGCCGATCAGGACGATCTCGCCGTCGTTGCCGCCGACGTCCTTCCAGTTCGTGATCTCGCCGGTGTAGATCTTTGCGATCGTCTCAAGGTCGAGATCCGCGACGGGGTTTTCCGGGTTGACGATCATGGCGATGCCGTCGTAGGCCAGCACCGTCTCGGTCAGGCCGGAGGCCTTCTCCTCGTCCTTCAGCGCGCGGCTGGACAGGCCGATGTCGCAGCGCCCCTCGCTGACAGCCTGAATGCCGGAGCCGGAGCCGGTCGGGTTATAGGTGAAGCTCACGCCGTCGTTTTGCTGCATGAAGGCCTCGCCCAGCGCGCCGATGACCTTTTCCATGGAGGTCGAGCCGTCGGTCGAGACGGCCTTGGCGGATTTTGCGCCGCAGCCGGTCAGCAGCGCCGCAAGGACGCCGGCCGCCGCACACAGGCCGATGAGTTTCTTTGTCAGCTTTTTCATAATTTTTAACTCCTTTCATTCCTTCAGCCGAGCCGGATCGCCCGGCTTTCTTTTTTCGTCCTTATCATAGCCCGCCCATGTAAAAACCGAAATCCGCCTTGTGTAAAAAGAACGTAAAATTTGCGGCCGTGGACGTCCTCCGGCGCACGGCTCCGGCCGTCCCCTCACCCCGCGCACCGTCTTATGCAGGATCTGACGCCGTTTCGCCTCATTTTGCCTTCCCCGGCGCCTGACCACGACGCAAAAACGCCCCCTGTCTGCGTGACAGGGGGCGTTTGCTATGATAGCCGAATTGGATGAACCGCCCGAAGGCCTTTCATTCGGCTATCGGGACGGCGCGTCAGATCTCCATGATGACCGGCAGAATCATCGGGTTGCGCTTGGTGTTGCGGAACAGGAACTGTCCCAGATCGTTTTTAATGGTCGTTTTGACGGTCGCCCAGTCGGAGATGCGGCGGGCGCGGCAATTCTCGAGCGAGCGCGAGGTGATCATGCGCATGGCCTCCATCAGATCCTCGTTGTCCTTCTGATAGACGAAGCCGCGCGTGATGATGTCCGGGCCGGAGAGCACGGAGCCGTCCTCGCTCGAAAGATTCACGCACACGACGATCATGCCGTCCTGCGCAAGATGCTTGCGGTCGCGCAGGACAACGCTGCCGACGTCGCCGACGCCGGTGCCGTCGACCAGAATTTTTCCGGCCGGAACGGTGTCGCCCAGTCTGCACGTCTTTCGGGTGCAGTCGATGACTCTGCCGAGGTCGGCAATGAGGATATTTTTCGGGTTCATGCCCATTTCGCGCGCCAGCGCGGCGTGCTTTTGCAGGTGGCGCTGCTCGCCGTGCACGGGGATGAAGTAGCGCGGCTTGGTCAGCGCGTGGATGATCTTCAGCTCCTCCTGACAGGCGTGGCCGGAGACATGCAGCCCCTCGAGCCGGTCATAGATGACCTCCGCGCCCTTGCGGTAAAGCTCGTTGATGATGCGCGAGACGGATTTCTCGTTGCCCGGAATGGCCGAGGCCGAGATGAGGATCTTGTCGCCGGGCTGGATCTCGATCTGCTTGTGGCCGGAGAAGGCCATGCGGTACAGCGCGGACATGTTCTCGCCCTGCGAGCCGGTCGAGACGATGACAATTTTGTCCTTGGGCAGCGATTTGATCTGGTTGATGTCGACCAGCGTGCCCTCCGGGATGTGCAGATAGCCCAGCTCCGTGGCGACCTTGAGAATGTTCTCCATGCTGCGCCCGGTCACGGCGACCTTGCGGCCGTAGCGGTGCGCAAGGGAGAACACGGTCTGGATGCGGTGCATATTCGAGGCGAAGGTCGTCACGATGATGCGGCTGCGGCAGCGCATAAAGTGCCGGTCGAGGTTGTTGAAGACGACCGATTCCGACGGTGTGTAGCCCTGCCGCTCGACGTTCGTCGAGTCCATCAGAAGGGCATAGACGCCCTCCTTGCCCAGCATCCCGAAGCGCCCGAGGTCGGTCATGCCGTCCTCGGCGGTGGGGTCGATCTTAAAGTCGCCGGTCATGATGACCGTTCCGACCGGCGTGCGGATGGCGAAGGCGACCGCGTCGGCGATCGAGTGGTTCACGTGGATGAACTCGACCGTGAAGCAGCCTGCCTTGACCACGTCGCCGGGGTGGTGCGTGACCATTTTTGTTTTTTCGAGCAGGCCGTGCTCCTCGAGCTTGAGCTTGATGAGCCCGAGCGTCAGCGGCGTGGCGTGCACGGGCGCGTTGACCGCCTGCAGAACGTAGGGCAGCGCGCCGATGTGATCCTCGTGGCCGTGCGTGATGAAAAATCCGCGCAGCTTGTTCTGATTTTTTGCAAGATAGGTAACGTCGGGGATGACCAGATCCACGCCGTACATATCGTCCTCCGGGAAACCGAGCCCGCAGTCGACGACGATCATGTCCTTGCCGTATTCCAGCACGGTCATGTTCTTGCCGATCTCGTTCAGGCCGCCCAGCGGAATGATTCTAAGTTTATCTGCCAATGTAACAACTCCTTTGCGCGGAAAAGCCCGCAATGGCCGGGCTTTTCCGGGATCTCGGCCGCGCGGCGCCGCTTTGAAGCGGGCGGCGCGGGCGGCGAAATATGTAATATCGTATTGATCGGTTTTTGGGGGAAGTCGGCGCGCCGCTTCTGCCCGGTCTGCGCGGCGCCGCGATGCGGCCGAGGCCTGCGCGCCGGAAATGCGAGGCCGTCCGAAAAGAAAAACAGGAGGGCAAAACCCGCCGGAAATTTGCCCTGCCGATCATCCCGTACACTTTAGTATATCACAGATTTTGGGGAAAGTATACAACTTTTTGTAAACACTGTGTGATTCATCGCCGTTTCATGCCTAAAATTGGAGCGGAACGGGAAATTTTTGCATAATTTTCAGCGCGCGGCGCATCCTATCCGCGAACGTACCGGGGCGCGCCCCGGGAATTCAGGATTTTTCACGGAGGAATCACAATGAAACATCTTCTTCGATTCGCGCTGCTTCTTCTGACCGTGAGCGCGGCGCTCGGCGGGCTTTGCTTTGCTGCCGACGGCGAGACGCTCTACACCGACGCCTACTGCTTCTCCGAGGCGGATTTCGACGCGCCGCAGCTCTCCGAGCTCAACGGCATCCTTGTCACGGCCGTGCCCGAGCCGGCGCTCGCGCAGGTTCGCCTCGGCAGCCGACTGCTCCGCGCCGGGGACGTTTTGCCCGTCGGCGACCTGTCGCGTCTGCGTCTGCTCCCGGCCTGCGCCGAAAGCTGCGACGCCGTTTTCCGCTATCAGCCCATCTGCGGCCACGCGCTGGGCGAGGAGGTCGCCCTGACCGTGCGCATCCAATCCGGCCGGAACGAGCGCCCCACGGCGGAGAATTATGAGCTCGAGACCTATAAAAACATCGCCAACGACGGCCGGCTGACCGGCGTCGACCCGGAGCAGGCATCGCTGACCTTCCGGCTGGTCGACCCGCCCAAGCGCGGCACGGTCGAGCTGAATTCGGACGGCACCTTTGTCTATACGCCCGCGAAAAACAAGGTCGGCGAGGACAGCTTCACCTTTACCGTCAGCGACGAGGCCGGGAACGTCTCCGCTCCGGCGACGGTGCGCGTGCGCATCCTCAAGCCGACCGAAGAGATGACCTATGCCGACGTTCTCTCGACGGACGCCTTTGAGGCGGCGTGGATGCTGGAGCAGGGGCTTGACGGTGGACGGAGCATCGGCGGCGTGAGCTGCTTCTGCCCGGAGGACACGGTCAGCCGCGCCGATTTTCTGGTCATGCTGATGAAGCTCAGCGCCATCCGTCCGGACGAGAGCGGAATGACCGGCTTCTGCGACACGGACAGCCTGCCCGAGTGGCAGCGGCAATATCTCGCCGCCGCCTTCCGCAGAGCGCTGGTGCGCGGCGAGCGCAGCGGCGAGGCGCTGTGCTTCCGGCCGAATGACGCCGTCACGCCGCAGGAGGCGGCGGTCATGGTGCAAAGCGTCCTGCGTCTGCCCGTGAGCGCGGCGTCTCTGCCCGAGACGCTCCCGGTCTGGTCGGCCGACTCCGTGCAGGCGCTGCGCGAGGCAGGGCTGAGCCTGCGCACCGACGACGTGCCGCTGCGCCGCGTTGAGGTCGCCAAGCTGCTCTATCAAGCCCGTCAGCTTCTGCAGACCGGCGCCCGATAAGCGGCCGGCCCGCGTAAAAATGACCCGCCCCGGCCGATGTCGTGCGCTTGATGACATTGGCCGCCTCGGCGGATCATTTTTTTGCTATGCAAAAGCATCGCAGAATAAAGGAACCTCTGATTCCTCTCCCCTGCGGGGCGACCGGACGGGAAGCCCAAGGGCTTCCTGCACCCGGCGCTTGCGCATTTTCGTGGCGCAGGGCGCTCACGCATGAAGCCTTATGCGCCGAGGCGAAAGGGGTGGCGCTCCGGCTCAGAGCCCCAAGCCCTTTTGCAGGTTCACGACGAAGTCCTGCACGTTCGTGACGATGCCGCGGGCGGAGAGGCTTCCGCGGTCGGCAAGCTTATTAACGACGAATTCCGACACGTCGACGCAGTAGAAATAGATCTGCCGCACGGTGCCGTCGGGCAGGACGCGATAGGACGGCGTCATGTTGCCCGTGGCGATCGTGTGCAGCATGGTGGCCATGCAGATGACGGTCGTTGCGCCGCGGATCTGGTTGCGCATGGCGTCCTGCGCCTCGTAGACGTTGCCGTAGACCGGGGGAAGCGGGCCGTCGTCGCGGATGGAGCCGCCGAGGACATAGGGAACGCCGCATTTCTCACAGCTATAAATAATGCCATTATCGATATGTTCATTATCGATAAATTTCCGGATGCTGCCGTGGTATCGGACGCGGTTGATGAGGTCGAGGTGGTTATAGTGCCCGTTGGGCATGGATTTTTGGGTATAAATATCCTGCCCGAGGGCGGTTTTGAGGTAAGCGCCCTCGAGATCGTGAGTGGCGAGGGCGTTGCCGGCCAAGACGGCGTGGACGTAGCCGTTTTCGATCAGCTTCGACATGGCGCGCCGGGCGTCGGCGTCGAAGGCAAAGGCCGGACCCATGACCCAGACGATCTTGCCGTGGTCGCGCTCGTATTTCAGCAGCTCGTAAAGCTCGTCGTAATCGCGGGAAAACGCGGTTTCGCGGCTGCGGTTCTGACGGAAGGCGAAGGCGTCCTTTTGCTCCGTCTCCTCGCGGAAGCCGTCGGTGTGCATGAAGATGCCGTCCTCGCAATTCTCGGTGCGGCCGGTGACGACGAGGTCGCCCTTTTTCAGCAGGCGGAACTCGCGCACGACGATTTTATCGGCCTCATACACCGCGACGCAGTCCATGCGGCTTTCCTCGGCCAGCAGCCAGCGGCCGCCGATATGGAAATATTCCGGGAAGATGCTCATGGCGTGGTAATGCTCCGGCGCGACGCCGTCGAACGGCGCGGGCACGAGCTTGGCCTCCGGCGCGGTGCGGAATTTTTCCTCCGAGAAATCCGGCGCGGCATACTTTTTCAGCTCAAACATTTTTGTTGGCTCCCTTCCTTCCTTTTTTCTTAATTCTGCCAATACTCTCCGACAGGAACGATCCATGACCGAGGCGTTTCCTGTTTCCCTACCTTTTATCAAGGCAATGGGCTTCCGGCTGATTGCGGCCGGTCAAGGCTGCGCGAGCACGAGCACGAGCACGTCGTCCGTCTCTCCGGGCTGCTCGTCGAGCGGCTCGAGGCCGGACGCATCGAGCAGGTCGCGCAGCCGCGCATATTCCGCGCTGTCGAGGCGGTAGCAGCGCCACGCCTCCTCGTGCGAAAGCTCCGGCCAAACCGCTTGCCAAAGCGCGGCGTCCTCCGTCGGCTCGCAGGTCTGCAGCAGCGCCGCGACGTCCTGCGGCAGCGGCTCCTCCAGCACCAGCGAGGCCTGCTCCGTGTTCCGGTCAAGCTGAGCATACAGGGTCGGTGTGAGATCCACGCCTGTGACCGCCTCGGGAGCGGGCAGCGAAAGCTCCTCGCCCGTGTCGATGAAAACAGCCGACTTCTCCGCCTCGTTCGGCTCGCGGAGCGCGGCAGTCTCCGTCTGCGCGGCTTTGTTGTCGCGGGTCTGCCGGTCATGCGGCAGCGGCAGCACGCCGCTTGCCACCAGCGTCAGCATTGCGGCGGCGGCAGCGGCGCCGGCGACTGCGGGAAGCCAGCGGCGCGGAGTGCCTTTTCTGCGCGAGGCGCGCACCTGCTGCATCGCGGCGGCGTGTACGCGCTCCGGCATGGGCGGGATCTGCTCCAGCGCGCTCTGCTGCTCCTGAAGCTGCTCCAGAATCGCGCGGCAATGCGCGCACCGGCTCAGGTGCGCCTGCAGCGTCGCCTCCTCCTGCTCGGTCAGCGCGCCGTCCAGATGGGCGCTGAGCAGGGATAAATATTCTTCACATTGCATTTCCGCAGCCTCCCTTCAACTGTATGACGCGTCTCATGGGCGGAAGTTCCCGACTGCGGAAAGTTTTTTCCGCAGCGCCTCGCGCGCCCGCGCCAGCCGGGATTTGACCGTGCCCTCCGGGACGGACAGGATCTCGGCCATCTGCGCATAGTTCAGCTCGCGGTCGACCCGCAGCGCCAGAAGCCGGCGCTGCTCCGGCTCGAGCGCGGCCAGCGCTTTCTGCAGCCGCTCCTGCTCCTCCGAGGCCAGAACGGCCTCCTCGGGCGTTGGCGCGGGGTCGCGCGGCTCCGGAAGGGACGGCTCACCGTCGTCCTCGCGCTCAAGCGGGACGGTGGGGCGGCGCTTCTTGCTCCGCAAAAAATCGAGGCAGAGGTTCGTGGTCAGGCGATAGAGCCATGTGGAGAAGGACGAGCGGAAGCGGAAATCCGGCAGCTTCTGCCAAACGCGCACGAGCGCCTCCTGCGTCAGGTCGGCGGCGTCCTCCTCATTGGCGGTCATGCGGTAGCACAGCCGCCAAATCGCGCTCTCATAGCGCCGAAGAAGCTGCTCAAAGGCCTCGCAGTCGCCCTTTGCAGCCAGTTGGATCAGCCTCTGTTCGTCGATGTTGCTCACCTCAAATCCCGTTGAATCTCCCGCACCAGCTTTTCGGCCTCGTCCGTTGACGAGAGCTGGGAAATGCGGTTTTTGTAAAATCCGCTGTGCGCCACGCCGCGCAGGTACCACGCCAGATGCTTGCGCGCCTCGAGGCAGGCGATGTGCTCGCCCTTGCTCGCGCAGGCAAGGCGGATCTGATGCAGCGCGACCTCCATGCGCTCGCGCAGCGGCGGCAGCGGCGGGATCGGCTCGTCCCGCAGCGCGGCGTTGAGCCGCGAGAAGATCCACGGGTCGCCGAACGCCCCGCGCCCGACCAGAAACAGGCTCGCGCCGCTGTGGGCGCGGCAGCGCAGGATGTCCTCCGGCGTGCAGAGATCGCCGTTGGCGACGACCGGGATCGACACCGCCCGCACGACCTCGCCGATCGCGTCCCAATCGGCGCGGCCGGAATAGAGCATCGAGCGCGTGCGGCCGTGGACGGCAAGGGCGTCGGCGCCGCTCTCCTCGAGCGCGTGCGCCAGCTCCGCGGCGTTGCGGCTGCTTTTGTCCCAGCCGAGGCGGAGCTTCGCCGTGACGGGGACGTCGACGGCCTTTTTGACCGCCGCAAGAATGGACGCCGCCAGCGGCACGTCCTTCATCAGGGCGCAGCCGTCGCCGTTATTAACGATCTTGGGCATGGGACAGCCCATATTGATGTCGAGAAAGTCGCAGCCGCTGAGCTCGAGCGCCAGCACTGCCGCGCGCGCCATAAGCTCCGGGTCGTTGCCGAAGATCTGCGCGCCGCAGAGGCTGCCCGGGTTTTTCCCGAGCAGGGAGCGCGTTTTTTTATCCTGATAGACCAGCGCGCGCGACGAGACCATCTCCGTGACCGTGACGGCCGCGCCCAGCTCGGCGCAGACCGTGCGGAAGGCAAGATCCGTCACGCCCGCCATCGGCGCGAGAAAGACCGCGCCGGAAATCGGTTTTCCGAGAAACTCCAAGCATTTCCTCCAAATTCGGAAAGCGACGGGCGCGCAAAGCGCCGCCGCAGATCGTCGGTTTACATAATTCCAAGCTCCTGCGCCTTGGCGCGGATGGACAGCAGGTCGGAGAAGGCCTCCGGCCGCTTGGCCGCGTCGCGCAGCAGCGCGGAGGGGTGATAGATCGCGGTGAGCCAGAGGCCGTCGCGGAGCACCCATTGCCCGTGCTCGCGCGTGATGCGGTAGTCCTCGCGGATGAGCCGCATGGCGGCGATGCGCCCGAGGCAGACGAGCATTCTCGGCTGCAAGAGGCGAAGCTGCGCGCGCAGGTGGCCGATGCAGGCCTCCTGCTCCTGCGGCAGCGGATCGCGGTTCTGGGGCGGGCGGCACTTGACGATGTTGGCGATATAGGCGTTCTGCCGGCTCAGGTCGATGATGCCGAGCATATCGTCCAGCAGCTTCCCGGCCGGGCCGACGAACGGCTCGCCCTGCAGATCCTCCTGACGCCCCGGCCCCTCGCCGACAAAGACGATCGGGCTGGGCACGGGGCCGACGCCGAAGACGACCTTCGTGCGCGTGCGCGAGAGCGGGCAGGCCGTGCAGACAAGGCAGGCGCGTCTGAGCGCCTCCATATCAGCCATTGCGGCGTCTCCTCTCGGCGGCGCGGCGGCGGCGCTCGGCGCGGCGCTTTTTCTCGCGGCGGACGTTGATCGCGCGGGCAAGGAACAGCAGGAGCACGAAGCACAGCAGGAGCGTCAGCGGAACGGTCAGGAACCAATAGCGCAGGAACCACGATGTCCTGCCCCCGGCGGTCTTGTCGGCAAGCTGCTCGACCGGGCTGGCCGTGCGGCGCTCGACGGCCGTCAGCGTGACGAGGTCGGCGCTGGCGAGGATCCTGCCGTGGTAGACGGCGTTCACCGTGCCGACGACCTCTCCGGCGCTCAGGGGCGCGGCAAGCGCGCGGCTGTAGCTCGTCTCGATCTTGATCTCCTCGGCCGGGACCTCGATCGGCAGGACGGCCACGGCATCCTCCGCCGCGCGCACGACGACGCTGTCGCGCCCGTCGGCGTCCGTGACCTTGGGCTGGTCGAGCATGGCCGTGTCGGTCAAAACCTGCCGGAAGCCGTAGGTCTCGAAGCCCATCTCATAAAGGCGCTTGCTCACAACGAAGCGCATGTCGATCTCGCTGCCGTCATAGGCGGTGCGGGTCGGGCAGCCGCAGGCGACGCACATCAGCTCCATCTCGCCGTTGTTGGCCGTGGAGATCAGGCAGCCGCCGGCCGCCGAGGTGTAGCCCGTCTTGATGCCGCGGGCAAGGTTATAATAATAATCCGTCGTCTCGCGCTGGCTGGTCAGGGCGTTGGTCGTGTGCAGCTCGCGCGCCGGGGAGAGGTTCGTCTCCGGCACGACGTGCGAGACGGTCGTGGCAAGCTGCCGGAAGGTCTCGTTGCTCCACGCCCAGCGCGCCAGAATGCTCAGATCGCGCACGGTGGTGTAGTGCTCCCAATCGTGCAGGCCGTGCGCATTCATGAAATGCGTGCCGGTCATGCCCAGCTTCTGCGCCTTCTGGTTCATCAGCTCGACAAAGGTCGCCTTGTCGCCCGCGATGTACTCGGCCACGACGTTGCAGGCCTCGTTGGCCGAGGAGACCATCACGCAGTAGAGCACCTCCTCGAGCGGGAGCGTCTCGCCCTGAAGCAGGCCGGCGGTGCTGCCGTATTCGCTCAGCCCCTCCAGCGCCGAGGCCGAGACGGTCAGGTTGTCCTCCATGTCGCCGTTTTCGAGGGCAAGCATACAGGTCATGATCTTGGTCAGGCTGGCCGGATAGACCTTGTCGTCGATGTTGAACTGATAGAGGATCGCGCCCGTGCTCAGCTCGAGCAGCAGGCCGGCGCTGCCGTCAAAGGAAAAATCCGGCTCATAGCCGAAATCGTAGAGCTTGCCCGGCGTTTCCGCCGAGACGCCGGGGCCGTAAACGACCGGCTGGATCGTCTCGCCGTCCTCGTTCGTCAGCGCCGCGCTCGTCTCGGCAGTTGGGACCGACACGGCCTCCGACGCGCCCTCCGACGCGCCCTCGGAGGCGGCGGTCGACGCGCTCGGGTCGTTCGAAGGGGCTTCGCCGACGAAGCCCTCCGGGACCTTCGTCTCCTCCTCGGCGAAGGCAAGCGGCGCCAGACTGCCGAGCAGCAGCGTCAGCATCAGCAGCAGAGCAAAAATTCTTCTCATAAAAATATCCTCCAAAGGCGCCGCAGGGATTGCCCAGCCCGGCACGCGTGTGTTATAATGTAGTTAATACTAGAATCTGTTAAAAAGCTTGAAGAGCTTTTTATAGCGCCAACGGCGCGTCAGATTCTGCATGAGACGGCGCAGCGTGCATTTGCACGATGCGAGTGTGCGTAGCACACGGGATTCTTGATTCAATATTTGAAGCAAGAATCAGTATTAGTATCTCTATTATAAGCAGAAAACCCGTTGATGTCAACGGACGAAGCGAGGAAATGCGGATGAAACGGCTTTCGCGCGCGCTGCCCTATGCGCTTTTGACGCTGCTGTTCGCGCTCGGCTGCCTGCTGCTGCGCTTCGGGGCGCCGCCGGAGCAGACCGTCCGCACGGAGCGCCCCGCCGTCGCGCAGGAGGCGGCGCTGACCGGCGCAGAGCGGCACACGTCGCCGCCGCCCGAGCACCGGATCGAGCTGAACACCGCCGACGTGTCGGAGCTGACGTTGCTTCCGGGCATCGGCCGCACGCTTGCGCAGCGCATCGTCGACTACCGCGCCTCGTGCGGCGGCTTCTCCGACCCGCGCGAGCTGCTGAACGTCACCGGCATCGGAGAAAAAAAGCTGGAGCAGCTGCTCGACTATGTCACCGTGGAGGAACAATATGAAAATTCTGGTCGTGGACGATGAGGAAGTCATCGTCAAGGGAATCAAATTCAATTTGCAAAACGACGGCTATGAGGTCGTCACGGGCAGCGACGGCAAGCAGGCCGTGGAGCTGGCGCATGACCCGGAGGTCAAGCTGATCGTGCTCGACGTCATGATGCCGGAGCTGGACGGGCTGGAGGCCTGCCGCCGCATCCGCGAGTTTTCGGATGTGCCGGTCATCATGCTGACGGCGCGCACGCAGGACATGGACAAGCTCATGGGCTTCGAGCACGGCGCGGACGACTATTTGACCAAGCCGTTCAACATCCTCGAGCTGAAGGCGCGCATCCGCGTGCTGCTCCGGCGCAGCGGCGCGCTCGAGAGCCAGCGCAGCCGCATCACCGTCGGGGAGCTGACGGTCGACACGCAGGAGCGCAACGTCTATAAAAACGGCGTCGTGGCCGACCTGACCGCACGCGAATTCGACATGGTCGAGCTGCTCGTGCGCAATCCGAACCGCGTCTATTCGCGAGAGAATCTGCTCGACCTGATCTGGGGCTACGACGCCTACCGCAGCGACATCCGCACGGTCGACGTGCACATCCGCCGCATCCGCGAAAAGCTCGAGACCGTCCCGGCCGAGCCGGCTTATTTCATGACCAAGTGGGGAGTTGGGTACTATTTCAAAGCATAAGATCCGGCTGTCGCTGCTTCCGGCAAGCTCGCAGCTTCGCAACGCCGTGTCCTACATTCTGTTCACGGCGGCCGCCCTGTTTCTTTTGAATATTTACGCGTCAAACACCCTGCGCAGCATCACCTTTCAGTCCAAGCAGGACTATCTGGCCGACAAGGCGCAGACCGTCTCGGCGGCGCTGCTGCCGCTCGACGAGCTGTCCGCCTCAAAGACGGAGCAGACCGTTGCCGCGCTGAAAAATCTGCATGCGACGCGCATCGTCGTCACCGACGGCGGCGGCACGGCGCTGTATGACTCGCTGACCACGGGCAACGCCGCGGGCAAGCTCCTGCTCTTCCCCGAGATCGCCACGGCGCTCGAGGGCAAGGACGTGTTTTACAGCCGCTATGCCGACGGCGCGGTCGAGAGCCGCTGCGCCCGCTGCCTGATGCGCGGCGGGCAGGTGCTCGGCGCGGTCTATCTGATGGACTACGACACCGATCAGGGCGCGTTCATCTCCACGCTTCAGGTGAACGTTCTGCGCATTTCTCTGGCCATTGAGCTGGGCATCATCCTGATGGCCTTCGTGTTCTCGGCGGCCTTCTCGCGGCGTCTGCGGCGCATTCTCTTCTCCGTGCACAAAATGCGCAACGGCGACTACTCCGCCAAGATCCGCCTGAACGGCCACGACGAGCTCAATCAGCTCAGCCGCGAGTTCAACGAGCTGGCCGACCGCCTGACCGAGTCGGAGGCGCGGCGGCGGCAGTTCGTCTCCGACGCGTCGCACGAGCTGAAAACGCCGCTGGCGTCGATCAAGCTGCTGGCGGATTCCATCCTGCAAAACAGCATGGATCCCGACACCGAGCGCGAATTCATCGGCGACATTGCCCGCGAGGCCGACCGTCTCGGGCGGCTTTCCCAGAAGCTGCTGATGCTGACCAAGCTGGACAGCCACACCGTCGAGGAGCGAGAGATCCTCGACGCGGCGCCGGTCGCGCGCAAGGTCGTGCGGATGCTGCGTCCGCTGGCTGCGCTGCGCCGCATCGCCGTCGAGAGCGACATTGCCGACGGCTGCACGCTGATGACCGTGGAGGACGATCTGTATCAGATCGTGTTCAATCTGGTCGAAAATGCCATCAAATATAACCGCGACGGCGGCAGCGTGCTGCTGGCGCTGTCGCGCGAGGGCGAGACGGTCGTGCTGACCGTTGCGGATCGGGGCGTCGGCATCCCGCCGGAATCGATGGAGCATATCTTCGAGCGCTTTTACCGCGTGGATAAGGCGCGCTCCCGCGCCGCGGGCGGCGCAGGTCTGGGGCTGTCCATCGTGCACGACATGGTCGAGCGCAATTTCGGCACGATCGCCGTCGCGGCGCGCGAGGGCGGCGGCACGGTGTTCACCGTCTGCTTCCCGCTGTTTGAAACGGAAGAGGAGGTGGAGGAATGAACCGCCGGCTTTTGGCGCTGCTGCTTGCGGCGCTGCTGCTGCTGACCGCCTGCGCCGGCTCCGAGACGCCCGAGCGCGAGGACGGAGGGCTGCTGCTCTACTATCCGAGCGCGTCGGCCGAGGACGGCGGCGCAGTGCTCCGCTCCGTGTCCGCCGGAGCGCTTCCCGACACGCCGCAGGGCGTGGTCGCGGCCTATCTGGCCTCCGCGCCCCCGGACGGCGCGCGCGCGCCCGTCCCCGACGCGTGGACGCTGCACGCCGTCGCGCAGGAGAGCGACACCCTGCTTGTGAGCTTCTCCGGCGAGCCGGTCTCGGCGCTGGAGCGCTCGATCAGCCTCTGCTGCCTTGCCAAAACGCTGCTTCAGCTCCGCGGCGTGCGCCGCGTGAGCATCACCGACCCGTCCGGCGAGGCCGCGCGTGTCTTTGCCGACGGCGACATCCAGCTCACGGACACCGGAATGCTCCCCCAGCAGGAGACGGTCACGCTCTACCTGCCCGACGAGCGGCTTCGCTATCTCAACCGCGAGACGCGCACGGTCGAGGCCATGGCCGCCTCGGAAAAGCCGCGCTTCATCGTCGAGCAGCTCCTGAGCAGCGCCTGCATTCCCGAGGGCACGCGGCTTTTGAGCATTTCCGTCGAAAACGGCATCTGCACGGTCGACCTCTCGTCGGAATTTTCCGAGGGGCTTCAGGGCGGCTTTTTTGCAGAGCGCATGGCCGTCTACGCGCTGGTCGACTCGCTGACGGAGCTCAGCGAGATCTCCAGCGTGGATCTCTGGGTGGCCGGCGCGCCCGTGCAGACCCTGCACCGCATGGATCTGACGCGCGGCGTCACGCGCGACGAGAGCGTGATCGCGCCCGTCTCAAAGGAGGGGCTGCTCGACGCGACGCTCTATGTCTGCTGCGATTCGACCGAGCTGCTGCTGCCCGTTCCGATGCTTCTGGCGCGGGATCCGGATCGCTCGCAGGTCGAAACGGTGCTCGAGGCGCTGCTGGAGCTGCCCGAAAAAAACGGCATCCGCTCGTGCATCCCGGCCGGGACGAAGCTGCTTTCCACCCGCATGGAGGGCAGCAACTGCATCGTCGACCTGACGGCGGAATTTGTCGACGGCTGTCCGAACGCGGCCGCCGAGGTGCGCGCCGTGCGCGCGGTGATCGCCTCGCTGTGCAAGCTGCGCGGCGTGTCGGGCGTGGAGATCTTGGTCGAGGGGCTTGCCCCCGTCTACCGCGACCCTCTGCTTTCCACGGTGCGCGTGCCGCACGCCGGGTGGATCTGCGAATAAATTTCCGAAAAATCGGTGCAGCGTCGGTCTTTCGACACGCCGCGCCGAGAAAATGAACTATACTGAACGCACACGGACAAGCCGTCCGTGTGCGTTTGGTTTTTGGAGGAAGCAATATGAAGCTGACAAGTTACGTTCAGGAACGCCGGCTGACCGTGGCGCTGACCGGCGAGATCGACCACCACACCGCGCGCGAGCTGATGCAGGCGATCTCGGAAAAGATCGACCTGTACCTGCCCCTGCGGTGCGTGCTGGATTTTCGCGACGTGCGGTTCATGGACTCGAGCGGCATCGCCGTCGTGCTGCACACCCTGCGGCGAATGAAGCTGCTGCAGGGGCGCGTGATTCTGCAAAACATCCCGGCGCAGCCCTACAAGGTGCTCCGCGCGGCCGGGATCGAGAAGCTCACCGAGGTCAGAGAGGAGTGCCCGCAATGAAACGATCGGAAAATTACATGGAGCTGAAATTTCCAAGCCGCTCGGCCAACGAGGCCTTTGCCCGCGCCGCCGTGGCAAGCTTCGCCGCGCAGCTTGACCCGACGCTCGACGAGCTGGGCGACATCAAGACCGCCGTCAGCGAGGCGGTCACAAACTGCATCGTGCATGCCTATCCGGACTGCATCGGCACGGTCACGCTCCGCGCGCGGCTGCTGCCGCAGCGCGTGCTCGAGCTGACGGTCAAGGATCGCGGCGTCGGCATCGCCGACGTGGCGCAGGCCTGCAAGCCGATGTTCACGACCGGCGGCGCCGAGCGCAGCGGCATGGGCATCACGATCATGGAGAGCTTTATGACGGAGTTTCGCATCACCTCCGCGCCCGGCAAGGGAACGACCGTGCACATGAAGCGCAAGATCGTCTGCCGCGGGGACAAGCCTTGACCGCCGAGCAAGCCGAGCTTCTGCTTCGTGCCTCGGGCGGCGACCGCGCGGCCTGCGCGGAGCTGGTCGAGCGCAACACCGGTCTGATCTGGTCGGTCGCGCGGCGCTATTTCGGCCGGGGCGTCGATTCCGACGACCTCTATCAGCTCGGCTGTCTGGGCTTTCTCAAGGCGGTCAACGGCTTTGACCCGGCCTACGGGACGCAGTTTTCCACCTATGCCGTGCCGAAGATCGCCGGGGAGATCCGGCGCTTTCTGCGCGACGACGGCACGGTGAAGGTCAGCCGCAGCCTCAAGGAGCGCGCCGCCCTGCTCCGCGCCGCGCGCCAGCGCCTGATCGGCACGCTCGGGCGCGAGCCGAGCCTCAGTGAGCTGAGCGCCGAGACGGGGCTGCAGCCCGAGGAGATCGCCACGGCCGAGGCCGCGACCGGCGCGGCCGACTCCATTCAGCGCCGCATGGGAGACGACGGCCCGGCGCTCGAGGAGCTGCTCTCCGGCGGCTCGCCGGAGGAGGAGCTGCTGGATCGGCTCGCCCTGCGCGAGGCCGTCGCCGCGCTGCCCGAGCGGGAGCGAACAGTCATCGAGCTGCGCTATCATCACTGCCTCACGCAGGATCGCGCGGCGCGGCTCCTCGGCGTCTCGCAGGTGCAGATCTCGCGCATCGAGAAAAAGGCGCTCGCCGCCCTGCGCGCGCACTTTTCCGTCGAGTGACCCGCAAGGGCAGGCGCGGCCTTTTGTCTGCGTCCAACGAGCGCGGCGGCGGACGCCCTGCCGGCGCAAACGGGAACGCGCCGAAGCACAGCCGGAGCGTAACGAAACCGCCAAAACGATTCGGTCAAGGCAAAAACGCCCCATTTACCGGACAAGTATGGCATGACACTTGTCTGGTAAATGGGGCGCAGCTCACAGCCGGGAGCGGCTGTATTTTGTTTTCAAACCGATCCGTTGGGGCAAAAGGCCCGCTGAGCACCGCAGCCGATTGATTCCGAGGTTCCCTAGCTTATCCTTATTCCGCTCCGCAGTCAGGCGTCTCTTCGTCCGACGGACTGATTTTTGCATTGCGATACGTCTGCGTTGTCTTCAAAATACGCCCCGTCATCCGACGTCGGCGCGACCTCCCAGCGAAACAGATCGCCGCCTCTTATGAAATAAGCAAATAGCGCCGCAAGGGCAACCCACCCAAGAAGCGTGACGATCAATTCCCAATGCTTTGAATCAAAACCGATCAGGAAGCCCACAAGCAGCGTCATGCACTGCAACACCGGCAAAAGCAAAAAGAAGACGAGCCGAAATAAAACCGGGTGCTTGACCTCGATCATCCGACCGGTTTTCAGATCCGGCTGTCGAGTATTAAAGGATACCCATTTTTCTCTTGAAAAAGAAAGAACACAGGGATTTTCGGGGATATACTGTCTTTTCATGAAAGCGCGCCTCCTTTTTGTGCTCGCCGTTTTCTTCCCTCGGTTATATTATAACGCATACTGCGACGCGTGTCAATGCCGCTCTGCATAAAACGCTCCCTCCGCGCGGTGCGCGGAGGGAGCGTTTATGGAACCTCTGAATAAATCGGCTGCGGCGGTCAGCGGGTCTTTTGCCCCAACTTGTCGGTTTGAAAATTTTGAAATACGTAAAGGATTCCTGCAATTTTCAAACCTTAATTTGGAAACAAAATCCCTCGCTGACCGCTCTTGCAATTTAATCAGAGGTTCCTTTTAATTCGGTTCAGTCAGGCATTGACGCGCTTGGCAATCAATACATGCCGCCCATGCCGCCGGCTGCGCCTGCCGCTGCTGCGGCGGCCGCATCGCCTGCGGGGTCGGGCTTGTCGGTGACGATCGACTCGGTCGTCAGGACGCAGGCGCCGATGGAGGCGGCGTTCTCGAGCGCGGTGCGCGTGACCTTGGTCGGGTCGACGATGCCGCTCGGGATCATATCGCAATAGGTCGCATGATAGGCGTCGTAGCCATAGCCGACCTTGCGGCTGTTCTTGATCTTCTCAAAGACGACGGAGCCGTCGACACCGGCGTTCTCGGCGATCTGGCGGATCGGGGCCTGCAGCGCCTTGGCGATGATGGACGCGCCGGTCTTTTCGTCTCCGCTGAGCTTTGCAACGAGCTTCTCGACCGCCGGGATGGCGTTGACGAACGCCGTGCCGCCGCCTGCGACGATGCCTTCCTCAACGGCCGCGCGGGTCGCGTTGAGGGCGTCCTCGACGCGGAGCTTCTGCTCCTTCATGGCGACCTCAGTCTGCGCGCCGACGCGGATGACCGCGACGCCGCCGGACAGCTTGGCAAGACGCTCCTGCAGCTTCTCGCGGTCGTAGTCGGAGGTGGTGACGCTGATGGCGGACTTGATCTCGTGGATGCGCTCCTGAATGGCGGCCGGGTCGCCGCAGCCGTCGACGATGACGGTGTTGTCCTTGTTGACCTTCATCTGGCGGGCACGGCCGAGGTCGGACAGCTGCACGTCGGCGAGGTTCATGTTCAGCTCGGAGGCAACATAGGTGCCGCCGGTCAGGATGGCGATGTCGCGGAGCATCTCCTTGCGGCGGTCGCCGAAGCCGGGCGCCTTGACGCAGACGCAGTTGAAGCTGCCGCGCAGACGGTTGACCAGCAGGGTCGACAGGGCGTCGCCCTCGACGTCCTCAGCGATGATGACGAGCTTCTGGCCGCCCTTGACGATCTGCTCCAGGATGGGCAGGATGTCCTGAATGGCGGAGATCTTCTTGTCGGTGATGAGGATATACGGGTCGTCGACGACGGCCTCCATCTTGTCGGTGTCGGTGACCATATAGGGGGAGATGTAGCCGCGGTCGAACTGCATACCCTCGACGACGTCCAGGCCGGTCTCGGCGGTCTTGGATTCCTCGATGGTGATGACGCCGGAGGCGCTGACCTTCTCCATGGCCTCGGCGATCAGCTTGCCGATCTCCTCGTCGCCGCTGGAGACCGTGCCGACGCGCGCGATGTCCGCGCTGCCGTTGACGGCCTGCGAATTTTCCTTAATGGCCTCGATGGCAGTGTCGACCGCCTTCTGCATACCCTTGCGCATGACCATCGGGTTTGCGCCGGCGGAGACGTTCTTCAGGCCCTCGCGGACGATGGCCTGCGCCAGCAGGGTCGCGGTGGTCGTGCCGTCGCCGGCGACGTCGTTGGTCTTGGTCGCGACCTCGCGGACGAGCTGCGCGCCCATGTTCTCAAACGGATCCTCCAGCTCCACGTCCTTGGCGATCGTGACGCCGTCGTTCGTGATGAGCGGAGCACCGTACTTCTTGCCGAGCACGACGTTGCGGCCCTTCGGGCCGAGCGTGACCTTCACGGTGTTTGCAAGCTGGTCAATGCCGCTTTGCAGCTTCTTGCGGGCGTCTTCGCCGAATTCAATCATTTTTGCCATAGTAATCTGCCTCCTGAATTATTCTACAACCGCGAGAATGTCGCTCTGGCGAACGATGGAATAATCGACGCCGTCGAGCTTGACCTCGGTGCCGGAGTATTTCGCCACGACCACGCGGTCGCCGACACGAACTTCCATCTTCACTTCATTGCCGTCCACCATGCCGCCGGGGCCAACCGCGACGACCTCGGAGAGCACGGGCTTTTCCTTGTTCGCAGTGGAAAGAATGATGCCGGAAGCGGTGGTCTCCATCGCCTCAACGGGCTTGAGCAGAACACGGTCTGCAAGGGGCTTCAGTTTCATAGCGTACCTCCAAAACATGTCAGATGGTTTCCCATCGTGGTTTACCGGTTTTATTAGCACTCAATCGCTCTGAGTGCTAACATCTTATATAATAACCATTTCTTGCCGAATGTCAAGGGGCAAATGTGAATTTTTTGTAGACATTTTTCGACTCCTGCGCCGAAGCGCCGCTCAATCGGGCAGTCCACGGCGCTTCTGTCGCCTGACGCGGTTGATGTGCCGCTCAAAATCGCCGCTGTTGAGCAGCTCCGTCAGGACGAACTGCTCGAAGGTCGGCACGGTGCAGGAATATTCCCCCAGCCGCGCCGAAAACACGTCGACCAGACGGCGCGGCAGCACCATGTAGCCCACGCGCAGCGACGGCGAGATCGTCTTGGAAAACGTGTTCAGATAGATCACGTTGTCGCCCCCGGCCATGGAAAACAGCGTCTCGGCGGGCTTCGAGGCGACGGAAAACTCGGAGTCATAGTCCGACTCGATCAGAAAGTGCGCGCCGCCCTCCGCCCAGCGGATGTATTCGTGGCGCTTCGTGGCCGAGGCCGTCACGCCGGTCGGAAAGCTGCGGTAGGGCGTGGTGTGCAGCACGTCGGCGCGCGTGGCGGCCAGCGCGGCGCTGTCAATGCCGTCGTCGGAGAGCGGAAGCCGCTCGTAGCGCACGCCTGCCGTGCGGTAGACCAGCTCGATCTTCTCATACGACGGCGACTCGATCGCGTAGGTCTTGTCCCGCCCGAGCAGGTCGACGAGCAGACCGCACAGATACTCCGCGCCCGAGCCGATGTAGATCTGCCCAAGCTCGGCCGAGATGCCGCGGTTGCGCGCCAGATATTGCCGCAGCGCCTCGCGCAGCTCGAGGCACCCGGCGTTCGGCGGGCGCTCGAGAATGCGCTCGCCGTAGTCGCTGAGCACGCGCCGCATCGTCCGGCTGAGCACCGAGAGCGGAAAGCGCGACCGCGCCGGCTCTGCCGGAGCCGGATGCGCCGGACGCTGCGCCCCCGGCGCGGCCGCGAAGCCGTCCGCAGGGCGGAAGATTACAAAGTAGCCGCTGCGCTCGCGCCCCTCGGCGTAGCCCTCCTCGCAGAGCAGCTCATAGGCGTGCTCGACCGTGACCGTGCTCACGCCCGTCTCGTCGGCCAGCAGCCGCTTCGACGGCAGCCGGCTGCCGCAGGCAAACGCCCCGGCCAAAATGTCCGCGCGGAGCTGCCGGTAGAGCTGCAAATAGACCGGCCGCGCCTGTTTGTCGATCATGTAGTTCATCTGGTCTTATAATTTTCTCCCGTTCTGACTATTTTATATTATCAATTTCATTGTATAATAATCCCATCAAAAATGCAAGGGAGAACCACACAATGCAAGCAAAAACCCGCAAAACCACGGTCTGGCTCTGCACCACAGCCATGCTCATGGCGCTGAACATCGCGCTGAGCTCCTTCGGCGTGCCCGTTCCGGGCGGCCACCTCTATCTGAATGACATCGTCATCTGCGCCGCGGCCCTCCTGCTCGACCCGGTCGGCGCCTTCCTCGTCGGCGGCGTGGGCGCCTTCCTCGGCGATCTGTTCTTTTATCCGACGCCGATGTTCGTCTCGCTCGTCACCCACGGCCTGCAGGCCGTCGTCATTTCGCTTCTGGCGCGGCACGCCTTCAAAAAGCACCCGGCCGTCGCCTCCGTTGTCGGCGCTGCGGCCGGCGCGGTCATCATGATCGTCGGCTATTCCCTCGGCCGCGCGTTTATCTACGCCACGCCCGAGGCAGCGCTCCTGAAGCTCCCCTATCAGATCCTTCAGGCCGCCGTCGGCGCGATCGTCGGCACGCTGCTCGTCTGGAAATGCGGCCTGCGAAAGCTGTATTGCGAGAAGCTTATGCGCTGACCGCATCAAAAAAGAAAACCCGAAGCATAACCAGAAACAGCACCCCATCTGTTAGACAGGATACGATCTAACAGATGGGGTGCTGTTCCTTTGGATTTCTGCTTTTTCCTATGGAGTCTCTGAACAAATCGGCTGCGGCAGAGCCTTCCTTGATGCTTTTGCACGCAGAGAGGCGCTCGCGCGTTCGGCGCGCGCCGGGCAAGCCGGCGGTTTCTCAGGACAGCTCGATCATGTTCGTATAGAGCCGGTAATAACGGCCGCGCAGCTCGAGCAGATCGTCGTGGCTGCCGCGCTCGACGACGCGCCCGTTCTCCAGCACGAGAATAGCGTCGGCGTTGCGGACGGTGGACAGGCGGTGCGCGATGACAAAGACCGTGCGCCCGCGCATCAGCCCGTCGAGGCCGCGCTCGATGAGCTTCTCCGTGCGCGTGTCGACGGACGAGGTCGCCTCGTCGAGGATCAGCACCGGCGCCTCGGAGACGGCAGCGCGGGCGATGGCCAAAAGCTGCCGCTGCCCCTGAGAGAGGTTCGCGCCGTCGGAGCGGAGCATCGTGTCGTAGCCCTTGGGCAGATGCGAGATGAAATAATGCGCGTTGGCGATCTTCGCGGCGCGGATGCAGTCCTCGTCCGACGCGTCGAGGCGGCCGTAACGGATGTTCTCCATGACCGTGCCGGTGAACAGATGCGTGTCCTGCAAAACCGTGCCGAGCGAGCGGCGCAGGTCGTCCTTGCGGATGTGACGCACGTCGATGCCGTCATAGGTGATTTTTCCGCCCTGAATGTCGTAAAAGCGGTTGATGAGGTTCGTGATGGTCGTCTTGCCCGCGCCGGTC
>OIYX01000050.1_pt1 | contig 39110 bp, 31 predicted proteins | sample 1588431 | NCBI WGS metagenome assembly OIYX01 (sample SAMN03283241) | human gut metagenome | biome: human-associated habitat; material: feces | host: Homo sapiens | place: Peru | collected 2012
AATAGGGCACGCAACATTTTGAAGATTAGTCAGTCAGCCAACTGGCAAACTCGGGTTATACCATTTCGCCCTCGGCAATGCGCAGGACCAACGAGGATCGCGCGCATCCCCCTCTGCCACTGAATCTGGCGCTCCGCAACCGGACGCCTTGGCGGGGTCCGTCCCCTTATCCTCCCTCACTCCTCTCGCCGCTTCGCGCAAAGGATGCGCACCGGGCCCAGCAGTCCGCATTCGGCCAACGGCCAATCCGAGGCGTCAAACGCCCCCTTGTAACCATACGCGACGACATTGGCGTCTGTGAAACGCTTCCAATCGACGCCTTGCCGGTCATTCCAGCGAATGCGATTCGCGCCCGTCGAGGTCACCTCGGCCTCCAACACGTTCGTTCCCACCTTCAGCACCGACGAGGGGAACGTCACGCGGTACGGCTCCATGATCGCAAATCCGACGTCACGTCCGTTGAGTCTGACACGAGCCGACTGGACGACCTTGCCGAGATCGAGCGTCATTTCCCCTTCCGGAAGATCCGCACAGACGAACTCCGTCCGATACCGCATTGTACCGGAGAACGGATTCTCGCTCCCGTCCGCGTTCCGACTCCACGTCGACAGCCGCTCCATCGTCCGCACCGGCGGCAGTTCGGGTCCGCCGCAGACCGGCGTCAGCGTCCAGGGGCCCACAAGCTCCAAGAGCGGGGCGATTGCGCCAGCAATAGGCGAAGCCCTACCGGACTCCTGTCCGCTTGTCACAGGACGACTCCGTGAGCCATTCCCCTTCACGACGAGGAAGCCGCTCTCGTACGCTTCAAGCTCCACGCAATCATCCGCCGGATGCACCGCCCCCGTCATCGGATCCATCCACCACTTCGCGCCCTTCGCCGTCGGTGTCAGCGTCGCCGCGAACCGCGTCGCGTTCGTATTGACGATGAAATAGACGGTTTCGTCACCGCGGCGATACCGCGAATAGGCGAGCCCAGCCGCCGCGAACGGCTCGACTCTGGCCGCACGCTCCTTGAAGCGGGCGACGGCCGCCTTCGTCGCCTCCGGCATGTGTTCGCAAGGCGGAATCACCAGCTTGGCGTAGCGGCTCAGGTCGAGCCGCTGCAGCTGGCGGTCGGACACATAGTCGAACGCATACCCCTCCGCGTACAGCTTCCGCGCGACCGCGCCGACCGGCTGGGCGTGGAACCAGTTCGTCGCGTTGTGGACGGACATCATCCGCTCGAAGCCGTCCGCCTCCCACCAGTAGTCCCGGAGCGGCCAGTAGACGAGCGTGTCGTTATCCGGCTCGCACGACTGGAACATCGACTGCACACGGGTGATGTAGGCGTTCAGGTATTTGGCATCGCGCCAGACCGGATTGCGCGGATTCATCTCGCACGACGCATAGAAGCACCAGCCCGGCCAGACCGCATCGACGGGCGAATAGCAGCAGCCGTGGTAGAACATGTGGTTGACGCCGGAGAGAAGTAGTCGGTCGATGAAGACCTTGAAGTCGGCGAGTGTCTCGGTGAAGTGCTCGGCAAGCCATGTGCACGACTCGCTGGACACGAAACGTTTGCCCGTGACGTGCGCCGCGGACGAGGCGAACTTCGAGACCAGGATGTCGCGGCATTCGGCGGCGAACATCTCCGTCTCGGGACAATCCGCGAGCGCGTAGAAGTCAAGCCAGTTCGCACAGGTCCCGTGTCCCTCATTCCTCACCTTGATTCCCCGCCTGTGCGCCCAGTCCACCCACTTCGGAAAGACGTCGTCGATCACGAGGTCCGACAGGGTCTCGCGGTAGTCGCACCTGATGCGCCCGACCTCCTCGCGATCGCCGATACCGGAGAGTTCCTTCAGGTGATCGCGGAGATCGTATCCGCGTTTCGCCTTGAAGGCGTCGAAGAGCGCGGGAGACCATCCCGCCTGGAAGTACTCCCACGAATCGTGATAGACATGCAACGGCTTCGCCGCGCCCGGATCGTCGAAAACGGAATACGGCGCCATGAAGGCCTCGATCGCCTCGGTCGAGTAGGGGTCCATCATCGGGCCCTGTCCACCCGGACCCGCACGTTTCACCTTCTGCCCGGTCAGCGACCAGGTGACGTACGGCGGTTGTCCGTCCGGCGTCCTCTCCAGCTTCCAGCAGCCCTGCTCGGGCTTGAGCTGCGGACCACCGAAGCACCAGCCGTTGCCCATCGTCATGTCGACGCCAAGACCGTGCTTCGCGCCGATCTCCACGGCGTCCCTGAACGTCCGCATCCATTCAGGCGAAAGGTATTTGATGTACTTCGCCTCGTAGCCCTTCGCCCCGTAGATCGGGATGACGTGGAAGCCGCCCATCCCGGCCTCCTCCATCGCCGCGCACTGCGCCTCCAGCCCCTCGCGGTCGACGGCGCTCGCCATCCACCAGTTGTAGGCCCACGGCTTCGCCTCCCGTGTCACCTCCGGCCATTGGGGCGCAGACATCGAGGACAACGCTACCATCAAAAGCAGAGATACCAACAAATTCGTCATGAATGCCGTTTTTCCGCGTCCAAGAGAATTTGTTTTATTGCCAATCATACACCATATCGCCGGCCATGGTCTTCCAATGTTCAGGCGTCGGATCGTGTTCCCATCCGACAGGCTCTGCCGTTGACTGCGGCACGGATGCCCGGGTGAAGGCCTCCGTTATCTTCGCGCGCACGTCCGCATCCGCCAGATCCCGCCGCCAGGACACGAAGCACGGCATGCCGCTCCGTCCGAGGAGGTCGATCCACTGGCTGTTCTTCTCCCAGGGAATCGCCCCGGCGGAAGCGAGTCCGGCGCAGTCGGGATCGGCGGCGAACAGCGTCCCGTTCTCAATGCCCTTAAACGCAATGGCGCCGACACCGTTGCGACGCGTCTGCTCCCAACTCTTCCCGCTCGTGTCGGATCCGACCCGGGACGCCTCGAAAATGCCCGCGCACAGGTGATTGACCGCATTGCAGCCCAGCAACACCATCTCATCGCCCGCAGCCGTCCGAATCGCCCGATAGAGACCGACCATCGTTTCGGCCGTCGTCCGGGTGCGAACCTTCCAGACCCGGTCGTCGCGAATGAGACGCCCGTCCGCATCGACCCCCTTGAAGTGTCCGCAGAAATCATACGTCAGGTAGTCGATCTTGACGAACTTGAACCCCCAGTCCCTGAACCGACGGATGTCGGACTGGATGCGCGCGACCGTCTCCGGATCGGACGGATCGCAAAACTCACCCTTCATGCAGAGCGGACGGTACCACAAACCCGGCTTGGCATCCAACGCGACGATTTTCGCGCAAAAGGCCTTCATGTCCATCCCGAAGGCCGGCGAGGGCTCTTCCCAGGGACCGAAACCGGAATCGACCTTCCCCGTCAGTTTCTCGACCTCCGGCGGCGAATAGCGCTGCCAGCCGTCGTCCATCACGACATAAGGGCGATTCCTGAGGCCCCGTGCGCAGGATACGATAAAGGCGGCATCGGCCAGGAAGTTCGTCGCCGTATTCCGACCGTATGCGGCATACCAGTCGTTGAATCCGTAGAGCGGCGTCGCAGGCAACAGCGGAGACGGACACATCGCCGCGCAAAAACGACGTCCGAATGCAAAGGGACTTTCCCCATCCGAAGACCTCATCCGTACGACGGTACACGCCTCAAGCGTGCGGCTGCCGAGTTCAAGCGGCTGTCCGCCCGCACGCAGGTCAAGGAGTAGGTCGATTCCGTCCGGTGCGATCCGCCAGGAGCACATCGCCTTCGCCTGGACCTTCACGCCATAACCATACGTCGTCCGTCCGTCCGCGACAAGCGCATACCAGGGAATCGTGCAACCGTTTCCGACTTCAGTCCACTCGCTGTGCGCTGCCAGCCCCTCACCGACCCGCCGAACGGTCTTCCACGACCCTGCGACCGGCAGCTCGAAGTGGACTTTCGCGGACGAGACCCGTCCGGACGGATCCGAAACGCGCACGACGCCGTCATCATCCAGCACGGCCAACGAGGCAGTCAGAACAAGGAGGTTCGCGATCATGGTGTCACCTCAACGTCCCCAGAAGCGATTCGGCGTCATCCGCGCAATAGAACAACCATGACGAATGGAGCGGCGCTTCGAAGTCGAAGGAATCGACCCGCCGTGCGACAATGCGTCGGTTAAAGACATCGACGACCGTCGTCTTCCGCGGCAGCCGAACCGTCTTCCTGCCGGCAAAGCGCGCGTGAAGTGTGAAGAGCGAGTCATTGGCCTCGACCGGATCGGACGAATCGGAATAGAGATGCACGCCCGCGCGTTTGGCAAGCCTGCGGAGGACCGGCACTTCGAGCCTGTATGTTCCCGAGAAGACCGAAAGCGCCTTGCCCGTCCTGACAGCGGCGAATCCAGGCGTTCCATCGGGATAAGTCCCCCAGACCGAATCGGCCTTGAGCGGACGGAATAGCGGCGCAAGCGTCCGGCCGAGCGAGCCGTACGTCCGACCGTCCTTTGCCTTGAATCCGGGATCCATCGGTTCGGCGCACTTCTCGAAGTCAATTCCGGTCAGGGCCTTCATATTCGCCGTCGAGTTGCCAGTTCCGGAGACATAGCCCGGCGCATACAGCCAGACGACCGTGCAATCGCGCTTGCGCAGTTCCGCCGCAGCCGCCACAAGGGCCGGATCCGCCTTCGTGCAGCAATTGAAGACGTACAGTCGGTAGTTGCCGGTCCCGTGCTTCAAGTCCTCGGCCAGCAGGTAATCCACCGGAGCGCCGATACGGGCGTACTGGGTCCAGGACTGCACGTACGGATATCCTCCGAGCGTAACCGCACCGGATTGATCCGTACGCACGACCCGACCGGACGCATCCTCCCCGTAGCCCTGCCACCCGACCGGATAGCGGTCCGTCTGTCCCTTCAGCATCGGCATCGCCTTCATCGCCTCCTCGCTGACGACGACCGCAATCTCGGCCATGCGGCAGACACCCCTCTCAAGGCAATATTCCCCGACCTTGCGCACAGTTGCGGCATCCGCGGCAAACGCCGGGTAGTCGAATTCGGTCCCGGCGCAGAGCGCGTACGTGTAGAACGGCTCGTTTCGGCAGAGCGCAATCGCCATGTTGCGGCGCATGATCGCGGTCGACAGCCATTCGGTCGGCATCTGCGCGTTCGGCGTCCGGCGCGAATTGAAGGTACGCGTATCATCTTCGATCACCGAGACAATGCCGTGGTTCTGGATCGACTTGAACGGCTTCATGTCGCCGCGCGTGTCACCGGGGTTGCGCACGGCATACGGCTGCGGACTGACGATGAAATCGATTGCCCCGGACTCGATGACCTTCTCCGCGGCAAAATGCGCCCGCATCTGATTGTTGGCCGAGCCGAACAGCGTCATCACGTACCCGTGGTAGGTTCCGATCAGCTTCTTCCCGCCGACAAGATCCTTCGCCCTGCGACAGAGCCGGATCACATCATCGGCAACCGCGTTCGAATAGAAATCGTGATAGGCGATCGCCCGCATGTGCCGAACGGGATCCCACAGGAGTTCGTCGCCGTCCAACGCACGGCGCTCGGCGAGCGTCGGAACCGAGAAGTCGGTGACGGACGGATAGCGGCTGCGGGCAAAGGTCTCGAACCCCTTCTGTGCGACGGGGGAGAAGTCGAGAACCGACTCACGGTCGGACGGGTCCCATCCCAGCCATTCGGCCGTATGCCCGGAGTTGATGCGGTAGCCGATGATGCGATTCGCGTACGGCGAACCCTCCAGATAGCGGATCGAACGCTCAATGGTCCGCTCCAGCGCATCCATCGCCTTCTTCGAGGCGAAGGACGCATTGACGACATCACCGTCATCGTGGTTGATCCGGCCCTTCTCATCCCGCGCCAGATCATCGGGATTGCGGTCGGCCCAATCCTGCGGTAGGTAGAACGTCAGGTCCATGATGAACCAGGCGTCCGGATGCGCACGGCGGTGCAGTTCGGCCTGGTAGTCGAAATTGGACGGATCGAACTCGTTCTCCTTTTTCCAGACCAGTTGAGATTGATTCCAGATCGTCACGACGTTCAGAGGCGCGGACGAATGGCGGACGTTTCCGTCACGCTCCCAAACCGTCCCCCAGAGCGCGTAAATCGGTTTGCCGTTCACGGCAAAGCGCGGCGTCCCTCCGACTTCCACGACCCCGGCGGTGACCGGACGATCAAAGCCCGGAACGGTCCGGAGGCCCTTGAATGCGACATCCGTCGAAGGACGGGATCCGCCATTACGGTAGAACGCCCTCGTCTCGAAAGAAACCCTCATCTCGCAACTCGACAGGTAAAGCGGCATCGTCCGCTTGACCGTGATCCGCCAACGCTCCGACGCAAAACGCTCGACTTCATCCTCGCGGATGCGGATGCGCTCCTTCCAACGGATCGATTCGCCGCACCTGAACACCAGCGCCGCCTCGAACGGAAGAGCCGGCAGGGGCCCGCGGAAATCATATCTGAACGTCACGGGCTCTCCCGCTTTCGCGGTTTGCGGTTCCGCCGTACCGCCCAAGCCCACGACCGGTCCGACGCAATCCGCGTTCTTCCCGTCAGCCGGACCGCATTTCCAGACCTCGCTCTCCACGTCCGGCCAGAGGTCGGCATCGTACAGTTCGCGATCCGCCGCGGTCGTCACCTGGGGCTTCGCGACCGACTTGCCGGACTTCGCCGCACGAAAGCGGACTTCGGCGATCTCGACCGTGCCGCCCGGCGAATCGGTCGGATCGTAGCGGAATCGCGTCACCGGTTCGTCATCGAACCATCCGGCCCGATCTGTCAGAGCCGATGCGCCCAGCACCATGTCGTGCCACTCGCCGTCCGCCTTCATCGGCGGCAAGCGCCAGCAACGCGCATCGGAAAAACGCTCCGCACCGCGCGCATAGTAGAACTGTCCGCCCGTGGGTCCGGTTCCCTTTGCCCGATAGCGGATGACAAGCGTGTCCGCACCGGCCGTCGGGAACGGCGCCGGCGGGACAAGGGAAACCTTGCAGTCGCGTCCCGTGATCGTCAACTTATACGATTCGCGCCCGGATTCGCCGACAACGCCATCCATGCACATCATTCCCCTGAAGCCGTTGCCTGCGTTCCAGACCTGCTCCTCCGCAATGGCGGACGATGCCGCCCGTCCGGACAGTGCCACCAATCCAATGATAAGGAATCCGATCCCCCGTTTCAACATCTCAATCGTCTCCTATTGCCGTGTGAACCTGACGAGAAAACCACCGCCTCCGGACAGGTGGATTCGCCTGGAATCCCCCGCTCTCACAGCCGTCTTCTCATGACGGTAATGCGTCGGCGAACGATCGGAGTCCTCCGCATCCCGGAAGACATCCACCGTCCAATCCCCACTGCCGAGGAAGTCCGTCTTCAGGACAAAGTCCCGCGCGTCTCCGTCGGTGATCGCAGCCGCATACCAGACTTCACCCCGGCGCCGGGCCACCGCCGCCAGCGTATCGGGATCGCCGCCCAATCCGACCGTCTCATCCCAGACGGTCGGCACCGCGGCCATCGCCGCGAAGCATTCGCCGTTCCTCTCGTAATTGGACGGCGAATCGCACAGCATCTGAAGCGGCGCCTCGTAAAGCGCCATCATCGCCATCTGGCGGCACCGCGTGCCAAGCGATCCGGGGAAACGCGCATCGCCCCTGTAGCCGGAAGCGAGCGGATGGTTGATCATCGCCCCCGGTGTATAGTCCAATGGACCCGCCGTCATGCGCAGGAAGAACGCCCTGACGTCGTTCGACATCATTTCGGACGGTTTGCGCGAGAACCATTTCATCTGCTCGAGGCCGTGTACGCCTTCGTAGTTGACGATGTTCGGATACTTCCGCTGAAGACCCGTCGGACGGTAGACGCCGTGATAATCGACGAGCATCCTGTTTCGCGCACACGCCGCCGCGAATTTCTCAAGGAAGACGGACACCGCGGCATCGCCGCGATCCATGAAATCGACCTTGAATCCCCTGGCACCCAGTTCCGCGAAATGCTCCGCGACGCGCTCCTCCTCCCCGACGACCTGCGCCCAGGCCATCCACAGGATGATGCCGACGTTCCGCGCCTCGGCATACCTGATGAGGTGGGGAACATCGACATTCGGATGGAACTTCCAGATGTTGAGGGATTCGCTCCAGCCTTCGTCGAAGATGACGTATTCAACCCCGTTCTTCGAGGCGAAGTCGATGAAGCGCTCGTAGGTCTTCGTATTGCACCCGGCATCGCCCTGATTGTCGAAGGCGTTCCACCAGTCCCAGGCCACCTTTCCCGGCCTGACCCAGGAGAAGTCGTCCGCCGCGGATTTCGGCGCCGCAAGGGCCTGAACGATGTCGGCCTCGCAGAACTTCTTCGGATCATCCGCAAGGACGAAGATCCGCCAGGGGTATGTCCGCGTGCCGGTCGTCGTGACGAGCCAGGGTGCGCTTTCCCTGACCTTGATCCACCGTCCGCCGGACGGCAGTTCCTTGAGCTCCGTCCAGTTCGCCCCGGTCTCGGCCCTGAACGTGGCCTTCGGCTCTCCGGCGAAAAGCGAATCGAACCTGACGCCGGCGACGGTTCCGGTCGTGCTGACGAGATTCCAGATCGGATAGTCGCGGACATCCGACTCCGTGACGGCGACGTACTTGCCGCCGACCGCATAGGAGAACGGCAGGTAGACCATGCAATTCTCCGGACCGCCGTCGGGATCCGTCTTAAGGTCTTCCGCCGAGAACGCAGATGGTATCGACTCCTCCTGTCCGAACGCCCCTGTCCGGTTCGCCCAGCACCTCGCCGACCGTTCGGGCACGACGACGGGAGCCTGTTCGCGATCGATGCGCACATTGCCTGGAAAACTCGTCTCGAAACGATAGGCGACGCCATCGTTTCGCGCAACAAGGCGAACACCCCAACGGTCGAAGCCGAGGAACGCCGCGTTGCCCGACAGATCGACGGATGACTTCTTGTAAACCGGGGTTCCGAACGATCCCGAAAGCCGTTCTTCCCTGATTCTGGGCATCGCATCCCCCTTCCCCAGCACGGCACCGTCGACACCCAGTCCGATGGGCGACCGTCCGACCAGCATCCGCCCGTCCCGCAGCACCTCGTACGCCAGAGGCGCCGCGAACATCCGCAACTCGTTCCGCCCGTCCGGCGAGCGAACCGAAGCGACCGGTGCCACGTTCGCCAGAACGAGCGCTGCCAGGACCGTCATCACCTGTGCGTCTCCCCGAACTTGAACAGAAACGTCTCCGGTCCGGAGGATTCGACCTCGATCCGGTCGGAGTCAAACGTCCTTCCGCTGAAGATCTCCGTCACATTGCGTCCCTTGTCCTCCGGCGGTACGCAGACCGTGGTTCTGACGGCCCGTCCCACGTGGTACATCATCACGTCGCCATGCCGGCGGAAATAGTTTCCGGGCGGGACGTAGCCGCGGACGCCGACGGATTCGAACAGCTTGCGCCATTCATCCTGCGAACGGAGCGGCTGCGGCTGGAAGACCGAACGCGCATCATTGCCGATTTTCTTCACCGAACCGCCGAACAGTCCCGTCTTCGCCTGTCCGTCGCGGCAAACGACCTTCGGTTCGACCCCCGCCCCTTCCAGACGCAGACCCGTCAGATCGCTCATCGCCTCATCCGAGAACCCTCTGTCCGTGACGCTGCCCGGCGCCACCATCCAGATCGCGGTGAATCTGTCCTTGCGGACCCGTGTCTTCAGCGTCTCGCGTTCCCGATCCGTCAGGTGGTAGGCATTCAGGAACAAGGCCGCGTCCCAACGTTCACCGGAAACCAGGAAATCCTCCAGCGTCACCATGTCAAACGCGACGCCTGTCCGCCAGAGGAACTGGGGCGTGTCGTAATAGGTCAGCGCATTGATGACGGACACCTTCTCCGCGCCGTCCCGGCGGATGCGCTCACGTCCGCTGACGACGACGGCCAACCTGTTGCCGGAGGCCTCCGGAACCTTGCCAACGGCCTTGAACGCCTTCATCGCATCCCGAAGCGCCCGGAGGACGTGCGGATCGTCGAAGGAATACGGACGGAGCCCCAGATGATCCGACGGATCGTGCAGCTGGATGCCGCAACCGTCGAACAGCTTGTTGAGGTAATTCCGTTTCATGATCGCCCGAGATTCGCATGGCGACCCCGAGACGATGTCCCGTTCGACATAGCCCTTGAGCTGGTGGAAGCGGCTGTCATCCTCATGCATCATCAGCTTGCCGTAGCGGTGGAACGGAGACGGGACGGCACGGCTCATGTTCGAGCCACCGCCGAGCCGCGTCATCGCGCTGTAGACCGGAGGACAGCTCAGGAAGTCGATGTCGGGCGACGAAAGAACCTTGTCCAGCTGGGTGTTCGCCCCTTCCGGCGGATGGGTGGAGAAGACGTATCCGTAATACGCCCCGACAAGCCGTCCGGGCAGGCATTCCTTGAACGTCTTCGCCAGAAGCAGCAGGAAGTCCGACGCCGCATTGATGTGACACCTGTAATAGTCCAGCACCCTCTTGTCCTTGACCGGATCGAGCATCGTCGCCCCGTTCGTGCGCTCGGCGACCGACGGCACGGGACCGCCGAAAAGACGCGCCATCGCCTTCCCCGTGTCCGGATACTGGTACATCCCGTACGTGTGCCATTCGGTGTAGATGCCCCAGCCGAGACGGACGGCGATCACCCGATTCCCCCACGGACGGGACCGCACGTATTCGCACAGCTTCCTCGCGGCAATGCAGGACTCCCGTTGGAACGGGATCGAGGCGGCGGAACCCCGCACCGGACGCCCGACCCGCTCATCGCCAGGGAACTTTGGATCGGCCGGTCCCTTCGCGTACTGGATGGTCTCGTCCGGATGCGCGGCGCACCACTTGTACATTCCGAAGTTGACGGTCAGTTCGAGATACGCCTCGGGCACCTGCCGGAGGATGTGCCGCGCCCGGATCTCAAGCGAACGGAAGTCGTAGGCGCCATCACCGCGGTAACCGTCATCCGCATCGCAATGCATGCGGAAGATCCGGAAACCGCAGGCGGCCAGATGGCGAAGCGCAAGGTTGTCGTAGGTCGGATCGGGTGCGGTCAGACCCGTCTCCTTCATCCGCGCGGCGAATCGCGCGGCCTCGTCCGTCAGTTCCTCGGTGAAGTTCGTCAGCCGGAAATCCGGCTCGAGAATCTCCCCGTTCACCGAGATCTTCGGCAGATGGCCCTCGTAGACGACCTTGCACACGGGATCCGCAGCGTGCGCGGCGATGGAAACCGCCGCCACGCACATGCAGGTCACGATTGCCTGCGGGGAAACGCCCGAATCCATTGCGATTACGGATTGATGGAAATCACCGCCGGACAGACGAGACGACAGGAGAACGTGGAGTCCTGAATGTTCTGCGCATTCTCGGAACGCGTCAACCCGGTCTGTTCCGCCCACGGCTTGAACGAGGACGAGGTACGGTTAACACGATTATACTTGGAACTGTACTGACCTGCCTGCTCCACGGTCGGTCCGGTCGGATCCTTACCCCCGATATGGCTCAGGTTGGTGGTGTAGTAGTCCAGACACCATTCACGCCCGTTGCCGACGGTATCATAAAGATCCCAGGCGTTTGGCAGAAGCTGACCGACACGATGCGTTAGGCAGACGGTATCCACGCCGTCGATCTTCTTCGTCCTGTTGCCGTTGTGCCAGGCAATCAGGTTCGCCTTCTCATTCGTGTAAAGGCCTCCCAGATAGCAGGCATCCGCTTCGCCCGCGCGCATCGCATATTCCCACTGCGCCTCCGTCGGCAAATCGAACTCGATGCCGGTCTTCGCGCGAAGTTTGCCAAGTACGCTGTCCGCATCGACCTTGTGCCCATCTCGCGGCCACGACAAGCTGAAGTCTTTATTGTGCTTGCACCGCATCACGAGCCACGACACGCCCCTCGCCGGCGTCTCGTCATTCGGCTCGCCCCATTCGTTGAGCGATCCGATCTCGCGTCCGCCCGTGCCGTTGTCACCCGGCTCCTTTGTTCCGCACGCCTTCCAGTACTGGTAGGCCGTCAACTTGAACACACCGGCGTAGTAATCCTGCGAGAACTCGACGTTCACGGTTCCGTTCAGGCAACCGGAAAGCCCCCCGCGCTCCTCCAAGGGTTGCCCCATGCGCCAAGTGACTCCCGCCGCCGGAATCTTGCGCATCAGGATCTTGCGCGTCTTGTACGCCTTGTCCTGAATGCCGCCGGGCAAGGCCTCCTTTGACGCGTAGAAGCAGGCATTGCTTGGCGAATCGAGGTCGACCACCATGAAGTCCGGCGGCGCATTCGTCGCCCAGGCCTTGACGCCGACGCGGATCTTGCCTTCCGCGATCTTGTGATTGGGCCACGACTTGTCGGCCTGCCAGGTGAACTCGTGGTCGCCGACGTCCACGAGCTTGTTGATGTCGCCCGTGCAGAACGAGACGTTTCCGGAGCCGATGTCGATCCACACGCCGTCGCCGCGGTTCGTCTCCGCGTAGGGCGTCACGACCGCCGGTTCGCCGGCAATCGTATAGGTGACCTTGACGGCCCTCGACCTGTCCTGGACCGTGCTGTTGACCGTCACCTCGGGAGCGGATGCGAAAGCGCAGGTGCCGACGGCAGTCGCGATCATCATCAGTGTGCTTTTCATGTTTGTTTCCTTTCGGTTAGCGAATGAAGACGCCGTAACCCGTCGGCGGGAAGGACGAGAACTTCAGGAGCCCGAAATCGTCCCAGGTGCAAAACTGGGAGTCGAACAGCTCGAGATGCTCCGGCAGACTTTCGGCAAAAGCGAAGATGCCCGTGTCGAACAAGCCGCTGACTTCACACGCCGACGACGCGGCGCACGTCCGATTCGTCGACCCGCTGATGACGTTGTTCGTCGCTTCCGCCGAAGGCACCGCGACCCCGACCGCAAGAAGCGCGGCAAAAGCCGTGGCGCAAAACGCAAACCTGGACTGTCTTCGCATTCGGATTCCTCCTATCTAAAATCTGCCGTGAATTATAAGGGAAAACTCTCCGGGATTCAACTAACCAAACGGTTAGTGGCCACTGCCAGCTTCCCTTATGCTATAATTGGACTGCATGAAGGCGTTCCCATTCCTCGTTCTTGTGCTGTCACTGGCCGTCCGCTGTCCGGCGGATGACGGCGTGATCCGCACCGCGAACGAGCTTAACGGCCTCTCCGACGCGCAGGCCGCCGAAAAACGGCGCTTCGAACTCTCCGGCACCATCGTGTTCGTCTCCGGATGTCCCGACACGAATCTCGGACAGTCATTCGTGATGTCCGTCGAAGGAACGAACGTCTCCGTCGCCATCGGACATCCCGCGACATCGCCGACAACCGGCGACGTCATTCGCGTGGCCGGCCATTCGTACGTCGACAGCATCATGCAGCACCAACACATCGCCGACCGTCTCGCCATCGTCGGACACGTGCAGCCGCCCCCGCCGGCCGACATCACCCTGACTGCGCTGACAGGTACCGACCACGACCGGGCGTTCGTCCGCGTGCAGGGAACCGTCAGCGACTTCTTTTCGGATGAAATCGACCGTCGCTATTACTACATGCTCATCCGACAAGGCGGCGTGACCCTGCCGATCGCCTTCCCCGACACCGGCATCACCGAAAGGGAACTGCACGGCCTGATCGGAGCCGAAGTCTCCGCCGTCGGCATCTGCTGGTCCGTCGCCGGCGAGCGACGCTATCTCGGTCCCCGCCTCGAGGTCGCCGGAAGGGACGACATCCGGATCCTCCGTCCCACACCGCAAGACCCGTTCAACGTCGCCGCACTCGAACACGCCCATCACGTCAATCCCTCGGTCCTCGCTAACATGGGCCGGCGACGCATCTCCGGACGCGTCCTCGCCACCTGGCGCGGCAACAGCCTGATTCTCAAGACTGACGACGGGCGATTCATGAAGGTCGAACTCGGCAACCGACAGGTCCTGCCCCATTACGGCGACCACATTCTGGTTGCCGGATTCCCCGTCACCGACCTTTTCCGCATCAACCTGACCGAGGCCATCTGGAAACTCGATTCGGGCGCATCGGAACCGGAACCCGCGCCGGCGCCCGTCCCTCCGCAAACCATGATGCAGCAATACAACGGCAGGATCCAGATGCGTCCGCCGAACTTCGGACGCAGCATCAAGGTGACGGGGACGGTCGTCAGCCGTCCGGCGAACGAGAAAGACCTTCATCGCGCCGTGCTGGACAACAACGGAACCCAACTTCCGGTGATCGCCGACTCGCTTCCCGACGCCCTTCAGGACGTCGTACCCGGATGCGTACTCGAGGTCAGCGGCATCTGCCTGATGGAAACGGAGAACTGGCGGCCGGACTCGCCCTTTCCGCGCGTCACCGGTGCGGCGATCATCCCGCGGACCGAAGCCGACGTCCGCATTCTCTCCCGTCCGCCCTGGTGGACGCCCCAACGGCTTTTCGTCGTCATCGGATCGCTCCTCGCCGTTCTGCTCGGCAGCCTCGTCTGGATCCGCTTTCTGAACCGGTTGGTCACGAAACGCAGCCGCGAACTGATGCGCGAGGAGATCGCCCATGCGGAAGCCGATTTCCGTTCCGAAGAACGCACCCGGCTTTCCGTCGAGCTCCACGACACCATCGCCCAGAACCTCACCGGCGTTTCGCTTCAGCTCGATTCCGTCCAACTGGCCGCCGAGAGCAATCCGAAGCTTCTGCCCAAATACATCGAAACGACGCGCCTCAGCCTGCAGAACTGCCGCGCCACCCTCCGCAACTGCCTTTGGGACCTCCGCAGCCGAACGCTTGAGGAAAAGCTACTTTCTGACGCAATCATCAGGACGATCGCCCCGCATAAGGAGAGTGCCGCCGTTTCCGTCTCCTGCGACATCCGGACTCAAGGCCTTTCGGACAACTCCGTTCATGCCATACTCTGCATCATACGCGAAGCCGTCATCAACGCCGTCCGCCACGGCAAGGCGTCCGAAATCGGGATTTCGGGAACGCAATCGACCGACGGCCGACTGTCCTTCTCAATCACCGACAACGGCTGCGGATTCGACCCGTCCCGCGCTCCCGGCATCGGCGAGGGGCATTTCGGCCTTCAGGGCATCCGCGAACGCGTCCATGCGCTCAAGGGAACCGTCCAGATCACCAGTTCGCCCGGACATGGCACGACCGTCACGCTGACAGACCTTTCTCCAGAGCACTGACATGAAACGAAAAATCAAGCTTCTTCTCGTCGATGACCACGCGATCGTCCGTCAGGGCCTCGTCTCCATCCTCGAATTCCAACCCGACTTCAAGGTCGTCGGCGAAGCCGAAGACGGCGCAGAGGCGATCAGGAAGGCAAAGGAGACCGATCCCGACGTCATCATCATGGACATCATGATGCCCGCGGTTGACGGCGTCGAAGCGACCGCCCGCATCCGCCAGACAAACGAATCGGTCAAAATCATCCTGCTCACATCCTTCGGCGGCTCGATGGATTTGTCGCAGGCCCTTGTGAACGGCGCCAACGGTGCCATCAGCAAGACATCGCCGAAAGAGGAGCTCTTCCGGTGCATCCGCGACGTCGCTGCGGGCAAACGCGTCATTTCGAAGGACATCCAGCAGGAGATGATGAACAACGACGGTGACGACGCGCTTTCCGAACGCCAGATCGAGATCCTCCAATCGCTCAGCCGGGGATTCTCGAACAGGGACATCGCCAGACAAGTCGGCCTCACGACCGCCGGCATCAAGTTCCACCTGCTGGCCATTTTCCGCAAACTCGGTGCGGCGAACCGATCCGAAGCCGTCGCCATCGCCTTCCGCAAGCACCTGCTGAAGATCTAATTTCAGGCGCCGCGCTTCCCCCTGATCAAAGCGCCTGAAGAACTTCCCAGTGTCCGGTCTTGCGGCTGCCGACACGGCGAATCTCGCCTGCGAGCTGCAAGACCTTGAGACGACGAGTGATTGTCGCAAGCGAGACCTTGAACAGCTTGGCCAGATTCTCGCGCTTGGCCTTCGGAAACGATCGAAGCGTATCCTTGATCTCCGCATCCAGCGATTTGTCATCGCGTCGCGTAGCAACTTTCAGCTTTAGAGTGTCGCCAAATCCTCTTATTGCAATCTTCTCGTTCGCTTTCGCACGAAATTGACGAATTTGCTCAATGCGATTTCGCAGGAAATAAAGTGTCATTTCAAGTCGATCCGATGACATTACGGACATCGCCGTAACGCCCCCAGTCGAAGCGCAGAACCTCCCTGTCCCTGTGCTTCAGGATCATCGTCTTACGCGCCGCACTTGTGCGGACAATTCGCGCAGCCGTGTGCGCAGGAGCCCGGCATCGAGACGTCCTCGCCCGTCCAGCAGTAGGTGCAGAGCATGTCGCGCGGAAGGCCGATTGCGGTGACGAGGTCGTCCACGGTCTGGAACGCGAGGGACGTGAGGTTCAGCTTCTCGCGGATGTACTCGACCATCCCCTTGTAGTCCGCACCGTTCGGGTCGATGTACTTTGCGATGTCCGCGCCCTCGCCTTCCTTGCCGCGGATATAGCGGCGGGAAATGAGATCGTACTCGTTCTTCGAACGCGAGAAGTTGATGAACCGGCAGGGATAGAGGAGCGCGGACACGCGATGCGGACGTGCGTCTCCTTGCACCCCTCGCCGTAGAGCCGGTCCGCCTGCTTGCCGAGCTGCGTGCCGCGGACGATCGAGTCGTCACAGAAGACGAGCCGACGGTCCTTGATGAGCCCCGGGATCGGGATGAGCTTCATCGACGCCACCTTCTCGCGCTGGCGCTGGTCGGACGGCATGAACGAACGCGCCCAGGTGGGGGTGTACTTCACGAACGGACGGCAGTACTTGACCGACTTCTCGTGCGCATAGCCGAGCGCATGCGAGATGCCGCTGTCGGGAATGCCGCACGCCGCGTCGATCTCAAGCCCCTTGTCGCGCTTCGCGAGGGCGCTGCCGCAGCGATAGCGCGCCATCTCGACGTTGCGTCCCTCATAGGAGGACGCCGGATAGCCGTAGTAGACCCAGAGAAACGAACAGATTGCGAGCTTCTCGCCCGGCTCGATCACCGTCGTCACGCCGTCCGGCTCCATCTCGACCATCTCACCCGGTCCGAGGTCACGGAGATGATCGTACTCGAGATTCGGGAGCGCACACGACTCCATGAGCGCAATCGTCGAACCCTCCTTGCGCCCGATGATGATGGGCGTGCGGCCATACCGGTCTCGCGCGGCATAGAGACGCCCGTCCTCCGTCATGATGAGGAGCGAGCAACTGCCCTTGATCTTCTGCTCACGCTTATCCCGGTTTTTTGAATAGCCCCTAAAAAAGGCCGTTTCCGACCGCCCGCTGCGGGCCGGGGAGCTGCCGTTCGGTCTCGTCGTTCGGGTTTGCGCTTCTCCAGCAAGACAAGACTCCGTCTTCAGCCATAACCGCCCCTTGCGGGGGTTCGCGACCCATAGGGAAGCGAACACGCCGAGCGAAGCGAGAGCCGAGCCCTGCCTCGACAGAATCCCTGGCTGCGTGCGACGACTCTCCTACGCCTGCAAACCCTCTCTCCTCACTCACATATCCCCCGCCGAAGGCGCCCCGAAGGGGTTGGCTACAAGGGGTGCACTCCCCGTCCCTCCGCTCGCGCCGCAGTCTTCGAACAATGCAAAGCGGCGTTCCTCCCGCGGTTCCGCTATAATTAGCGGTGCAAAAACAACCAAAGGAAAGGAACGCCGCAATGGGTAATATACTACAGAATTCGCTCGATGTCGCCTACGAGGATTTCCTCACCCTTATCCCGGATTTTCCGGGATAAGGGTGTCCGTTCGTCGCATATTGACGAGCCACAGCATGTTATTATAAAATCGCTCCCGAATGGCAATGTCCTCAATTGAGATTGGTGAATACTGGACTTCAAGAATAACGCCCCTCTCTGTCTTTACATCCGCAATATGCCGCACAACCAGCCCATCAACCTCTTTCTCGACAACAACTTCTTGCCACTCCTTCGGAAACATATTTTGCCAGTAACAATGCCATGGCCCTTTAGGCTGATACCATGCATCACACCGCTTACCATTAACATGCCACCAATGCTCGGCACGGACATCCCCCTTGCGAGCAACGAGTTCCGACTGGCAAACAGGGCAGACTCCATGTTGCTTACGCGCAACCTCGCTAATATGCATCCGCACACCATTGACGATTGCATAGGGCCACATGCAAGCCCCCTGCTCTTTGTCACTACCGGCTTCGCCCATATTCAGTTCCTGACCGTCTGGGAGACAGATATGTTGACGTCCATTGGCAGAGCCACGCCCATCAATCTGATGGTTTCCTCCACGGGCATTTCCAAATCATCATCCATCCGAGAAAAGACCATCAGATGTCCTCCGTTTCACAGACTACTAGCCATGCGACATATGTCTGACGCGGATGATTGGGCATTCCCGGATACTTCATTTGAAGTCGTCCCAACTCTCATAGCACAAGAGCAGCGACCTTTCAGGCTCGCAAACAAGGGGCCTAGCACATAATTTGTGACGATGCCTTTGCCCCTCTGGTAAAGAGGCCCCTTATCTCGCCAGCTTCCAGCAAAGCCAGGCGGAAAGCGTCTTCGAGTCGAAGATGGTACCGGCGCGGATGCCCTCCTCGACCTCGGCCTCGGAAAGGACGACGGGATAGACGTTCTCGTCCACGTCCTGGTCTTGTCCGTGGGCGACGGCGGAAAGCTCCGCAAAGTAAAGATGGATTCGCTCTTCGCAATAGCCCGGCGTGCAGATGATCGTCGTGAGGAACATGATGTCCGCCACATCGTATCCCGTCTCTTCGGCCGTCTCGCGCCGCGCGCCCGCCTCTGGGTCCTCACCCGGCTCGAGTCCGCCGGCGATGACCTCGACCAACGCCTCCTCCGCAGCTTTGCGATACTGCTTCACGAACACGAACTTGCCGTCCGGACGTCGGGCGAGGATGGCAACTGCGTTGCCGTGGCGGACAACCTCCCGCGTCGCCTTTCGCCCATCCGGCAACTCGATGTCCAGCACATCGACGCTGATGATCTTTCCGGTGTACTTTCGCTCGGCCGCGAGCGTCTTTTCCGTCAGATCCGTCATGACGCCAGCTCCTTGCCGACGGAGAATGCGGCCGCGACCACATCGCCCATGAGGCGGTAGGCGTGAGAGCAGGTGTCAAAGCAGATGGGCTTCATCTTCGCGGCATCAGGCTTGCCGTCCGTGAGCGCGGACTCCTCGACCGCGCAGTTGACGATCTTTCCGACGACATTGCAGTTCCCCTCGTTCATCGAGACGAGACGGCATTCCAGCACAAGCGGCAATTCGTTGATAACGGGCGCATCGACGGACGCGCTCTTGACGAGCGTAAAGCCGCTTCTGGCAACCTTGTCGTGCACCTTGTTCCCGCTGACGAGACCCAGGTAATCGCACCGCGCGACGGTATCAGCCGTCCCGAACGCGACCGTGAACGCCTTTCGGGCGGCGATGTTCGCCCACGTCCTGTGCGCGGTGTCGATGCAGATCGTGATCTCGTCCTCAAGCGTAACCCCGCCCCAGGCGGCGTTCATCACGTCGGGCGTCCCGTCCTCGCCGTAGGTGGCGATCATCAGGACGGGCATGGGGAACATCCAGTTCTTGCTGCCGAAGTTCTTTTTCATGTCTTCTCCTTACTATATTCATCCTGCCCAATGCCGCACATTATACCATTTCCCTCCGCCGCCCCCCTCGCGAGCACATGGTTCAGCGTTGCCGGGTGACAAGACAAAGTGAATGCGACTGCCCGCGAAGCGGGGAGTCGCATTCGACCTGCCACGCCCCTTTGCCGTATCATCCCCCCTGTCTAACTGCGCAGCGCGCCTTCGGGCCTTCGCCGCACGCCTGGCGCCTCGCCAACAAACGCTGATCCGGCCGCTGGTGACGGCTCTGCCCCCGCTCACGGGAACCTTGCGGCGAGGACTTTCCGGATCTGCCGCGCGACGGCATCGGACGGATCGATCACCTCGGCGCGTCCCGCGCACACCTGCTCGATGATGGGCTTCAAATGGGGGAAGTGCGTACAGCCGAGGACAATCTTGTCCGCCCCGGCCTTCAAGAGCGGCTCGACCTTCGCGCGCACCGTCCGTTCGACGCGGTCACGGAACGCGCCAGCCAACGGCTTTTCCGTCGGGCCGCCCTTCCATTCCTCAACCAGCCGCACGAACTCGTCGGCGACGACCGCCAGCACCGTCACGCCCGCCGCGAAACGTGCCTTCGTCTCATTGTAGAGCCGTCCGTGGAACGTCCCCGCCGTCGCGAGAACGCCGACGACGCCCGTCTTCGAGCGAAGCGCGGCGGGCTTGAGGGCCGGCTCGATGCCGACGAACGGGATGGCGGGAAACTGCGCGCGCAGATGGTCGATGGCCGCCGCCGTCGCCGTGTTGCAGGCGACGACGATCACATTGCAGCCGCGCCGCAGCAGCGCTTCGGTGTTTGCGACCGAGAGCCGCACAATCTCTTCGGGCGGCCTGTTGCCATACGGGCCATTCGCCGAGTCGGCCAGATACTCCGTCGCCACGTCCGGGCACAGCCGCCGAAACGCCGCGAGGATGCACGTGCCGCCAACGCCACTGTCAAAAAAGCCAACCTTCGTCATAACGGAGACGCCATTATACCACAGTTCGGCCGCACACAGGAACCCGCCTCCGCAAACGAACGGAGGCGATCGTCATTCGCGGCTGACGTCGCCCAACCGGCAGACGGCACAGTCGGGGTGGTGACGGAGGCAGTAGTCGCGATGGACCTGGAGAAGGCCCTGGATCAGAAGCCCGTTGTCCGAATAGAACGCCGCCGGATTGTGGTCGCGCCCGAAGAGGCGAAACGCCGTCAGTCGCACCGGCTCCGACACGTCTTCCGGCGGCAGCCAGTCCGGCACGTCCTCCGTCCGCTCCTCGGCGAGCGCGAACGGCGCGATCACGTTCGCGAGGATTGCCGCCGCGCGGCCTCGCCCCATGCAGCGCTCCCGCAGGCCGCCCTCGTCCCTGCGCCGCGCGCCGCACATCGCGGCGACCATCTGGCGGCAGGCCGCCCGCGAGAAGTCGCGCACCTCGCACAGTTCCATCACGGGCGTCTCCGTGAAGGCTTCCGCCGCGTGCGCGAGGCGGCTTTCCGGCGCATTCCACGGCCGCAGCCCCGCCCGTTCCCATGTCTCGAACGCCCCTGCGACGAGAAGGGCCGTCCGCGCCGCCGGCATTTCGCGCGGCAAGGCGTCCAGTGGGACACGCTCAGCCACGCGTCGGAAGGGCGCGGCGTTCTTCGCGTAGCCGAGCGCCGTCATCACCTCCTCGTAGAAGACCTGCCGTCGCACCATCGCCAACGCGTCCGTCGCGCGTCCGGCGACGCTTCGCGCCCGTTCGCAGAGCCGCCCCGCCAGCCGCCGCGCCTTCATCCGCAGACGATGGCGTCCGGCGGCGGCCAGCACAGCCCGCGCGCCGTCGGGGTCGTTTCCAAAGCGCCGTTCGCAGGGGCGTCCGTCGAGCGGAAGGCGGGCGAAGGGATAGGCCGCGAGATCGATCTGCTCGGGCGCGAACGACAGATCGGCCGTCACGAAGCGTCCCAGCCAAATGGAGATCGCCCCCGCCGGCAGCGAGGTCGGCACCGGTCCGCCGCCCCACGTCACGTGCGCGACGACGTTTCGGTAGTTCGGGTCGGCGCCATGCCGGTGGAAGTCCCAGTCGCCAGGCGCCAGATGCACCTCGACGTCGCCCACGACCCGCCGGCGTTCCGCGCCGACCTCCAGCACGGCGCGCCGGAAGTCGGGGCCGGGGCCGAGGTTCCATTCGCCCGGACTCACGACAAAGACCTCGCTGCCGCGCCGTGTCACAAGACGCTTCGGGCGGAGGGCCGCGTCGTACCAGATCGCCTGGACGTGCCGCTCCGTCAGGCCGAGGCCCGCCATGACGCCTCCTTTCCGCCGACGGCCGACGCCTTCTCGCGGACGACGGCAACGAGTTCGTCCGCAACCTCCGGATGCTCCTTCAGGAACGCGATGGCGGCGAGCTGCCCCTGGCCGAGCTGACGGTCGCCGAAGGCGAGCCAGCTGCCGCGCTTCTCGACGAGGCCGCGCGCGAGCGCCGCGTCGAGAAGCGACCCTTCGCGCGAGATGCCGCACGAGTAGAGGATGTCGAACTCGGCCTCAGTGAACGGCGCGGCGACCTTGTTCTTGACGACCTTCACGCGCGTGCGGTTGCCAACGACGTCGCCGGACGCGCTCTTGATCGCGCCGATGCGCTGGACCTGCAGCCGGCAGGTCGCGTAGAACTTGAGCGCCTTGCCGCCGGGCGTCGTCTCGGGATTGCCGAACATGACGCCGATCTTCTCGCGCACCTGGTTCGTGAAGATGCAGAGCGTCTTCGTCTGCGACAGGGTCGCGGTGAGCTTGCGCATCGCCTGCGACATGAGGCGCGCCTGCAGCCCGACGTGCGCATCGCCCATGTCGCCGTCGATCTCCGCCTGTGGCGTGAGCGCGGCGACCGAATCCACGACCACGACGTCCACCGCGCCCGAACGCACCAGCTGCTCGCAGATCGTGAGCGCCTCCTCGCCGGAGTTCGGCTGGGAGACGATGAGGTTGTCGAGATCGACGCCGATCTTCTTCGCGTACGTCGGGTCGAGCGCGTGCTCCGCGTCGATGAACGCCGCCGTGCCGCCCGCCTTCTGCGCGTTCGCGACGACGTGCAGCGCGAGCGTCGTCTTGCCGGACGACTCGTGTCCGTAGCATTCGACGATGCGTCCGCGCGGGAGCCCGCCGACGCCCAGCGCGAGGTCGAGCGAGAGCGCGCCCGTCGAGATTGCCTCGACGGACGTGTCCGCCGCGTCGCCGAGCCGAAGGATCGACATGTCGCCGAATTCCTTGCGAATGGTCTTCATGACTTCTTCCAGTGCCGTTGCGAGTTTCATGGTCTGTTTCTCCTTTCGTGGGTTTGGATGTTTGGGGGGTTGGGGGGTTGGATGTTGGTGGGTTGAGGGTTGAGGGAGGGCGTGAGACGTGAGACAAGAGACGAGAGAGGACAAGAGACAGGAGACATGAGAAGGGTTGACTTTCGACACTTATTCCTTATTACTTGCTACTTACTCCTTACTACTTGCTCCTTATCTCCTTAGCCCCATTTCACGAAGCGGCCGGGCTTGGCGAAGAGATCGACCTTTTCGATGTGGTCGACGACGGGGCGGCCGCCGTCGGGCGTGCCGTAGATCTCGATCACGTCGAACCGGAAGCTTCCGCGCCATTTGTTGACGCGCCGCCAGGCGTTGCACGCCCGCCGCAGGTTCGCGCGCTTCTGGCGGTCGATGCTGCGGAGACGCCGCGAATAGTCCGTTGGCGCGGCGTGCTGCTTCACTTCGACGAAGACCATCGTGTCGGTCGATTCGTCCCAGGCGACGAGGTCGATCTCAAGCCGCCGGTCCTTCTCGACAGGACGCGCATTGCTGTCGACGATCAGGTAGCCGCGGCGACGAAGGAAGTCCGTCGCCACGGTCTCGCCCCAGGCGCCGTGGCGGACGCCCACGTTCTCGACTTCACGACGCGGCGACATGGCGGGCCTCCTGAACCTTTTCGCGATAGGCCGTCGTGTCATGCGCGACGAGCATCGGGATGCCGAAGCAGATGACGGACATCGAACCGGCGATCGCCTCGCACAGACCCGTCGCCTCCGACGGGCTGATGAGGAGATGGGCGTTCGCCTCGCCAGCGCCGTCGGCGCGCGTGCGGTAGAGCTCGAGCGAATAGCCTGGAACCGGCGTGACGAGGTGGCGCAGCACGATGCGCGTCGCGCCCGTCGGCGAGCGGTGGTAGAGGCCGCGCCCGTCGTCAATCGACTCGCATTCGCCCCGGAAGACCTGGAGGATCTTGCAGAGGTCGTTGAAGTCGAGCTTGACGCAGATCGCGTTCTCCCAGTCGAAGCGCGCGTACGTCGGATTCGGTCCGCGCCGGTCGGCGACGGCCGTCTGGTTCGCGACCTTCGTCATGATGCTGCCGCCCACGTCGTCATGCGCGGGGTGGAGGTTCATCGCGATCGCGCCGCCCGTGCCCTTGGCGTTCGGGTGGTAGAACGTGAGGTTCGGGCGGAAGCGGCCAATGGGGGCCGTGGTCTGGGGTCTGGTTTCGTTCATGGGTGGGTCCTTCCTGTGGGGTTTGGATGTTTGGGTGTTTGGAAGTTTGGGGGTGTGGAATGTTTGGAATGTTTGGGGGTGGGGCGTTAGAGCCAGAAGGAGTTTTCGGAGCTGTCCATGCGGCGGTAGAGAATCGCGTTATTCAGATGCTCCGGCAGGACGGCCTCGGATTCCGCAAGGTCGGCGATCGTCCGCGCGACGCGCAGCACCTTGTCGTAGGCGCGCGCCGAGAGGTGTAGGCGCTCGATGAGATGCACGAGGTCTTCGCAGTCCTTTCGCGTGAACCGGCAGACGTCGGCGAGATCGCGCCCACGCACCTCGGCGTTCGTGTGGACGCCCGGCATGCCTCGGTAGCGCGCGGCCTGGATGGCGCGGGCCGCCAGCACCCGCGCGCGGATGGCGGTGCTCGGTTCGCCTGCGGCCGCGAGCGGCAGGCTGCTCGCCTCGACGGGCGGCACCTCGATCTGGATGTCGATGCGGTCGAGGAGCGGGCCGGAGATGCGGCTCTGGTATTTCAGGATCGCGTTCGGCGCGCACCGGCACGCGTGCGTCGGGTCGTTGTAGTAGCCGCAAGGGCAGGGATTCATCGCTGCAACAAGCATGAACTGCGAGGGGTAGTCGTAGGCGGCCGCCGCGCGCGAGACGCAGACGTGGCCGTCCTCAAGCGGCTGTCGCAAGACCTCCAGCGCTTGGCGGGGGAACTCGGCGAACTCGTCGAGGAAGAGGACGCCGCGATGCGCGAGCGAGACTTCGCCGGGCACGGGGTGCGCGCCGCCGCCGAGGAGGCCGATCGACGAGACCGTGTGGTGCGGCGCACGGAAGGGACGGCGCGTCACGAATCGGCCGCCGCCCTTCGCCGCGCCGGCGACGGAGTGGATGCGCGAGACCTCCAGGGCCTCCTCGACCGTGAGCGGCGGCAGGATGGACGGAATGCGCCGCGCGAGCATCGTCTTGCCCGAGCCGGGGCTCCCGATCATGAGGACGTTGTGCCCGCCCGCGACCGCGACCTCCAGCGCGTGCCGCGCGGCGTCCTGCCCCTTCACGTCGGCAAAGTCATCCCCCGCGTCGCGGTCGCCGGAGACGAGCGCCGCCAGGTCGGTCGTGCACGGCTCGATGTCGAGCTCGCCGTTCAGGTAGAGGACGGCCTCCTGCAGGACGCGCACGGGAATGACGTCGATGCCCGCGACGACGCTCGCTTCTTCGACGTTCTCCGCCGGCACGAGGACGGCGCGCTTGCCGATGCGCTTCATCTCGAGGACCATCGGCAGGACGCCCCGCACGCGCCGCACCTCGCCCGAGAGCGCGAGCTCGCCGATGAGCGCATAGTCCTCCAGATGCTCGTTGCGGATGCGCCCCGTCGCCCGCAGGAGGCCAACGGCGATCGGCAGGTCGTAGATCGGGCCCTCCTTCTTCACATCGGCCGGCGCGAGGTTGACCGTGATGTCGAATTCCTTCTTCGAGGCGAGCCCCTGGTTCTTGAGCGCGGTCGGGATCCGGTCCTTCGCCTCCTTGACCGCCGCGTCGGGGAGGCCCACGATCGCGAACTGCGACGTGCCAACCGCCGAGTAGACCTCGATCTCGACCGTCTGCGCGTCCACGCCACTGATGGCGCCCGAATAGCATTTTGCCAACATCTTTTCCTGCCTTTCCGCCTTCTTCATGGAAGACGCGGGTAGTATGGCAGAAAAAGCGAAAAGAAACCTTAAGATAACCTTAAGATTTGCCTTAAGATTTCTTAAGGTTGGCTTAAGGTAATCTTAAGGTTCGGGACGGGTGCCCCGAAGACGCGTCCGCGCACAATCAGGCGACCTTGCGCGAAAGACAATGCGCGCGCGCGAGGGTGCGCCACATCTGCTCACCCATCAACTGCGCCAGGCGGACGGGGACGGCATTGCCAATCTGTCGCAACGCCTCGCCCCACGACCCACAGACGCGATAGTCATCGGGGAAGGTCTGGATGAGCTTGGCCTCGTGGACAGTCATGTAGCGCAGCGACCCATCGGGGAATCGAATCATGTTCTCGCCGCCGGGAACGCCATGTGCGCCCGCCTTGATGGTCTTGCTGGGCTTGTCATAGTCACTTCCCGTATGCCCCGGATATTCGCGAGCCCCATCTACAAACACATGGTCGCCCAAGCCGTTTGCACCACGCGCGTCCGGCAAGTTTCCAATGACATCCGCGATTGTCATTCGCCCTTCCGCTTTCGCAGGCCACTCCCATTGGAGGTCAAGGCCATTCCGAAGGCCAACGATGAACACACGCTCCCGACGTTGCGGCACGCCATAATCGACGGCGTTCAACAACCGATACTGGACATTGTACTTCAAGCCTTCGTATGCCGCGAAATCAATGCCCTTCAATTCCGCAAGATGTGTTCGCCAGTCCATCCCCGGCGGCAATGTCTGATCCGGAAAGGTCAAACGCAAGATGATGTAGGAGAAATAGTCTGCAAAGCCCTTCCGAAGCAATCCCTTGACATTCTCGAAGATGAACCCGCGCGGCGCCAGCTCGTGGATGGCTCGGATGGCCTGGGGGAACATGTCTCGTGCGTCCGCGTCCGCTCGTGCCAGTCCACCCAACGAGAACGGCTGACAGGGCGGCCCGCCGGCAATCAAGTCAACAGCTCCGACGGCCTTGAAATCGAATAGGCGTATGTCCGTCTCATGGACAAGCGCCGGATTGAAGTTTGCGCGCAGGCTCTCGCACGCCCACTTGTTGCGTTCGACAAAGGCACAATGCCTGAAGCCCGCCAACGCCAACCCCTTGGCAAGCCCCCCGCATCCGCTGAACAATTCAAGGCTTCTCATCTCATGCCGACCAGATAGTCCTTGACGCGCCGATTCAATAGCTTGACGTCCGGCGTCTCGCCTGACATCTTCTTCGCCCATGCACGCCCCGGATGCAGGGCGTCCCATTGCGTGATCATGCCCGAGATCCGCTTCGCACCGGGATTGTGATTCCCGAAACCGTCAATCACGCTATTCCACAGCGGCCGATGCATCGCTATCAGTGACGCTTCTACCGAAGCTATCATCGCCACAACAGGTCCTTCGAAAATCATCAAGCGGCAGACGAAGTCGTTGAGGTCAAGATTCCTTGCGCTCGCCACATTTCGCGCATGCTGGGAGAGGCGATCAAACAGCTTGCACCCCGCCTTCTCGGTCTCCGTGCATCTGCTCTGTCGCCACCCCAACGGCTCAGCCTTGCCAATGTAGATTGGCAGACGATATTCCTCACGGTTGATCTCCTGCCCAAACTTACCGTACAAGCCTGTCTTGCCAATGTAATACAGGGCATAGACGCCCGCCCCGACGAATCGATCCTTGGGCGGGAACGCGCAAACAGGCGTTCCATGGAAGAACCGAACGGCGTCCTTCAGCAATTCGCTGAATGCATCGCATCGGTAAACGTGCTTCGTCCGCTCAAAGGGCATTGGCTCAAACATCGGTCATCTCCAAAAGGCTATGGCAGGATTATATCAAAAAGCCGCATGGGCTGTCGGCGCGTCAGGCGAGGAGGGTGTAGCCGAGGCCGCGCGCGCTCGTCAAGAGGCCGGACGCCGGGCCGAGCTTTCGGCGCAGATTGGAGACGTGCACGTAGAGCATCGCGTCCGAACAGGCGAAGCCCGTGCCGCGCAAGGCCGCGATGAGCGCGTCCGCCGTCAGCGTCTCGCCGCGCCGCGCGGCAAGGGCGCGCAAAATGTCGCCCTCCGTCTTCGTGAGACGCCCGACCGACCGTCCTGACACGAAGATCTCAAGGTTCAGCGCATCGACCTCGACGACGCCCAGGCTGATCCGCCGGCTTGCGGCCTCCTGCGCGCGCACGGCACGGCCACGCCGGACGGCCGCACGAACCTTTGCCAGCAGGAGATCGGGGTTCGTCGCTTTCTCGACATAGTCGTCCGCCCCGACGCCGTAGGCGCGTAGCTGCGTCGTCTCGGACGGGACGCCCGTCAGGAACAGGATTGGCACAAGCGCATCCCGCGCCCGGATCTGCGCACACGCCTGAAGTCCGTTCAGCTTCGGCATCATCACGTCGAGGATGACGAGGTCCGGGCGCCGTTCCGCAAAGGCCGCAACGCCCGCCGCGCCGTCCCGCGCCTCGCGCACGGCAAAGCCATCCGCCTCCAGGAGCGCACGAAAGGACTTGCGCACAATGCGCTCGTCCTCGACCAAAAGAATCTCGGGCTTCTCGTCCATGGCGGAAATTATACCACATTGTCCGCCCCCGCCGCGCAGAACACGCCTACACGACGCCGCGCCTAGTCCATCAAGGCCAATCCCGCCAGTCCAATGTCTGTCGAGAAAAAGGGACTACCCCCCCCCCCCCCCCCCCCTGAGGAAGTCGAGGAGACGCGGGAGCGTGATCGGCTTGGAGAGGATTGCCTCGAAGCACGACGGGTCGAACGTGTGCGCGACAGCCATGTCGGCCGTGACGGCCGCGCGCGCTCGTCCTCGTCGAGATCAGCCACGGGACGCAGCCTCAGAAGAAGTTGCCGTAGGCGCGGAGCTTCGCGTAGCGCGCGTCGAGCAGCGCGTCGGGCGCGAGGCCCTTCAGCTCCTTGAGCGCCTTGAGGATCGCCTTCTTCACGTTCGCGCACGCGAGACGGTGGTTCTTCTGCGCGCCGCCGGCCGGCTCCTTCACGATCTCGTCGATCGCACCCAGCGTCGCGAGGTCGTGCGCCGTGATCTTCAGCGCCTCCGCCGCCTCGGGCGCCTTCTTGCCGTCGCGCCAGAGGATGCCCGCGCACCCTTCGGGGGAGATGACGGAATAGACCGCGTTCTCCATCATGAGGATGCGGTCGCCGACGGCGATCGCGAGCGCGCCGCCCGAGCCGCCCTCGCCCGTGATGACGACGACGACCGGCGTCCTGAGGCGCGAGAAGAACTCCAGGCTCTTCGCGATCGCCTCGGCCTGTCCGCGCTCCTCGGCCTCCTTGCCGGGATAGGCGCCAGGCGTGTCGACGAACGTGACGACGGGCACGTGGAACTTCTCCGCGAGCGCCGCGAGGCGCATCGCCTTGCGGTAGCCGTCGGGGTTCGCCATGCCGAAGTTCGCCGCCATGTTCTCCTCGACGGTCGCGCCCTTGTTGTGGCCGAGGATCAGCACCTTCTCGGCGCCGATCGTCCCGAACCCGCCGACGAGCCCGCGGTCGTCGTTCACGAGGCGGTCGCCGTGGAGTTCCTCGAAGTCGGAGCAGATCTCGCGGATGAAGTCCTTCAGGTGCGGACGCTTCGGGTCGCGCGCCAGCTTGACCTTTTCAATAGCCGTCATGTCAGAACCCCCAGTAGTTGAGCATCTTCGCGAGGAACTTCTTGAGGTCCTTGCGTTCGACGATCTTGTCGATGAAGCCGTGTTTCTCCAGGTACTCCGCCGACTGGAAGTCGGCCGGGAGCTTCTGGTGAATCGTGTTCTCGATGACGCGCCGCCCGGCGAAGCCGATGAGGGCCTTGGGCTCCGTCACGTTGATGTCGCCGAGCATCGCGAAGCTCGCCGAGACGCCGCCCGTCGTCGGGTCGGTGAGGACGGAGATGTAGGGAAGCCCCGCCTCCTTCAGGCGCGCGATCGCGGCGGACGTCTTCGCCATCTGCAGAAGCGAGAGGATGCCCTCGTGCATGCGCGCGCCGCCCGACGCGGAGAACAGGATCAGCGGACGCCGCTCGGCGATCGCCTGCTCGCAGGCCCGCGCGATGCGCTCGCCCGTGCCCGTGCCAAGCGAGCCGCCCATGAAGCCGAAGTCCATGACGCCCAGCATCACGGGATGGCCCTCGACCGCACACGTGCCCATGACGATCGACTCGGTCTCGCCCGACTTCTTGATCGTCGCCTCGACCTTCGCCTTGTAGGGCCCCGTTGCGTCGTGGAACGCGAGATGGTCCGAGTACGAGACCGCGCGGAACACCTCGGCAAACGTCCCCGCGTCGGCGACCTGCGCGATGCGCTCGCGGACGGCGAGCCGCCCGTGGTAGTTGCACTTCGGGCAAATCGCGTTGTTCGCCTTCCAGACCGCCTTTTCAAAATGGCTCTTGCACTTCGGGCAAATCGCCCAAAGCGCCTTCGCCGGCGGAATCGCCGGCTTCTCCGCCTTCGGTTTAAACCAACCCATCAGTTCCTCCTTTCATTTCAAGACATCCAAACGCCCAAACCATTCACCCTCGCACCCATTCGCCCATTCGATCATTCGCCCATTCGACCATTCGACCATTCGATCATTCGATCATTTCTCAAAACGGCATATACACAATGCCGTAGATCGAGGCGGGCTGGCCGTTGAGGGCGCGCAGGCCATGCTTGACGACGGCGTTGTAGTAGGCCGTATCGCCCGGCTTCAGGACGGTCTTCTCAGGCCCGTAGGTGAGCTCGACCTCGCCCGCGAGGCAGATGATCAGCTCTTCGCCCTCGTGCGACGAAAGCTCGTCGACGCCGTTTGCGGCGAATTCGATGCGGAACGGGTCGAGGTGGCGGTCCGGCTTGCCGCGCGCGAGCGAATGGCTCGCGTAGCCGAGCGCGTTCACGCCTTCCTGCGCGACCTTCGCGGACTCGATGTCGGCCGCGCGCGTGATGATCGGATCGGGCTTGAACTGGTCGTCCATGAACGTGCCGAGCCGCTGGCCAAGCGCGCGGGAAAGCTTCGTGAGGACGCCCAGCGCGGGCAAGACCTCGTCCTTCTCGATGGAGTTGACGATGCGCTCGTCGATCCCGCTCTTCTGCGCGAGATCGTAGACGCTCATGCCGAGACGTTCGCGGTACGTGCGAATCCGGCTGCCGACAGTTGCTTCCTTTCTCATAATCAGTAAAACGACTTAAATTCTTCTTTTTGATCGGACATTATACCACAAATGGCCCCGCGCGCGGCGGGCGTCTCAGGGGATGCGCGCCTCGGCCGGCTCCAGCCCCTCCGCACGCGCCGTCAGCTTCGCGGCGACGCCCGGCTTCAGGCGCAGGTAGACGGCCGCGCGGCCGAAGGCGAGCGAATGGCCGGAGACGTCCTTGAAGCTCTCGAAGCTGCGCGGATCCGAGTTGCCGACGGCGGCGATCTCGCACCCCTCCGCCGCGAACGCGACGCGGCGGCTGTCGTCCGGGACGAACGTGCCGTCCCGGTCCGCGAGCGTGACGACGACCACGCAGAGGCTGCCGTAGCGCGGCTCCGGCGTCAGCACGACCCGCGTCGGCGCGCCCGCCGTGCGCATCGCCTTCTCGCCGAGGACGCGGCCGTCCCTGCCGTAGGCGACGGCCTTCACCTCGCCCGGCGCGTAGGGGACGTCGTTCCACATCAGGCGGTAGCGCGGCAGGACGGAATAGTAGTTCGCCGGATTCTCGTCCACGACGCCCGCCGTCGGGTCCTTCCTCCGCCGGCCGAGCGAGCGGCCGTTCACGAAGAGCTCCGCCTCGTCCGCGCTCGTGTAGACGAAGACGGGGAGCGTCTGGCCGACCTTCTTCGGGAAGTTCCAGTGTCCGGGCACGATGTGGAGCGTGAAGGCCTTCCTGTTCCAGTGCGAACGGTAGAGGTAGAACCGGTCCTTCGGCAGCGCGCAGAGGTCGCAGATGCCGAAGTAGGAGCTGCGGGAGCGCGGCAGGTAGCCGTACTGCTTCTCGGCGCCCGGCTGGTACGGCGTCGGCTCGCCGAGGTAGTCGATGCCCGTCCAGACGAACTCGCCCGCGCAGAACGTGTCGCGCTCCATGCGCGCGAACTCGCGGTCGGGGATGTCCGACCACGGCGCCGCGTTCAGGTCATAGGAATCGACGTTCTCCGTCCGGAAGGCGAAGTCCGTCTTGTTCGTCGGCAGCGCGTCGGCGTAGAAGCCGAACTCCGAGAGCGCGGACGCGCTTTCCGAGTAGAGGACGGGCTGGCCCGGGAGCTTCGCGCGCGAATCGACGTACATCTCGCGGTAGTTCCAGCCGGAGACGTCAAGCGCCCCGTAGTCGCCGCGCGCACAAGCCGCCGGAAAGCAGCTGCCGATGCCGACGGGGCGCGTGTCGTCCTCCTCCAGCATGACGCGGCGGAAGCGGGCGCAGCGCTCGGCCGTCGTGCCGAGGGCGATCGGGCCCGCCCAGTCCTCCTGCCCCGGCGGCGTCGCCTTTCCGGGCGAGATCTCGTTGCCGATCGACCAGACGAAGACGGACGGGTGGTTGCGGTCGCGGCGGACGAGCTTCACGAGCTGGCGCGGCACGAATTCCTCCAGCGGGATGTCGCCGCGTCCGCAGGTGGCGTTCCACTTGTCGAACGCCTCGTCCCAGACGAAGAGGCCCATCTCGTCGCAGAGGTCCAGCACCTGCGGCGCGGGCGGGTTGTGCGACATGCGGATCGCGTTCGCGCCCATGTCGCGCATGACGGCGAGCTGGCGGCGCGCCGCGTCCACGTCGAACGCCATGCCGAGCGGGCCGAGGTCGCTGTGCAGGTCTACGCCGTTGAGCTGCACCCGCTCGCCGTTGAGGAAGAAGCCGCGGTCCGCGTCGAAGCGGAACTCGCGGAGGCCGATCCGCCGCGCGAGCGCGTCCGAGAAGCCGTCGCCCGCGAGGCGCAGCTCGAGCGAATAGAGCTTCGCGCCGTCCTCCAGCTTCCAGAGCTGCGGATTCCGCACCCTGAGCGCGAGGTCGAAGTCGCCGCGCCCGCAGGCATCGATCTCGATCTCGTCGTCCGCGTCGTCCACGACCTGCCCGTCCGGCCCGCGCAGGACGGCCGTGACCTTCGCCTCGGCGTCCGCGAGGAGGCGGCTCTCGACCGCGCCGGAGACCGTCACCTTCGCCTTGCCGGTCAGCACGTCGTCCGTCTCGATCCGCAGGGCGTCGGCGTCGAAGTGGGCCTTGTCCGTCGTGACGAGGCGGACGTCGCGGTAGATGCCCGCGCCCGGATACCAGCGCGAGGCATGGTCAAGCGTGTCGACCTTGACCGTCACCGTGTTCGTGCCCGCGAGGAGGTAGGGCGTCGCCTCCGCGACGAAGCCGAGGTAGCCGTAGTCGCCGTGCCCGCAGGGCTGGCCGTTCACGTAGGCCGTCGCGCGCGACATGACGCCGTCAAACTCGAGGAAGACGCGCCCCTTCGGCTTCTCCGCGAGGACGAGCGACTTGCGGTACGTCCCCCTGCCCTTCCACGGCAGGCTCCCGACGTTGCCGCCGTGCTTCGCGTCAAACGGCCCGGCGATCGCCCAGTCGTGCGGCACGGCGACGGGCGCGAACGCCTCGCCGTCGCGGGCGAACTCCCAGCCCGCGTTGAAGTTCTCGACCGTCCGCGCCCACGCCGACGCGGCGACCGCCAGGGCGAAGCCCGCCATCAAGGTCTTGTTCATCTCGTTCTTCCTTTCGTCTTTTCGATTGCCCCGTCCGCGCCCAGGCGAATCCGGGGCGGACAGATTCAGTGCCGACGCGCGGCCAGGCGCGCGACGATGCGCGACGCGCCGAGGTTCTTGAGGCCGAGCGCCAAGAGGAGCTTGCCGAGGAAATGCCGCGACTCGGCCTTGACCTCGACGATCTCGATCCCCTCCTTCGCGCAAAGCGCGCGGAAGTCCTTGAGCGTGATGCAGTGGATGTTCGGCGTGTCGTACCACTGGAACGGCAGCTGCTTCGAAACGGGCAGCCGCCCCGTGAGCGCCAGCGTCAGGCGGATGCGGTACGCCGCGAAGTTCGGGAACGTGACGATCGCCTCGTCGGCGATGCGCAGCGCCTCGTGCAGCAGCCCGCGCGGATTCTTCACCTCCTGCAGCGTGTCCGAGACGACGGCCACGTCGTAGTGGCCGTCCGGAACGAGCGAGAGGCCCTCGTCCACGTCCTCCCACAGGACGTCATGCCCGTCCGCGACCGCCTCCTGGTAGCGCTCGACGTCGATCTCGACGCCGTCGCCGCGCACGTCCTTCTTCGCGCGCAGGACGTCGAGGAGCGTACCGTCGCCGCAGCCGATGTCGAGGACGCGCGCGCCGGGCTTCACCATCTTGAGGACGTTCCGGTGCAGGCGCTCCTGCCACTTCATGACCGTCACGGGCCGCTCCGTCAGAAAGCCGCCGACGACCTTCGAGAGGTGCGCGATGTCGGTGAGGAACGAGTCGTGGCCCGTGCCGCTTTCGAGGTGGCAGTAGGAGACGGACTTGCCGGCCCGCGTGAGCGCGCGGACGATCTCCTTCGACTGCCACGCCGGGAAGAGAATGTCGTTCTCGTAGGAGCAGACGAGCGTCCGCGCCTTGACGCGCGCGAACGCCGCGTCGAGCGAGCCGTAGGCCGCGCACGGGTCGGCGAAGTCCATCGAGCGCGTGATGTGCAGGTAGGAGTTCGCGTCGAAGCGGCGGACGAACTTCATCGCCTGGTAGTCGAGGTAGCTCTCGATCTGGAAATACGTCTTGAAGAGGCGGTCTCGCTCGGCGCGCGCCTCGGCCGGCGCCTCGACGAACTCCTTCTGGAGGTTGCGCGCGAACTTCTTCTGCAGGAGCTCGCGCGACAGGTAGGTGATGTGCGCGAGCTGGCGCGCGGCGGCGAGGCCCGCCTTCGGCCCCTTGCCGTCCCCCTCTAGGTAGTAGTCGCCGCCGTTCCACTTCGGGTCGTCCGTGATCGACGTCCGGCTCATCACGCTGAAGGCGATCGCCTGCGTGTTGAGGTTCGCCGAGGTCGCGATGAGGCAGGCGCAGTCCATGTCGTCCGGGAAGCGCGTCATCCAGTTCACGGCCTGCAGGCCGCCGTAGCTGCCGCCGATGAGGGCCTTCAGGTGCGTGATCCCGAGCTCCTTCAGCAGCATGCGGAAGACGTCCACCGCGTCGTCGAAGGAATACTGCGGGAAGGACGAGCCGTAGGGCTTGCCCGTGTCGGGGTCGAGCGACATCGGGCCCGTCGTCCCCGAACAGCCGCCGAGCACGTTCGCGCAGATGACGTGGTAGCGGTTCGTGTCGATGGCCCGGCCGGGCCCGACCATGCCCTCCCACCAGCCGCTCGGCTTCGTCTCGCCCGGCTTCACGCCCGCGACGTGCGCGTCGCCCGTCAGGGCGTGGCAGATGTAGATGACGTTGTCCGCCGCGAGCGGCGCGCCGCACTCCTCGTAGGCGACCTCGACTTCCTTGAGGACGCCGCCGTACGCGAGGCGCAGACCGCCCGCCGGCAGCGTCAACCGCCGCTTCTTCAGCTCAACGACGCCAACGCCATCCATCTCAAAGCGCCTTGCGGACGACGTGCGTGCCCGCGCCATAGCGCGTCGAGGCCGTTTCGCCGGGAAGCGTGACGTCGGCCGTCGCGCCCACCGGGATCGTGAACGCCCAGACCCAGGTGTCGCCCTCGTAGTGCCACGCGCTCGAAATCAGGCCCGCCGCCGACTTGTACTCCGCCCGGACGAATCCGAGGCGGCGGTCTGGCTTCGGCGCCATGACGACGTTCGCGAAGCCCGGCGCCTTCGGGTCGGCGGCAATGCCGGCGACCGTCTTGTAGATCCACGCGAGCACCGCGCCGTAGGCGTAGTGGTTGAAGCTGTTCATGCCGACGGGCCCGAAGCCGTCCTTCTTCGTGTAGCTGTTCCAGCGCTCCCAGATCGTCGTCGCGCCCTGGTCCACCGAATAGAGCCAGCCGGGGAAGCTGTGGTTGAGGAGGAGCGAGTAGGCGCGCGCCACGAGCCCGTTCTCCGTCAGCGTGTCCATCACGATCGACGTGCCGAGGAAGCCCGTGTGCAGCGTGCCGCCGCCCGCGTCGATGCTCGCCTCGAGGTCGGCGATCGTCTTCGCCTTCGCCGCGCCCTCGACGAGGCCGAGCTTGAGCGCGAACAGGGCCGGCGTCTGCATGCCCTTGAAGACCGGCAGGATCGTGCCGTCTTCCGTCGCGAAGAAGGCCTGCTTCAGGTAGGCGCGCGCAGCGTCCGCCATCGCGCGGTACTTCGCGGCGTCCGCCGCGCGGCCCGTCCGCTCGGCCATCTCGGCCATCATCTGCGCGTCCCAGAGCCAGTAGCATCCGCCGAGGTAGTCCCAGTAGCGGAGCGCGTCCGCCTTCGGGCGGTTCCGCCCGTCCGGCCCCTTCTCGAAGGCCGAGTATTCGGGCTTGTACGGGCAGCTCTCGAGCTTCGTCAGCGAGAGCCAGTCGTTCCACTGGTAGTTCCGGCACTCGGCGGCGATCGCCGCGTGGGCGTACTTCGTCTCGTTGACGCGGCCGACGAACTTCTCCATCGCCGCCCAGTTCTCGTCGACGATCCGGCGGTCGCCGAACTGCTTGAACATCTGGTAGGGCACGATCACGCCCGCGTCGGCCCAGCCGAGGCGCATCGGCTCGTTGCCGTACTGCGCGAACGGCGCCACGCCCGGGAAGCCGCCGCGCGAGTCCTGGCTGTCGCGCTCGTCACGCATCCACTTGCGCAGGAAGTCGTAGACGTCCGCATTGAAGCTCGCCGCCTCGGCGAAGACCTGCGTGTCGGCCGCCCAGCCCAGGCGCTCGTTACGCTGCGGGCAGTCCGTCGGCACCGAGAGGTAGTTCGAGAGCTGGCCCCAGTAGACGTTCGAGATGAGCTGGTTCACGTCCCGGTCGCCCGTCACGAGCGAGCCGCGCTCCATCCCCTTCGCGATGGACGTCACCGGCACGCTCACGAGACGCTCGATGCGGACGGGCGCCGTCGCCGTCACGGAAATGTAGCGGAAGCCGAAGAACGTGAAGCGCGGCAGGTAGGCCTCGACGCCCGTGCCCGCGAACGTGTATTCGACGAGCCGCCCGTTCTCGTAGCCCTTGCGCAGGTTGACGCGGTAGACGCTGCCCTCCGGCCCATCGTTGCCGCGCGACTTGAGCCCGCCGTTGTCGTTGAGCATCTCCGCCGGCAGCGCCGTCAGCACCGTCCCGGCCGCCGCCGCGAAGCGGAAGGACGGCACGGCCGCCGCGTTCTGCCCGAAATCGACGACGAGCGTCTCGCCCGGCGCGAGCTCAAACGGCCCGTTCCCCGCAAAGTCGCGGACGACCTTCACCGTGCCGAACGCCGCGTCGGACGCGCCCTCGACGCCCTTCCACGTGTAGGCCTTCACGGGGCTGAGCGCCTTGTCGCACCGCAGAAGGACCTCTGCGCCGTCCGTCGGCAGGATCTCGCCCTTGAACTCCGCATTCGCCTGCGGCGCGCCGAACGACGCCCCGCAGGCGAAGCCCGGCTTCTGGCGCGCGTCAAAATGCTCGCCGTCGAAAATCGCCGCCCGCGTGACTGGACCGGCGACGCCGGCCTTCCAGTCCTTCACGTTCGTGCCGTAGCGGCGCACCGCCCCGCCCGCATACGCGACTTCGAGGACGCCGCGAAACGCGCTCTTGCGGCCGACGAAGCCCGTGCGGCCGCTCGGCGTGACGATCTTGTCGCGCCACCAGCCGGACGAGACCTCCGCCGCGAGGACGTTCGTCGCGCCCTTCGCGCGGCGGAACGCCTCCGTGACGTCGTAGGTGAAGGCATACTTCGTCTTCTCGTTGTGCGTGAAACCCGGCTTGAGGAAGTCCGTCCCGATGCGCACGCCGTTCACGTAAAGCTCATAGACGCCAAGGCCCGCCGTCATCCACGTCGCGGAGACGACCTCGCCCTCGTTCGCGAGCTCGCGCACGAACCAGCTTGTGCCGGGCGCCGCGAGCGAGCCTTCGGTGATCTTCCCCTCCTCGACCGGCGCGTCCGCCGCCGAGATCCACGCGCTCGCCGCCCACGCCGCCGGCTCCAGCGCCGACACGCGCCGCCCGAGCGGACGCGCCGAACAGGTCGCCGCGCCGCAGTCCGCCAGCAGCCCCGCCGCCAGCAAAATCGTCAGATGCCTCATGGTTCTTCTCCCTTGCCCTGTCAGTTCGCGTAGGTGACGACGCCCGTGCCCTTGCGGCAGACGCCGATCACGCTGTACGGCTGGTGCGCGGCCTTGAGGATGTTCGTCGCCTTCGCGAGGTCGCGCTTGGCGACAATCACCACAAACCCGATGCCCATGTTGAAGACGCGGTACATCTCGTCGCGGTCGACCTTGCCCTGGTTCTGGATGAACTTGAAGATCGTCGGGACTTCCCAGGCGTTGCGGTCGATCTCGGCGTTCACCGTCTTCGGCAGGACGCGCGGAATGTTGTCGGGGAAGCCGCCGCCCGTGATGTGCGCCATGCCGTTGACCTTGATCTTCGACAACAGCGCCGAGACGGGCTTGAGGAAGCTCTTGTGGACGGCGAGAAGCGCCTCGCCGAACGTCTGGTTCGTGCCGGGCAGCTTGTCCTGCCAACTGTACTGGCAGAGGTCGAAGATGACCCGCCGCGCGAGCGAGAAGCCGTTCGTCTGGAGCCCGCCCGCCGGCAGGCCGATGATCACGTCGCCCGCCCGGATCGACTTGCCCGTGACGAGATCCTTCTTCGCGACCGTGCCGACGATCGTGCCGACGAGGTCGTACTCGCCGACCGGGTAGAGGCCCGGCATCTCGGCCGTCTCGCCGCCGAGCAGCGCCATCTTGTTCTCCCGGCAGGCCTTGCAGAGGCCGGAGACGACGCTCTTGAAGACGGCCGGCTCGACCTTCGCCGTGCCGACGTAGTCCATGAAGAAGAGCGGCTTCGCGCCCTGCACGAGAATGTCGTTCACGCAGTGGTTGACGATGTCCTGCCCGACGGTGTCGTGGCGGTTCATCATCGCGGCGACCTTCAGCTTCGTGCCGACGCCGTCCGTCGAGGCGACGAGGATCTGGTCCTTCCCCGCCGGCACCTTGTGCAGCCCGCCGAACGCGCCGATGTTGCCGATGACGTTCGCCGTCTTCGTCGCGGCGACCATCTGCTTGATGGACCCGACCGCGCTCATCTTCACGTCAATGTTCACGCCCGCCTGCGCATAGGCGGACTTCCTCTCGGCCTTTTCTCCCTTCGCCATGTCGGGAACTCCTTGAAACGGAAAAACTGTGGATGTATTGAAACGAAGGGCGCGTGCCGTGTGACACGCGCCCTCGCCCGAAAGACCGCCTTAGAGCTTGTCGTTCGAGCCGAGCACGTTCACGATCTTGTGGATGTAGAGCTTCTTCATCTCGTCGCGCGCCGGCGAGAGGTACTGGCGCGGATCGAAGTGCTCCGGATGCTCCGCGAAGTGCTTGCGGATCGCCGCCGTCATCGCGAGGCGCGAGTCGGAGT
>OIYX01000053.1_pt1 | contig 37313 bp, 31 predicted proteins | sample 1588431 | NCBI WGS metagenome assembly OIYX01 (sample SAMN03283241) | human gut metagenome | biome: human-associated habitat; material: feces | host: Homo sapiens | place: Peru | collected 2012
CCTCAATTCGGTTGGTGGGCGAGCGGCGACGCCGCGCAGCCCACTAACCCATTACTGTCGTCGCCGCGTGGGCGATAGGCGCACGGACGAATTTATGGTATAATTCGCGCCTGAATGAAGTTTCGCCTTTTCCTTTCGTTTTCCGTCTGTATGGCTCTGCGGCTGTTGGCCGCCGAGTCCTTGCTGTCGGCGATGGACGCGGGCGAGGCAGCTCCCGCGAAGCCGGCGGCGACGCGCCTGGCGCGCATCACGTCCGACTCGACGTACTACGACCGCAAGGAGGGGATGGCCGTCTTCACGGGGCATGTCCACGTCGACGACGAGCAGTACCAGATGCATGCGGACAAGGCGTACGTCTTCATGACGACGACGAATACGCTGAAGCGCATCGTCGCGATCGGGAACGTCGCGCTGACGAACGAGATGAAGCGCGCCTACGGGGCGAAGGCGTCGTACTACAAGGAAAGCGGCATGGTCGTCCTCTATGGCGGCGACGGCCAGAACGCGGAGATCGTCGATGCGTCGAAGGGCCAGAACCAGACGCTGCGCGGCACGAAGATCAAGTTCTGGATCGACTCCGAGCAGGCGGAGGTCCTCGACGCGACGATCGTCGCGCCGGTTTCGGGCGGCGGCGCGACGGGGCTGGGCGACGTCATTCGCGGGGGGCTGGGGCGCTGACGGGCGCGTGCGGGTTGCAGAGCCGCGCGGCGAAATGCTATAATGTGCGAAATCCTCTGACCAAGAGATTCTAACCACCAACCAAAACAAACCTATAAGGAGTTGCATGAAGAAGCTGATGGCCGCCGTGTGCGCGGCGTCGTTGTTGTCCGTTTTCGCTGAAGAAAAGAAGGGCGAGGCCGAGAAGGTCGAAACCGAGCAGTCGAGTTTCCTCACGGTCTGGGGCTTTGGAAACTACGGGCTCTATTCGGGCTATCAGCTCTATGGGTCGCTCGTGAACGACAACCCGACGCTTCAGGGCTACATCGACGCGAACGTCAGCATCGGCGACGTTGGCTACATCGGCGTCGGTCTCTGGTCGAATACGGATCTGACGCCCCGCCGCCGCGACAACGAGCTTGGCCAGGCGTTCAACGAGTACGATCCGAACGTCCACTTCGGGCGCACGTTCTGGTTCGACGACGACAAGACGTGGGGCCTTGACTGGCGCTCGACGGTCGTGTGGTTTTACTATCCGCCGAAGAACTACAAGGGCGGGCGCGAGTCAAACCACACGACGTGGGACTTTGACCACAGCTTCGCGCTCTTGAACCCCTACGTGGTTCCGTACATCACGGCTGTCCGCGAGTATTCGAAGGGCGCGAACCTCCTGATCTTTGGCCTCAAGAAGACGGTGGCCGTCGATGACGGGCTCTCGCTCACGCCGTACCTTGAGGGCGTCTGGCGCGAGTCGCAGTACAACTGGTGCTTCCCGACGGCGTTCGACAACGAGGTCGGCGGCATCCGCCACGCCAATTCGGGCATTGCCACGATGAAGCTTGGCCTGGACGCCAACTACCAGATCAGCGAGCACTTCGGGCTCTTCGCGAAGGTCGCCTACTGCTGCGTCGTCGATCCGGATCTCCGCGACAACTGCGACGCGATCCGCTCGATGCCCTACAGCTGGTACAGCTACGGCTCGCGCAAGGACTTCGCGTGGGGTGGCGTCGGCGTGACGTTCAACTTCTAAACGATTTCGTGCTTGGATGAAGAGGGCGGGTGCTTTCGCGTTCAGGTGCAAAAAAGAAAACAAGGAAAGATCAGATGGAAATCTATGTTGGTAACCTCGCGTACGCGACGACCGACGACGGTCTGAAGGCGGCGTTCGCGCCATTCGGCGAAGTTACCGCCGTTCGCGTTGTCACCGATCGCATGACCGGTCGCAGCAAGGGATTCGGCTTCGTCACGATGCCCGACGCCGCTCAGGCGCAGGCTGCGATTGACGCGCTGAACGGACATGAGCTCGACGGGCGCACCGTGCGCGTCAACGAGTCGCAGCCCAAGCCCCGCGAAGAGCGCGAGGGCGGCTTCCGCGGCGGTCGCGGCGGCTTCGGCGGCGGCCGTGGCGGCTTCCGCGGCGGCGACCGCGGCCCGCGTCGCGAAACCCGCTGGTAATCGAGAGATTGCCATCCAAGCGAAAGGGGCACGGCCAGTCGGCCGTGCCTTTTTTCCTCGCCGCTTTGCAAGGTCGGCGGAAGTCTGCTATACTACGCACAATACGGGCAGGTGCGCTTTGGCGCTGGTCTGGCGGCGGGTGCCGCCGGGACGCGGAGCGGCACGGCCACCGGGACTAGACAGATGGATCAGATACTGCAGCTTCTCGTTCAGAACGGGTACATCGACGAGGCCGGCGCGAAGGACCTCCAGGACCTCGCGAAGACCGAGTCGAAGACGACGCGCCAGCTCGTCATCGACCAGGGCATCCTCGACGAGGACTCGCTCCTCGCCGCGATGGCCGCCTACCAGGACACGGAGGCGATCGACCTCGGCGCGATGACGATCGACACCGAGGTGACGGAGGCGATCCCCGCCTCGACGGCGCGCATGTACAACGTCTTCCCCGTCGCGGCGGACGAGTCGTCCGTCACGCTCGCGACGTTCGATCTCGTCGATCCGCGCATCTCCGACGAGATGCTCTTCACGCTTTCGAAGGAGGTTCGGTTCGTCTTCGCCCGCGAGAAGGACGTGATGGACCGCATCGCCCAGTACTACGGCGACGCGAACGCCTCGGTGGCCGACATGATCAAGTCGCTCGGCGAGGGCATGAGCGACGACGAGACGCTGGCGGCGGGCGCGAACGCGAATGACATCGCCTCGATGGAGTCGGCGGCGAACTCGAACGCGATCATCAAGTTCGTGAACCTCGTCCTCTACCAGGGCGTCGTCGACCATGCCGCCGACATCCACATCGAGCCGTTCGAGGACGACTTCAAGATCCGCTACCGCGTCGACGGCGCACTCTACGCGATGAAGGCGCCGGACGTGAAGATGGCCCCGGCGATCATCTCGCGCGTGAAGATTCTCGCGGGCCTCAACATCGCCGAGCGCCGCGTGCCGCAGGACGGCCGCATCGCGCTCACGGTCGCGGGCCGTCCGGTCGACCTGCGCGTCTCGTGCCTGCCGACGGCGCATGGCGAGTCGGTCGTCATGCGAATCCTCGACCAGACGACGACATCGCTCGACCTCGAGAATGTCGGTCTCCCCGAGGACGTCTACGAGCAGATCACGATGGACATCGAGAAGCCGAACGGCATCTTCATCGTGACCGGCCCGACCGGCTCGGGCAAGACGACGACGCTCTACTCCGTTCTCCGCCGCATCAACCAGATCGACACGAAGCTCCTGACGGCCGAGGAGCCGGTCGAGTACAACGTGGACGGCATCGTGCAGGTGCCGATCGACGCGCGCGCGGGCAACACGTTCGCGAAGGTGCTGCGCGCGTTCCTCCGCCAGGACCCGGACGTGATGATGATCGGCGAGATCCGCGACCTCGAGACGGCCGAAATCGCCGTTCAGGCGGCGCTGACGGGCCACTTCGTCTTCTCGACGCTGCACACGAACGACGCGGCGGGCGCGGTGATGCGACTGGTGGACATGAACGTCGCGCCCTACCTCCTCTCCTCGACGCTGGAGGGCGTCCTCGGCCAGCGACTCGTCCGCACGTGCTGCAAGGAGTGCAAGCAGCCGTACGAGCCGGACGATGACACGCTCGAGCGCATCGAGATGACGCGCGACCAGATCGGCGGGCGGCCGTTCTACTACGGCAAGGGCTGCAAGACGTGCAACGGCACGGGCTACAAGGGCCGCAAGGGCGTCTTTGAGTATCTGCGGATGTCGAACCCGCTCCGCGAGCTCGTGAACAACAAGGCGCCGACCCTGATCATCCGCGAGAAGGCGCGCGAGCTGGGCATGCGCACGATGCGCGAGGACGGCATCCGCTCGATCCTCGACGGCTACACGACGGTCGACGAAGTCCTGCGCTACACGTGACGCGGCTGCGGAGGGGATCCCTTTCATGGTCATTCATCCATCGGACAACGTGGAGGTCCGCGACGACGGACACAAGTACGCGCGGCGCGACATCGCCGAAGGCGAGAACGTCATCAAGTACGGCATGCCCATCGGGCACGCGACGCGGGCGATCGCGAAGGGCGAGCACGTCCACGTCGACAACGTGAAGACGAACCTCGGCGAGGTCCTCGAATACCGCTACGAGCCGTCGTTCGCGGACGTCCCGCGTGTTCCCGCGCCGACGATCCGCGCCTACCGCCGTCCCGACGGGCGCATTGGCATCCGCAACGACCTCTGGGTCATTCCGCTCGTCGGCTGCGTGAACCGCCTTGCGGAGCGGCTGGCCGCGCGCGTCGGTGGCCTCGCCCTCACGCATCCCTACGGCTGTTCGCAGATGGGCGAAGACCACGAGCGGACGGCGAACATGCTCGCGCAGTTCTGCCACCACCCGAACGCGGGCGGCGTCCTCGTCGTTGCGCTCGGTTGCGAGAACAACACGTTGGAGAGCTTTGCCGCGCGTCTCGGCTACGACCCGAAGACCTTCGACGCCGCCTCCGGATCCTTCCAAACGCCCCAACCCCCAAACTCCCAAACTCCCAAACATCCAAACATCCAAACCCCTTCCAACATCCGCTTCCTCCGTGCGCAGGATCCGGGCGACGAGTTCGAGAAGGGGCTGGCGCTGCTGGCGGAGCTGGACGCGGCGCGGCCGAAGACGCGCGAGGCGGTGTCGGCGTCCGAGCTCGTCGTGGGGCTCAAGTGCGGCGGGTCGGACGGCTTTTCGGGCCTCACGGCGAATCCGCTCGTCGGCCGGTTCTCCGACTGGCTCGCCGCGCGCGGCGGCTCGACGATCCTCACCGAGGTCCCCGAGATGTTCGGCGCGGAGACGCTGCTCATGAAGCGGTGCCGCACGCGCGACGTCTTCGACAAGTGCGTGAAGATGATCAACGACTTCAAGGGCTACTACGCCGCGCACAACCAGGTCTGCTACGAGAACCCCTCGCCCGGCAACAAGGCGGGCGGCATCACGACGCTGGAGGACAAGTCGCTCGGCTGCGTGCAGAAGGGCGGCTCGGCCCCGGTCGAGGACGTGCTGGGCTACGGCGAGACCGTGAAGCGCCACGGGCTTTCGCTCCTGACGGGCCCCGGCAACGACCTCGTCGCCTCCACGGTGCTGGCGGCGGCTGGCTGCCACCTCATCCTCTTCACGACGGGGCGCGGCACGCCGTTCGGCTGCGTCGTCCCGACGCTCAAGGTCGCGACGAACGACGCGCTCGCGGCGAAGAAGCCGAACTGGATCGACTGGAACGCGATGTCGAATCCCGACGTCGAGGCGTTCGCGCAGAAGGTGCTGGCGGTCGCGAGCGGCGAGAAGGCGAAGAACGAGGTCTGCGGCGCGCAGGGCATCGCGATCTTCAAGGACGGCGTGACGCTCTGACGGGCACTTCAAAGACTGACAAGAAAGTCAGGAAAAATACTCAAGAGAAAGCGAAGGAGAAGAAAATGGAAACGAAGATTCTGCAGTTCGGGGAAGGGAACTTCCTGCGGTGCTTCATCGACTGGATGGTTCAGCGGATGAACGACAAGGCCGGGTTTGACGGCGCCGTTCAGATCGTCCAGCCCATCGGCGAGGCGCTGTCAGTGCCGTCGCAGATCCTGAATGCGCGCGGCGGCAAGTACCACACCTGCCTTCGGGGCATCAGCGGCGGACAGACGGTCGAGGAGATCGAGGAGATCACGTGCGTGAAGGGCGTCGATCTTGCGGCGAACGTCGAAACGTACGCGACGGATCCGTCGATTCGCTTTGTCGTCTCCAACACGACGGAGGCCGGCATCCAGTACGTGAAGGGCGTGGACACCTTCCCTGCGAAGATCGCGCGTCTCGTGGCGGCGCGTTGCCGCGCGAACCTGCCGGGCCTTGTCTTCCTGCCGTGCGAGCTCATCGAGCACAATGGCGACAAGCTGAAGGAGTGCACGAAGAAGTACATCGACGATCCGACCGTCTTGGCGTGGCTGGAGAAGGAATGCGTCTTCTGCTCGACGCTCGTCGATCGCATCGTCGCCGGGCGGCCCGACCCCGCGTCGGCCGAACGCTATGCGCAGCAGCTCGGCGAGAAGGACGACGTGCTGGTCTGCGGCGAGCCGTTCCACTTCTTCGTTGTCGAGCTGCCCGCTGGCTTTGACCTTGAGGCGGAACTGCCGCTCAAGGCCGCCGGCATCAACGTCGTCTACACGCAGGACATGCAGCCCTACCGCACGCGCAAGGTTCGTTTCCTCAACGCGGCGCACACGACGCTCGTCTATCTCGGCCTTGAACGTGGCTTCACCGAGGTCGCGCAGTGCCTGGCGGACAAGGATCTCAACGCCTTTCTGCGCCAGGTGATCTTCGAGGAGATCTTCCCGACGGTCGATCTGCCGGAGGCCGAGAAGCGAGACTACGCCGAATCGGTTCTTGAGCGCTTCGCGAACCCCTTTGCCCATCACCAGCTTTCGTCCATCGCCCTCAACACGGCGGCGAAGTGGAAGGCGCGCTGCCTGCCGGTCGTGGCGGACTACTACCGTCTCTATGGCAAGATGCCCGAGGGCCTGCTGCTCGGCTACGACGCCATCGCCCGCCATTTCGACGCCGCGAAATAAGGCGAAAATACCCCCTTGCGCGCGGGGCGAAAACTATGATATACTACGCTCCATTGAACGCAAGTTCATGAATGAACGTTCGGGCGTGGCGCAGTGGTAGCGCAGTTGACTGTTAATCAATTGGTCGCTGGTTCGAATCCAGCCGCCCGAGCCAATTCAGGATTGCAGGTGAGCCTCGGCGAGATGCCGGGGCTCTTGCTTTTTCCGTCAATAATGCGCCGGGGGTGTTGGCAGGGGCGCGCACCGTGTGCTATAATACGGCCATGACTGCTGCCAAGTTGCTGTTGGACAAGAAACGCGAGGGTCACGCGCTCGGAAGCGCGGAGATCCGCGAGTTCGTCACGGGCTTCACGCGGGGCGAGATTCCCGACTATCAGATGTCCGCCTTTGCGATGGCCGTCTGCTGCCGGGGCATGACGCCGCGCGAGACGGCCGACCTCACCGACGCGATGATGCGTTCGGGCGTGACGGTTGACTGGCGGGACGTGCCGTTGCCGACGGCCGACAAGCACTCGACGGGCGGCGTCGGCGACAAGCTCTCGCTCGTCGTCCAGCCGCTCGCGGCGGCCTGCGGCGTCGCCGTGCCCTCCCTCACGGGGCGCGGCCTCGGCATCACGGGCGGCACGGCCGACAAGCTCGAGACCATCCCCGGCTACAACGCCGCGCTTTCGCTGGACGCCTTCAAGCGGGTCGTGTTCGAGGTCGGCGTCTCGATGACCGTGCAGACCGAGGAGATCTGTCCGGCCGACCGCAAGCTCTACGCGCTGCGCGACGTCACGGGGACGGTCGCCTCCATTCCGCTCATCTGCAGCTCGATTCTCTCGAAGAAGTGGGCCGAGGGCGCGGGCACGCTCGTCTTCGACGTGAAGGTCGGGGCGGGCGCGTTCATGAAGACGCGCGAGGAGGCGCACGAGCTCGCGACGGCGCTCGTCACGTCCTCGCGGGCGGCGGGGCGCAAGGCTGCCGCGCTCGTCACGGACATGGACGCGCCGCTGGGCTTTGCCGTCGGGAACGTGAACGAGGTCGCCGAGGCGATTGCGATGCTGAAGGGCGAACGCCCGGGCGCCGTCCTCGACCTCTGCGTCGAGGAGGCGGCGCTCATGGTCTCGCTTGCGCGGGACTTGCCGCTGGACGAGGCGCGGGCGATGTGCCTGGCGCGCCTCGCGGACGGCGCGGCGTTCGCGAAGTTCGCGCAGATGGTCGCGGCGCAGGGCGGCGACCTCGACCGCTTCGCGCGCCTTCGGGAGGCGCCGACGTTCAAGTTCCGCATCCAGGCGATGAAGTCGGGCTTCGTGACGGCGATTGACGCGGACCGGGTCGGGCGCGTCGCGCTGGCGCTTGGCGCGGGCCGGGAGCGGGCGGGCGACCGGATCGATCCGCTTGCGGGCGTGACGCTGTCCGTGCAGGTCGGCGACCGCGTCGCCGTCGGCGCGCCGCTGGCGACGCTGGAGAAGTCCACGGCGCCCGAAGGGCTCGAGAAGGCGGCGGCCGAGCTCTACAAGGCGTTCCGGGTCGAGCCGGCCGCCCCGGAGCCGAAGCCGCTTGTCATCGAACGGATTGTCTGACCATGGTTGACTTGAACGAGTTGAAGCGGAAGTTCCCGGCGAAGCGGCGGGCGGACGATGCGGACAAGGCGCCGCTTCACCGCAAGTCGACGAAGGCCGCCGTGAAGGCGATTGCGCGCGAATACGAGCGCAAGCGGGCCGAATTGACGGGGGGCGCGCCGACGCTGCGGCGCGGGCCGGTCTTCTACGGGGCGGTCGTCCTCGTCCTGGTGCTGGTCGGGGGGCTGGTCCTTTCGGCGTCGCGCAACGGAATCGGGCTTGGCAAGGCGCGCATCGAGCGCAAGCCCCTGCAGGCGCAGAAGGCGATGCGGGCCCTCTCGGTCGCGCTCGGACGCTACAAGTTCCATGTCGGCGCGTATCCGACGACGGCGGAAGGGCTTCACGTGCTGGCGTTCCGGCGCCCGAACGAGATCCGCCGGCTCCGTCGGGCGCATCCCGGATGGGACGGGCCCTACGTCAACCACATCGTGCCCGACCCGTGGGGAAACGACTACGTCTACGAGACGCGGCCCGAGGGCGGACCGCCGGTTCTCTACTCGAAGGGGCCCGACGGCCGGGCCGGCACGACGGACGACGTGCTGCCCGACCAGCTCGCCTTCGAGGAGCCGTTCCGTGACACGACCTGGACGAACGGCTGGGCGCCGTGCGAGCTGCGCGGCGTCGTCGTCGCGCCGGACGAGGAGACGCGCCGCCGCGTCCAGGACGAGATGCGCCGCTACGACCCGTAGGCAGGCGGAACGGCCTGTCCTTTTGGTATAATGTCGCCTCCCATGAAAGTTCACTTCCACGTCAACGCGGAAAAGCCCGAGGCGGCGGCGCACAAGGGCGCGCTCGTTGCGGCGGCCGCGCGCCTTGGCCTTGCGGAGGAGGCGGAGGGGCGCGCGGCGGACGTCGTCATCGCGCTGGGCGGCGACGGCACGCTCCTGCGGGCCGTGCATGCGCATCCCGGCGTGCCGATTCTCGGCTTCAAGCTCGGTGGGCTTGGCTACCTTTCAAGCGTCGGCGAGCGCGACTTCGGCGCGGCGCTCGCGGCGCTGGCGGCCGGGCGCTACCGCGTCTCCGAGCGGCGGCTGCTGCAGGTCGCGGGCCATGCCGCGCTCAACGACGTCGTCCTCACGCGCGAGATGAGCGGACATTCCGCGCGCCTCGACCTGGAGGCGGACGGCAAGCTCGTCACGCGCTACATGGCCGACGGGCTCATCTTCGCGACGCCGACGGGCTCGACGGCCTATTCGCTCGCGGCGGGCGGGCCCGTCCTCATGCCGGACTCGCGCAGTTTCGTCGTCACGCCCCTGAATCCGCACGCCCTGGGCGTCCGTCCGCTCGTCGTGAGCGACGACGTCGCGTTCACGGTGACGGTGCGGCCGCGCACGGCGGGGAACGCGCTGCGCGTCGGCGTCTATGCGGACGGGGAGAACGTGGGCGCGCTGGGGGCGGGCGATTGCGTGACGGTTTCGAAAAGCGCGGCGTCGGCGCGGCTCGTGGAGCTGGAGGGCTATGACCCCTACGACGTTCTCGCGCGCAAACTCGGCTGGTCGGGGAGCAATGTATCATGACGTCATTTGAACTGAACGAGGCGATTGCGGACGGCACGATCGCGGAGCTGATCCGCGTCGCCGAGGCGCGGCAGGTGAAGGCGCTCTCGAAGATCGCCGACATCGTGTGCGGGCGGGCGGGCATCCGGCTCGTCCTCGTCGCGGGAGGCTCGGCCGCCGGCAAGACGACGACGGCGACGCGGCTCTGCACGCAGATCCGCGTGAACGGCCGCGCGGCGTACCATCTCTCGACGGACGACTATTTCGTCGGCGACGCGCGCAATCCGCGCGACGCGAACGGCGAGCTCGACTACGAGCACGTCGACTGCGTGGACATCCCGGCGCTTGCGGCGGACGTGAACGCGCTCCTGCGGGGCGAGACGGTCGGCGTGCGCAAGTTCGACTTCGTGCATCATGTGCCGCTCGCGCCCGTGCGCACGGTCTCGCAGCCGAAGGGCGGGTTCGTCGTCCTCGAAGGCATCCACGCGCTCAATCCGCGCCTCACGCAGGGAATCCCCGACGCGGCGAAGTACCGTGTCCTCGTCGAGCCGCGTCCGAGCCTCGACGTCTTCGGCGGCATCGTCCCGAAGCCGAGCGAGGCGCGCTTTCTGCGGCGGCTCGTGCGCGACAACCAGTTCCGCAAGATGAGCCCGGCCGTGACGGTGCGGCTCTGGCCGAAGGTGCTGGCGGGCGAGGAGAAGTGGATTCGCCCGTTCTGCGGCAACGCCGACCTGACGTTCGACTCCTATCTCGTCTACGAGCTGGCGGTGCTCAAGCCCTATGCGGGCGGGCTCCTGGAGCGGGCGCGCCGCGAGCTGGGCGACGTGCGCGAAGTCACGAACATGATCCGGCTCCTTTCCGCCGTCGAATCGACGGGCTCGGCCTACGTGCCGGGCGACTCGATCATCCGCGAGACGATCGGCGGCAGCCAGCTCGAATACTGAAGATGGCGACGGTCGGAACGGAAGGGCTTGCGGGGAAAGCGGCGGGGACGGCCTTGCGGGGCGGACGGAGCCGCTTTCGTCTGGGGCGGACGCTCCGCAACGTGTTCACGGTCGGCGGGCTGACGGCGGCGAGCCGCGTCCTCGGCCTTGTGCGCGAGATGCTGCAGTCGCGCCTCATCGGGGCCGGGGTCGAGCAGAGCGCGTTCACGCTGGCGTTCGCCTTGCCGAACATGGCGCGCAAGCTCTTCGGCGAGGGCGCGCTCACGGCGGCGTTCGTGCCGGTCTTCAAGGGCGAAGTCGCGGCGGGCGAAGTCGAGTCGGCGCGCCGACTCGCCCGTGCCGTCCTCACGCTCGTCTTCCTCATTCTCGGCGCGGTCGTCGCCCTTGCGCTCGTCGGCCTCACGGTCGCGCTCGGCCTTTCGGCGGCGGATGTCGTGTCCCTCTCGCCGCGCGCCGTCCTCACGCTGAAGCTCGTGCGCATCCTCTTCCCCTACATGATCTTCATCTGCGGGGCGGCGTTCGGCATGGGCGTCCTCAACGCGCTCGGCCGATTCGTCGAGGGCGCGTTCATGCCGGCGTTCCTGAACGTGGTGTGGATCGCCGCGCTGGGGCTTCTCTGCTTCTTTCCGGGGCTGTCGCTCGCCGCGCGCGTGACGGTCGTCGGCTGGGCGATTCTTGCGGGCGGCGTCGCGCAGATGGCGTTTCTCTTCCGGTGCATGCGCCGGCGCGGCTACGGGTTCCGGTTCGCGCCGTTCGCGTCGTTCCGCGACGAGAAGTTCCGGCTCGTCTGGCGCAACACGCTCCTCGGCGCGGTGGGGGCTGGCGCCGTGCAGGTCAACTACCTGCTCGACCAGGTTCTCGGACAGGTCGCGGCGCCGTGGGCGGCGGGCGTCATCGGCTACGCGGAGCGCCTCATGGACTTGCCGCTCGGCGTCGTCGGCGTCGCGTTCGGCACGGTGCTGCTGCCGACGTTCGCGGGGCACTTCGCGGCGGGCGACGCGGCGGGCGCGCGGCGGGCCCTGCAGCGCGCCGTCCTGCAGATGACGGCGGTCATGCTGCCGGCGTCGGTCGTGACGTTCTTCTGCGCGCCGCTCATCGTGCGGCTCGTCTACGAGGGCCACGCCTTCGACGCGATGGCGACGCTGCGCGTCGCGCGGGCGCTCTCCGTCTACGGGCTCGGCCTTTGCTTCTTCGCGATCCAGAAATGCCTCGTCCCGTTCTTCCAGGCGCAGAAGGACATGAAGACGCCGCTGCGCGTGACCGTCCAGACGGTCTGCCTCAACGCGACGCTGAACGTCCTCGCGATCGCGCTTTTGCCGACGGACTGGCGGCACGTGGGGCTGGCGGCCTCGACGTCGTTCTGCGCGCTCGTCGGCTGCGTGCTGCTGGCGCGGCGCCTTCGCGTCCCGGCGGACAGGTGACGCGCGCGACGGCAATATGCTATAATGCGCGAAACCCAGAATGTCAACAAGTGGCAAGAAGCCAGCCGTTAAAAGCCAGCCGTTAAGAAACAAATCGCAATCCGTTCAAGGAGCAAGTCGCAAGGAGTAAGTATGGAAGTTCAATTGTTCTCTCTTCAGCGTGCCATTCGGCCTTTGTCGTTTGTCTTTTGTCGTCTGTCCTCTCCTGTCTCGCGTCTCGCGTCCTCTCGCGTGTCGCGTCTCTTGTCTCGCGCCCTCCCCCTCTCGGCCGCTCTCTCTCTCTTCGTCTTCGCGCTCGCCGCCCCCGCCATCGCCGCGCCGTCCGCGCCGCTGACGACGCCGTGGGGCGAGAAGGTGACGGACGCGAACGCCTGGCGGGAGTACCCGCGCCCGCAGCTCGTGCGCGACGGCTGGACGAACCTGAACGGCGCGTGGGACTACGCCGTCACGTCCGTGACGAACACGCCGGGACGCCCGGAGAAATGGGACGGGAAGATCCGCGTGCCGTTCGCGATCGAGTCCGCGCTCTCCGGCGTCGGGCGGCTCCTCGGGCCGGACGAGTTCCTCTGGTACACGCGCAAGGTCGACTGCCGGAAGCGGCCCGGCGAGCGCATCCTCCTGCACTTCGGCGCGGTCGACTTCCGCGCGCAGGTCTTCGTCGGCCACCGCGAGGTGACGGACGTGCCGCACGAGGGCGGGAACCTGCCGTTCACGCTCGACGTCACGGACTACGTCTCGGACGGTGAGAACGAGCTGACGGTCTGCGCGTGGGACCCGACGGAGGACTTCGTCAACTCGCGCGGCAAGCAGAGCTTCGAGCCGAAGGGGTGCTTCTACACGCGCGTGTCGGGGATCTGGCAGACGGTGTGGATGGAGAACGTGCCGGAGACGCACGTGGCGGGCTACGCGGTGGCGACGGACATCGACAAGGGCACGGTCACGCTGCGCTTCGACGTCCGCAGCCCGCGCTTCGCGAAGCCGGAGGTGACGGTCGAGGTCGCCGGGGTGAAGGCGACGACGGCGAACGGCGAGGTGACGGTCGCGCTGCCGAGGCCCGTCCGGCTCTGGAGCCCGGACTCGCCGGAGCTCTACCGCTTCACGGCGGCCTGCGGGGCGGACACGGTGAGGGGCTACTTCGGGATGCGCAAAATCGAGAGGCGCGCGGACGCGAAGGGCGTCCTGCGGTTCTACCTCAACGACGAGCCGACGTTCCTCCTCGGGACGCTCGACCAGGGGTGGTGGCCGGACGGGCTCCTGACGCCGCCGTCGGACGAGGCGATGGCGCACGACATCCGGACGCTGAAGGACTGCGGGTACAACATGATGCGCAAGCACATCAAGGTCGAGCCGCTGCGGTACTACTACCTCTGCGACACGCTGGGGATCCTCGTCGTCCAGGACCTGCCGAGCGGCAACCACAGCTACCTGTCGCCGCTGGACGCGAAGACGACGGCGCGGTACTGGCTTCAGCGGCAGGAGCAGAAGGGGCTCATGGACCTTTTGCAGACGTCGCCGTCGGTCGTGATGTGGTGCCCGTACAACGAGGCCTGGACGCAGCCGGGCGAGTTCCAGACGCACGCGATGCTCGACTTCGTGCGGAACTACGACCCGACGCGCCTCGTGAACGGGCCGAGCGGCTGCTGGGACTGGGAAGGCGGGTGCATCCTGCCGACGGGGTGGGTCGCGTGGGACAAGCGCATCACGACGGCGCACAAGCCGGCGGGCGTCTGCGAGGCGGGGGACACGGTTGACGCGCACCTCTATCGCGGGCCGGCGATGTTCCCCGTCAACGACAGGCGCATCTCGTTCCTCGGCGAGTTCGGCGGCCTCGGGCATTCCGTCGAGGGCCATCTCTGGAAGAAGACGGCGAAGAACTGGGGCTATGGCTGCAACAAGGACACCGCGACGCGCGAGGGGCTCGAGAAGACGTACGTCGCGCTCCTCGAAAAGGTCGCGGACCTGGCGGCGCAGGGCCTCGGCGGCGCGGTCTACACGCAGACGACGGACGTGGAGGTCGAGATCAACGGCCTCATGACCTATGACCGAAAGGTGATGAAGTTCGATCCGAAGGCCCTTCGCGCCGTGCATCGGAAGGTCCTGGACGCCGTGCGCTGACGGATGTGCGCCGCCACGAGACACTTGCATTCGACGAGCAGATTGTAGTATAATCGCACCATCATGAGACGAGAGGCTTTTTCAATTGTCGCGTTGGCGGCGCTTGCGGCGTCGCCGCTCTTCGCCGAGGAGGCGGCCGCGCCGGCGGCAGCGGCCCCGAATGAGAACCCCGAGCTCGAGGCCGAGATGAGCTATGTCGAGGCGCTCGTCAACTACGGGTATCCCGACCTCGCGGGGCCGCTCATCGAGGCGACGAAGAAGCGGTGGCCCGAGTCCGAGGCGCGCTTCTTCGCGATCGAGATTCGCGGCATGCTCGCGCTCGGCCAGTTCGACGCGGCGGAGAAGAAGATCGCCTCGCTGCCCGACCGCAAGTCGACGAAGTACTGGGCGGCGCGCCTTGAGATGGCGAACAACTACTTCGGCCGTGGGCAGAAGCCCGAGTGCATGAAGATCTACGACGAGTTCTTCAAGGTCTTTGCGAAGCCGCCGGCCGAGATCCGCAAGTTCTACCTGGAGGCGTGCTACGCCTACGGCCAGCTGCTCGCGGGCGACAAGCAGTACGCGAAGGCCGTGCAGCGCTACGAGTCGCTTCTCGCGCAGCTGGAGCCGGGCAGCGACGCCTGGTGCAACCTCGGCTGCGAGACGGTCGATCTCTATCTGCGCCTGGCGGACCAGCAGACGGATCCGAAGCAGAAGAAGGCGCGCGACGCGAGCCTGCAGGCGGCCGAGAAGATCGTCGACAAGCTCCTCTGGCAGCTTGAGAAGCCCGTCTACTTCGGGCGCGCGGTCTCGATGAAAGCCCATATCGAGCAGATGAAGGGCGACATCGAGAAGGCCGCGGCCATCATCGAGGAGTACAAGCCGCAGCTGCAGGAGATCCATGAGCAGATCGTCCAGTTCGACCCGGAGGGCAAGCTGGGCCTGCTGAAGCAGTCGCCGCTCCCGGAGTGCCTGTTCCTCCAGGCGAAGATGCTGTGGGGCGAGGCGCAGGCCGAGTACAAGAAGCCGAAGCGCGACGACGAGAAGGTGAAGTCCCTCATGTTCGGCCCACGTGGCAAGAACGGCAAGCGCCAGGTCTCGAAGGGCGCGTTCGCGATGGCGCAGACGGTCTTCCTCGAATACGAGGCGTCCTCGTGGGCGCCGCAGGCGGGCGACCTCGCGCAGGCCGTGAGCACGTTCGCGAAGGAGAAGTACAAGGCGAACATCAAGTGCAAGGTTACGCCCGAGCAGATCGCGAAGGCGCGCGCGCGCCAGTTTGCGGACGCGAACGAGAAGTTCCTCGCGCAGGACTACGAGGCCGCGATCGAGGGCTATCTGCAGGCGCTTGCGAAGTATCCGGAGATCAAGGAGTCCGTGATGGCCGTCGAGAACGTCGCCTCGGCCTACCTGGATCTCATCCTCCAGACGAAGGACGCGAAGAAGAAAGACGAATACCGGCTGGACGCCGATGCGGTCGAGGGCTATCTCGCCGAGCGTTTCGCGGGGTCGAAGGACCGGCTTCTCATGACGGCCGGCGGCGACGCGACGGTCCGCCTCGCGGCGAAGGAGTCGCAGTACAAGAATCCGGCGCGCGCCGACCGCCTCTACACAGCGTTCTTCACGAACTACCGGCGTCATGCGAACGCGGGCACGCTGGCGGCCGCGCGGGCGGCGGAGTTCCAGAAGGCCGGGCGGTATGACGACGCGATCAAGTACTGGTCGCTGATCGGCGAGTACTACACGAACACGACGCACTACGCGACGTCGCTCGCCCAGCTCGCGGCCTGCTGCGGCAAGGTCGGCGACATGAAGGGCGAGATCGCGAACATGACGAAGTACCTCGCGGTCGAGACGGTGAAGATCCGCCGCCTCCAGGCCCAGTTCAAGCTGGCGCAGACCTACCAGAAGGATGGCCTCGCGATGCTGGCCAAGGCCGCCGAGGAGACGGACGCCGCCAAGGTCGAGGCGCTGGAGAAGGATGGAACGGCGCAGATTGTCCGCGCGATCCAGAACTTCTCGGGCTTCAAGAAGGAGGCGGACGCGGCGCTCGCCGACCCGACGACGACGAAGGAGGACGCCGCGAGCTACCGCAAGCTGCGCGAGGGCGCGATGTTCATGGTCGGCGTCTGCTGGCGGCGCATGAACCGTCCGGAGAAGAACCTCGAGGCCTACCGCAAGCGCGCGGCGGCCGGGTACGAGGCCTACGTGAAGGAATATCCCGAAGGGCAGTACGCGAAGCCCTGCTACGTGGACCTCGGGACGATCTACACGGCGCTCGGCGACATGGCGAAGTCGAAGGCGGCGCTGGACCGCCTGACGGAGAAGTTCCCCGATTCCGACGAGGCGAAGAACGCGAAGCCGCGTCTGGCGAAAAACCTCATCGAAATGGGCATGAAGCGCGAGGGCGCCGAGATCTACGCCGAGATGCTGCGGACGGACGGCGCGTACACGGCGAACCAGTTCGTGAACGCGGGCGAGGCGCTGATCGAGGGCAAGAGCTGGGATCTTGCGAGCCAGGCGTTCGAGAAGGCGATCCGCCTTGCGGGGACGAACTCGGCGACGACCGTCGCGAAGGCGCGGCTCGGCCTCGCGAAGAGCGCGTGGAAGCAGGGCTCGCTCGCCGAGGCGCGCGAACAGCTCGACCGCTTCCTCGAAGACCCGAAGATGTCGCGTATGGCGATTGCGGCCGACGCGAACTTCATGCTCGTCGAGATCGCGTCCGACCAGGGCCGCACGGAGAAGGACCCGACGATGCGTGGCAAGTGCTTTGGCGCGGCGATCGGCGCGCTCAAGAAGGTGCGCCAGTACTGGGCGAAGAAGCCGCAGTGGGAGCAGGACCAGCTTGACCTTCTTTCCGGCGACGTGCTCGTCGATCGCATGAAGGCCGAGGAGGCGATGGGCCTCAAGGAAGAGGCGAAGGAGACGTGCGGGCGCGCGGCCGCGACCTTCCAGGTCTTCCTCCAGGCGCATGGCGTGACGGACGAGCATCCGCTCGACAAGATGGAGCCGGGCGAGGTCGCGAACCTCGAGCGCGCCTATGCGACGCTCGTGCCGCTCTTCGCGAAGATGGGCGCCACGCAGGCCGACCTTGTCGTGAAGTTCGGGCAGGAGTATCTCGACCTCTTCCCGAACGGCAAGGCGCGGACGCTTGTCCAGAACTGCATGAACCAGGCCAAGGCGGATCTGCCGGCCCAGAAGTGACGATTTGAGAAAGGCAACGGAATGAACAAACTGACGATCATGAGTCTGGCGGCCCTTGCGGCGGCGGAGGTCTTCGCCGTGCAGGGTACGCTCAACACCGAAACCGAGTCCCTGACGGGCGACATCAAGTGGCGCGCGCGCGACAAGCAGTACGTCGTCTCCGTGAAGAAGGGGCAGACGATGGTTGACATGGAGCGCAAGAAAGACGACGTCGTCTCGCTCGACATCCCGAAGCCGCAGGGCTTCGACAAGGCCGTGCAGATGGTCGAAAGCGGGTCGGGCGCGGCGGCGATCGCGATCCTGCAGAAGATCGTCGACGAGTACGTGATGCTTCAGTGGGACAAGCCGGCCGGGCGCTATCTCGCGATGGCGCAGCTCGCGGCGGGGCATGCCCAGAAGGCCTATGACATCTGCACGAAGATCATCGCGTCCGACAAGGAGGCGGCCTATTCGGGCGATCTCGCGGCGGCCTACTGGCAGTCTCTCCTGAAGCTCGGCAAGAACGACCAGCTGGAGAGCCTCCTGAAGAAGGCCGCGACGTCCGGCGACCGCACGGCGTCCGCCGCCGCGCTCGTCATGCGCGGCGACGTCATCGTCGCGAAGTCGAACGATGCGCCCGACGCGCTCAAGGACGCGTTGCGCGACGGCTACCTGCGCGTCGTCCTCATGTACCAAGACGAGGCGTGCAAGCGCGAGCGCGGCGAGGCGATGCTCAAGGCCGCGCAGTGCTTCGACAAGCTCGGCCAGTCCGCGCGCGCCGAGGCTCTCCGCGCCCAGGCGAAGGCGTTGTGAGGTGAGGGAAATAATCGAATGATCGAATAATCGAATGGTCGAATGGTCGAATGAACGGTCGAATGGCCGAAACTCTTTAAACCCAAAAACAAGATAAAACAATGAACAAGATCAAGAAGTCTCTGCTGGCGATGTCGATTCTCGTTGGAACGTGCGTCGCGCCAATGGCCGCGCTCCAGTCGTATGGCCAGGAAATCACCGATGCCGCCGGCAACGCGGTGGACACGAACGCGGCGAAGTCCCAGAGCTCGGGCGGCGGGTTCTACGACATCGTCTTCGGTTCGGGCATCGTCGGCATGCTCCTGTGGTTCGCGCTCTTCGGCGACGGCGCGCTCGCGCTCTACTTCGCGATTGACTCCGCGATCCTCATCCAGTCCGACAAGCTCATGCCGAAGAAGCTCATGGACGGCGTTCAGGGCGCGATGATGGAGGGCGATGTCGTCAAGGCGATGGAAATCTGCGACCAGAACCCGTCCGCGATGGCGTCGATCGTCAAGGCGGCCTTCCAGCACATCGAGGAGGGCTTCGAGGCGATTCAGGAGGCCGTGACGGCGGCGTCCGACCTTGAGCAGGAGAAGATCCAGCAGCGGCTGAACTGGATTTCGGTCTGCGGCAACCTCGGCCCGTCCCTCGGCCTTCTCGGTACGGTGCAAGGCATGATCCTGACGTTCCAGGCGCTCGCCTCCGGCGGCGCCGGCGATGCGGCCGCGCTCGCGAACTCGATTGGCCAGGCGCTCTGGACGACGGCCGCCGGCCTGATCGTGTCCATCCCCTCGATCTCGATCTTCTACTCGCTCCGCAACAAGGCCAACCGCCTCATCCTCAAGATGACCGCGATGACGATGGAGATCCTGAACGGCCTCCGCAACGTCGCCGTCGATCCGGGCGCCGAGGGCGAGGCTCCGGCGGAAGAGGCCCAGGCGTAAGCGAAAGGCCCTCGTTCCATGGCCAGGAAAGCACAGGAGAGTCCGGCCCTCGACATGACGCCGATGATCGACGTCGTCTTCGAGCTGATCATCTTCTTCGTCGTCACGCTGACCGAAGCGCAGCGCAAGGACGAGACGATCGAGCTCGAAGACGGTCGGCACGGCATCGTGCTCGTTCCAGAGGAGTTGCCGCCGACGCATCTGCAGATTGACATCGCGAGCCGCGACAAGCGCGGCAAGCGTCTGCCGCGCGGTCGCATCTCGATGGGCGACCGCGAGATTACGCCGGACGAGATCGGCCGCCGCGTCAAGGAGCGGATGCGCAAGGTCGGGGAGTTCCCCGTCCTCATCCGTGCCGACTACGACGTGCGCCACGAGGTCGTCGCGCGCGTCATGAACGCCTGCACGGCGAACGGCATCTGGAAGATCTCGTTCATGGCGACGGCCGAGGACAAGCGCTCGAAGCCGGGGCATCCCGCCCGCAAGCATCTGGACGCGCTCAAGAGAAGGGGGAGGTAAGCCATGGCGCGCAAGCCACAGGAGAATCCCGCGCTCGACATGACGCCGATGATTGACGTCGTCTTCGAGCTGATCATCTTCTTCGTCGTCACGATCAAGCAGGAGGACACGCTTTCGAAGCTGAACGCGAACCGTCCCGCGCCCGCGTCCGGGTCATCGTCTTCGAACGAGTCCGACACGACAGTGACAATCGAGATCGGGCGGGGACACGACGCGAACGGCGTCCTCGTCTACAACAAGCGCGAGGTGCGGCGGTCGGAGCTCGACCAGAACCTGCGCGAGGTCGCCCGCACGTCGACGAAGACCCCCATCATCATCAAGTGCACGATGGATTCGCCGCACAAGGCGCTTGTCGATGCGCTTGACATCTGCTACAAGAACAACCTGTTCAGCGTCAGCATCTTCTCGATGTGAGACGGGTGGGCGTAGGGAAGTTTGGATGTTTGGGCGTTTGGATGTTTGGAAGTCCTGAAAGTTTTGGAGGTTTAGGGCATGGCTGAAGAGTTTGTCGAAGACGAGTTGCAGGAGGCCCCGCTGAGCGCGGAGGAACTCTTCGAGCAGCACAAGGCCGAGATTGAGGCGGCATTCGAGGAGAAGGGCTTTTTCCGCCGCATGGCGGATATGTTGACGGGTCTCTCGAAGCCGCATTCATCTGCCGAGTTCAAGATCGCGAAGACGGAGCTCCAGCGGCTCATCGCCCCGATCGCGGCGATTACGCTGCCGGTCCTGGGCGTCGCCGTCCTCATTGTCGTGACGGCCGTCCAGGGGCAGATGGGCAAGAAGATCGAGGTCGAGGTCGCGCGTGCCCAGGAGGAGGAGACCGAGCTTGAGGAGGAGCAGGAACAGGAGGAAATCGTCGAGCAGACGCCGCCCGAGGAGATGGTCGACGTCACGATCGACACGCCGGACGTCGGCCCCGTGGCGGATGTCGTCACGCCGAGCGCGACGCCGACGGCCGAGCCGGTCTCGGTGAAGCCGGCGGCGCAGGATTCCGTCGCCCTCATCAAGTCGCCCGTCACGATGAAGTCGATGACGGGTTCGCGGACGCCCGGCTCCATCGGCAAGTACACGGGCGGCGGCAACATGTACGGCGACGCGACGACCGAGGGCGCCGTGCTGAAGGCGCTCCGCTGGCTCAAGAAGACGCAGCAGCCGAATGGCAGCTGGGGGAACGGCGGCAACCCGATCTCCAACGCCGGCCTCGCGATCCTCGCGTTCCTCGCCCACGGCGAGACGCCGTCCTCGAAGGAGTTCGGCCCGACCGTGCAGAAGGCGATGCAGTTCCTGATCGACTCGCTCACCAAGCGGAAGGACAAGACCGGCCAGGAGGTCGTCTCGTTCAAGGGGACGGACGGCAACGAGTACGCGACGCTGATCGCGACCTACGCCCTTTGCGAAGCCTATGGCATGACGCGCAACCCGAACACGAAGATCGTGGCCATGCAGACCCTGCAGCGCATCGTCGACAACCAGTCGCCGACGGGCGGCTGGGACTACGGCATGAACCGCAAGTCGACGCGTGACGACATGTCATACGCGGGCTGGGCGCTTCAGGCGCTGAAGGCCGGCAAGATGGCGGGCATGCACCCGAAGGGGCTGGACACCTGCATCAAGAAGGCAATCAAGTGCCTGAAGACGCGCAACTTCAAGAACGGCGGCTTCAACTACACGGCGGGCGGCGGCCCGACGGGCCTGACGGCGACGGGCTGCCTTGCGATGCAGCTCCTCGGCTACATGAACGAGAACGAGGTGAAGGCCGCGCTCGACACGATGCGCGCGTGGAAGCCGTCGTTCGAGGGCACGAAGGGGAAGAAGCTCTCGGAGGCCCTGCCGCCGCAGAACCCGCAGTACTACTGCTACTACGCCTCGCAGTGCAAGTACCAGGCCGGCATGTGCCAGGGCGCAACGCCCGCGAACGTGAAGGCCTGGCAGGACTGGAACCTCGCGATGAAGGCCCTCTATCCGCGCACGATGATCACGCTCCCCGAGAAGATTCCGGGGCCGGACGGCAAGCCGCGCGCAATCGGGTACTGGAAGTTCAAGGACCAGACGTGCGGCGGTGAAAAGGCGACGACGATGGCGACGTGCCTGGCGGCGCTGCAGATGATGGTTTACTACCGTTACCTGCCGACCACGCAGACAAAGGCCGCGAAGGCCATCACGTCGGGTGACGAGGACGAAGGCTCGAAGAAGAAGCAGAGCGACGAACTCGACATCGAGGTGGATATTTGAGTGGGGAAGTGGGAGAGTGGAACAGTGGGAAAGTGGAATGGTGGGAATGTGAGAAAGTGGGAGAGTGGGAGGGTGGAAGAGGGGCGAGGCGGGAAAGTGGAATGGTTTAAAGACTGCGGAAGGTTGGCGGAATGTGACGGACGGGTGTGAGTTGTCCGATGAGCATTTGAGATCCGGAATTTGAGATCCGGAATGAACAGTTAAGGCTTGACACGAGCATTTGAAATCTGAGATTTGAGATTTGAAATCTTGAAGTTTCCTCTTTTCCTAGCTCTTAAATACCTTAAGCCGAAGCGATCCGTCGCTTCGGTCATCACGCTTGTCTCCATCTTGGGCGTGATGCTGGGCGTCGCGGTCGTCATCATCGTCCGCAGCGTCATGACGGGCTTCGGCGACATCTGGGAGGAGAAGATCCTCGACTTCAAGCCGCACGTCTCGCTCGTGCCGCAAGTCGGCAACGTCGTTCGCGGCGAAGAGGCCCTCGCGGCGAAGCTCCGCCAGATCCCGGGCGTGACGTGCGTGACGCCCGAAATCGACACGCGCGTCCTCCTCGCGCACAAGGGGCGCGTCCTCGCGCCGGTCATCCTCGGAGTGGACGGCGACGACTTCACGCGCGCCTACCGCATCGGCGCGCCGCGCGCCGGCACGTTTGACCTTTCGGGCGACTCGATCGTCCTCGGCGTCTCGGCGGCGCGGTCGCTCGGCGTCTGGGTGGGCGACGAGGTGACGGTCTACTCGCCGAAGACGCTCGTCGCGACGGACGAGGTGTTCCTGCCGGTCAAGTGGAGGGTCGTCGGCATCTTCTCCTGCGGACAGCACGAGTACGATTCCGGCTACGTCGTCGCATCGCTCCCGAATGTCCGCGACTTGATGGGAATGGAGCAGGGCGTCTTCGCGATCCACGTCAAGACGGACTGCCCGACGGACGCGGCGAAGTTCGAGCGGATCGTCTCGGCGGCCGTCGCCGTCGGCGACGGGAACGGCGCGCGGCTGCGCGCGATCTCCTGGCGGGAGGCCGACCGCGAGATCTTCAACGCGCTGGCCGTCGAGAAGAACATGACGGCGCTGCTCCTCTCGCTTATCTCGCTCGTTGCCGTCTTCTGCGTCATGAACACGCTGCTCGTGCTGACCGTTCAGAAGACGCCGGAAATCGGGCTCCTGAAGGCGCTGGGCTTCCGCAAGCGCGAGATCATGAAGGTCTTCGTCGTCCACGGAATGATCCAGTGCGGCGTCGGCATCGTCCTCGGGCTGCTGGCCTCGTGGGCCGTTCTGTCGAACCTCCAGAACATCGTCGAGGGACTGGCGCGAATGGGCCTTGAGGTCTTCCCCGCGTCCGTCTACGGGCTGGCGGCGATTCCGCACCGGCTGATCGTCTCGGACATCTTCTGGGTCGTCGCCCTTGTCTTCGTCTTCGGGCTCCTGGCCTCCTTCATTCCGGCCCTCTTCGCCGCCGCAAAGGATCCTGTCAAGGCCCTGAACCAGTAAGCCCGCACCGTGGCTCCTGGCCGTGGGGTGTCCAGCGTGCAAAGCGCAGGGCGTTTCCCCTGTCGGCGAGAGTTTCCCTTGCCTAACTTGGTTGCGGTGTGATATACTGCGACCATTTACCAACCCAATGGAGAACGTGACGTGAGCAATGAGACCGAAAAGATGACGCCGGACCTGCGGGCGTTCATCGAAGAGTGGAAGGACAAGCCGGGCAACCTCATTATGGTGCTCCACAAGGTCCAGCAGACCTACGGCTACATCCCGCGCGAAATCGCGATCGAGACGAGCGAGCTCCTGAAGGTGCCGCTGGCGAAGATCTACGGCGTCGTGACCTTCTACAACTTCTTCAAGCTCCAGAAGGCGGGCAAGTACATCATCCAGGTCTGCCTCGGCACGGCCTGCTACCTGCGCGGCGGCGACGACCTCATCAAGGAGTTCGAGCGCCAGCTCGGCGTGGGCGTGAACACGACGACGTCCGACGGGCTGTTCTCGATCGAGGCGGTGCGCTGCCTCGGCTGCTGCGGCCTTGCGCCGGTCGCGGTCGTGAACGGCGACGTCCACGGCAAGCTCGAGGCGAAGGACGTCGCGGGCATCATCGAGAAGTACAGGACGCTTGGCTAACCGGGAAAGGGGATTTCATCATGGCAAAGTTGACACTTGACGACCTGCGCAAGATGCGCGGCGAACGGCAGAAGGCGATGGAGATGCGCGACAACTCGAACAAGGACGCGCAGGTCATCGTCGGCATGGGCACGTGCGGCATCGCCGCCGGCGCGAAGGAGGTCTTCACGACGCTCATCGACACGCTCACGGAGAAGGGGCTGACGAACGTCCTCGTCCGCCAGACGGGCTGCATGGGCCTCTGCCACGCGGAGCCGACCGTCGAGGTCGTCGTCGCGGGCATGCCGACGGTCATCTACGGGCACGTCGATGCGGCGACCGCGAAGGAGATCGTCGAGAAGCACGTCATCGGCAAGGCGATCGTCGAGGCGAAGATCCTCGAGAAGCCCTCGGTTGACATCGTGAAGGAGAAGTAAGGCCATGGCTTATCAATCGTATGTTCTGATCTGCGGCGGCACGGCGTGCTGTTCGGGCGGCGCCGACAACCTCGTCACGGAGTTCGCCTCGTGCCTGGAGGCGTCCGGCCTCAAGGACAAGGTCCAGGTCGTCAAGACGGGCTGCCTCGGCTTCTGCGAGCAGGGCCCGATCGTGAAGATCCTGCCGCAGGGCACGTTCTACGTGCAGGTGAAGAAGGACGACGTCAAGGACATCGTCGCCGAGCATCTCGTCAAGGGCCGCGTCGTGCAGCGCCTCTGCTACGACCCGGAGCAGGCGACGGACGTCGTCGCCGAGGCGAACATCCCGTTCTACCAGAAGCAGTACCGCATCGTCCTGCGCAACTGCGGCGTGATCGATCCGGAGAAGATCGAGGACTACATCGCGCGCGACGGCTACAAGGCGATCGAGAAGGTCCTCTTCGAGATGACGCCGGAGCAGGTCGTCGACGAGATGCTGAAGTCGGGCCTTCGCGGGCGCGGCGGCGCGGGCTTCCCGACCGGCATGAAGTGGAAGTTCGCCCAGCAGCAGCCGAAGGGCCAGAAGTACATGGTCTGCAACGCCGACGAGGGCGACCCGGGCGCGTACATGGACCGCTCGACGCTGGAGGGCGACCCCCACTCGGTCCTCGAGGCGATGATCATCGCGGGCTACGCGATCGGCGCGACGAAGGGCTTCATCTACATCCGCGCGGAGTATCCGCTCGCGATCCACCGCCTTCAGGTGGCGATCAGGCAGGCGACGGAGCTCGGCCTCCTCGGCAAGGACATCCTCGGCTCGGGCTTCGACTTCGAGATCGAGCTTCGCTTCGGCGCGGGCGCGTTCGTCTGTGGCGAGGAGACGGCGCTTCTCCAGTCGATCGAGGGCAACCGCGGCATGCCGCGTCCGCGTCCGCCGTTCCCGGCGGTGAAGGGCCTCTGGGGCCGTCCGACCGTGATCAACAACGTCGAGACGCTCGCGAACATCCCGGTCATCATCAACAAGGGCGCGGACTGGTTCAGCAAGATCGGCACGGCGACGACGAAGGGCACGAAGGTCTTCGCGCTCACCGGCAAGGTCAACAACTCGGGCCTCATCGAGGTGCCGATGGGCACGACGCTGCGCGAGATCATCTTCGACATCGGCGGCGGCATTCGCGGCGGCCACCAGTTCAAGGCGGCGCAGACGGGCGGCCCTTCGGGCGGCATCATCCCGCCGCAGTTCCTCGACACGCCGATCGACTACGAGTCGCTCGCGAAGATCGGCTCGATCATGGGCTCGGGCGGCCTCATCGTCATGGACGAGACGGACTGCGTCGTCGACATCGCGAAGTTCTACCTCGACTTCACGGTCGACGAGTCGTGCGGCAAGTGCGCGCCGTGCCGGATTGGCGGGCGCAAGCTCCTGAACTACCTGAACAAGATCAGCGAGGGGCGCGGCACGGAGCAGGACATCGCCGACATGCGGTCGATCTGCGACGCGATGAACAAGGCGTCGCTCTGCGGCCTCGGCCAGACGGCCTCGAACCCCGTGCGCTCGACGCTCCAGTATTTCATGGACGAGTACCTGGAGCACATCCACGACAAGAAGTGCCGTTCGGGCAAGTGCTCGAAGCTCATCCGCTACACGATCGACGCGGCGAAGTGCAAGGGCTGCACGATGTGCGCCCGCAAGTGCCCCGCCGGCGCGATCACGGGCTCGGTCAAGGTTCCCCACGTCATCGATCCGGCGAAGTGCATCAAGTGCGGCGCCTGCGAGGCGACGTGCAAGTTCGGCGCGATTTCGCACGGGTGAGGGACAACGGACGGGGGCTCTGTCGCCCCCGAACCCCTACCAAGGAAAGGAAATTCTTAAGTTATGGCTACTGAAATGATTTCGCTCGAGGTCAACGGCGTCGCCGTGAGCGTCCCGAAGGGCTCGAACCTCCTCGTCGCCGCGAAGGCCGCGAACGTCAAGATCCCGACCCTGTGCTACCACCCCGACCTCAAGCCGGGCGCGAGCTGCGGCATCTGCGTCGTCCGCCAGCTCGTTCCGAGCCGGACGGAGCCGGGGAAGTTCGTCCCGAGCCCGAAGCTCCTGCGCGCGTGCTGCACGGAGGCGATGCCGGGCATGAAGATCGTCACGCACGACCCCGACATCGTGCAGGTTCGCCGCACGGTTCTCGAGCTCATCCTCGCGAACCATCCGTCGGACTGCCTGCAGTGCCCGCGTTCGGGCTCCTGCGAGCTCCAGGCGATCGCGGCCGACTTCGGCATCCGCGACATCCCGTTCCCGAAGGAGGTCGTCCACCACGAGAACGACACCTCGACGCCGTCGATTGTCCTCAACCCCGACAAGTGCATCAAGTGCGGCCGCTGCGCGGAAGTCTGCCAGGAGATGCAGAACGTCTGGGCGCTTGAGTTCATCGGGCGCGGCGAGAAGACGGTGATGGCCCCGGCGGCGGGCGTGAAGCTCGCGGACTCGCCGTGCATCAAGTGCGGCCAGTGCTCCGCGCACTGCCCGGTCGGCGCGATCTACGAGAACGACGAGACGAAGAAGGTCTGGGCGGCCCTGCAGGATCCGGAGAAGACCTGCCTCGTGCAGATCGCCCCGGCCGTCCGCGTCGCGCTCGGCGAGGCATTCGGCCTGGAGCCGGGCGCGCTCACGACGGGCAAGATCTACGCGGCCCTCCGCCGCCTCGGCTTCGACCGCGTGTTCGACACGAACTTCTCGGCCGACGTCACGATCATGGAGGAGGGGACGGAGTTCGTCAAGCGCTTCACGACGGGCGGCAAGCTTCCGCTCATCACGAGCTGCTGCCCCGCGTGGACGGACTGGATGGAGAAGTACGCGCCGGACTTCACGGAGAACTTCTCGACCGCCAAGTCGCCGCAGCAGATGCTCTCCGCGCTCGCGAAGAGCTACTGGGCGGAGAAGAACGGCGTCGAGGCGAAGAAAGTCCACGTCACCTCGATCATGCCCTGCACGGCGAAGAAGTACGAGATCTCGCGTGACGAGCACATGCACGCGACGGGCCAGCAGGACACGGACGTCGTGCTGACGACGCGCGAGCTCGCCCGCATGATCAAGGCCGCCGGCATCGACTTCGACTCCCTCCCGGAGGAGAAGGCCGACGACCTGCTCGGCGCCTACACGGGCGCGGGCACGATCTTCGGCGTGACGGGCGGCGTCATGGAGGCGGCCCTCCGCACGGCCTACTGCCTCATCACGAAGGAGGCGAAGCCGCCGGCGATCGACTTCAAGGAAGTCCGTGGCATGGACGGCATCAAGACCGCGACGATCGACGTCAAGGGCACGAAGGTGAACATCGCCGTCGCGCACCAGATGGGCAACGTCGAGAAGGTGCTGGACCAGGTCCGCGAGGACGTCAAGGCCGGGAAGAAGCCGCGCTACGACTTCATCGAGGTCATGGCGTGCCGTGGCGGCTGCATCGGCGGCGGCGGCCAGCCCTGCCTCGCGACGGACGCGGTTCGCGCGAAGCGCACGGCCGGCCTGTACGCCGACGACGAGAAGTCCGTCCAGCGCATGTCGCACCTCAACCCCGAGGTCCAGGCCCTCTACAAGGACTATCTCGGCGAGCCGGGGAGCGAGAAGGCGGAGAAGCTTCTCCACACGCACTACAAGAAGCTCGACGTCTACACGTTCGCGTAAGATGCACGGCGTGTGACAGAACGGCGGGAAGGGGGCGCGGCGAATGGCCGTGCCTCCTTCCGCCGTCTAGACGAAAGACGAAACGACAGGGAGGAGAGCCATGAGAGCCAAGGCCGTTGCATTGCTTCTGGGCGCGTTGCTGGCCGGCGGCGCGGCGTTCGCCGAGACGGCGGACGTGCGGATTGCCTGGGGCACGCCGAAGAAGACGACGCGCACCGAGACGCGGGTCGTCGAGCTGCAGCCCCTGGCGGGCGGCAGCTGGCGCTTCTGCCTGCCGAAGGAGCAGATTCCGGCGGACGCCTGGTGCGTCGAGGTCGTGCCCCCGTTCATGCGCTCGCAGAAGGGCGATGCGGGCTATTGGATCCAGGCGCGCGGCACATATGGCCGCTTCGATCAGGACGACGGCGTCTACGCGAAGGAGCGCCAGCTCATGCCCATCTACGGCGTCAAGAAGGGCGAGACGCTCTGGTACGGGCACGTGAAGACCTGGCGGTTCGACTACGACTTCGTGACCGAGGCGACGAAGGGCGCCTACGCGACCTTCCCGCGCTTCCGCTGCGACCGGGTGCGCGCGTTCTTCCCGGACTACTACAACGACATCACGGTCGATTTCCATCGTCTCGACGGCGCGGCGGCCGACTACAACGGCCTGGCGCACGCCTACCAGGCGTTCCAGCTGGACAGCGGCGCGGTGCGAACGATCAAGGACCGGATGCGCACCTCGCTCGAGCTCGCCTATCTCTGCGACGCCATCGTCGTGCGCATCCAGACGCACGCGGCCAAGCCCATTCCCGACGCGACGGACGCGAAGCTCTTCTTCGCGCGCGGCGAGGAGCTGCCGGTCGTCGTCCACATGCCCTTCGGCGTGACGGAGGAGTTCCTCCAGGCGCTCAAGGACGCGGGCGTGGACAAGCTCTCGATCTGCTCCGCCGGGTGGCAGGACGGCGGCTACGACGGTCGCGTGCCGGGGCATTTCCCCGTCGGCGCGGAGGCGGGCGGCGCGGAGGCGTTCGACCGTCTCGTCGCGAAGGCGAAGGCGCTCGGCTACCAGTTCGCGCTTCACGCGAGCAACACGGACGGCTACACCTGCTCGCGTCTCTGGAACGAGGACTGGGTGTGCAAGCGCGCGGACGGCTCGCTCGACAAGGGCGGCCTCTGGGCCGGCGGGCAGTGCTACTGGGTCTGCCAGAAGCGCGCGTGGGACGGCTGGCTTCCCAAGGAGATGAAGGAGATGGCGGCGCTCGGCATTCGCGGCCCGCACTACATCGACGTCTACTCGGCGACCTATCCGCAGCGCTGCGGCGACCCGAACCACCCCTGCACGCCGGAGGAGATGGCCGCCTGGCAGAACCGCATCCTTGCGGAGGGGCGGCGGCTCATGGGCGGCGCGGCGAGCGAGTCGGGCTACGACCACGTCGCGGGCAACCTCGACTACATCAACTACATCGAGCGCGACCTCAAGCTGCTGGACGAGGGCAAGCTGCCGAAGCTGGCGACGGGCGTCTTCCCGCTCTGGGAACTCGTCTACCACGGCATCATCCTCTACACGTCCGACCGCTGGTGCCAGAACCATACGCGCGGCAAGTGCCTCTACAAGCTCGAGAAGAGCGGCGATCCGCGCTGGATGGAGGGCGACGGCGTGGAGGATCCGCGCGTCGCGCTCAAGATCGTCGAGTTCGGCGGGCGTCCGATCTTCTACACCTACAAGTTCGCGGACGTGCCGCGCATCAAGCGGGCCTGGGACGAGTTTGTGCCTGTGCGCCACCTCCAGAAGGAGCTGATGACGCGCCATGACGCGCTGGCGCCCGACGTCTTCCTCACGACGTTCGGCGACGGCTCGAAGATCGTCTCGAACTACGGCGTGATGCCGTATGACTGGGAGGGAGAGGCCGTCGCCCCGCTTGGCTATCTGCTGCGGAACCCGGACGGCTCGATTCGCCGATGAAGAAGCGTCTGGACGTCCTTCTTTTCGAGCGAGGGCTCGCCGAATCGCGCACACGGGCGCAGGCGCTCGTCCTGGAGGGAAAGGTGCGCGTCGATGGCCAGGTCGAGACGAAGGCGTCGCGCGCGCTGGACGCGGCGGCGGACGTCGCGGGCGAGGCCCCGCCGCGTTTCGTCTCGCGCGGCGGCGAGAAGCTGGAGGGGGCGTTCGGGAAATTTGGGCGGCTGGCGGACGGGAAGGCCCTGGACGTCGCGGGGAAGGTCTGCTTGGACGTCGGCTCGTCGACCGGGGGCTTCACGGACTGTCTGCTGCAGCATGGCGCCGCGCGCGTGATGGCCGTTGACGTCGGCACGAACCAGCTCGCCTACAAGCTGCGCGCGGATCCGCGCGTCTGGGTTCGGGAGAACTACAACGCGCGCTACCTGACGGCCGCTGACCTGCCCGAAGTCCCCGCCGTCGCCGTGACGGACGTCTCGTTCATCTCCCTGCGGCTCATCCTGCCGCCGATCCGCGACGTGCTCGCGCCGGGCGGGCGCATCGTCGCGCTCGTCAAGCCGCAGTTCGAGGTCGGCAAGGGCAAGGCGCCGGGCGGGCTCGTCCGCGACGAGGCCCTGCGGCTGGAGGCGCGCGACGGCATCGTCCGCTTCGCGACGGAGGAGCTGGGGCTCACGCTCCTCGGCCTCGCCGAGTCGCCGATTCGCGGCAAGGAGATGGGCAACGTCGAGTATTTGAGTTATTGGCAAAAACAGAAAGGAAACGAAAAATGAACCAGACAGTCTTTACGCACAACGGATTCCCCAAGGTGGGCATCCGCCCGATCATCGACGGCCGCCGGCGCGGCGTGCGCGAGTCGCTCGAGGACCAGACCATGGAGATGGCCAAGGCCGCCGCAAAGCTCATCTCGGAGAACCTGCGCTATCCGGACGGCACGCCCGTCCAGTGCGTGATCGCCGACACGACGATCGGCGGCCGCTTCGAGGCTGCCATGTGTGCGAACAAGTTCCGCGACAGCAACGTCGGCGTCTCGCTCTCCGTCACGCCGTGCTGGTGCTACGGCACCGAGACGATGGACCTCGACCCGCAGATCCCGAAGGCCGTCTGGGGCTTCAACGGCACGGAGCGTCCCGGCGCCGTCTACCTCGCCTGCATGCTCGCGGGCTACGCGCAGCGCGGCATGCCCGCCTACGGCATCTACGGCCATGAGGTGCAGAACCGCGACGAGAGCGCGAAGATCCCGGCGGACGTCGCCGAGAAGATCCTCCGCTTCGCGAAGGCGGGCCTCGCCGTCGCGCTGATGAAGGGCAAGAGCTACCTCTCGATCGGCTCGTCCGCGATGGGCATCGCCGGCTCGTTCGTCGACGTCGACTTCATGCAGGACTACCTCGGCCTCGCGCCGGAGAACATGGACGAGTGCGAGATCCTCCGCCGCATCGAGGAGGGCATCTACGACAAGGAAGAGTACGAGCGGTGCATCAAGTGGATGCGCGCGAACCTCAAGGAGGGCAAGGACTACAATCCGCCGAAGATCCAGAAGTCGCGCGAGGCGAAGGACCGCGACTGGGAGTTCCTCGCGAAGATGGCGATGATCGTCCGCGACATGATGGCCGGCAACCCCAAGCTCAAGGAGATGGGCTTCGGCGAGGAGGCCGTCGGCCGCAACGCGATCGCGGGCGGCTTCCAGGGCCAGCGCCAGTGGACGGACCACTGGCCGAACGGTGACGTCGCCGAGACGCTCTGCAACAGCTCGTTCGACTGGAACGGCAAGAAGATGCCGCAGATCCTCGCGACGGAGAACGACTCGCTCAACGGCATCTGCATGCTGCTCATGTGGCTGCTCACGAACAAGGCCTCGATGTTCGCCGACGTGCGCACATACTGGTCGGACGCGGCCGTGAAGCGCGCGACGGGCAAGGGGCTGCCGAAGGACGCGAAGGCGGGCATCATCCACCTCCTCAACTCGGGCTCGTGCTGCCTCGACGCGGCGGGCGAGATGAAGGAGAAGGGCAAGCGCGTCTTCAAGAACTGGTGGGACGTCACGGAGAAGGACATCGACGCGACGCTGAAGGCGACGAAGTGGGTGCCGGCGGGCGTCGAGTACTTCCGGGGCGGCGGCTTCTCCAGCTCGTTCCTGACGCCGAAGGGGATGCCGCTCACGATGATCCGCATCTCGATCGTGAAGGGTCAGGGCCCCGTCCTCCAGATCGCCGAGGGCTGGTCGGTCGAGTTGGACGCGAAGCAGCAGAAGATCCTCATGGAGCGCACGAACCCCGAGTGGCCGTGCACGTGGTTCACGCCGCGCCTCACGGGCAAGGGCTTCTTCAAGGACGTCTACTCGGTGATGAACGCCTGGGCGGCGAACCACGGCGCGATCGCCTACGGCCACATCGGCGCGGACCTCATCACGCTCGCCTCGATGCTCCGCATTCCGGTCGCGATGCACAACGTGCCGGAGGAGCAGGTCTTCCAGCCGCACTGCTGGGGCCTCTTCGGCGCGTCGGACGATCCGACGGGCGCGGACTACCGGGCCTGCAAGAACTTCGGCCCGCTCTACGCGACAAACCGGTAAGCCCGGCTTCTGCACGTGATTGCTCCGGCGCTTCTTCTCGCGGCGGCGACGTGGTATCCCGCGACGAATTGGGTCGAACGGCCCGATCCCGTCGCGAGTCCACGCGCGCGCGTCGGCGGCACGGTACGCTTTTCGGGGGGACAGGCCCCGAAAAGCTACAACGCCTACGTCGACAACAACGCCTACACGAAGATGACGTTCGACCTGATGTACGAGAACCTCGTCTCGGTCGATCCGGAGACGCTTGACTTCGTGCCGGCGCTGGCGCGGCGCTGGGCGGTCTCGGCGGACGGACGGACGTTCACGTTCGTCCTCGACGCGCGCGCCCGGTGGTCGGACGGACGGCCCGTCACGTCGGCGGACGTGAAGGCGACCTTTGACGCGGTGCTGGACGCGAAGAGCGAGACGGGGCCGTGGAAGACGATTCTCGGGGTGTTCGAGAGCCCCGAGACGCCGGACGCGCGGACGGTTCGCTTCCGCAAGAAGGGGGAGAGTCCGCGCGACTGGCGAGACCTTCTGCACTGTGGGATGTTCTGGGTCCTGCCGCAGCACGGCTTCGCGGGTCGGAACTTCAACACGGTCTCGCTCGTCGAAATGCCCGTGAGCGGGCCCTACCGCCTGGCGCGCGTCGACGAGCCGGTCGAGAGCGAGTTTCGCCGCACGGAGACGTGGTGGCGACGCAGCAGCCCGTCCGCGCGCGGGCTCTACAACTTCGACCGCATCGTCCTGCGCTACTATGCGGACAACGAGAACGCCTTCGAGTCCCTGAAGAAGCGGCTCGTCGACGTCTATCCCGTCTACTCCGCGCGCATCATGAACGAGGGGACGCGGGGCACGGCGTTTGCGCGCAACTGGATCCTGAAGCGGCGCGTGAAGAACCGCGCCCCGATTGGCTTCCAGGGATTCGCGATGAACATGCGACGCCCGCCGTTCGACAGCCTGAAGGTGCGGCAGGCGATGGCGAAGCTCGTCGATCGCGAGACGATGAACCGCACGCTGATGAACGGCGAGTACTTCCTCCAGAAGAGCTACTACGAAGACCTCTACGACGCGGCGCATCCCTGCGCAAACGCCGTGTGGGCATACGATGTCGAGGGCGCGAAGCGGCTTCTCGCCGAGGCCGGCTACGCGAAGGGCTTTTCGTTCACGTTCCTTTCGCGTTCGGCGGGTGAGGACAAGTTCCTCTCGCTCTTTTCGCAGGCGCTGGCCGACTGCAACGTGAAGATGGAGATCGTCCGCAAGGACTTCGCCGGGTGGATGCGCGACATGGACGCATTCAGTTTCGACATGACCTGGGCGTCGTGGGGCGCGGGCGTCTTCCGCAACCCCGAGACGTCATGGCACTCCGCCGAGGGCAAGCGGCCCGGCGGCAACAACGTGACGGGCCTTGACCTGCCGGAGGTGGATGCGCTCATCGCGCGGGAGAAGTCGCTGATGTCGGCCGACGCCCGCGCGGCGGTCTATCGGCTGATCGACGAACGTGTCGCGGCGCAGGTTCCCTATGTCCTGCTCTGGAACACGGACGAGCGTCGGCTTCTCTACTGGAACAAGTTCGGGATGCCGAAGTCCGTCCTCGGACGCTACGGCGACGAGGACGGCGTCTTGGCCTACTGGTGGTACGACGAAGACCGCGCGGCGGAACTCGACGCAGCCATTGCCGAGGAGATGTGTCTGCCGAACGTGCCCCTGCGCGTGCCCTGATTTGCGCCGGCCGGTTAACGGCGCGTGTCGTTTCGGATGGTGCGACGGTAGTCGCGCATCGTGAGGCCGTAGGTCTTGCGGAAGAGCCGCTTGGCGTAGTCGGCGTTGGCGAAGCCGCAGGCGGCGGTGATTGCGCCGATCGGAAGGCTGGTCGTGCGGAGCTTCGTGCGCACGGCCTTGAGCCGCGCGCGCGCGAGCGCCGTCGCGAGCGTCGGGCAGCCTTGTTCCCGCAGCCGCTGGGTGACGAGCGACCGCGAGACGCCGAGCCGCGCGATGACGTCGCGCGGTCGGAAGCCGTCCGTGGCCTGTCGGGCGATGCAGTCCAGCGTCCGCTCGATCAGGTGCGCCGCCGGCGAGATGGGCGTCGTGCTTTCGCGCGCGACGATTTCGGCGTCCCGCAGGACGACGGCCTTCCGGTCGGCTCGCGCGTGGCGCATCAGCCGGTCGAGTTCCATCGCGGCGACCTCGCCTTTGCGGATCTGGTTTGTGGAGAGGCTTGTCAGCGTCGGGTGGGCGAAGTCGCAGAAGACGGCGTCGTCATCGACCCCGATGACCTGTACGCGGCGGGGGACGGCCAGTTCGGCGCCGTCGCACGCCTGGAGAACCTGTGCGCCGCGCTGGTCATAGGCGGCCATCACGGCCACGGGCTTCGGCAGGGCGGCGAGGGCGCGCTTCAGGTAGGCAAGGTCTTCAAGCGAGCCGGCCGCGTGCGGCGAGTCAATCAGGACGGGTTCGCAGCCGTGCGCGGCAAGCGCGTTCCGATACCCATCGAATCTCTGCCGCGCCCAGGCGGTCGCGACGCTGCCCGAATACGAAGGCTTCGTGGACCTCGTCCGCAAGGGACATCTCCTCGACGTGGCGGAAGGGAAGGACGAGCTCAGGACGTATCTCGAGGCGCATCGCGAGGAGATCATGAACGCGGACCTCGATACGGTGCCGCCGCTCTTCGACTACCGCAAGTGGTTCCGCTTCCAGCTGAAGGTGCTGGTGGAGAATGAAGAGGGCAAGGTGATCGACCGCAAGCTGAAGAGTATGGGCTCGGGCGGCGAGCAGGCGGTGCCGAACTATCTCCTCATCCTGACGGTGGCGGAGTTCCTCTATCACGGGAGCGAATCGTCCGATCCGCCGAAGGCCGCACCGCTTCTCTTCGACGAGGCCTTCTACGGCATCGACGCGGCGCGGCGCGATCAGCTTCTCGCGTTCGCGGATGATCTCGGGCTCCAGCTCTTCGTCTCCTCGCCCGATCAGGACGGTGTGAAGCGCGAGATCAAGCATTCGGTCTCCCTGATCGTGGTCAAGGACGAGAACCTCGACGTCCACCTGAGTCCGATACACTGGAACAACACGCCCAGCCAAGGCGGCCTCTTTGGAGACGAAGGCCCCTCCGTGGGCATGACGGTGATGGAGGAGACGCGGTGAAAGTCGGCGTTGAGCCCGTGACCGAACTTCTGTCGGAAGCGCCGGCGCTTCGTCCGCTTTTCCTGCGGTGGGCTCGGGCGTCGCTGAAGGGAAGACGGCTGCCGGAGTCGTTTACGGGACCGGCGATCGACTTCGAGGCGCAACGGCGGCTGGAGGCGCTGTTGAAGACACGGACGGGACGTACGGGGGACGGGAAGGTCTTCGGGACGTTGCTGCCGACGCTGCGCGAACCGTCCGTCTGGCTGGAAGTCGCCGCGGCGCTGGGCGTGGGCGAACCGGTTCAGGCAAAGGCGGAATCGGTCGAGACCTTCTTGCTTCGGCTTGAGTGGCAGTACCCGGCGGCCGGATTTGCGCTGGAGGCCCTAGGCGAGTCTTCGGAAGTCGTGCGCCATCTGTCCGATTCGGAGAACCGTCCGAATTGGAAGACACTGTTCGCGTCCGTACTGCGGATGACGCGCTGCCAGCCCGGTCGGTTGATGACGCTGTCGCAGTTGGGAGCCGACTGGTTCAACGACAGCAAGATCCTGAGGTCGGGTCCGCTGAGGAGACAGCTCGTCCTGATTGTGGCGGCCTTCGCGCGGACAGCATCCGATGATGAAAAGGAAATCCTTGCGTCGCTGGGCATTGAGGCGAATCCGTATACGAGCGCGGTGACGGTTTTCGCACCGTTCGGGTTCTGGCTCGACGACGGCACGTACTTCGACTTCCCGCTGCAGCTCTACCGGAAGGGACTCGTCTGTCAGCTGCCGGCGGAGACGGTGCTGCGGATCGTGCGTATCGACTGGCGTGGGGACGAGAAGAAAATCGCGACAAGCGAGAACGCCGCGCCTCTGATCCGGTTTGTTGCGGCGGGGCGACCGGTCCTCTACACGGAAGGCTATCCCAATTGCGCGGTGCTAGCGTTGATGCGGTGCCTTTCTGGGCAAGGGCTTGTCGCTGCCCATTGGGGCGATGCGGATCTTGACGGATTGAACATTGCCGCACTGGTGCAGGGCAATATGCCGGGCTCGCGCATTGTTGCGGAGGAGGTCATCGCGGTGCCAGGCTGCGTTCCGGGGATCCCTCTGACGGACGCGCAGCGGCAGCGCCTCGCGCGATTCCTGGAGCGCAATCCGACATGTCCGTACGGGGACTGCCTCAAGATGCTGCTGGACCGCGGATGCTGGTACGAGCAGGAGTCCTTTCCGTTGGGCTGAAGGAGTGTCGTGATGAACAAGTTTACGCCAGAGAAACGCTCGAAGATTATGTCCGCGATCCGGTCGCGGGACACGCTGCCGGAGGGTTTCGAGGGTCAAGACCGTGTCCCTCACATTCTGGAGAAGGGCAGTGACAAGGAGGCGTACGACATCCTGAAGCGGCTGGCGGACGGCCCGAGGCGTCCGGCCGAACTGCGCGCGGCTCTCGGAATCGCCAGCGCGAACTTCTTTACGGCCCGCTACCTGACGCCGCTTGCGAAGTCGGGCTACATCGCGGTTGCAGGAGGCGAGAAGAATCGCTATCTGCCCGGCAAGCAGTATAGGATTTTGCGCAAGGGAAAGGCAGTGGTCCGTGCCTAACCCCACCACTTTTACCCCACCATTAAGGTCTGACCCGAATGCCGCTAACTTAAGGCTCATTTGACCTCCTCGGACGCGTATTCT
>OIYX01000056.1_pt1 | contig 36502 bp, 22 predicted proteins | sample 1588431 | NCBI WGS metagenome assembly OIYX01 (sample SAMN03283241) | human gut metagenome | biome: human-associated habitat; material: feces | host: Homo sapiens | place: Peru | collected 2012
ACTGAGTAGATTCCTTTCATTCTACAAGTTCAGCCAAGCTTGCTTGGCGCACCATTTTGCCTCCTTAATTTCGTGTTAGATCCTGCTGAGATCAGGATTGATTTCAACGCGAATTATAACAAAAGTCCGCCGCCCCTCCAATAGTCGTTTTCACAAGAACATCTACTCGATTTCACAACGAGGTCCGCTTCACCTAAAGCCAGATCGACAACACACGCAGGACGAGCGCGAGGAGAGACAGCTCAGCGTCTCCAGCAGACGACCTTTGGCACCGATGGCACCGTCATCGTGCCGCCCCTTTCAGGATGACGATATCGCCAGCCTTCATGCGCAGCCTGACGGACGGACCCAATCCGCAACTCGCTCCGGAGACCACATCCACGACCTCGCCCGCGAATTCCGTCTCGACCGTGAATGCCGCATCCTCGATGGCCTGCACTGTCACGAATCCGTTGCCCGGCCAGACGACGGCCCGGCCAACCATCTCACGCGGCAGAAACGCGTGCGCCCGCGCGATGCGGCCCGCACAGGCGACAAGCCCGACCGGAATCTCCGGAATCCCGCAAAAGATCGAATGTCCGCGACCGTCCGCATTCCGGCGAACGGCGACGGCCGGTGACCCGTCCGGCCATGTCGCCAGCACCTCCTGTGCCGCTGCGTCAGCCGCCCGGAAAAGCGGCGCGATCGGCGTCGGGCTCGCAACGGACCAAGCGGACGGCAACCCGAACCGCTGTCCACGTTCGGTCGCTCGCACGGCGACATTGGTGACGGTCACGGGCTGAAGATCGAACCCCGTCACGCCGTCCGGCGGCGCCCAGCACCAGACGCGCGTCACGTCGGAACGCGCCTTCACGTAGGTGCGCAGTCGCTCCATGTCTCGGGGCCGCCATGTGCCGAAGTGAATCTCCGCCTTGACGTCCAGCGGATTGTCCAGGATGTCTTCCAGCAGATATTGTCCGACAGAATAGCCGCTCTTGGGAAACTGGTCCCGCGACCGCCGCAAGCAATCGTAAACGGGGACGTTCCACCCCTTCGTCAGCCGAAGCCGAATCACGCTCTCCTCGTCGCAAACAGCCGCAATGTCGATGGGGCGCAAGGGCCGTTCCAGCATTTCCCGCTCGAACCGATGCAGGTCGGCGGCAATCGCCCAAGTCGTCGGGTCCGAGTACCAGCCGCTGCCAAACAAGTCCATCCACCAGCCGCCAAGACCGCGCGCAACCTCCATCCCGACGGTGCGCGTCATCACCCGACGGTCGCCACGCACGTCCGGCGTCAAGGAGAAACGCATCTGAACCTCGCGTTCGCTGACGGCATGCGTGCGCAAGTCGTCCTCGTTGACCCACAGGATGCCATGGCGGACGATGGTCTCCGCCGGGCTCATCACGGACGACACGCCGCCGATCTCGTCGCGCCCGGAATACGCCTGCGGACCCGAGAGCACGTCGATGAACGAACCCCAGCGTTTCAGCAACCGCATCAGCCCGTAGTGCCCCGTGTTCGCCGGACCGATTCCGTTCCCCGCATGCTCCCAGCTGTAGCCGTAGAACGACAGGACGAGTTTTTTGCCGTCCGTCGCCTCGCGGCAGATCCGCGCCAGTTCGCCCACAAGATCGACCATCTCCTCCTGCTGAAAACGGGCAAACGCCAAGATTCGCCGATCCTGAACCGGGTCGAAGAACCGTTCGGCGGAGGTCTCACCGGCATGACGCGCCGCCGGCGTCGGCACCTCAGCCGTCGCGGCGTCGGAATCGCCCCGCTCCGCCAAGTAGGCGCGAAAGGCATTCCGCGTCTGCACGTCGTAGCCGTGCAAGCGGCTCTGGGAATTCCAGTAGAACCACTCGGCGGTGTTCTGCCCGGAGAAGTGAATGCCGGCGAAATTGTCCGGAAATGTCTCCATGAAGTGCCGCACGACCTTGCGCAGGTAATCGCCGGCCTCCTTGCGGTAGAGACGCGACGAGACGCTGGCCCAGTCCCAGGCCGGACCGTTCTCCAGGAACATCGTGTGGTCGGGATTCTTCCGGCACCACCAGACCGGCGCGTTGACGCTCACGCGCGGAATCAGCAGGGCGTCCGGAACGAGCGACAGGATCTGCCGCGCCTGCGCGTCAAACGGTGCCCAGTTCTCCTCGCCTTCCGGGAACCAGCACAGCGGCGCGAAGTAGGAAATGAACCGACAGCCCGCCGCCCGCGCCTGACGGGCGTCCGCGCACAGCGTCGTCAGCTCCGCGTCGTCCCACGGAACCGAGACGGCGTGGTAGCGGTAGGCGCCGGGTTCCTGCTGATGCAGGTTGACCTGAAACCAGTCCAACCCCGAGCCGCGAATCTCGAATGACACGCGATACGTCTTCTCGGCCTCAAGCGCAAGCGGATCGGTCTGCAGGACGGGATGCTTGCCGTCTTGCGGACGCGCCTCCAGATGCCGCGCCGCGCCTTCGGGCGGCCGCACGCAGAGACCGCGCACCTCCCAGCGACCGTCTCGATTCTCTTCGGTGACGAACCGAAAGACGCCGCTCTTGACAGCCGTGTGCGGCGTGAGACGCATTTCGTGCCGCCGCCAGTCCGTCGCGAGAGGAATCCGACGGCAGTTCGACCGGCCCCAGAACATGCGCGCAGGCGTCACCTCGCCGTCCACGACAACCTGCGGACGTCCCGCGCGCCGTTCCACGCGGACGACCGGCCCCGTGAGCCGTGGTTTCTCGTCCGCCCTTGCGGATGCTGCGGCCATGCACAGACCCGCCCCCAACATGAGAACGACTGTCTTCATCTGATAATCAGCCTGAAGCCAGGACTCGGCACCAGTTCACCCGATTCAGACAGGCCGGCCTTCACGCCGTTGAGGCGGACACGCCTCCGCTGCGCAAACGTCAGGGCGCTCGCGCTGTCGCCGAACCGGACGCAGGCCCCTTCCGCACATTCAACGTCGATGCGGCCCTCGCCCCAGGCCACAGAGGCCGAATCCGCGAACGCCAACGTCTTGCCCGCCGCAACGGACAGCGCACACGCGCCACTGCCAGTCACCAAAGGCCCGAACGACGCGTTCTCGTGGAATCTTATTGTCCCGCCTTCCACGGTCAAGGCGCCGGATATCCGGCATCCCTTCTCGAAGACTGCCGCGCCAGCCCCGGCTTTCCGCATCTTCATGCCGCGATAGCCCTCCGCCGAATACTCACGAACCTCGCCCTTAAAGAGGACATCTTCATCCGCCACCACGGAGAACGTCCACTGCGGAGCCACCAGGCGCACGTCCCCGTTGACGACAAGCCCACCGTCTCCTGACGCGGACCAAACCGCATCACCCTTGAAGCCCACGTCAAACGACATCCCCGTGGGCATCTTCAGGCAGCAGTCGCCGTCGGCCGTCACCGAATTGAAGTAGCCGCCGCGCGTTCCCGTCCAGTTGACCGTCGCTCGGTCGAGGAAGAGCCGGTCGCCATTGCTGATCGCGTAGCCGGAGTCGGAATTGAGGACCGAGCCGGCCTCCAGCAGGTAAGTGACGAACTGCGCCCCCTCGGCGGTTCCGCCGACATGGAGATTGAGAACACCGCCATTCTTCACCGTGACCACCGTCCCTGTCGCGACAGGAGCGTCTGAAACCGACACCGCGCAGGCGTTCACGACCAGCCCGCCCGTGAGGCTCTTCTCTCCCGACCAAACCACGCGGGCTGGCCGTGTGACAACATAAGCGAAATTGGCGAGTCCATAGCCAGGCGCCGTGGCCGACCCCGCAATGCTCGTGCCGTTCTCCGGCCAATTCACCGTGTCCGTCAGCATATCCGTGCCGTAGCCCGCCGCTCCCTTTGCCTGTGCGGCCTTGATCACCTTGCCCACGATGTCCAGTCCCCGCTGCGCGAACTGAACCGCAACCGCCTTGAGATAGCCCTTGTCGTTCAGCCAGTGGAACTGGACGGTGAAGGACGTCCGCTCGTCGTTCCACTGTTCCTGGAGCGGCTCCAGATTCAATTCGCCGCTCGAATTGCACCAGCCGCCGCCCATTTCGCCCGCCGTGACCTTCAGGGCGCCGATCGGCGTGTCGGTCGCGACGACTTGGTCTTGCGCGGTGAGGAACTTCCCGAACACAAGGCTCCGGGCCGTCTCTCCCGTCCCCTTGTATTCGAGGATGCCGTCGCCGGAGACCGGCACGGCGACCGTCAGATCCTCGTCCGCTGTCACCGTCAGCCTCCCGACGTTGATGACAAGGCCGTCCGCGTCCGCCGGCAGGTCGGCAATCGTCTCGGCCGTCCCCGCCACGATGTCGAAGACGCCATAGCCGATGCCGTCAGCCGTCGTCGCGGCAACTTGGGTGAAGTTCGTCTCCGCCATCCGCGTGCCGATGGGGGCATTGTCAGACCCGCATCTGTCCACCGAAGCGACGATGCTGTCGCCGGACTGGCGGAAACGGGCGCGGACAACCTTCCGCAGCCCTTGCATCGCCTGGAACTGCACGGCAAAGCCCTCTTCCGTTCGGTCATAGATGACGCCGACGGCAGGGATCGGTTCGCTCCCGATCCAGTTGCCATGCATCTTGGCCTGAAGAGAGACGACCTCCTGCAAGGAAGCCCCCCCCCCCCAGAGGGTTTGCTCAGTCCTCTGCAGAAACCTGGGATACGCCGTGTCGAAACGAAGGTCGTACACGGCGGACCCCGCCCAAAGAGCGGAAGTTCCGAACGAGGCGACCGTCAGGCCGACGCACAGGCGTACGCACAGGCTCATCTTGTTCTTTTTCTTTTCCATTCTGGTCTTGTTCTTTTTCTTTTCCATTCTGGTCTTGTTCATTTTCGTTCCTCCTTGAGTTCGGCAATCCGCCACATTCGCGTCTCGCCGTTTTTCAAATCCACCGTCACGGACGCCACCCTTTCGCGCGGCGCGGTGCGTTCGTAGACCTCATACGGCACGCAGGGCCGCCGGAACGTGACTGTCCGCAGACCGTCTCCCGTCGCATGGATACAGACGTAGTTCTCCGAGGCGTACAGGACGTCTCCCTGCGTCGCGAAAAGATGGACGCCCGAAGCGCGCGCGAGTCCAGCCAGAAGATCCCACTGGACAGTCGGCGTCGCGCAGTAGACGGACTTGACGCCGTTCGTCCTAACCGCCGCGAGCGCCACGCTCCCGTCCGAGCAGTAGCGGCCCAGCACCGTTGCGTTGGGGTCTGTGACGCGGAAACCGGGATTCAGGTAAGCCGGGCGAACGAGCGGACGGTCCAGCCAGATGTTGCTGTGGACGTCCGCATCGATGACTCCGTAGCGTCTGCCCGCCTTGGCCGGAGAAAGCCGGATTTGCGGCTCCAGACGAAAGTGCGGGAAGATCGTGCGGTCGATTGACTCGACTTTCATGCCCACCGTTTTCGAGATGTTGTCCGCGTGCAGCCGCGCCTCCGCCGCGCGGTCGACGTAGCCGGCCGCGTACAGCCACAGCACGGTCGCCCCGTTGCGCCCGGCCTTCCGCCAGACGCGCACGCGTTCCGCCTCGGTCAGGTCATAGGCGTTGGCCATTACGTACAGCTTGTAGTCCTGCATCTTCGGATGATCGAGGTCATCAATGTAATAGCGATCGACGGGCGCACCGATTCGTCCGAGGTCCGACGTGCGCCAGTAGTCCAGCGCCAGTTTCGACGTGTAGTCGGAGACGACATGCACCGAGCGCAGGCTGTAGACGAGAGCGATCTCGTTCCGCCTGGCCCGATCTGCGGCAAAGGCCTCCGCCGCGATTTCCTGCTGGCGGCGGAACAGTGCGAGAATGCCGTCATCCTCATACCAGCCGTTCCCCATGTCGAACCACCAGCCGTACAGGTCTTCGCAGAGGTTGCGCCCGAAGTCCCGCTTGAGCGTCGTCACCGCGTCTTCCGCCGCATACAGGGCCATCGCGTCGCGCTGCAACCACGGCTTTGACAGGTGCGTGCGGCTGTCGTCCTCGCAGACGTAAAGGCAATTGCGCAGGCGGAAGGAGTCCGGCGCCTCGCGCTGGGCAACGATTCCCCCCGGCTCCCGATTGTTGTACGTTCCAGGCGCGGCCAGAAAATCAACCACCCCCGAGTCCAGTATCTTCAGCGTCCCCGTCGCCGTGCCCAAGGCATAGTAGCCGGTCTCAGCCAACGCCCCATAGAAGGCTCCCACCAAGCGATCGGGCGAAACCGCCTTCAGCGTCCGCGCGAAGTGGATGATCGTGTTCGCCACGCCCTCGTGCCAGGCGTCGTAGAAGTCCGCCACATGGCACGCGCGGTCAAGGTCGAGGAACACGCCGCGACTGGAAACGGAGGTCTTGTCGCCCTTCGCGCCGACCGTTCGCCCGGCGGACTCCCAGTTCCGCAAATGGCCGAGAATGCGCGAGTCGGCCTTGAAGATGTGGTCCTGCTCGTCCGCCGTCGGCACCAAGGGACGCGCAAACGTCGCTTCCGGTCGCCGCCAGGCCTTCCGCAGCGCCTCGACCGTGCCGTACTTCGCGCGCAGGAACCGCTCGTATTCCGCGCGGAACGGCTCGCAATGTCCGGCGGTGCGCCCCTCCGGCGTGACCATCCCGATCGGATAGTACCATTCGCTCGTCCCGCCCGCGCAGAGAAGCGTGCCGATCACCCGGTCCGCCACCTCGCTCGCGTCCATGACCGCGAAGAACTCACGCAGCGCCTCCGCACCCCGTTCGCGCCATTTCCCCGAACAGAGCGACAGCATGCCGCTCAGCGGCTCTCCGCCAATCGTGCTGCAGACCACCTTGCGGCACGAGCCGTCATCGTATGTCACCATTTCCTCGGGATGCGCCTCGACCCATGCCGCCGGCGGACTCACGTTCAGGCGAAGGATGACGCGCGCGTCCGGGACAGACCGAAGAAGTTCGCGCACGGCCTCAACGGCCGCATGCGCACCATCAGGCCAGCCCTTGGCCTTGTTGGCGGGGCTGCGCCAACTCGTCGCGCACGTCACGTAGAACACGCGCATTCCCGCCGCGCCGAGCTTGCGGTAGTAGGCGCGCTGTTCAGCTCTCGGTCGTGGATGCCACGTCTCGAACACCAGCATCTGCATCGGCGGCACGGCCTTCCCGTCGATCAACACGGCGGGTGCGCCGTTGTGCGGCCCAACCAGTGCCGCCCCTAGGACGAGTGACGCAAACGCAAGCCCCATGCGCTTCTCCTTACCCCACCTTCGCGATCTTGCCGGTCTCGATCGACTCGTAGCAGCCGAGCATGGCCTCGATGGTCTGGCGGTGCCACTTCAGGTTGATGAGCGGCGTCTTGTGCTCGCGGATGCAGGAGACGAACTCGTCGATGAGGCCGATCCACTCGTCGAAGTACGTGTACTGCACGGTGTAGCGGTCGTTCGGCGCGCCGTTGTGGTAGACGTTCGGGCCGAAGCAGTCGCACGAGAGCATGCCCTTCTCGCCCGTGATCGTGAGGTTCACCTCCATGCGCTTCGGGAAGCGCTCCCAGCCCGGCCCCGGCACCTTGATCTTCTCCTCCAGGCGCGACCACGACGGGTCGAAGAGGAACGCCGTGCCGTCCTTCATCTTGCCGACGGCCATCAGCATGTCCTCGACCTTCAGGCCGTCGCGCAGGTTCGGCGCGACTTCGGCGTAGATGTAGTCGAAGTCCGAACCCGTCAGATGGCGGATGAGGTCGAAGATGTGCGGATGGTCGCACAGCGCGCCGCCCTTGAAGCGCGGATCGCCCTTCTTCAGGTGCTCGACCTTGCCGAAGCTCGCCTGCGGGTCGCCCTGCCACGGGAACGCCCAGACCGGCGAAAGCGTGATGTTCGTCGCCTGCACGGCCTTGATCTTGCCGATCGCGCCGTCCGCGATGAGCTTCTTCAGGCGGCGGACGACGGCGTTGTAGTGCATCTCCAGCTCGACCTGGCAGACGATGCCCGCCTTGTCGCACATCGCGATCATCTCGTCGTATTCCTTCCGGTCGAAGGTCGGAATCTTCATCGAGAGGATGTGGATGCCCTTCTCGGCGCACCACTTCATCTGCGCGAAGTGCTGGTCGTTCGCGGACGCGATGACGACGGCCTCGATGTCGGGATGGGCCTTGTACATCTCCTCGGGGTCGAGGTAGCACGGGACGCCCGTCTGGTAGAGCTCATAGGTCTTCTTCGCGTCCTCGTCCTGGGCGCAGCTGGCGACCCAGTCGAGCTTCTTGTTGTCGATGAGGGTCTGGTAGTACTTGCGGGTATGGCCGTGGGTCATGCCCATCATGGCGATCTTGACTGGTTTCATGATAGTTAGCCGTGTAAAAGTGTAGAAATGGAGAGACGTCAGCGAACCTCGGCGACCTTGATGGAGACGTTGGTGTCGATGCCTTTCTTGAGGGCAAGGATCTTCGCGGCCTTTGCCTTGTCCGCCGCGAACGCGAGCTGGGCGGCCTTCGTCGCCTTGGCCCACGCGGCCTTCCAGATCTTCGCGTCCGCCCGCTTCTGCAGGAGCGCGAACGCCGCGCGGACGTTCCACACCTCCTCGTAGGAGAGGCCGAAGAGTTCCGTGTCGACGTCCGTGTACTCGACGTAGTCCTTCGCGTCCCAGCAGCGGATCGAGGCGTGCGGCGTGTGGGTGTCGACCGTCTGGTCGCAGGCGACGCCGCGCTTGGCGATGATCTCGTGGCGGTCATAGCCAAGTTCGCCCTTCGGCAGGTTCGCGCCGATTTCGACGGAGACGTTCACGTCGTTCGCGAGCTTGGCGAGGACGTTGATCGCCGCGCCGTTGGTGACGGCCATGACGCGCACGACGTCCGCCGCGCCAAGGTAGGCGGCGAGGTCGAGTTCCTTCGCGAGCATCGCCTCCAAGTCCGTGCCCTTCGGCGCGAACGCGGCAAAGCGGAGCGTCGAGACGCCTTCAAGCGTGCCGTTCTCCGTCATCTTCTTGAGTTCGACGATCTTGCGCTCCATGCGCCCCGGCAGGAGCGGTGTCGCCCCCACGTAGCAGTGTCCGTCCTTGAGCGTGATCTCGCCTTTTGCGGCCCCGTACTTCTCACGCAGGAAGTCGAGCCCCTTGTTCATTTTCTTGATGTTCATCTTTTGTGTTGACCTTTCGGTGTGCTGAAGAAATTAACGTGTTGATGTCTTGACTGTCTCATGTCTCACGCAGAGCCGCAGAGACCGCAGAGCGGCACGACGAATCTCTGCGTGCTCTGCGCCTCTGCGCGAACTGAGGAGTAGGCCTCACACGGAGTGACGGAGGCACGGAGAAAGTGTGAATGTGGTTTGTCGAAGAACTACCGATACTAAATACCATACAAAACCTCCGTGTCTCCGTGCCTCCGTGTGAGACTTCAACTCTTCGCCTTAGTTGTCGATCCACCAGCTGGGTGGAACCTGTTCGCTGACGTGTCCCGTGTCGCGGTAGTCCGTCAGCTTCATGTCATGCCCGACCATGCGCAGGGCGCGGTCAAACATGACGTCGCTCTGCGGCGTGCCGCCGTAGGGCGACGCATCATCGCCGCGCACCGGAGTCCCCCACGCCGCCGCCGAGCCGAAGCGGTACATCTTCACCCAGTCCGAGCCGCGCAGATGGTGCCAGGTCGTCTCGAGGAAGCCGAATCCGCCAATTTTTGCGATATATTCCGCCATCGGCTTCATCGCGTTGAAGTTGAGCCACGGACACCCGACGACGGGAAACCCCTTGTCGTGAAAGTGCTTCATCGTCGGCCAGTCCATGCGGCTCTCCTTCTCTTTTCCGTAGGAGTACTGCCAGTCGCAGACGATGACGTCGCGCGGCAGGGTGTCCGCCAACTTTGCCGTCAGCGTCGAGCCGCTCGCCACGAAGCCCTTCCACCGCGCGTCGGACGCGTCGAGCAGCATGTCGTGCCAGATCATCGCCCGCGCGCCGCGCGCCTTCGCGAAGACCGCCAGCGCCGTGATGTGCTCGCAGACGAGCTCGCCGTAGGGACGCTTCCGGCAGTCGGGGCACGTCGGCGGCTGGGCCTCGTCACAGCCGAGGTGGATGTACGGCGGGTGTCCGAACGTCTCCAGCAACTCGACGATCAGCTCGCGCAGCACCTTCTGCGTCTCCGGGTTCGTGAGGCACCAGTTCCAGGCGCCCGGCTCGTACAGCGGCTCGTATTCCGGCTGGAGGTCGAGCACCGAATGCTTCGACGAACAGCTCCGTGCCGCGCCGGCGTGCCCGTAGGCGGCGATCTGCGGGATGAGCGTGATGCCGAGATCCTTGCCGAGCGCGACCAGACGGCGAACCTCCGGCTTCGTCATCTTCGCCTTGGGCCAGCTCCACCACGGATGGCGTTCGCTCTTGAACATGCCCCACGGCTCCAGGACGACGTAGTTGAACTTCATGAGCGCCGCAAGGCGGATCGCGCGCTCAATCTGCACCTTGCTCACTTCGGGGAACCAGCAGAGGTGGAGGCCGCGAAACGCGAGGTGCGGCGCGTCGGAGATCGTCAGCGTCGGCAGGAGGTGGCCCGCCGTCTTGAACGTGCCGCGCTTCGCGATCGCGAGCTGGCGCAGCGAGTACGCCGCCCACCGCACGCCCGCGAGCGTCCGCGCGGCGATCTTCACGCCCGAAGCGTCCGCCCGGACGGCATACGCCTCGTCGCCCGTGCGCAGCGCGAGGCCGGACGCTCCCGCCGCGACCTTCGGCGCGAAGGTGCCATACCAGTCGCGGAGATGCGACGCGAGCCACGCTGTCGCCGCCGCGTCCGGGCAGTCGACCGTGACGGCCGTCTTCTCGTCGAACGGCACCGGCGCGTCCATGTCGGAAACGAGTTCGAGCGGACGCGGCATCGGCTCCAGTTCGATCGCGTCCGGATTCGCCGCGTTCCCGGCAAAGACGGCCGTGGCAAACATCGCCACTGCAAAAGCGACAACACACTGATTCATTCGCGCTCCTTCACTTTTGTTTTTCCACCTTCCAACTCTCCAACCCTCCCACTTTTCCTCCTTCCCACCTTTCCACACTCCCACTCTCCCACCTCCCTCACAAACACTTCACCAGCGGCTTGTACTTCGCGAGGTAGGCCGCGTTCTTCTCGTCGCCGCCCGGCGCGTTCGCCGAATTCCAGACCGGTGGCACGAGTCCGCGCGCGACGCACTGGCGGCAGCACGAGATCTCCAGCAGATGGGCGATCGTGAAGTCCACCACGTTCGAGACGGGGCCAATCGGCGTCGTCATCCCCGGCATGTTCACGACCGCGTCGCCGACGGGGTTGTAGTCGTCGATGCAGACGTCGGCGTAGTCGAAGAGGTTTTTGCCGTTCGGGTGGCGGATGAAGTGGTCCTTCGGCATCTCCTTCTGCCAGTAGGAGCTGGCGACGGCGATGATCTTCATGCCGCGCTTCCGGCACTCCTCCGCCGCATCGATCGTCGCGGGATTGATGCCGATGTTGTGGAAGAAAATGACGACGTCGTCCTTCTGCGGATTGTAGTACTTGACGATGGACGCGCCGAAGTTGACGGTGCGCTCCAGCTCCAGGTACTTGAGCGCCTGGTTGAAGACGGAAAGCGCCGTCTCCATCATCGGGTTGATGTTCGCGAGGCCGCCCGCGCGGAAGAACATCTCGCCCATCGCGAGCGTGGTGTGTCCGCCGCCCGCGTAGACGTAGATGAGCCGGTCGGCCGCGATGGCGTCCGCCATCAGCTTGCCCGCCGCGTCGATGTTCTTTTCCTGCTTCTCGGCGACTTCCCTGATGTTCCGGATCGCCTTCTCGATGTAGCCGTAGTCGTTGATCATTTTCTGAGTTCCTTCATGAGGTTGACAAAATTCTCCGCCGTCCGTGCCGCCGTGGGACGCATCGTCGCGAGCGGACGCGTCCGCAGGGCCTCGACCTCGCGCGCGACAGGCTCCAGCGCGAGCGGCGACTTGCGGTCGCCCTGCGCCACGCACGTGGCGACCTTCGCGGCGAAGCGATGCGCGCGTGGCGCGTAGAGATGCCGCGCGAGCTCGTACTGGTGGCTCCGGCAATAGTCGTTTGCCGCGTTCTCGAACAGCACCTGCGGGAAATCGGGGTTCTGCACCTTCTCGACCGCATCCAGCCGCCGGAACGACTCCCAGAGCGAATAGTCGGTGTGGAGTTCGAGGAGATCGGCCATCCGGTCGGCCCGCCGCGCGAGGGCCTGCGCACGCGCCGCGAGGTCTGCACCGTCCGCCGCGCCCTTCTGCCAGGCCTTGAAGTCGCGGTCGAGGCGACGCGCGTCCAGAATCAGCCAGCGGTCGAGCGCCGTGCGCGCGAGATCGACCGCATCGCGGCGGACGGCCTCGCCCTCCCAGCGAATCGCGGCGAGCGCGGCGAAGACGGCGCGGACATCCGCGAGCGCCTGTGCCCACGTCCCTTCGGTCGCGGGGCCGTAGACGTCCGTGTGCGGAAAGGCGCCGAGCGTCGTGGAACAGAACGTCTTCGCGTAGCACTTGTCCCAGTCCAGCAGCGCGCCCATCGGAATGACCCTCTCCCAGATGCGCTTCAGCGCAGCGGCCTGGTCGCCGTAGCGGCTTGTGCAGAACTCGTCCAGCACGGCCGCATGGCCGATTGGCTTCCGCGACCAGGCGTTCGCCGTGAAGAAGCGCAACGCCAGCGCGTCGGTGTGGCTCGCCTCCGGCCAGAGGATGAATCCTCGGCACATCGGGTCATCCTGCACGAGTCGCTGCCGCGCCTCGATGAGCGGGTAGTTCGCGCGAATGTCGAGGGCGGACTCGTAGGCCAGGAAGATCGAGTACGTGTAGGGGAACTTGCCCATCACGCCCCATGAGGTGAAGTTGTTGTCACGGACGCCCTTCATCTCGGGCCGACGGCAGTCGTGCGTGGCGTCGCCCTCGTAGTCCCAGATGATGTCGCGCGCGGGGTCGAGCGTCTTCACGAGCGCGCGGACTTCCTCCGGACGCCAGGAGAAGTAGAAGTCCCATCCGGCGATGAGCCGCTTGGCGTTCGGATAGTCGCGTCCGGCGCGGTCAAGGAACTTGCGCAGCGACGCAATCTTGAGGTCAAGGTTCTCCTGCCGGTTCGTGAAGCACCGGCGCTCGCCAAGGCCGATCGTGTGGAGGAGCTCCTGTCCCTTGCCCTGGCCGTAGGCGTCGCAGGCCGTCGTGGTAAGCTTCCAGTAGGCGTCAACCCACGTGTCGTCGCGAACGTCCCAGACGAGCCCATCCCGCTCGGCATAGGACGTCGTCGCCTGAGGCAGGAACGACGGATTCTCCTTTTCGAGGAAGTCGGCGGGCGTGCGCGAATACCAATGTGTCATCGTGCCGAAGTCCTCCGGAATCATGAGGCCGCGTTCGCGCCCGTAGCGCTGGACGTCCGCCCGCAGCTGGCCGCGATACGGGAGCGGCCAGAAGAGCGACCGGTTGTTGTAGCCCTTGCCGTGTCCCGGCAAAGGCTTCGCCGGATCGGGCGACGCGCAGATGCCTGGGAAGGCACGCGGAAAGAGGTCGTCCTGCCCGATGCGCAGCATGAAGACGTTGAGCCGCCGCTTGAGGCACCAGTCGATTTCGCGCCGCCAGTCCTCCGGCCCCCAGTGCTCGGCCTGAAAGCGCGTCAGGCCTCGGTGCGCGAAATAGCGGAGGCCCCGGTACTCGAAGTGCGCCTCCTCCTTCACGTCCAGGCCGGACAGGTCGAGCGATTCCTTCTTCGGCACGACGTCGACGTCCCAGAACCAGCGGCAGCCGCCGCGGCGCTCCAGGAGGTCGTAGAGGCCGTACCAGACGCTGCGCAGGTTCGAGCCGACGATCTTCGCGCCCGCGCCGTCGGACGTGATCGCGTAGGCGTCCTTCCCCGACGCGGACACCTTCGGATCGACGGCGAACGAGACGAGCCCCTCGGCCGGCGGCTTCCCGGTGATCTTCTCGTGGTACTTCGCGAACTCCGCCTGCGGAAGCGCAAACGAGACGGCACAGAAGAGCTGCATCAGCATGACTTTGATTCCTTCGCTGTCCTTTCATCCACGGAGACGCCGACCGCCCCCACGTTCACTTCTTGCAGACGCGCGTGTAGTTCGCGCCGATCGTGTCCCAGAGCTTGAGCGCGTCCGGCGCGCCGACGACCGTGCCGTAGCCGCCGCGGTACGTCCAGGCCGCCAGGCGGTCAACGCCCATCTCCGCCGCGATGTCCACCCACTTGTCGACCTGCTTCCAGTCCTTGGGCTGCTTGTAGTAGCCCATGAGCCAGCGCTCGGACTTCTTGCCGTACTTCTTCGCGATCGCGACCGTGCGCGCGGTGATGTCGCGGTAGAAGTCCTCGGGCAGCGCCCAGTTGATGATCGTCGTCGAGAAGACGTCGAAGTAGGGGCAGGCCCCGACCATGTCCCAGTTGTCGTAGCCACGGTACTCGCTCACGTAGTAGCCGTTCTGCGTCGCGTGCACGCAGCACGTGATCTCGAGCTTCGGGTCGATCTCCTTCAGCGCCTTCGACGTGTCGGAGAGGACGACGAGCGCCTCGCGCCAGCGGAACTGCTTGACGTCGTTCGTCATGTAGCGCGGCATCGGATAGCCGTAGTAGTCCTCGAAGCGCTTGCGGCAGACGGGGCAGGAACACGTCCAGTCGTCGGCGACGCCGCCCGTGATGGACGCGATGCCCTTCGGGAAGGCGTAGTGCGGCTCGTCCCAGAAGAAGCCGTCCGGCTTCGCTTCGCGCGCCAGCGTCGTGCAGAAGTTCCGGAAGTAGTCGCGGTAGCTGTTCGTGTTGAAGCAGGCGTAGGGCAGCTTCTCGCCCGTGAGGGCCGAGACCTGGCGGTTCTCGACGTTGTCCTGAAGGAACTTCGAGACCTGCTCGCCGCCGAAGTACTTGCCGTTGCCCCACGGGTCGATGAGGACCTTGAGCCCAAGTTCATGCGCCTTGTCGACGATGGACGGGATGTTCGGACGCCAGAAGTCGAAGTCGAACTCCGTCACCGCGAGGATGACCTGCGTGACGCCGTGCGCCTTCATCTCCTTGAAGTCGGCCTCCGCGTGCTCGACGTAGTTGAGGCCATAGTAGCTGATGGATGTCTCCGTGATCATTGTCTTTTCTCCTTTGTCTGTTGCTTCAATTCATTCGACCATTCGATTATTTCTCTTCTTCCCATTCGACCATTCGATTATTCGATCATTCGATTATTTCCCCTTCTCGAACAGCCGTTCGAGTTCGTCCAGCGACTTGCCCTTCGTCTCGGGGATGAAGCAGGACGTGATGAAATAGAGGACGCCGTTCGCGGCGAAGAAGAAGAACATCGAGTACCAGCCCCAGCGGTTGACCCACGGCAGGAACGTCGAGGCGAGCCCCCACGCGACGAACTGGTTCATGAACAGCGCAATCGCCATGCCGTTCGCGCGGATGCGCTGCGGCATCAGCTCGGAGAGGACGAGCCACACGCAGATGCCGGGGCCGAGCGCGTAGAAGACCTGCATGAGGAAGAACGCGACGAGGCAGAGGACGCCCGTGAACGTCCCGGCCGCGACGCCGAAGCGCTCGATCGCCAGGAAGACGCCGCCGATCGCCGCAAGGCCCAGCGACATGCCTGCCGTGCCGAGCTTCAGGAGGAACGTGCGCCCCTTGCGGTCGACGAGCGCCGCCGCGACAAGGGTCATCAGAAGGTTCGTCAGCTTGATCGCGAAGTCCCCGACGTTGCCAAGCGACCCCGCAAAGCCCGCCTTCTGGAAGATGACGACCGAATAGCTCGTGATCGAGCTCATGCCCGTCGTCTTGTTGAACGTCAGGACGAGGACGGCGAGCAGGAACGGCAGCACGTAGCGGCGGGAAAGAATCGAGTCGCCAAGCGAACGGTGAATCGAGCCGCCCGCGCGGCCGGCCTCCGCCGGCGAACGCCTTTGTCCGCCGTCCGCAGTCGCCTGTCCTCCCTTCGCACGCCACACGGGGCTTTCCGGCAGGCGAAGCGCACCGAAGAAGAGGACGGCGACCGGCAGCATCGTCCACCAGAAGTTGACCTTCCAGGCGAGATCCTTCAGGGCGTCGCCAAACGTCGCGGCGACCGCATAGCCGACCGTCGCCGCGAGAACGAGCCCCAGCCCCAGGCAGAACTGGAAGACGCCCGTGCCGCGCCCCCGGATCTCCGGCGGCAGCGTCTCGGTGAGGTACATGGGCATGACGACGGACATGTACCCCGCGCTCATCCCCTGGAGGACGCGCCCGACGACCAGGGCCGCGAACGAGCCGCCCGACAGGCAGACGACGGGAATCGCGACGAGGAACAGCGCGGCGGACGCGACGATCATCCGCTTGCGCCCGAACCGCTCGGCGAGCATCCCCGCCGTGAGCGACGCGACGATGCCGCCGAAGAGGACGGCCCCGACGACCACGCTCAGCTCGCCGTCCGAAAACAGCCCCAGCGCGCGGATGTACGGCATCGCCGCCGCAATCGTCCCGAAGTCGATGCCGTAGAGAAGCCCGCCCAGCCCCGCCATCGCGAGGAGGAATCGAACAGACGTGTGTGCGACCTTGCTCATTTTGCCGATATGATACCAATTCCAGCGATGGGAAGTAAACATATTTTCGGACAAGAAAATCTCACTTTTCGGACAACGCGTTTGGTATAATGTCCGCCATGAAAACCGCCACACGCCATGTCGTCGTCGCCCTGCGCATGGCCGGCATCGCCGGACAGGACAAGCTCAACGGCGTCTTCGAGCTCCTCTCGCGCGGCCACCGCTGGGCATAGAAGCCGACCAGGCTGAAATTGCCGCGCACGCCGAGCTCCGTCAGCATGCGGGCATCGCAGAGCGTCCCCTCGTCCGCCGCGTCGCAGACGTAGTCCTCGACGTCATACTAGGGAGACGGGGACAGGCCCCTCAAATTGCTTCTTTTTGTTTTAGTTCGCGAACCGATCAATGACACGGAGTGCGGCACCGTAGGCCGCCATTTCCGGGCAGGCCGGAATGCGGCAGACGAGATTCGAACGTTCTTCAACGGCCTTTTGAAGAGCCGGATTCAACGTCAGCGCATTGCCGATGCCGACAAGGTTCGTGACACCGGAAAGATCCACGTCCCTGAAAAGGTCATCCGCGATCTTCCGTGCGCAATCCCGTACCGTCGGATCGTCCGTCGCATTCATCGCCTCCCACGAACATCCGAGACGGTCCTTCAACGCGGCCCAGGCCGCTCCGCCCAAAAGAGACGCGCGGCATTCGAGAGTCCGTCCGTCCGGATAGGGCCGATACTCGCAACGCGACCCGTCCGCCGCCTCCGTCCCCGGAATCGCGGACCCGGCAAATGGCGTTTCACGCACAATGCTCAGCTGACCGCTCGTGCCAAGGTTGACGACCGCGCACCCCGGATGAAGACGCTGCGCCGCATAAACCCCCGCCTGGTTGTCCCCCAACATGCTCCATTCCACGATTTGCGGCAGCCATTCGCGGGGGAAGTCCACCTTTCCCTCGTCCAGATACCACGAATGCAGAAACGTCTCATCGATTGCAATCCGACCCGCGCAGAAGGCGCAAACAGGCAGGCAGTGCGCGGGACGAAGCCCCGCGGCAAACCAATCCGTCATCACCCGTCCCCCATAGCGCCGCCTGTCCCGCCATGTCACGAAGTTGGTCATCGGCCGCAAGTCGCCATCCGTGCCGACGACGCCATGCATCTGTCCTGTCCATCCGACCTGCTCGGCGGATCCGGCCTTTTCAGACAATTCACGGATGACACTGTCCGCCGCCGATTTGAGTTTACGCGGATCCTGCTCGTGAAATCCCTCATGAAGCGCCGGCACATCGGCCTGATGCGCCCGTGTCACGCGGGCCGTGACGGCCCCGTCCTTGTCCACGGCAACGCCTGCGACGCTCGTCGTTCCGATATCGATTCCGAAAATCACCGCAAGGCGCTCCCCTTCGTCTCCTTCACGACAAGCAGAACCCAAAGGAGATGAAAGACCATCATCACCCCGAAAAAGCCGAAGATCACCGATGGCGCAAACCGCTCCGCGGCCATCGGAAAGAACAACGCGACAAGCGCGGCAAACACCCAGTGGGTCGACGCGCCCAAGGCCTGTCCCTGCGCCCTGAACTTCTGCGGAAAGACCTCTGAGATGAGAACCCAGATGACCGTCCCCTGCCCGACCGCGTGCGAGGCCATGAAGAGGAAGATCGTCGCAGCCGCCAAAGGCCCGTTCCCGGCGTGGAAGAAGAACGCCGCTGCCGAAAGTGACAGCACATAGCCGACGCCACCGATTAGGAGCAGCGTTCTTCTGCCCAGCCGATCGATGAGCCACAGACCCGCGAAAGTCGAGGCCAGGTTCAGAATGCCGAGGCCAAAGGACGAGAGAAACGCCGCATCCTTGCCAAGCCCGGCCGCATTGAAAATGCGCACTGCAAAATAGTTGACCGCATTGCACCCGCTCATCTGGTTGAAGAAGGCGACGAAAAACGCCAGCAGAATCGGTCGCAGGTTCTCCCTGCCCCAGAAACCGGACGACGGTCCTTCCCCCTCGGCGCCGCCGCCCTGTTGTTTCAGCCAGCGCGGGGACTCGATCAGGAACGGCGCAAGCGCCGCAAAGACGGCGGCCGGCGCACACTGCGCACCGAGCATGAAGCGCCAGGCGTTCGTGCCGAGGTCCTTGAGAAGGAGGTTGGACGCCAAGGCCGCCAAGACACCGAAGACGATGTTGAACTGAAAGAGCGCCGTCAGCTTGCCGCGGCTCTCGGGCGGCGAGATCTCGGCGATGTAGACAGGCGCCGCAATCGTCGAAATCCCGACGCCAATGCCTCCGAGAAAGCGCGCGATCATAAGCATCCACGGCCCCGTTGCAAGCGCACTCCAGAGGGCCGAGACGAAATAGATCGCACCAATCGCGCAAAGCGTCGGCTTGCGCCCGTACCGATCGGCGATCCACCCGCCGACAAAGGCGCCGAGAACCGTGCCCCAGAGCGCCGAGCTCACAACCCAGCCGTGCATCGTCCCCGTCAGGCTCCAGATTCGCTGGATCTGCTGCTCGGCGCCATTGATGACAATCGTGTCAAAGCCGAAGAGAAAGCCGCCCAAGGCCGCCGTCACCGCGAGGAACCACAACTTAGCAATGCTCATGACTTCACCTCTCGCGACCGCAGTCACGGCCGCTTCTCATCGACAAGTCCGTCGACGTTCTCCACGATGTCCGGACGCAGACAGGGCCCTTCGACCGTGGCGTTCCGAATGACGACGCCCTGGACCCGGGCGGCGGGGTCTCCCCTCAGGTTGAGACGACGCTCGGCCTCGCGGGCACGGACATCGCTCACGCGGATGTCACGGATCCGCGTCCGTGCGATCTCCGCGTTTGGATTCGACTGTCCGTAGGACGTGTCCGCGCTGATGGCCACCAAAGCCCCCTCCAGATGCTCCGCCTGCACCCGTTCCATGCGGATGTTCTCGACAAAGCCGCCGCGTTCGGAATTCGTCTTGACGAACAGGGCGTTGAAGACCGATCCGCTCATGCGGCAATCGTGGAGATGGACGTTGCGGATGCCGGCCGACACCTCGCTTCCGATCGCCAGGAGCTGATGTCCGGCCTTCACTTCGCAATTCCTGATCTCGATGTTCTCAGACGCGATCCCGACCTTCCGCCCGTCGACGTTCTTCCCCGCCTTGACGCAAATCGCATCGTCGCCCTGGCAGAACGTGCAGCCCTCGACCAAGGCATTCTTCGTCATCTCCAGGTCGATGCCGTCGGAATTGTGGATGTGGGAGCACACATCCACATTGCGGACGGTTACGCCGTCACAGGCAAAGGTGTGGATGCTCCAGAACGGCGAATCGCGGATCCTGACGTCCTCCAGACGGACGTTCCGACAACGGTTGAAATGAAGGAACTGCGGCCGGAGATGGCAGAACGGAACCTGCGTCATGTCACGATCCTCCACGGGCACGCCCTTCACCGGCCACTCGTAGACAAGCCTGTCCAGGGCCTTCCTCGTCTCCGCATTGGCCCAGTTCCACGAGTACCAGAAGGCATGTTCCGCCCGCAACGTGCCGAAACCCGTGATCGACACGTTGGTCTGTCCATAGGCATAGACCAACGGGGAATAGTTGCGGCACTCGACACCCTCCCAGGCAACGCGCACCGCCGGCAGATAGGCCTTCGGATCGTCGGTAAAGACCAGCTCGGCACCGTCGGACAGGTTGAGTTCCACATTGCTCCTCAGAACCAGCGGTCCCTCAAGCCGCCATCGGCCCGGCGGGACCCTGACCCTGCCACCCCCGCCAGCGCTGATCCTCGCCATCGAATCGTTCAGCGAAGCTGCAGTCACGTCCGCGCGGACCTCCGGAAGGACGACGCCCAGCCGCTTCCCCCGTGAGGCGTCCGGGGCGATGTAAACGGAGAGCGGCCCTTGCGCGACATGCGGCTTCGGGCCTTCGACATAATAGTCAAGCGAACGAAGCGGAATGCGGATCTCCACCGTCTTCCGCTCGCCCGGCTCAAGCCAGACCCGCCGGAAGCCCTTGAGCTCGCGCCGGGGGGACGCAATCGGCGAAATTTCACGACGGATGTAGACCTGCACCACCTCGGTCCCGCGCCGTGCACCCGTATTGACGACGTCGGCGGAGCAGACGAGCTCGTCGCCGCAGATGCGCGCCGTCTCGTTCGAATAGGCGAAGTCCGTATAGGCGAGGCCGAAGCCAAACGGGAATACGGGCTCCATCTTCGTATCCCGGTAATGTCCGCGCCACATATTCTCCTTCCGGCGGTCCCCGCCGGGGATCCAGCTCTTCCCGCCGATGACGCGGCCGTAATAGGTCGGACACTCTCCGCTGGCGTTGGGAAACGTCGCCGTGAGACGCCCGTACGGTTCCGCCTCGCCCGTCAGGACCCTGGCCACGCCCCAGCCCGCGCTGGAACCGAGCTGCCAGCCCTCCACCAGCGCGTCCGCCGCGGACGCCAGTTCGGAGAGGACCATCGGGCGCCCGTTGAACACGACCGCAACAAACGTCTTCCCCGACTTCTCGATCGCGCGGATCACCTCCCGCTGCCCCGCCGAAAGGGAGATGTCGGCCCGTGAGCGATTCTCACCGCTTTCGTCCCGATATGCACCGAATGTCGCCACGACGACATCGGCCCTTGCAATCGCACGCTCGACCGCCGCGACGTCCACCGCACCCGTCAGCGCGTAGCACCGTTCATATTCGAAGGACTGTCCGACTTTCGCAAGCCCCTCCTTCAGCGACGCGATCCCCTTCACGCTCCCAGCGAGATTGATCCAGCTTGATCCCATCTCCGCTGGCATGTCGGCGATGTCGCCGATGAGGACGATCTTCCTTCCCTTGTCCAGCGGCAGCGTCCCCTTCCTGTTCTTCAGGAGAACGACCGACTTCTCCGCCGCCTCTCGCGCGAGTTCGAGGTCGGATGCGTCATCGATCGCCGCGTCGAGACGGGCGCGGTCCAGGTAAGGCCGCTCGAAGAGCCCGAGCCTCTCCTTCGTCACGAGGATACGCCGGACGGCTTCATCGACTTCCTCCATCTTCAGCTTTCCAGACGCAAGCGCCTTGCCGATCCCCTTTGGATAGCAAAAGCCCGTCATCTCCATGTCGATGCCGGACCGGATCGCCGTCATGGCCGCGCATTCGTCATCGCCCTCCCGGGCGAAACCGCAGTCATAGAGGTTGCCGACGGACCAGTAGTCGGAGATGACGAAGCCGCCGAAGCCCAGGTCCCGCCGCAGGACGTCCGTGAGCAGATAGCGGTTCGCCGAGCAATGGACGCCGTTGTAGATGTGATAGCCGCTCATCACGGTCGCCACGCCCGCGTCGACCGCCGCGCGGAACGGCACGAGATAGACGTTGCGCAGCGTCGAATCGCTCATCTCCACGGCATCGTAGTCGAGTCCGCCCTGAACGGCGCCGTAGCCGACGTAGTGCTTGGCGCACGCCGCGATGTGGAGTCCGTCCGAAAGGCGCTCCCCCTGAAAGCCCTTCACCCGCGCGGCAGCCGCCAATGCGCCGATGAACGGATCTTCGCCGATGCCTTCAACGATGCGTCCCCACCGCGAATCGCGCGAGATGTCGATCATCGGCGCGAACGTCCAGTTCACGCCCTTGCGGAGCGCGCGCGGCGCCGTCCGTTCGGCCGTCCGTCGCATCAGGTCGGAATCCCAGGAACAGGTCTCCGGAAACGGGGCCGGATAGTAGACCTCGACGCCGTGGATGACGTCATGGCCGACGATGAGGGGTATCTTCAGGCGTGATTCCATCGCCGCGCGCTGGAGCACGTTGTAATTCTCAAGCCCCGGCGCGCTGATGAGTCCGCCGACCTCCCCGCGGCGGATCTTCGCCAGGAACTCCTCGGGCAACGAGGCCTGCGTCGCGTCGGACGACGCGAAGAAGAATCCGTGCTGCTTCGTGTTGTACTGGCACAGCTGCCCGACCTTCTCCTCGAACGTCATCTTCGCGATGAGCGACTCGACGCGCTCGGAGGCGGGAAACGACAGGAGCGGCAACACCGCCGCGCAAACACAACCGACAAGTCTCACCGACATGATCCTCAGAACTCCAAATACCCTGCGTTCCAGGCCCCGAGAGCGGGAATCGTAATGGACGCGAAGCCATCGGATCCGCCTTCAACGGCGAGTTCGACGGGCTTCTCCCCGAATTCGCGCCACACGGCCTTGCGTTTGTCCGTCCTCACCCAGACGCACACGTTGCGCTGCGGGTCAAGTCGCGTACCGATCAGACCGACCGTCCGCAGTTCGCCGCCGGCCGAGACCCGCGGGATGACATGTCCGACGAACGGCGACTTGAGGACCGCGGACGCGGACGCCGCAAAATGGTCGCGCACCGCCTGGATTTTCGCCGAGGGCGTCTTCTGGCAATCCGGCAGCAGGTCGTCGCGAACCTCGCCCCAGCCCGTGCCCAGCCCGCCGATGGCCTGCTTCTCGGGACTGATGACGCCCCAGCTGACGCCAGGTCCATGGAGGATCGGGATGCCGCAGAGGAAACGCATGCGTCCGGGATCGGTCTCGGGCATCGGACACTCGAACCCGGCCGGCGTCGTGCCGCGGCAGGCCGCGCGGAAACCGTGCAGGAACCCGTTCATCTCCGCCAGCGGGCCGAGCAGGTAGTCCGAATAGAATGCATCCGTCTCTGACCGGCGGTCGAGGACGAACAAGCTGACCGAATCCATGCCCCACGCCAGCGCCGAAAAGGACTCCAGGGCGATCGACCGCGCCGACCGCGAACCGTAGGCACGGGGATAGGTCTCGACCTCGTTGCACCAGTTGTCTGTGACATCTTCCAGCGCCAGGCGCTTGCGCGCCTCGCACAGCCACTGCGATTTGAGAAGCTGGGCGTGCGGCCAGTCGTCATAATAGGGGCCGCCGCCCATCCTGACGCTCACCTTCTTGCCCGAAGCCGCGGCAAGCGCCCGGATGATGACGCGGTCCTCGTGGTCGCGGTCGACGTCATATCCGCACTGGAACCCCATCCGCGTCTCGGGCGACACCTTGAGAAACGCCCGTGCGATGACCGCCGCGATCTCGCCGCACGACCGCGACGAGAAGTCCAACCAGCGGCTGCGGACAGCTTCATCGTCCCTGACGGCTGCGGCGAGCGTCTCGCGCGTCCACGTCCGCTTCTCCTCCCCGCTGAAGTCGGCGATGCACCGCGCACACCAGCAGCCGGTCTCCCTGACGGAGGGATAATGGTTGTAGGTCCTGAGATCATCGTCGATCCAGACGACGGCCGGACGGATCGCCGCATAGATCGCGCTCACGGCCCTCAGGCGCTCGAGAAACGCCGGCTGACGCGGACAGCTGCAGTACCGGCATTCCGTTCCGTCGCTGCACGTCCAACCCGTCCACGGCTTATCGAATATCCGCTTCTCCGCCTCGGTCGGAAAGTCGTCCCCATGCCCAATCGTCGCCTCGAACTGAAGGCTGACGCCGATGCCGAGCTGCCGCAGGTCTTCGGCCGCCGGCGCCAGCGTCTTCAGGTGCTTGCGATGCCAGTCGAGCGAGGGAAAGCTCTCCCCCGTCGAGAACCACACGTCATCGCAGCATCCCGGATGCTCCCTGAACGCCTTGAGCGTTCCCTTCCATTCCTCGGTCGAGCGCGTCTGCACCGATGCGAATCGGATCATGGACAACGGCTGTTCCGCCATCGCGGAGGCGGCGAGAACGGCGATGCCGGCGACTGCCTGCGTCTTTTGAAACGTCATGGAGACTCAATCCTCAGCGGAAGAACAGCAGGAACCCCGTGACCGGCGTGCTCTTGAACGAGAACACCAGCGGGACGATGTCGCGCCACCGGGAGTCAAACGCATCCCCGGTCCACGCGCCCGTCGTCGTCGACGAGGGCGTCACCGTGATCTGAGAATCGATGTCGATCCAGCCCGGATCGTTCAGCCACTCCGGCTTGTCGGCAAGCGCAACCGCACCCACCATGATTGCCAGCGAACAAATGATCTGTTTCATGTCTTCTCTCCTCAATTCAAGATTTTCACGGTCCCCCGATTATCGGTCCACGATCGGCACACACAGGCGAAAGCCCTGATTGCTTCCGTATTTCTTCTCTGTCGGACCAGAAGCATCCCCGCGAGCCGAGCTCAACGAAGCCCTCGTCAATGAACCGTCCTGCACTCCATAGGCCAGATAAAAGGTAATATTCCAATGCTTGTTCGTGCCGCGAAGGACGCGTTCCGTTCCGCTTTGCGGACCGACCGGATCCGTATAAAGCAAGGACTGGTCAATGCATCGACCGTCGTTGCACACGCTGAAGTCCTCATACCAATCCTGGCAGAGCTCCGAAACGTTGCCATAGCAGTCGTAGATTCCCCACTTGTTCGGCACGTACGAGCCGACGGAGGCCGCCTCGGAATTGAGTCCGTAGTAATCGTCGTTCATGTTGATCGGCTCCTTGGAGTTCTCCAGCATTCGGCCAAGCTGCATGTAATGGTCAATCGTTACTGCCCCGCCATCGTAGAGTGGCCCTCGTTGTCCGGCCCTGCAGGCGAACTCCCATTGCGCCTCCGTCGGTAAATCCGCCCACTTGAGTCCCGTCTTGGCACGGAACTTCGCGAGCGGACTGCTGCTGTCGACAGCATACGACTGCTCGAAGTCAAAACCGCCGTTTCCGTCAAGAACCGGCCATGTTGTGTTGACTCCGCGAATGTCGGTGTAGCTCAGCCAGCTGACGGGCACCGCCTTCGTCTTCAGCGTCTCCATCGTCGCATAGGCGCTGCTCACGTCATTGTTGATCCAGCTGTACTGTCCTTTCGAGCACTCGTAGACGGCGAACCAGTAGTCGGACGTCAGCTTGACGCGATGCGCCACCGCATTCGGATTGAACATCCCGCTGTTGGCGGCATATTCGGCACCCATGAGCCACTCGACGTCCTTCGCGCGGATATGCCGGAACACCATCGCATCCGTCTTGTAGTAGATGTCGCCCACCCCGCCCGGCAGGTAGTCGGCGCCGAGGTAATAGGTGACGTTCGTTTCCGTCCGCAGGTCGACGACCATGTAGTCCGGCGGATTGAGCTTCGTCCACGTCTTGATTTCCGCGCGCAGCTGCGCCGCCGGCAGCGTGAAGCCCTCCCAGGTCTCGTCGGGGAACCAGAACGCCCGGCGCACTTCCCCGTCCTCCGTTGCCCTGACCCAGCAGTTGACTTCGCCCGCCACGCTCTGCTGCGCCTTGCCGCCGACCGAGACCCACGTGCCGTCGCCGGACGCGACCGTATTGGTCTGGAAGTCGACCGTGACGATCGCGTCTTCGGCCAGCGTGTACGAGACCTTGACCGTTCGCGTCACGGTGTCCTGCTCGACCGTGACCGCCGACATCGCCGCAAGCGCAAAGAGCGAAACTGCGGAAAAGACAAGATAAGTCGATTTCATCTTCATTCCTCCCTTTCTTCTCAACGAATGGCCATCATAAGCCGGACACTGCCGAGACCGGCATGGTTTGCATCTGGCGCGAGCGATCCTCGCCGGGTCATGTAACTCCAGGGTTTGGCGTCATTGTAATTGCCGCCGATAAAGCTCCGCTTCTCACCCGCTTTCGGGCCGACCGGATCCACGTGGACGATCAAGGCATCGATGTTCTCCCAGCTCTCGTACCAGTCACGGCACGGCGTCGTACACTCCATCATCATCTCGAAAAGGCCGTACGGATTGGCCGGATAGGACCCCACCGTTGCCTTTTCCCCGGTCTTGCCCTCGCAATCATCCGTGTTGCGGTTGCCGTTCCACCGCGTCACCCTGCTGGCGTTGTCCTCCGTAAAGAAGAGGCGGTTGTAGAGATAGCCGCCGCGGTCGCCGCCACGCGCGGCAAACGTATATTCGGCCTCGCTCGGGATGTCCAGCGTCTCGAGCCCCGTCCGCGTACGGAACCGGCCTACGATACTGTTGCTGTCGACCTCCAGGGACTTCTCATAGTCGAACGCGCCGTCCGTATAGACCGGATAGGCCGCCCCCTCTTTCTCGCCACGCAAATCGTTGTACGACACATATGTCACGGGAAGGCGGTCGTTCGGATAGTCTCCGACTTTCTCCCCGGCATACCACTTTTGATCGGCCGTCACGAAATAGACCCCCATGTAGTAGTCGTACGACAGAACCGCCTGGTGTCCGCGCTCGTTGATGCGGTCTGCATATGTGAGACCGTATCCCACCACCTGCTTTTCGAACTCAACCTTGTCATTGCCCATGAGGAAGCGCCTGCCTTTGGCGTGGATGCGCCGCATGACGAGCTTGTCCGACTTGTAGGGCTTGTTCGCCTCGGCCTCGGACGCGCTGTAGTCGAGAATGTTCCCGTACGGCATGGCGAGCGGATCGGCGTAGTAGTTGACCTCCTTCGTGCCTGACAGGTCCGCCATGAGCCAGTCCGGCGGATTCCCCTTGGTCCAGGCGGTGACGACCGCGCGGAAGTTCTTGATCTTCTGTCCGGGCCAGCCCACGAGCGGATCCCATTCGATCGTGCGCGTCTCGCCGGCGGTCACGAACTTGTGGACGTCGCCCGTCGCGTTGCGATAGGCCCTCCCTCCGATCGACACCCACTCGCCCGAGGCGTTCTTCTGGGTGTTGGTCTGGAAGTCGACCGTCACGATCGCATCCTCGTTCAGGGAATAGACGACCTTGACGGTTCGACTGCCCGACTGCTGACCGCACGACAGCAGCGTCACTTCGGTTGCCGCAAACAGTGCTGACGCCAGCGTTAGCGCTGTTACCAAACAGATCAACCTACTCATCTGCATTTCCTTTCGTTTGTTGGTTTTGACATGTTGTTTGCTTAACCGGTTACCTCACACGTTCACCTGCAATCCCCTATGCCATAGCACATTCCATGAACATCGTTCCCCGAAATCTTCAGCCGCTCTTCCTCCCGCATCATCGGAATCGCGCACGTCAGGCTGCTCTCCCCGTTGTTGAGGAAAACCTCGACGGTCGAGACATCCGCGAGAATGCGCAGTTTCTCCGGCTTGCGGCCGTTGGACGGAATCGACAGTCCGTTGACCGTGGTCTGCCAGCCGGACGAGACGATGTCGAGCGATTTCCCGACCCGGACCTCCGCCTCTCCGTCGAACTCGATCTCCAGGTCGAAGACGCCCCCGCGCGCATCGACATCGGACCCGTCCTTCACGATCCGGCCGTCCTTCCGCAGGGAATCGAACTCGCGGACCGGCCACATGCGTACGTTCAGTTCCGCATCGAGCGTCAGGTCCCGCGGCATGGCGATGGCGCCATTCCAACCCTCCGGATTGATGAAGCCGCCGATCCAGGCGGTGATCACCAGTCGTCCGTCCCCGCGGGGAAGCAGGGCTGTCGCATAAAAGCCCCGGGCTGCGGGATGTCCCTGTGCGCCGCCGCCCTGGTTCGAGAACCCGTAGGACAGCACGCCTTTCTTCTCCGCGGCAAACCGCGCCGAGGACGCATCGAACGTGCCGACGAAGTAGACGGGATTCCCGTACGGACAGAAGATCAGCACCCACTTCCCGTCCACCTTCGCAAAATTGATGACCTCGCCGTTGTCGTCGAAGAACGTGCCGCGGTAGCGCCAGTTCGTCCAGCTTTCGTCCGGGCACTCGTAGATCGGGATCTCCGCCTTGCCGTTGTCCGTGCGCACGCACTTCGAGATCAGCATGAAGCGCCGTCCTTCCGCCCGGAACATCCACACGTCGCTCCAGCCCGGATGATAGTCGGGGCCGCCATGGTTAGCCAGCGTCAGCTTTCCGGCGTCCATCCGCGTGAAACGCCGCATGTCGCCGTCGCATTGAAGCGCCACATGCTCCCGCGGTCGGCCGGACTCGCAGAGATCGGCCGTATAGTAGACCTGCGGCGTGCCGTCGTCCCTGATGATCACCGCACCGTCGTTCAGGTTGTCCTCGCCGTTCGCGACATCCGGCTCGAGGCAGCACCCGAGCTCCCGCCAGCGGATGAAGTCGTCCGTCTCAAGCTGCATGAAGTCCCCGCCGAGCCTTTTGCCGCCCTTGCGGTTGAGGTCGTAGAAGAGCCGCCACGCGCCCTTGTACCGGACGCCGCCCCAGACGTCGATCATGTTTCCCTTCGGCGGCGTGTAATGGTAACGCGGCCGTGACGCATCATCAGTCAGTGCCGCCGCCGACAGCGACGATACCACGGCACAGGCGAGCGCGAAGACAACCTGTCTGGCGAAACCCCTCACCGTTCACCCTCCTTCCCGCCGTCCCCGGGGGCCGAATCGTCCGCAATGAACTGCCGCAACCCGGCGGCGATGGCGTCGCCCATCTGCGCGCCGCCGACGGCGCTCGGATGGACGGCGTTCATGCTGCGAACCGTCTTGGTCTTCGCGCGGGCGCTCGTCGGGCACTCTTCGCGGATGAATCCGTCGATCGGATCCACCGCCTGCGCAACCGGCAGGAGCCGCACCTTCGGATCGTTCTTCTCCTCCACGTAGCGCATGATCTCTCGCGTCAGCTGGAACATGTTCTTCCGATGCTGGACCTCGTTGAACCCCGAACCGTAGTTGTTCGCAAAACCGTCCTGCGTCGTGCCGACCGGCTGCGTGCAAAGGACATACACGGCCCCGGGCATCGTCTCACGCAGCTTCGAGACGAGCTCCTCGAACTGGGGCACGACATGCTCGGCATAGTAGGCCTTGAGCTCGCCGTCCTCGCCAAAGCACCCGAAGATGCTGTTCACGCCGAGTTCGATGACGACGTAGTCCGGCGCCTTGCCGCCGTTCACCTTGTCCAGCCACGCCTGCACGTCAACGACCTTCTTGCCGTCCTTGAACTGCACGAGCGGGCTGCGCAGGAGATCGCGCTGCCAGTCGTGGATGATCTTCTCCGGCGTGCCGAGCGCCTTGAGCTGCTCCCGTTCGGCCGCATCCTGGACGTTGGCGTACTCCTCGTCGGAGATCATGTACCGCGTGAGGAACGTCCGGAAGGAAAAGCCGCCGAAGCCGTCGTGCTTCCCCGTTCCGCCGCGCGAGCCGACCTGACGGTAGCCGGTCAGTCCGGCGGCCTTCATGTCGTCGTAGAGGAACTGCTGGAAGCCGCTGTTCGTAAGCGAATCGCCCAGGATCGCGACCGAGACGTCCCGCGACGGGTCCTTCGCCTTCGGCGCCACGCAGACGGTCGTTTTCGCCTGGGTGACAAGACCGTCGTCGTTCCACGCGAAAAGCGTGAGCTCGAACGCCTTGCCGGCGTCTTCCGCGTTCGGCGTGAACGTCCACCGCACCCGTTCGGAGCGTCCCTTCGCGCAACGCGCCTGAATGGCGTAGTTCTCGGGCACGGACGAGTCGAACACCTCCTTGAAATAGACGTTGCATTCCAGCCCTGGCGCGGCATAGAGCCGCTTGGGAAGGCAGAACACGGGCTTGCCGACGCGGGCATAAGGACGTGGGCTGCGCAGTTCGCAGGCACAGCCGGGGTTATCGCGAATCACCGTACCGCCGCGGTGTCCGCCGCGATCAAGGAGAAGCTCCGACGTATAGCCGCGATGGAAGGAATTGTCCTTGACGACAGAATCCGTCAGCCCCTCGAGGATGAAGCCGTATTCGGGTCCGACCTTGCCGTTCGGCTTGTCATCGGCGCCGGCAAGGCTCGTGTTGCCGCAGACCGTCAGGCCCGTGCAATTCAGCAAGACGGCCTGGGCGGTCGGATGCTCGCATTTCTTCTCCCACCGACACGACTCGCCAGCCCGTCGGAAGAGGTTGCCCGACACGCTCATCGCACCCGTTTTCGAGAGGAAGAGGTTCGCACACCCGTTCCTGTCGAACTGGCAATTCCCGATCACATGGGAATCGCCCTTCTCGGCCCACAGGCCATAGCGCGCATTCCACTCGAAACGATTGCCGGTGATGATGAACGCCGCCCCCTGCAGGGCCAGGCCATCCGTACCGTTGCCGCTGAAATGCGTTTCGCTGATGACTCCGTCCCACGCGATGAGGTCAAGTCCGCTCCCCCTGTTGAACGCACATTGCGATCGGTTGACGAGCACAACCCATCCGCACTTGATGTGCAGGCCATTGCCGGGGAATCGGATGAACCGGCAATCCAAGATCGAGATGCTGTCCTCGGTGTCCGAAAACCGATCCTGATGGAACATGACGCCGTGCGTCTTCGACGGGAACGCCCGATCCCACTTGCGTGACGGCAGCGGTGCAGACCGCGTGCCATGACCTTGAACGGAAAACCCGTATCCGTCGCCGAATCCGCCGTCAAAGACCAGACCTTCAAGGCGAATTCCTCGCGCCCCGGTAATGTCAAGGAGGGAACTTGCCGAGAAATCGTCGAGAAGCAGCACCGCGCCCTGGTTATGTGCGTCTGCCCTGGGCTGCCATTCCCATTTGCGCTCCGCCTTCAGGCAGATTCCCGGATGCGCCTTGAGCCCGTGCGCCCGGTAGACGCCTGCGGGAAAATAGACCGTGCCCCTGCAGGCACCGGCCGCATCCAGCGCCCGCTGGATCGCGGCGCTGTCCGAAGCCTTCCCGTCGCCTTTCGCACCGAAGTCCCGCACGTTGAAGAGACCCAGCGCCGAAGCCAGAAGAATTGCGTTCAACATCATCATTTATCCTCCAAAACCATCTTAGCTGTCAGCTCGCCGCTTTCGGACAACCTCTCGAAAAACCGCGATTCCGAGTAACAGGCCTGATAGGCCTCGGCATTGAAGGGAATGACCGTCCCGGCCCTGGGGTCGTCAATCCCGAGCGCGGAAAACGGGATGGAGAAGACGACCACCCGCTGGATACCGTTGCCGGTGTACTTCTTCGGTTTCCCGGCATAGCCACGCACGCCGGCGGAGACAAGTTCGGGCGGAATTTCCACCGTGCCGTTCGAAAACCCTCTCAGCCTGTACTTTCCGATCGAGAGCTCCGCGCCGTCATGCTTGTGCCATTCGTTTCCTGAGTCGGTCACGCGCTCCCAGCGGTAGGCGTTCAAGAGAATCGCGACAAAGAGGTTCTTTCCGTCATGGCAGCAGCGCAGCACCCCGAAATCACCGCCGAAAAGGACGCCGTTCGCCCGCCGGGAGAGGCCTGGCGCCCCCGACGGCCAGACGTTGAGGTCGATCGCGCCGTCCAGCGTCGGTTCGCCCTTGGCGCGGAAGACCTTCACGGGCTCCCGCGGAGGCTCTTTCACGACCTCGGGACGCGGAAAGGAGTTCCCCTCCCAGGAGACGATGCCGGGAACGGCGGTCTCGTAGAACCAGAGCTTGCCCTTCGCCACCGTCACGACATTTGAATCGAAGCGAAGTCCGTTGGCACCATGACAGCAGATGAGGCACCCGTCGACGGACGCGTCGTTTTCGAAACGGTTGCCCCTGAACGTGTTGCCCCGCGGCGTGTTCATCTGGAGCGCCCAGGGGCAATTGATGATCCGGTTGCCCTCGAAGACGCTGTAGTGCGACCCCTCGTCCGCATAGATTCCGCAGATCCAGTTGCCGCCGTGGATGCCGGGCCGCACCTCGCGGATCGTGTTGTTGCGCAGGACGGCGTTCCCGTACGAGCCGTAGATGGCCGCGCCGTCCGACTGCACCCGCATCGGACGGACGATCGTGTTCCCCTCGACGAGGAAGTCGCTGCCGCCGACCATGATTCCGGAATACGGGATGTCCGAGACGCGGTTGCTGACCGCCTGGTAGCGCATGCCATTAAGCTCCATGCCGCACGCCGAAGAATAGGCCGTTCCGGTGCGCGTGATCACATTGGCCCGGATGAGGCAATTGGTGATGGCCCGCGCATACAGCCCCGCCGCGCCGACGTCGACGAAGCCGCAGCGTTCGACAGTCGAGTCGTTCGCCGGCTCGAGGACGAGCCCCATGCCTCCGAGGTTCCGGAAGAGGCACTGGCGGACGGAGAACCCGCGCATGTTGGCGGCGCTCACCGCCGAATCGATCCGCGTCGCCCCGAACTCGTGCCAGTAGGCCGTCGAGTTCGCGCCTTCGAAGATCAGTCCGCACAGGGTGACGTTCGCGACTTCCGCGCCTTTGGCCGGAGCGAACCTGAAGATGTTCTTCACCCGCGGCACCATCACGCGCGCACGCGCCATGTCCTCGCCGGCCTTGGGCCAGTAGTAGACCCGTCCCTCGGCGCGATCGCAGTACCAGTCTCCGGGATTCTGCATGCCCTCGACGATGTTGTCAATGGCGTAGTGGCTGCGCGTGCCCATCGGATACGTCGTCGAGTCGAGCAGCTCCAGGATGTTCTTCTCCCGATGCCACGCCTTGAGCCGGAGCACGCGCTCGTAATAGCTCGAATGGAAGCGGATCAGCGCATTGGTGACGGAAAGCCCGTCCGGAACGTCCCCCGGTCGCACCGGCATCATATGCGTCTCGGCATACTTGGTTTCGCGGCCGAACCAGCCCATGAGGGCGCTCATCCCGATCGCGGTGGACACGACCTCGTTGGTCAGCGTCCCGCCCGCGTTCGGCCACCGGGCGAGATGCGCCGGCTTTCCGTTGACGATCAGGACCTTGAACTCGTGTTCAGGAGAGACCGCCCAAGGCACGGAGGCGCTCATGAACCGGCCGTCCTTCCTCCAGCCAGTCACGTATTCCCCGCCCTGCAGCACGACGGAGCCCTTCTTCTCCGCCTCAATCGTCAGGCCGCTGTCGCGCTCGTCGAAGACGACGGACGACTTGATCGGGTATTCGCCTGGAAGGAGAACCATTCGCTTCCGGGTGCCCTTCGCCTTCCGCAGGGCGTTCCGCGCCATCTCGATCGTCCGAAACGGACGATCCCGCGTCCCGAGCTCGAAATCGTTTCCTGTCGGCGAGACATACACCTCGTTGGCGGACTTCCTCACCGGTGTCACGGACAGGCGATAGGCCACGGGCTTCGCAAGCTCGTGCATGCGCTTGCGGCAGGCGATGGCCCAGTTGCGCCGGCCTTCCATCCACTTCCAGCTGGACTCGGCCTTGGCGCGGTCCTTCTCCTCAGTCACCCGCAGCACACCCTCAAGACTCCGCGGATCGCCGCCCTTCTCGGCAATCTTCCGCTTGTCGTGGAAAGAATACTGCCAGTCGCTCTCACACCGAATCCAATCGAGGATGTCGGTGGCGACGCTCGCCGCAATCCTGGCGTTCGGCGTGTCGAGCAGCGCGATGTTGACGCCCCTGGCGAGTTCGGATGACGTGAAGACCGCGAACTCCTCGCCGTCGCCGGCCAGCGAATAGCGCCCCTCGGGAAGGCCCTTGATCCGGACGATCTCGCGGTTCAGCTTGCCGGTGACATCCCAGATTGCGTCCGCCTGTTCGTATCCGTCGATCTTCGGCAGCGGCAACCGCTTCGGCGCATACTCGAATTCCATTCCGCAGCGTCCCGCGGCATCCTTCTCGACTTCGCAGACACCCCCGTCGTTCCCCAGGGCGAGGAAAAGCTCCCCGGCGATGATGATTGATCCGACGGATCCGGGATGGACGCGATCCGCCAGGATCGGCGTGTTCACCTCTTTCTTCAGGATGGCGGTCAGCTGCGGATAGAGCTCGAGGACCTCAACCTGACTGTCAACGCCGATCTTGCGGACAATCTCCGCGCAGCGCCTGAGGCCGACTTCGTTGCACCCCTTGAGCGATGCGCACTTGCGCTCGGCTCCGTACTCGTCGTACGGAGTCGGCGAGAACAGGATGACGCGCTTCTTCGCCTTCCGCGCCCGAGCGACGAGTTCGCGCAGGTTCCGCTCGTAGTCGGCCAGCGCCTTTTTCCGGGCACCATCCAAGTTGCGGTTGGACAATCCCTCGCCATAGGTGTTTCGCCCGATGTCGTTCATTCCGAACATGATCGCGATCGTGTCGGGATTTTCGGCGAGGACGTTGTAGTCGAAGCGCGCAAGCCCGCCTTCCGCAGACTCGCCGCCAAGTCCGCAGTTGATGATCTGGACCTCCTTCTGCGGACATCTCAGCTCATGCAGGAGCTGCAAAAAGCCGACGTACAGCCCGCCATGGGTGATCGAGTCTCCGAGCACGGCGATCCTCTCGCCCGCGCCCAGCGAAGAACCAAGCAATACCGCCGCAACCAACAGTCCTGTTCTCATTTCACAACCTTCCTTACTTCCATGTATAAGTCTTCTCCCCGTCAGCCGTCCGCCAACGAACTGGGAAGCGACATTCCTCCCAGTCCACAGGCTCGGCGGTCTTCCGCCATTCGCTCGCGTTCCTGAACGCCTCCGCGATGGCCGCCCGGACATCCGCATCGGCCAGTTGCCGCCGCCAGGAGACGAAGAGCGCGGTGCCGCTGCGGCCCAGGAGATCCAGCCACTGGCGATTGAGCCGCCATTCGACGGCTCCGGCGGACTCGAGGCCGCAGCAGTCGGCATCGACCACGAAGAACGTACGGTCCTGGACGGCGCGGAACGCAAGCGCGTTCACGCCGTGGTCTCGTGTCCAGTTCCAGTCGCGCCCGCTCGTGTCATTGCCCACGCGCTGCAGTTCGAAAAGCCCGGCCGCCAGATGGTTCATCGCATTGCACCCGATGATGATCATGTCGTCGCCCGCGGCCTCGCGCATGACCGAATAGAGATCCTTCAGCACCTCGCACGACGTGCGCGAACGGTCGCGCCAGCCGCGCGGACGCGACGGCGAGAACGGCGTCTCGCCCATCTCAGGCCCCCAGACGCCCGTGATGTCATAGGTCAGATAGTCAATCTTGACGAGCTTGAAGCCCCAGCCGCGGAACCGTCGGATGTCGGCGGCGATTTCCTCGTGCAGCGCGGGATGCGTCGGGTCGAAGTACCGCGCGTCTGCCCGAAGGCGGCGGGCGGCGGCGACTTCCGGCCAGGCGCGGAACGGACGGTACCAAAGCCCCGGACGCGCGCCGAGCGCGGCGATGCGCGCGCAGAAGGCCTTCATGTCCATGCCGAAGCGCGCGCTCGACTCCGTCCACGGCCCCATGCCGCTCTCCCACGAGCCGAAGCGCGCCTGCATCGTCGACGGCGCGTTTTCCTGCCAGCCGTCATCCATCACGACATAGGGACGGTTCGCAAGGCCCTTCGCGCAGTCGGAGACGTAAGCGGCGTCCAGGAGGAAGTTGGTCGCCGTGTTCTCGCCATAGGCGCAGTACCAGTCGTTGTAGCCGTAAACCGGCTCCTTCGGCAGCCGCGGGTTCGGACACATCAGGCGGCAGAAGGCCCGCCCGGCCGCAAACGCGCGCGCACCCTTTTCGCCGCGACGGCAGACGATCCGCACCGCGTCCAGCGTGCGCGAGCCGAGCTCGACGGGCTCGCCGCCGGCGCTCACGTCCAGGCGCAGGGCCAGCGCATCCCTTTCGAGACGCCAGCCCGCGAGCGCGTTCGGCTGGACCTCGACGCCGTAGCCGTCCGTCCTTTCCGCCGACGTGACGAGGAAGTACCAGGGCGAAAAGAGCGGCGTTTCCGTGACGGCTCGCCAGCCGAGTTCGCCATAGGCGCGCTCCCAGGCGTCGCACAGGACGCGCGCGCCGTCCGGCCAGTCCGCCGGCCAGCGCAACTCGACCCAGAGGAGCGGCGTCTCCGGCGCCGCGACCGAGACCCGTCCGTCGGAAGACAGCGAGACCGTCACGCCGCGCCCTGTCCATTGTCCGTCCGCCGCCCGCGCGAGCGCGTTCGTGAAGCCGGCGCCGGCGGCGACGACCGATGAAACCGCGTCCGCCGTCGGCGAGAGGATCGGAAGCGACGGCTCACGCGACGAAGCCGGCGCCGTCCGCGTCACGCGCGACAGGACGGGCTCCGCATCTGCCATGCGCGCAAGCGGCACGGAAACGAAAAGCGCGAGGACGGCATTCGGAACTGAACTTGACATGGCGCATATTATACAGCAAGTCATAGTGGATTTTCACGCATTATATTATTGACTGTCTGCGCAACGAATACGCCGCTCTCCGCTCTGCCGACGAACACGGCTCTCTTTGGCGCCGAATACGCGCTTTGCGGACGGGGCAAGCCCGTCCCTCCTGATAATGGCAAATCAATAATGGCAAATCATTGCGGTTCTGCGAAGAGGCGGGAGGAACGCGCTTGTCGCGCCCGGGCCTTGCAGCAGCAGGCTCCTACAATACGGGAGGGACACGCTTGTCGCGTCCGGGCCTTGCACCTGCCCCCCTTCCCGCCAGCCACACAGCCCCCCCTGTCTAATCCGTTTATAGTATAATCCCCGCCGTTCCTACCCGGTGTGTGCCGGGATAGCGGAGAGGTCTCCTCGAAGCGAAAAGAATGCCCAGGAAGCGATGGCCATCGCCCCTGGGCCATGG